>JAAUYD010189674.1_pt1 | contig 91060 bp, 69 predicted proteins | sample 7278101 | NCBI WGS metagenome assembly JAAUYD01 (sample SAMN14350128, study PRJNA611818) | marine sediment metagenome | isolation source: surface marine sediment (0.6m) | place: French Polynesia: Moorea | collected 2018-08
CAATTGCTTGGACAATTGAAAATCCCCCTGCCCCCTTTTTCAAGGGGGATTCTTTTCTGGCGATCCTACGCTATAAAAACACCCAAAAATCCTTAACCGAATGCCATTGCTCGTAGGGAAGGGGGCCGGGGGGATGGGTTTTCGTAAAAAGGGCACTTCTGGGACGGGAACTATCTAGAAAGCAGTAGAAAAGATATCTTTTCCGACCGAGCTGGGCCGAGGTCTTTTATGCGATATAGTTGGGGTGAGATACGACGCCTATGGACGTCTATAAAAGAGAGCGCAGCGCAACGACGAGAGGTGCTCGTACGTTGTCAGACCGGCCTGCGGCATTGCAGCCGCAACCGCTACTACCGGTGCGTCCCTCTTCTTCGCTCTCATCCTTTTCAACATCGATTTCAAAGGCCTGTTCTACGGGTGTGTCGACAAAGCCGTCAGTGAGGGTCAAGACCACGTCATGGTCCCCATCATCTCCGGATTCAGGCCTGCCCTTGAGCTTTGCAGTGCCGTCTCCGTTATCGGTCAAGGAGAGCCAATCCGGCAGCTCCGATGCATCGATGTACAGGGGATCGCCGTCTGGATCGGTGGCTGTAATTTCATAAACGTATTTTTTATCCACCTCTCCATCGGTCTCGGGTTCGGAAGTGAACTCGGGGAGACCGTTTTCCGCGATTGCAAACAGGTCGTCACTTTCGTCTATAACGACCTCATTTTCTACGCAGATAATGCGAACGGCAAAATCAGTGCCACCGGCAAAGTCTTGGGGAACATCCCACACAAATGCTCCTGTGTTGTCCGTGCTATCAGCCAATACCCCTTCGACAACACCGCCACGGAGCAGTTCGATTCTCACAGGCGATTCAAACGTCGCCTCCCAGCTGATGTCGTAACTCAGACCTTGGCGCCATGCCTCTCCACCGTTGGGGATGAGCACAGTCACGGTGTGTGAGATTGGTATTTCGCCCTCGTAGGGTCGTATCCCAAAGCCCGTGGCCGTCACATAGAGCGCACCTTCCTGTTCTGGTAAAATCGTAAACGTCGCCTCTCCGGTTGGCCCGGTCTGCTGCACTTGATGTATGTCCAGGTCTGGACCGTATAAACAAACGGTGGCGCCTTCAACACCTGTCTTTACGACAACCTCGCTCTCCAACCCCGGGGGAATCGCCTCTGGGTGCTCGACCATGAGGTCAATGGGTTGCAACAGCTGGACATAGGCCTCGGGATCGCCAAAGAGGTGGTAGGTGCGAGCGTGGAACTCAGCTGAGTTCGAGCTGCCAAACTGATCATACAGCCATATCCGACCAAAGTTGAACATCCCTGCCACGCGCTTTCCCTCTCCTTCAACGCCAATAGACGCCTGGGGCAGATCCTGGGTCCAGTCCGGGTCAGTTGATTGATTGTGCCATTCACGCCAGTCCTCGAACAATCCCATGAACAATCCATGGGCCAGCCAGTCGTTCGGGCCAGATTGGGTCACCTTGGTCGCACCGATAAACGCATATGCCCCCCCATTGGAGTGGGTGAGCCATGCCTTGGCAAAGTTGTTATCCTTGTGGTAGGAGCCGCTGAGGCAATTGTTGGACAACACGAGGGGTCGGTTCTGGCCGTTGTTCAGATCCCACACATCACCCGAGTTGTAAGGGGGATCTGCCCATCCCCGCGTATAGCCGTGGTCCCGATGCTGCACGATACATGTGCCTTCATTTATCGCATCCGTGATGCGATTCGTCGCCTCTGAGTACCCGATGAATCGATCGTATACCCGGCTCCCGATATACCGATCATCTCCTGATGCACCGGCCCATAGCACAGCCCAGGACCCGGTGTTCCATCGGCCGTTCTCATCCACGTCGTCCGGGTTGACCATCGCATGCGTCACATCGTAGTCAATGCCGCCCGGGTCATTCTCGAAATAGGTGATGATCGAATCGGCGGTCTCGCAGAACAGCCGATCCGCCACGTTGTTGGACCCGCCCTCGTTGTCTTGAATCTGACCGGCAACCACCATTTTTTGATACACATCGTCTGTCGGTGGGGTCCGGTCCTGGTCCATGACTTTCTCCAACATGCTGGTCAGCTCATCGTCGTCATCCGCAGGGAGGCGGCCGACAAACGCGTCTGGCAAAAAGTCAGACGTGGTCCTCAGGGCAAAGGCCAGATCAGAAGGCGCATCGCTGTAATAGTGAGTGGCCACGCCGCCATCCCGGTAGTGCATGCCGAGGATCAGTATATACGTCGGGTATTCTTCGTCAGGAAGGCCCCGGAGGTAGTCTGTGATATCCCCTGACGACGGCTCACCGCTGCTGTCAATGTCGCTGGTCTTGACCTGAACAACCCGGTTTCCCTTTCTCTGTTTCCAATCGATGAACTCAGCCAATTTTGCGTTGTCAGCAAATTGGTCTGCCATCAGGACCATGTACAAGGGCGGTTCTTCACGGTTTTCATCCAGTGGAGGCGCCCCGGCCAGGCCTTGTGTCATGACCTTATCGAATGCCGGGCTGGAAAGACCGCTGGGATCCTGAGGGGCGCTGCCTGCTGCAGCTGGCGAAAACGCAACTTCGATATCCAGCTCGCTGTGGATGCGCAGCTTGCCCTGTGCTGGATTGTATTGAATCGGCATGACGTTGATTTGCAGGATCCGATGGTTGCGCAACCAAACTTCTTTTACTTCAGTGATGAGGTCTTTGGGCGTATATGCATCCACTGTGTAAGCAGCGAGGTTCATTGTAAACGGCGGCGGCGAGTCGTCTTCAAAAAAGAGGGGCTGGGACGGCCATACCGTAGCTACCGTTGATTCAGACATGCGCTTATTCCGCACTGAAACCTGGTAGTCAACATCAAAGGGAATCTCCAAAAAGACATTTTTCATAGGGAGGAATGGGCGCCCTGGATCCCTATAGTTGACCCATGCTGGAATACTGATCTCGCTGAACGGACTGGCATTGTGTTGGCGGGATTGATTCATATATCCGGGAATGGCAATGTGGATGGCAAAGCCACTATCCGGGGCTGACATTAGGGGGTCGATGCTGATCACCGGGTTCACCCCTGAGACGCCGTTATTTGAGATAGCCGTAGGTGTCCAGCCTTCTATGAACGGCGTGGTTTGCTTGTCATTAAAAGATTGGATCGCATCGGCATTGCCCGGCGCCGCTTGGATGCTGTTATCTGCGCTGGGCCAAATCCAAACAGCGACCATAAAACACAAAACCAAAATAGGGTACTTGGCGTGCTGACTCATGAAAACCTCCATAAAGAACCGTTAGTGAGAGCAAAAAGACATTCGCTCAATTATGGATTTTATACTATCTCGCACTATATTTAAACCATATTTTAAACGGAAAAATATGAAAAAAATGAGTTCTGATATTAGACAATGATGAGAAAAAACAGCTAAGATAAAATTTTACAAGAAATACCATATTACCAGTTATGTCGTTTCATTGCCATGAGCGCGGAGCCACATTACAATCACCAACTGAAAAAAAAATGATCAGAGCCGATGAATAACTTTAGGACGCCACTTTCTACGGAGTGAAACATGAACGACGAGAACACGATCCTACTCGATGAAAAAGGACAGCCAGTACCACCTGACGGGCGAGAGATGGATGACAAGGCCATCATCCATATGTCTGGAGATCGGCCAGCCAATCTCATTCTCGTGCCTCTAGACGAACACGTGCTTTTTCCCGGCATGACCATTCCCATGATTCTCAGTCGTGCAAAGGTGCAAGAAGCGATCGATTTTGCCCTGTCCCAGGGCCCCTTTATCGCACTGGTGCCCCGCGTGGAGCCGGTAGACGAGGATGAAGAAAAGGATTGGTCCCTCGAGGCCAAGGATTTGATCGATACAGGCACATTGGCGCGCGTGCTTAAGATGATCAACCTGCCCGATGGCAATCGGTCCGCTGTTGTGGAGTGCATCACCCGATGCCGCATTACGCGTATTGTTCGATCCACGCCGTTTATCATTGCCAAGGTGGACTACCCGCCGGACACCTATGAAGACTCTCTTGAAAATAAAGCCCTATGGCGCGCATCTCGCATGTCTCTCCAAGAGCTCTTCAAGGAAATCCCAGGCCTGCCCGAGGGTTTCAACATTGCTGCGGCCAATCTAGAGGGCCCTGCTCAGCTAACGGATTTTGTGGCAGCACACGTGGATTTGCCGAGAAACGACCGCTTGGTGCTGCTAAAGCAAACACACGTGGAAAAGCGGCTTCGAACCGTCTCCGAGGCACTCACGCGAGAGCTGGAGCTCGCGCGCCTGGCCGGTCGTATTCGAGAGGAGATTAGAGAAAAAGTAGAAAAGACCCAAAGGGAGTATTACCTGAGGGAGCAGCTCAAGGCCATACGCAGAGAGCTCGGAGAAGAAGTAGATCAAAAGGAGTTGATAACCAAGGAAGTCGAAGAGAAAATTAACTTTGACGATTTACCAGAGGATGTGGCCAAACGGGCCCGTAAGGAGCTCAAGCGCCTGGAGGTCTTGAGCCCGGATTCGCCAGAATACAATGTTATTCACACTTATCTGGATTGGATAGTCTCGTTGCCATGGAACAAGGAGACCCAAGATAACGACGACCTGAACCTGGCCAGGAAAATTCTCGAAGAGGACCACTACGGCCTAAAGGAAGTAAAGGATCGCATCATCGAATTTTTGGCTGTGCGAAAGCTCAAACCCGACCAAAAAGGCGCGATACTCTGCTTTGCCGGGCCCCCGGGCGTGGGTAAAACCAGCTTGGGCCAATCCATTGCCAGGGCCCTTGATCGCAAGTTCTTTAGGTTCAGCTTGGGCGGCATGCGCGATGAAGCCGAGATCAAGGGGCACCGCCGCACCTACATCGGCGCCATGCCGGGAAAGATCCTCCAGGGGCTCAAGCAAGCCGAGGTCAGAAACCCGGTCTTCATGCTCGATGAGGTGGATAAGCTTGGCAGTGACTGGCGCGGAGATCCCTCCAGTGCAATGCTCGAGGTGCTGGATCCGGCTCAGAACTCTGGATTTCTCGACCACTACCTGGATATTCCATTTGATTTGTCCCACGTGATGTTTATCTGCACTGCCAACGTCAAAGCCAACATTCCCGGACCCCTCCTCGACAGGATGGAAGTGATCGACCTGCCCGGATACATTCTCGAGGAAAAGGTAGCGATTGCCGAGCGCTACTTGGTGGCCCGTCAACGGGAGGCCCACGGACTAAAGGCCGCCAATCTAAAGATAGCAAAGAGCGTTCTGCCAAAGATCGTAGACGGCTGGACTGCCGAAGCAGGCGTGCGCAATCTAGAGCGGGCGATCGGCCGCATTTGCCGCAAGGTCGCGGCCCAGGTGGCGTCGGGCGATATTAAGTCCGAGCGGATTACACAGGCAAAACTCCCCGAATATTTGGGCAAGCGCAAGGTGTTCAAGGAGTCCTTGAAAAAAAGACCACCCGTGGGCACCATGATCGGTCTTGCCTGGACACCGGTCGGCGGTGAGATTCTGCGCATCGAGGCCACGCGAATGCCTGGAAACGGCCGCTTTCGCGTCACTGGCAAACTCGGCGACGTCATGAAGGAATCCGTGGACATTGCTGTTTCCTACATCCGGCACCATCACGAACACTATAGAATCGATCCAACGGTCTTTGAAAAAGAGGACTTACACGTCCACTTTCCTGCGGGCGCGGTGCCCAAGGACGGCCCATCCGCAGGCGTGACCATCACAACAGCCCTGATATCCCTGCTATCGGGAAAAGCCGGTATCCGCCCTGTGGCCAAGACAGCCATGACCGGCGAGATGACCCTCTCGGGTGAGGTCCTACCAGTGGGGGGTATTCGCGAGAAGGTACTCGCCGCCCAGCACGCCGGGGTATCTACGGTTGTATTGCCGGCAAAAAACCAGCGCGACGTCGACGAGATCCCCCCTCACATTATCAAGGGCATGGACTTCATCTTTGCCAAAACCTACAACACCGTCTACGACGTGGCACTGGGGAAGATGCCGGGGCAGCCATCAGCAGTTGCAAAAGCCAAAAACAAATAATCTGGTTTGAGCAACAGCAATCGGCTGTGGTCGGCGACACCAATGGTTACATGTGATTGAAAAAGATCAAGAGCATTGGGGCAAGACGATTGTGCTCTGTCGCATATATACCTGTGGTGTGACATCCGCAGCCGCCGTCATCAACGCCGTTTGCTTCGTTATTTTCATCACCGTCGCTATCGCTGTCTGTGTCGCTGTCTGAATCGCTATCGCTGTCTGTGTCGCTGTCTGAATCGCTATCCGTGTCCGTATCGGTGTCCGTGTCCGTATCTGTGTCTGTGTCCGTATCCGTGTCCGTGTCCGTATCGGTGTCCGTATCTGTGTCTGTGTCCGTATCTGTGTCTGTGTCCGTATCTGTGTCTGTGTCCGTATCCGTATCTGTATCTAGATCCGGTCCAGGCAGAGCCTCCACTGCGTCCAGGTTGTATCCACCTTCGAACTTCTCTGGCTCAGATGAATCATCTGCGCTCCTGTCTGCGATTTTCAAGTAGTAGGCTTCAGATATGTCTGCATCTGACAGATCAAAGGTACAGGTCCCCTGTCCCTGGCCCAAAGAGGTCCAAGGTCCCCAGTAATCAGTGGCCACAAAGACCTCGATGTTTCCATTTTGTCCAGAGGATTCGTAGACCGTTATGTCGTCGCCTGGGTGATCGACCATGGGAAGCACTGGCCCCATGTGCACAACCACGTACCCGCCCCGACCCAGTTTGAACCCCTCGTCATCTGGCGGACCCAGCAGGTCGATGGTGGATGTGGTGCTGTCTTCAGCGTCTCGTTTGGCGTTGTACATGAGCTTGTACGCGTGTATCAGCGGATCTGTCTGCAGTTCGAGCTGGGTCGATATATCGGCTTGCTGACCTTCGCTCACCTGTACACCGGTGATCTGCTTCTCCTCATACCCATTGGCCCATATTTTCATGTCATACGTTCCCGGCAGCAGGAATCGGTGGATATCTCCGTGCGCGGGATCCGCATACGCCATCCATCGGGGGTCTTCAATTTCAATAACAGCTGCAACGGGATTGCCGTTCGACGCGTTTGTTATAACGCCGCCAAGGCCCTGGCCGCTCTTTTCGATGAGGTGCATACATGCCGCAACGTTGCGCGTGCACACCGCTGGTATCTGGCTGTACGGCGGAATCTTATTACTCGTCACCTCGACAGTCCACGCCATCGAACCCAGCGCACCGTAGTGCACATCCTTTGAACTGCCTGCAATGACGCTCATAAGGTTAGACGCCTGACCGCTCGCCATATCGGCTAGATCTCCGTAACCATCCCCAAGCGCATCCAAGTTGTTCGCATCTGCTGCAGACGATTTCTTAAAACTCCAAACGTAGACCAGTTTTACCGTGCCCCCGTGAAAACTGGAGACCATGGTGAACTGATTGTCGTGGGCCAGCGCGCCAATAGCTTTGGTCTCGGGTTGGGAAAACGGGGCTGTGGATCCAGACCATCCATCCCACATATATCCAAAGTCCCGGTTGCAATCCACGCCGTTGGCGTTCTCTCTGTCAACAGACACCACCGCGTCTGGATTGACCATCGGGACTATCCAGATCTCCCGATTATCCACCAACTCGGATATTTCATCATCCACACCGTAGTTCTCGGTCAGGTGATGGATAAGGGATATCGATACTTCAATGCCAGACCACTCGTCGCCGTGGGTTGCCGCGTCAAACAGAATCTCCGGTTCGTTCTCGTCCACCTCGGCGTTGTCTGAAATTTTCATTGCGACAATATCCCGATCTTTCACCGATTGACCAATGACCTCGAGGTGGGCAATATCTGGGTAAGTAGCCACCACCGTATCCATCACATCGAGCATGTCCTGATAGGAATGGTAGTCATCTGCGTCGGCGATATGCGGTTTCTTGCCAGCTGGTGCAGTGTCCATATCCTCGATGACAGTAGTGACCGCAAATCCAGCCTCGATCAGGGCCATATACGAGAGTGGGGATAATCGCGCCAATACACTGTCGCCATATCGCTCTTCTACAGAGACATCCATCCGGGCAAGGGTGAGCAGATCATGGGGATCAGAAATGTCGATGCGTACCTTCATGTCCCCGGCCGAAGCTGGCATAGAAACCAACAGCACAAAGGCCCAACCCAGCAATGTAGATAACAGAAGCTTTGTTCTCGACATTAGGAATATACCCCTTTCTCGGCCTAGCCAAACCCGCCTATTCCCAATGATATTAAAAAATATAGAAAAAAATAACAAACAGAAAAATTCAGACTATGAAGACTAAGGTAATTATGAATCCCGGTGGACTGCAGGATATCGCCGGTCGGGCATTGCCTGAAGGGCCTCTGAAAATAGGCCTTCTGTGATGGACAGGGCGTCTTGCGTGTCAGTATTATCTGCTCTTTTAAGCATCAGGGGTGGTTCGACGATCAACCGGCCGGATCTGCCAGCCCGCGCCTCCACCAACACGAGCTCTGCCGGTAGGTCCAAACGCGGGTGGACCATTTTAAGACGTGTTCCTGAGAGGTGGGCTCTGTCCAACGCGATCATCAAGGCATCCAATCTTCTGGCTGGAAACACCGTGGCGATCCGCCCCCGGCGATGGTTGAGCGCGCTTTGTGCTGCCTGGACCCACGCCTCAATGCCGCACTGGGATGCTTCGAAACACGCGATAAAGCGCTCCTCATTCTCTGGAAGATGACCGTTTGATACTGGCCAAAACGGTGGGTTGGCAACGATCAAATCAAACCTGTGCGCGGGCAAAAGGTCTTTTAGATTTCGGATATCTGCTCTGAGTACATCGCAGTCGGTATTGAGTCCATTGAGGGTTGCATTGCGCAGTGCCAATGCGGCTAGGGTCCGCTGTCGTTCAACCAGAACCAAGCGCTGTGTCCATCCAGCAGCCCGGACGCCCAGTCCCACGACACCGCATCCTGTCCCCAAATCTATGGTCCATTTCGCTTTTCTGCCAGTGCACGCGAACCAGGTCAGGATGAGAGCGTCTATAGAAAACCGATATCCGGTTTTCGATTGCGCCAAAATCAGGCGGCCACAATAGATTGCATCTTGGGAAAATTTTTCTTCAATCTTCATTTGCGTTGCCATATTATAAAAAAGGTGAAGAAATTAAGCGATCTATTCGTCTTAATCGATTGAGGTACACAGGAGAGACTGCAATGAAGAGGATTTTTAAGATAGCCAGTATCGCAATAGTGGTCATGGCGCTCCCATTGTCAGCAGACGCTGCAGGCCCAGATGCAAAAAAGGCGGACGATACTTTTTTTGATGTAAAAATAGATACAAAAGTCGTCAAGGACAAAAAAACAGCGACGATTACGGCGACTGGCAAAAACGGCTACCATTGTAACATGCTGTATCCATGGAAGGTATCAATCAAATCCGGTACTGACCTGCCAGAGAAGAAAGTGTTGCGCAAGGGGGACGCAAAGACGTTTACCGAAAAAAAGGTGGTTTTTGAACTTACCACAGGTACTGGCGAAGTCGGCATAGAGATGAAAATGAGCTTCTGCGACAACAAGGGCTGTAAAGCGGAAAAGCGATCCTACAAATTCTAGCCGGAATCAATCAAACCACATATGCAGTCCTGGCGTGACTTCTCAAAAACTGCTGGCGAGCATGGCTTTTCTTGTAGGTGAGGGGTGTATCCCCTCACGTGTAATATCTTGTGATATGTCTGGCTTTTCAAAGCGGGGATAAACCACGCAGCTACATCTTGCCGCCACTTTCTGAAGAGCTAGGTACTGCAGTCATCACAGGTACAAGGGCGATCCAAACCGGTTGTTTCATCGGTGCATTCCCCTGGAGCACCTGTCCACGTTGCACCGGGATTGTGATAGAGGCTGCGACAGTCTACTGGATCGCCCCCATTGGCCACGCCCAGGGTACACATACCGTGCCCATTTGGTTCCTCGCAGTAACGACTACACGGATCCATTTCATTGCAATTTCCCCATGCAATGAGGCAGCCGCAACACACTTCAATCGGAAATGTGAAATCAGGGGTTCTTACATCGGTGCCGCCCAACGTGTGCCCGATAAAGCGCGTCACCGAGTAGATAAGCCCATAGGACACACTTATCTCGTCCATATCGTAAGTCAACCTAGGGCAGCCATATTCCTCGGCAAGCGCATCCACAACAGAGCTCGGCAAGGCAATGCCCAACCAGACATCTGAGCTTTCAGGTGCCACGTAGTGCTCGAATTCATAATATTCTGTGTTCCCGAGCAAAGCGCCGTCTGTACCGCGCACGTAGACCTCTGTGCCGTCAATCACAATGCCGTTTGACTCGGTGACCAGATTGCCGAAGTCCTCCCTTGCCACAAGGCCGTTTGTCACCAGGTACCATCCGGTGTATGGGTTTCGAAAAATCAGATCGAGCAATCCGGCTGGAACGATGCCATCGCTCACTGTGACCTCGCAATCCGGCGCCTCAGGCTGTACTTTCACATGCTCGACGTAAAAGGATTGTTCGTTGTCGGCACAGGCCGAAGTGAGCATAAGGACACACAAGACCGTTGAAATTCTCCCTGCCATGACATCCCTCACAGATCCGTTTGGGCGACTTGCCATCCTGTTATTATAATCGCTTACCATTTTACTGCCCAATACTCTCGGCTCGATTGACGATGCGCGGCGTGATGAAGATGAGCATCTCGGATCGCCGGTCTGAATCGCTGCGGCTCTTGAAAAGCCATCCTAAAATCGGGATATCCGCGAGAAAGGGGACCTTTTTATAGCTCGTGCCGTGGTTGCGCGTGAAAATGCCGCCTATCACTGCTGTGTGACCATCGCTCACGAGCAGTTCTGTTTCCGCTTCCCGCTTTAGGATGGTGGGATCTCCTCGCGCACCAGTGTTGTTGAAATCTGGCTCGTCCCGCATGACTTTCAATTGGAGCAGCACTGATCCATCTGCTGTCACGTGGGGCGTAACTGTCAGGTTGAGCTTTGCCTCTTTAAAGGCTGTCTGGATCCCTTGGGCAGAGATCTGACTGTACGGAATCAGGGTACCCTGCTCGATGTGGGCTTCCCTGTTGTCCAAGGTGAGGATTTTGGGCGACGACAGGATGCGCAGGGTCCCGGTCTCCTCCAATGCCGATAATCTGAGGCTTAGGTTCGCATTGTTGGCGATCGATCCCAAGGTGATGCCCAGCGCACCACCAGATCCAGTACCCACTGCTGCCGGCAGGTTCACGCCAAAGTTGGGGTTTGGCTGAGCGCTCGGCACGGTCGTGAGTCCTGCAATGGGTGTCTTATTATCTGTCGCACCGCCGGCCACGCCGATTGAGCTAGGAAATGCGAGGCCGGTCGGATTCCCCGTGGCTGCACCGGCGGAAAAGTCTCCCCCCCACTGGATGCCGATTTCCCGGGCGTAGATGCTCGCAGCTTCCACAATGCGGCTCTCAATCAAGACCTGTGGCGTCTGGGTGTCCAGGTTTCGAATGAGCGCTTCTATCTGATTGAGGGCGCCGTTGGTATCCCTAGCAATGATGACGTTGGTGCGCTCATCCACTGACAGGGTTCCCCGCTCTGTCAGCAAGTCTGCAGCCCTTGGTTTGAGTTCGGCTGCTGTAGCGTAGGAAACCGGGATCAATCGGGTTTCAATGGGCTCAAGGGCGATCTTCTGCTTCCTTCTCGCGATCTCCATTTCGCGTTCTTTTTCGAGCGTATCAAGGGGCGCGACGCGGATGAGGTTGCCTTCCCGAACCATCCCCAGTCGCTTGGCATTTAGAATCACTTCCAGCGCGTGATCCCAGGCCACATCCCGCATGCGGATCGTTACCGTGCCTGTGACATCGTCTCCTGTGATAATGTTGACATGACCCACATCCGAGAGGAGCCTGAGAATGTTTTGAATATCGGCATCCTTAAAATCCAAGTCGATATGCCTGCCCGTATAGCGCTTTTTCTTCTTTTTCGTCCCGAGCGACCCGGTCGAGGTGGTGTACCCGGCAGTGCGCTCGAACGGATATGCATAAGCTCGCTGATCTTCCTTTGCCACGGTGCGGGTCTTTGTTCCCTTGGGAAGGGCTGGCGCTGCGGATGCTGGCAAGGCAGCAGCCTGCGTTGGTTTAAAGATCCATTCAATGGTGTTGTCGTTTCGCTCAATGGCGTTCTGGGCCGTTCGCTCGACTGCCACTTCGATCCTGGTACCCTTACCGTCCCGATAGGAGCTGACATTGCCGATAACGCCGCCAAAGTCAGTAACGTCGAGGGTTCGTTCCAACCTGGGGGCAAGGGTGGCGGTTTTAAATGTCATGATGGCGTTCCCGCTCGCATCTGACGTGGTGTTGTAGGCGAACGGTCCGTTGAGCGCGATAATGACCTTTTGCGCACTACCGTCAGTTGCAAACCGAATATCCTCAATTGTGTGCGCGGTTTTTGTCGCATCCGAGGTATTGCCGTTGGCAGGTGGTGATATCACCTTGGCATCCACTTCTCGGCCCTGCATTTTAGCAAGGCGCAGCAACCGCAGTTCCTCTTGGGATAGCTTCTTTTCTTCGCTTTTTGAGGACGATTGGCTCTCTTTTCCATGTTCTGTACTTAGGCGTTGATTCGCGTGGGCGAGCTCCTTTTCATACTTCTCGGCGCGCTTCTCACTGACGGCGGCCTTTTCGGAAACCCTGGCGAGCTTTTCTTCCATCTGTAGGGCGCGTTGTTGCTCACTAACAAATGCGGCGTTTTTCTGACTCAGCTGCTTTTCGATGTGCTTTGCCCGTTCCTTTTCTTTTGCAAATGCTGCGCTCGTCTTTGCTAGCGCTTCTTCGGTTCGATCTGCTCGGGTCTTTGCCATGCGGGCCTGTTCTCGGACCCGGCTGAGCTCTTTTTCCATCTTGCCCACGCGCTTTTCTGCAAGTGATGCGCGCTTGGTTGCCTGTGTGAGGGTTTCTTGAAGCGCGGTTGCCTTTTTATGCGCCTGGGTTGCCTTGGCCTTTGCCTTGGAGAGTGCTTGCTTCAGATCCTTTGCCAGGGCCTCTGCCCCAGCAACCTTCTTAGACATTTCTAACACCTGGCCATCTGCGGACTGGAGCGCGGCCAGGGCTTCTTCTTTTGCTTTTTTGGCAATATCGGCGTTTTTTTGTGCTGCTGCGATCCGCTTTTTTGACCTCAATTCAGCTGTTTTTCGATCCTTTTGGGCGGCCGCTTGAATTTGGACGATCTCGGCTTCGGCCTGCTGTTTTGCCAAAAGGGCTTTGGCTATTTGATCTTTGGCAATGCGGGCAGCCTGCTCTGCTTCTTGGCGCTTCTTCTCGGCCTTGGTCAATGCCTGTTCGGTGCGATTTTCGATGGTCGCCTGCTGCTCAGACGCCCGCTGAGAGGCTTTGATGGTCTGGCGCAGCTTTTTTCGGGCCGCTGCTAACGCCTTGTGGATTGTATCTTTTTCTTCTTCAATCGTCTTTAAACGGTTGCTGGCCGCTGTTGCGCTTTTTTCTTTCTCCTTGAGGACGCGAAGCAGTTTTTCCCGCTCTCCCTTGGTGGCCTTCTCGTAGTCCTTTGCCGCTTTTGTTTGGGCTACGAGAGCAGTCTTGGCGGCTCGTGCCGCCTGCTCAGCTGCCTGCTCACGCTGCACCGCTTCCCGCTTTAATTTAACCGCGCGCTCCTCTGCTTGGGCAAGGGCATGTTGCGCGCGTTTTTTTGCTTCCTTTGCCTCATCGAGCTGCCCATTCAAAGCGGTTAGTTTGAGTTCCATTGATTCGCGCCGAAGCCGCTCGGCTTTCATGAGCGCTTCGGCCTTTTCGACCTTTTCTCGATACGCTGCGATTTGCTTTGCTGCCAGCTCGGTCTGTTTTGTTGCAGCTGTCCGATGCAGCTGCTCACTGCTTTGTTGAATCTTTTTTTCTTTTTTGAGTAGGACCAACGCCTTTTCGGCATTGCGCTTGGCTTGCTCTGCTTCGATTCTCCGCTTCGCACTTTCCTTTTTAAGGCGGCTTAGCTCTGCTTCAGCAGTGGCCTTTGCCTTTGTTGCAATGTCAGCTTCCTTGCGGGCTTTTGCGATCTCTTTTTTAGCGCGTGCTCCCAGGTGCTTTGCCGCTTCGGCAGCCTTCCGCACCTCTGCCATGTCGGCCTTTGCCCGGTTGAGCTCTGCTTCGGCGGCTATCTTTGCCTTTGTTGCAGTGTGCGCCTCTTTGCGGGCCTTTGCGATTTCTGTTTTTGCCCGTTGCTCAAGATCCCTTGCTGCTTCAGCTGCTTGGCGCGCCTTTGCCATGTCAGCTTTAGCCTGGGCTTGGGCAGCTTTGACCTCTGCTCGAACCCGCTTCATATCATCCTGCGCAGTGGCGACACTGGCGGTGTTGGCTGAGCTGGGCGCCTTAGGCGCGCCGGTGAGCGACGCGACGAGCTTATTTCCATTCACCCGTACCCGATAGGCGACCTCCTCGCGAAAATTGATCATGACCCGGCAAATCGAGACACCTTTTACCGAGTATTCCGATACTGCCACGCCATTGATGATGCCGGTCTTGTGGTCGATAAGCGACGGTACGCCCCGAATCTGGCTGTCGGCAATGTCGATAACGAGCCGTTTGGGCGACTTAAGCCTGAAGGCGGTGTAGCTGGGTCTGCGCGATCCAGTGACCGTGACGACGGTTTTGTTCCCCTTTTTCCATACCCGAACGTCCCGGATTTGGTTGGCCGATTGCGATGCGGCAAATACCGGGGTTGCACAGAGTGCCGATATCAGCACCACTGCAAAGGCGATTCCCAGCCTCCGGTCAGTTTTTATTGAATCTGCGAACCCTTTCATCATCGTCTCCTCGACCCCTGTAGTGCCCGTTGGGCGAGAATGTAGGGCCATGTAGTTACAAGTACGCTTCAATCCTACATGAGGTGGTCCCCACATCGCAAATTTTCTGTCTTTTTTTTATGGGGTCGGATTGGGGGCTACTATCCCCTTCAAGAAAAGCCGCCACCCCCACATTTGGCGATGTATGGCATCATCAGTGTATCGCCAGACATATATCTGACTGATTTTCGACGAAACCTTCAATGCGTCAAGGCTGCCTGGCTTGTATAGAGGTTGTGGGACTTGCATCGCAGGACAATGTAGGCAGATTCACTTGCCATCCAATGCTCAAATGTGCTTTATTGAACGCTGTCTTTTACATTTTGAGAGTATAGATATGCCTTTGCGAAAGATTGAGATCGCTGTGGTCGGTATTCTCTTTTTTGTTGTCATGGATTTTGCTTGCAATACCGACACAGCGACTGAGGTGAGGTGGATCGAGATTCAAGGCGGCGCTTACCAGATGGGCTCGGAGGACGTCACGAGTGAGCAAGAACCGATACACGATGTGACCATCCAGGATTTTGCAATGACCAAAACAGAGATAACAGTGGGTCAGTATGCAGCATGTGTGGAAGCCGACGTGTGCTCATATCCAGGGTTGAGTTGGTTTTGTAATTGGCGCGACATTATCTACGAGCATCATCCGATAAACTGTGTGGATTGGGACCAAGCCCTGTCGTTCTGTGATTGGATTGGCGGCCGTCTGCCCACAGAGGCAGAATGGGAGTACGCGGCGAGAAGTGGTGGAAAAGAACAGCTTTTTCCCTGGGGTAACAAAGAACCGAGCTGTGACTATGCGATAATGGATAGTACAGGTGAAGGCTGTGAACGGATTCACACCTGGCCAGTTTGCTCAAAAACTGCGGGCAATAGCGACCAGGGGCTGTGCGATTTAAGCGGCAATGTACTGGAATGGGTAGCGGATTGTTGGCACAGCAATTACAACGATGCTCCTGATAACGGCAGTGCCTGGACAGAAGAGTGCGATTCGAATGGACGCGTTCTTCGCGGCGGTGGCTGGACCTCAAGAACAGGTGAAACCTTGAGCGCGACGTTCAGGACCAGCGATGATCAATCTGATAAGCGATATTACAGCGGATTTCGGTGTGCTCGGGATGGCGATAGTTGAGCGGACTTGCATAACAAAGGAGGCAACGTGTTTCGATACAATAATCTAAGATTGCTCAAGTGCTTAGTGATGTATTTATTTGTCATCATCAATATCAATCTCACGACCGTTGACGCGTTTTCGCAATTCGATCAGCCATCGACTCAGGCCCCTGCCCAAGAAAGCGGATTTGCTCTGGAGATACACTTGGGGACAAACGTTATGCCGGGCATTGCCTATGCAACAGGTGTTATTACATCAAATATTCGGGGAGGATTCTTGGCTGGATATAAGACGGATAGCATTCTTTTGGGCATGGGCATTGATTTTGTTAGGTATTCCTTTTTCCTAGACTCAGGTGACGATACAGCCGAACTATCTATGACATCGTTGCTAGCTGTCCCCGGGATTCGAGTAGTGCTGGCCCAGTCTCGAGATAGGTCTGTTGATCTAATAACGGCATTGAATGCCGGGTTTGGGTTTTATAATGCGTCGTCAGAAGGGGATCCGTATACGAAACATAACGATACATCCTTTTTATTTAGCTATGACGTCGGCATTGGCCTGCGCTATTGGATACACCCTCAATTCGCACTTGGCGGATCTAGCGGGTTCTCTGGTACGTTAGAGCGCAAAACCAGAAACGCCGATCGTTCCCGGGTCATCCATCAGATGGGGGTCTTTGCCGGCCTTTTGCTGCTCGGCGTCTTCTAGAAGATGTTGATGATGCGAGGGAATTCCTTACATATTGGGATGGAGCGGTAAAAACCGGGTAATATCCACGCCCTTGGCTGCGGTTGGATCTTCGCGGATGAGGTAAACGCCCCGCTCTTCTTCCTTGCCGCTGCCATGAATGCGAGCAACCCGCCAGTTTACTTGAATTTGTTCGCCGCGGCTGCCTTGATTGACGAAATCCGCCTTGCCCACGTAGTCACCGCGTTTCAGGACAAAACCCGTGCCGTCCGGCACGACCACCATTGCCCTGGGATCGCCTATTTTTGTGATGATACCGATGAGCTTTAGATCTGAAATATCGTATTCCTTTAACTTCACTTCCCGCTGGATTTGCCGCTGTACATCTTTTTGTTCCGTCAGCAGTTCGATAAACGGCTCAAACGGGTCCCGTCGCCTGGGTCCTTTGATAAAATCCGTTTCCTTTAATTGAGCAACAACGGTGCTTTTTTTTGATGTTTCACCTTCTTTTTCAGGTGACAGGGGTGCTTCCTTCTTATTTTTTGGAGCGCGGGCGCCGGGGGCTGATTTTTTAGTGGGGGACTCGTCGCTACTTGAATCTGCACCTTCGCCACATGTACCTAACAGGAAGACGAAGACCGCGAAAAGGATCAACAGCAACCTACTGCAAGATACGTTCTTACGCATGCGTATCTATCCCTTCTTTGCCTTCGGTTTCGCAGCATCATCCCTTTCTACCGATCTAAAAGTTGTGGCCAAGACTTCTGCCACGAGTTGAATCCCAGAATCGTCCATTCCGTCCGGTTTTAAAGAGATATTTTCAATATTAATGATGCGATCGACATTTCCGATTAAATAAAAGAACTTAGCGAGCTGGAGAAAGTTTCCCTTTAACATCAGCCGGACTGGAATGCGGGCGTAGTATTGGGCTGCCTCTTCCTTTTGGGGCTTTACCGATTTGAGCTCCAATCCGACCAACTCGGCTTGTGTATTCAAGCTCGCTAAGAATGAAGACATCTCCGATTCAGTGGGAAGCGCCCGTAGCTGCTGCGCATAGGTTTTCTTGAGCTCATCCCGGTAGTGCCGGTCTTTATCGTATGTGGATTTGCGACGGATGGCATCGTCCCTGCGCCGCTCGAGATCGGCGTATTGGCTTTCAAGGGACGAGAGCTCGTTAGACAATTCGCTATAAAACTGAAACCAGTAGACAGCTGCTATCAGTCCCAGAACGACCGCTAAGACGGCCAACTTCTTGGGAAGTGCAATTTTTGTTAGTTGTTCTAAGCTGCTCATCCCACCCCCCTACTCGTCCTTTTGGCGGTAGAGGACTTCACCGTTCACTTCGAAGTGTACCACCGGGTCCATTTTTTTATCTTTGGGTTCCGTGCCTGGGAGTTTCGGCTTGGCCAGGTCTGTTGAAATCAGCTCGTTCGCGACAAAAAACTGTGACAGGTTGATTCTCCTTAAAAACTCTGCCACGTCCTCGTGGGTCTTGGCCTGGCCTTTTATCGATACTTTGCGATCCTTCTCCTTAAAATCCGACAGCCATAAATGGCGATAGTCCCAGTTTTCATCAAATCCGGCACTGGAGTCGATGCGGAGCATTTCTTGATATTTGTCGTTATCCACATGGGGCCGGCCGTTTTTGCTAAGGATGTTCGAGAGCTCCAGCATGACGAACACCGGTCCGGTCCGTGCGGATTGTAACCCGTCAATTGCTGCCTGCCGCTTTTCGTATTCTTTTATCTCATCCAGAATTTTTTGATGATCAGAGATCTGTTTTTGGATGCGAGTGACCTCGGCTTGGACGATGTTGTTTTTGTTGCGTTGCGCATCGATGTCGCTCCCGATGCTCATGCTGATCATGACGAAAATAGCGATTTCTAAAAGCAGCACACACAGGCCGATAGCGATCTGATTCCTGCCAGCCTCGCGGCGTCGATCCTGCTTTACCGGCAAAAGGTTGATTCTGATCATTCAGACCCGCTCCTTTTGCTTCCGTAGCGATAGGCCCAGGCAAATCGTTGCCTGGGGAGCCTGCGCTTTGAGAACTTCTGGGTTGAATTGACGCTCGTCAAAGACGACGCGACGGAACGGATCCAGCAATACAACGGGCACGCGGGAACGTCGCTCTACCGCTGATCGGAGATAGGGAATCTTTGATGTGCCACCTGTGATGAGAATGCGCCCGATCTCTCCATGGCTCGTGGTCGCCATATAAAAATCCAGGGATCGCTGGATTTCAGCGGCGAGCGCGTCCACGACGTTGGAAATAATCTCGTCCACTTCCTGCGGTACCACTTCTTGAGAATTCAAACCGCCACCGGCCTTGTACGCCTCGGCTTCCTCAAAGCTGACTTGCAATTGCTTTTGAATTTCTTCGGTGATGGACGCGCCGCCGTTGGTAATATCCCGTGTGAATTGGGATACTGCGCCATTCAGAATATTCATCGTGGTTAGCGACGCCCCCACGTTTAACAGGGCAATGGTCTCTGCCTCATTGAATCCGTAATTAAGCTCATAGACGTTCTGCATCGCAAACGCGTCAATGTCCACCACCATGGGTTTGAGCTTTGCCTGGCGCACGACTTCTACCAGGTCTTGTATCTCTTCTTTCTTAGCCGCGACGAGCAGCACGTCCATCTGTCCGGCTTCGGTGTTTTGCCACAAAATATTGTAATCGATCTCAACTTCGGAAATTTCGTAGGGAATATGCTGCTCAGCTTCCCATTGTATTTGCTCCTCGAGTTCTTCGCGCTTCATGAGGGGCAGGTTGAGTTTTTTAATGATGACCGAGTGACCGGATATGGACAATGCCACGTCCCGCTGCACGATGTGTAGATCTTTGAACACGCGGTTTAGGGCATCCACCACGGCGCTACCGTTCATCACGTGCCCATCCACGATGGACTGGGGCGGCAGGGGTTCCACGCCGTACTTCATCAAATGAATCCCCTTGGACGACTGCCGGATCTGAATGACCTTTACAGATGAGGTACCAATATCGACACCGACGAGATTTTTGCCTTCAAACGCCATCTAGTCGTCCTTGAATACCATTCGCCGATCCGACAGCTTGAGCCCCAGCGCTTTTAGTATCTTGCGCTTGGTGTCCATACGGCATCCGTAGCCTTTTTCGATGCGGTCGATGGTCAGCACGGATAGGCCTGCCTTTCTCGCAAGCTCCGCCTTGCTCATCATCTGTTCGATGCGAAGCTCTCGCAAGTTGTTGCGTCCGGATTCGCCGCGCGGACGCGCCTGGGTTTTCTCCGCTTGACCCTCAACCCCATTGTGAGAATTAGAAAGAGAACCAGTATCTTTACCCTCGGCGTCATTGCCATGGTGAGCGCCGTCTTTGTTGCTTTCTCTTGCAGCCATGTGACCTCTTAGGCTTTCACTTTTTGACACGCCTTTATTTCCGTTCTCGCGCGAGTTCCTGCCCAATCTGACTGAGTCTTCAGACTGCGTCCGTTTATTTTTCTCGTTGTTTTGTTTCATGGTCTTGCCGCCCATTAAAACGCGCATCAAAATAAAAAAATATACTATAAAAATTTTTACTAAAAGTTAAAAATTGTCAAGATAATTACATCTAAATCATATTTAAATTTGCAACTTTTTTAGATGTCATTAGCCTGTTAATCCCGCCTTCTGTTGGCAGTGCTCTGCCAAAGGTATTTTCCAACGTCACTGAGGCGGGGTCAACTTTTTGCCTATTAAGTCGTGGAAAAGGCTTGGAAAAGGCTCGGAAAAGCGGACATTGATGGCTCTTTTTTCAATGTTAAAATAATAATATGCTCGACATATAATGATAACCTGTGAATAATATGGGAAAAACTTGGGTGTAAATAGGCGTTATTCACAGGTTTTTCAAGGGAATTGAAGGAGTTATACCCCGGGTCAAATTGACCCCCGTGGGGTATAATTGACTCATGCGAGGTTTATTTTCTCAGTATTGTGGTAATATGGGCAATATATCCCGATCCGATGTATTATTAGACGCTGTTTTTAGTCCGCTTGTGGGTATCAAATAACCCACTTTACCCACACTCTTTCCACAGCCTAAGTTACAGTAATAACAGCAAATTTGAGCTTTTTTGAAATGCGGCACAGTTCTCGCTAGGCCAATAGGAAAAACGGCCAGTACAACCGTGCAGGAGGCTACGATGGCGCTCACACATCCGGGAGGCCCACCCAACGCTCCCGACGAGGATCTCATCCGCGAACACATGCCGCTCGTTAAGATCTTTGCCAGGCGATTTTCCAGGCGATTGCCCCCGAGTATTGCACACGATGATTTACTCGGTGCTGGCGCGCTTGGCCTGATTGATTCGGTTGTCAGACGTCGCGGTAGCGATAAGAGTTCTTTTGCTTGCTACACGCGTATCCGTATCCGCGGTGCCATGTTTGACGAACTTCGCTCCCATGACTGGTTGCCCAGGCGCTCCCGATCTCAGGAGCGGCAAGATACCGGCGGGGTGCCCCATCCAGTGGCAGTTGTTCATTTCGACGATCTGCCTGCTGGCGCTGATCGAACACCAGCCGATCCCACGAATTACGGCGATCCCCTCGAAACCCTGGCGCGCAAGCGCATTGCTTCGGCACTCAGGCAGGAGCTGGATCAACTGCCCGAAAGAGATCGACTGGTCCTACATCTCCACTACTTCAAGGGAATGCGCCTCAAAGAGATCGGCAGGTTGCTCGGTGTTTCAGAGGCCCGGATTTCCCAAATACACCACCGCGCCCTGCACCAGCTCCGGCCCAAGGTCAGATCCGCTGCATAACATCCCTTGTTTTTCTTAAAGGCTTCTCAGTGCGTCGAGATACCGATCGAGCGTCTGCTTGGTGTGGCATTCGGTTGTCGCAACGAGGAACGCGTCGCTCAGTTCTGGATTGAAACGCCCCAAATCCACGCCGCCTAATATGCCCTGATCTAAGAGTGCGGCGAGGATCTCTTTTGCCGTGTTGTGTTTGCAACGGACGGCGAATTCGTTGAATGTGGGGCTGGTAAAGCAGATGGCAAATGCATCCATTGCGGCGATTTGCTTTTTGAGGTATGCCGCGCGGGTCAGGCACCCCCTGGCAGTACGTTTAAACCCGGTCTCCCCGAGCAGACTTAAATTGACCGTGACCGCCAAGGCGCACAAGCCGTGGTTCGTACAAATGTTGGATGTCGCCTTTTCGCGCCTGATATGCTGTTCACGGGTGGCCAGGGTGAGCACATAACCGGTCTTTCCAGTCGCGTCTGTGGTCTGGCCACAGAGCCGGCCTGGGATCTGCCTGGCCAACTTCCTATCATCCCTGCAGGCAAACAAGCCGAGGCCAGGACCGCCATAGGATATGGGAACGCCAAGGGATTGGCCCTCTCCGACAGCAATGTCCACCCCCAGGTTCCCAGGTGCTGCTAGCACGCCAAGGGCAAAGGGTTCGGTCGTGACGCTTACCGATAGGGCACCTATGGCTGATGCTTTGGCTGCTATCTGATCGAGGGGGTCGATCACGCCAAAGAAATTTGGATAGCCGATGAGGACCGCGGCCACGTCCTCGCCCATAAGGTCGTCCAGGGCGGTCGTGTCGGTCGCGCCGGTCTCTGGCAATAGAGGGATGAGATCTATTTTGGGCGCGCCACTGTCAAGCCCGGCCAGATAGGTGCGTATGACCGCCTGGTATTCGGGATGCAAGCCAGCCGAGATAAGGAGGCGTTCCCGCTTGGTTACCCGGCGCGCCATAAGGGCGGCTTCAGCTGCGGCTGTCGCACCATCGTACATGGACGCGTTTGCCATGCCCATGCCGAAAATGCGACAGATCATGGTTTGAAACTCAAAAATCGCCTGCAGGGTGCCCTGGCTGATTTCGGGTTGGTAGGGCGTGTAGGCGGTGTACAGCTCTGAGCGCAACAGGAGTTGATCCACTGCAGGGGGTACGTGATGACAATACGCGCCCGCACCCATAAACGAAATTCGACCGCCAGCAGGAGCTGGGCCGGCGAGCTCAGATAGATGGGCCATGAGCTCGGGTTCGGACAGGGGTTGTGGCAGATTGAGCGCACCTTCGAACCTCAGGGGGGCTGGGATCTGTTCAAACAGCGCGTCAATACTGCGGGCGCCTATTTTATTGAGCATCAGTTCAATATCTGCTGCTGTATGGGGAATATACCGCACGCGATCCTCCATTAGGGGTAGCTAGTGCTCAGTCCAGTCTGCAGTGTCGGGGAAGATCCTCCCCCTTCGCAAAGGGGGCCGGGGGGATTTCGTCTTTTCCGCTTGCTTTGGGAAGTGACAAAATCCCCCTATCCCCCTTTTTCAAAGGGGGAATGTTCAATTTTACCCGACAGCAGTCACTTGACATGGGACTATTCTTCCAAGGTGCTCAGGTGGGACTTATACGCGTTGGCATCGAGCAGGGTGTCCATTTGCGCGGTGTCATCGACCTGGATTTCAAATATCCACCCTTGCCCATAGGGGTCTTCGTTTACCTGCTCGGGTGCATCTTCCAGGGCTGTATTGACCTTGGTTATGGTGCCGGACAGGGGCGAATACAAGTCTGAAACTGCCTTGACCGATTCGATCACACCGACCGTATCTCCCGCACTTACGGAGTCCCCTACCTCTGGCAGCTCTACGAGTGTGATGTCGCCCAGTTGTTCTACGGCAAATTCAGTGATGCCCACTGTGGCGGTGTTGTCCTTGGTGCTGGTCCACTCGTGGTCCTGTGTGTATCGGCGTTCTTTGGGAATGTTCATTTTTTTTCCTCGTGGTTCAGGGTTATTGGGATCGCTTGTAAAACGGTGTCTTTACAACTTTTGCCCGGACCACCTTGCCTCGAATAACAATGCCAAAGGGCTTGCCCACTTTATAGCCTTTCTTTGGCAGGTAGACGAGCCCGATATTTTTTTCAAGGGTGGGTGAGGGTCCGCCAGAGGTTACCGCGCCAATGGGCTCGGCATCTGGTGTTTCGGCGTCTGGAATGGCTGGATATCCGTGCCGGGCAATGCCCTTTTCCACCATTTCGAACCCGGCCAAGCGCCGTGCAATGCCGGTCTCCTTTTGTTTTAATAGCGCTTCCTTGCCGCAGAAATCACCAGCGTCGAGTTTGACGGTCCAGCCCAGCCCAGCTTCCAAAGGGGTGGTGGTGTCGTCGATGTCATTGCCGTACAGACAGAGCTTGGCCTCCAGGCGGAGGGTGTCCCGGGCACCCAGGCCGATGGGTTGAATGCCCAAATCTTCACCCGCATCCATCAGGGTATTAAAGACCGCCACTGCGTCGGTGTTATCGCAGTAGATTTCGTACCCATCTTCGCCCGTATATCCGGTCCGGGAGATGAGACATTGTCTACTGGCCACGGTTCCCTGAACAAAGTGAAAAGAAGCCAAATCCCTGTACTTCTCATCTGTTAGGCGGGCCAATAGGTCGACGGCCAATGGGCCCTGGACAGCGAGCTGACTGGTGTCATAGCTGCGGTCGACAACGGTCACCCGCCCCCTGGTGTTTTCCTGCACGTGGCGCAGATCCTTGTCGTGGTTTGCCGCATTGACGACCAGCAAGAAGCTGTCCTCGCGAACTCGGTACACCAGCAAATCGTCGACAATGCCGCCCGTGGGCAGGCACATCGGCGTGTAGGCGGCCTGCCCATCTTTTAGGGCGCGAATGTCGTTTGTCACGAGCCAGTCCACATAGTCGAGGGCATCGTTGCCCTCGACCCAGATATCGCCCATGTGACTCACGTCAAAGATCCCTACCGCGGTTCGAACAGCCCGATGCTCGGCCTTGATGCCGGCAAACTGAACGGGCATCTGGTAGCCGGCAAAAGGGACCATTTTTCCGCCGCGGCGCTTGAGTTCATCGTATAGGGGGGAGTGTAAGAATTTTTCAACCATGGGTCATTTCAGCCATTGTTATTACGCACCCGTCTTGGGGCGGGGCCCTAGATTAGACGCCATTTGTCACCTGAGCAAGATATAAAAGACCTTTTAGATAGGCAATGCTTAAAAGCGTTGCATGTGTAACTTGTTGTGGAAATTCAGTCGATTAAGCTGATGGTGGGCGAACGGGCACTGAGCGACTTTCTTAGGCGGATAATAGAATTCATAGAACCCAGCACCACCATCGTGGCGCCTGCTTCGATCAGGGTGTCTGGGCCGGGATTATAGACGTAGTCCCCGGATTGGTTTCGCACGGCAATGACGAGGACATCGGTTGCTTTTCGGATGTTGGTCTCAGCGAGCCGCTTGCCAGCAAGGGGCGAGTCCTCAGACAGTACGATTTGCTCGATGCGGGTATTTTGGGTTTGGTCCCTGAGCATCATATCGAGGAATTCCACCACCTGGGGGCGGATCATTTCCGAGGCGATTCTAAGGCCGCCGATAAAATTGGGCGATACCACCCGGTTCGCGCCGGCGTGGATCATTTTGGGCGGGGCGTCTTTTTCTGTGGCCCGGGCCACGATACGCAGTTTTGGATTGGCCTGCCGCGCTGAAAGGATAATGTAGAGGTTGTCCTTATCGCTGGGCAGGGCAGCCACGAGGCCAAAGGCCCGTTCCAGGCCGGCCTGTTCCAAAAGGCGATCCTCAGTAGCGTCGCCGATGATATATGGGTGGTCTCGACCGTCGACCTCTGCGATCTCGCCCAGCTCTCGGATGCGCTCTTCATGGCTTTCGAGCATGATAAACGGCGTCTTGGCGGCGATGAGCTCTGTTACCACGTGGGCGCCGGTCGTACCCACCCCGCACACGATCACGTGATCATGTAAGTTTTTGATATTTTTCTGCATTCTCTTCCTCCGCCGCATTTGTGTGAGATCGAATTCAATAAAAAACGCGATCACCGTGGAGCCAAAGTAGATGAGCGAGCCCATGCCGAACACGATGAGGACCGAGGCAAAAAACCGCGTGGGGCCGGTCATGGGGATGATCTCTCCGTACCCAACAGTAGACAGGGTAATGATGGTCATATAGAGGCAGTCGCCCACGGTCACCACCTGATCGCTCAGGAACCAAAATCCAATAGTGCCGACCGTCAGCGAGAAAATAACAACAGCGAGTGCACGTAAAACCCTGGGGCCTGTATTTTTTTCCATTTCAGGTCATTTTATAGGCTGTAGGTCTCTTGACAATACCCATCTCATAGGTAAGAAGACTCATCTCGGTTTTGCGGCTGGCGTTTTGGCGTCTAAGCCGCATATTTGAAAAGAGATTTGGGCCATTAGCTCAGCCGGTAGAGCAACGGACTTTTAATCCGTAGGTCGAAGGTTCGATTCCTTCATGGCTCACAGCTGGCGAAACAGTGAGGCGCACTGGGCACGCGCCATCGCCGGGCTAACGCGAGGACACATACATGTCCCCATCGTCTAGAGGCCTAGGACACCGGCCTTTCACGCCGGAGACACGGGTTCGACTCCCGTTGGGGACGCAAGGAAACCCTGGCAGAAATGCTAGGGTTTTTGTACGTTTAGGGAACTTTTCTCCGTTCCTCCATTCCTTGACTTTCCGAATGTGCCCCTGGACGGTTCGTCCAGGGCGGCCACGGCCTCAGTTTTCACACCCGGGGCCAGGTGTGAATATCGCATCGTCATTTGGATCGTGGAGTGGCCGAGAAGCTCCTGGACCTCCTTCAGAGAACGGTCCCTCATCACCAGGTGCGAAACGAAGTGGGGTCATCAGATGATGTGTCCCTGATCATCTCTTTCTATAAGGGAGGCAACTTCCGAACCGTCAAATCAGTGCTGAGTGCGGTGTCAAACTTGGACATCGAGAAGGCAGAGACCTCCTCATCCGCGCCCTGGACGATCCTCGCATTGGTGTCTGTAAGCCAGCCTTCCGGATTCTTGATGACACTGGGGTGTGGTTGATCTGGCACCCAGTGGCGAATCTAATCGAGAAGGGGAGACACCCCCACACGATTCTGTTCGCCCTTCGGCTTGTGACGAAAAAACATGAATGGAAGATACTGCCGATCATCCTCCGCGCCCATCTCCACCCTGATGAGGCAGTCGTCGAATTGGCATCGGAGCGACTTACTCAAGGGGTTCCTGAGTATCGACACGGCAGTTACGCAATGCCGGAGCCAACAGAAGAGGAGTATCAATGCGCTCAACTCGTTTTTGCCGAGTCGCGGAGCCAGCTGGATGAGCAGTACGAGTCCTCAATCTCGACGATCCTAAAAAACCTAGTAAGATAGGAACACCATGTCTGCCAAGAGGAAAATATCACTTTGGGATCAGCTTCTCAGGCCGAAATGCCTGAAGCGTGGGTGGCATATCGCACGATCGGAGTTGCACCAGGATTTCGCTGAAGACCTCTATTGTGCTGATGTTATCGCTGTAGACTTGGAGGGGGTTGTTAAAGAGACTATCAACAGACTTGAAACCTGGACATATTGTCCTCGACCATTGTTGCATATCGAAGTCCCAAAGGGGTCATTAGGCTTCCGCCCGGGAACAGTAGTCTCGATACATGATCGAATGATCCTCTCAGCAGTCGTGTTCCTAATGGCAAAGAGGATTGATCCCAAGTTGCCAGAGGCAGTTTTCAGTTGGCGTCTAAAGGAGCCCCTACCCAAAAAAGGGCCAATTTTCAAAGAAACAACCATTGTCGATTTTCCATATCTAAAAAAGAAGACGATTAGCCAGAGAATCGACCCTTTCGAGGCTTGGTATACAGCGTGGCCTGAATTCGATGAAAAATCGAGAGAAGCATTTGGTGAAGACGGATTTCGTTACCTTGTGACTTCAGATATCGCGGCCTACTTCGAAAACATTCAACTTCAGATTCTTAGAGACCAACTTCAAAAACACTTACCTGATGAACAACGCATAATTAACCTTTTGTTTTCATTTCTTGAATCATGGGCGATTCGTACTGATGAAGAGCGGCCCTATCTGCGAGGGATCCCACAGGGGACCTCAATCTCGAGTTTTCTAGGGAACGTGTTTTTACTGCCAGTCGATGAAGTATTTGAAAAATTGTCCCGTAAACACGAGATCAAGTACTTTAGGTATATGGATGATGTGCGAGTGTTCGTAAAGGATATCACCACTGCACGGCTCGTAGTCTTTGAGATGATAAGAGTTCTAAGATCGCTACATCTAAACGTTCAAACTGCGAAAACGAAAGTCCTTGATCAGAAAAAGAACCAAGAGATTTCAAGAGAACTGTTGGACTCGCGTGTGGATGAGCTGTCAAAGATTCTCGAAGAAATCAAAGACAAATTCGCCGAGAGTCCCGTTCCGATTGCACAGAGAAAGAAATACCTTGAACGATTAAAGAATATTGCAAAGGCAAGGCCCAATGACAGGCAGCCTATTACTGGCTCTCATCGTCCTCTCTCTGGATTGTCGATGAGAGCCTTCATGAGATGGGTGTCCTGCCACATACGTCTGGGAAGCCGCGAACACATACAAAGACTGCTTAGAGAGATTGAGACCAACCCTGATCACCGCCTGACCAGAAAGGCAATACGTTGTAGCAGAGAGTTTCCCTCACTGAATTCGATACAAACACATTTGATGAAATTCATTAAGTCTGAAGACTGCATATTTCCCCACCAAAGAGCTGAATGCCTTCGAGCGATACGGTACTTGCGTCGAATCGACAGGGACACAGCGAAGTACTGTCGGGAGGTTCTTTATAATGAGAAGAACGATCCATATGAACGAGTCGAAGCAGCATATCTTCTCGCGAGAACAGAACTTGACAAGAAATCAATCAAGAAATGTATGGATCTCTTAGAAGGGGAGCGAAGCCCTTATGTCCAGGTTGCATTGGCGGGGCTTGTAGTCCAGCGTAGACAAAACAACGATGAAATCGTCAGAACGCTCGTCTTTCACCCGAACGCGAATGTAAGGGAAATTGGGGGGCTGTTCCGTCAACTCAAGACAGATCCACAACTTGCCGAAGATCGATTGAAGCACGTTTTCCGGGAAGATCGAGACTGGATAGTTTGTGACAACATGCCATTCATTCACCTGATGTCAGTTTCCAACAATCCCAAAGTACTTGAAGTTCTGGTTTCCTACATCAAGAAGCCGTCAAAGACACTGAAGATCGTTGACATCAGAGAAATGCTTAAAAGAATCCTTGGGAGAGTCAGTGAGGAATTGAAGTCCAGAGAGTCTGAACGGACAGGTTGAGTTCTTATGCTCGGTTATATTGCATTGCGGAGTGCTAGAAGAGCTCAAGCGTCGTTTTAGGGGGCCAAAACGTGCCGAGAACCAACCATGTGTTGAATGGAAAACGAGTTCCCATGAAAAACCGCGTGTCCCTTTTTGGCGAGCCGATATCGGATAGGTACTTATCACGAACACTTTTCGCAGCACCCTCTTCGCCCTTACTATCTCTTTCCTTCAGGTAAAGTGCACCGAGTTCCCAATCCTCGATCATACGGGAATACGGTTGTTCCCGGTCTTCGCACTGGAACACATAACTCCACTTGAATGGTAGTTTCTCCAACGGTTTTGTTGGTGGACCGAACAGTGACATTTGGTTGAGTGCAGCTTGCCATTCCGGCTTCCATTCTGGATCAGCCTTCTCGATTGTAACGTCCAGAATCTCCTTTGGACGAATAATACCTAGAGAGGACTTGTCGAGCTCGTGCTGCTCTTCCAATTGTTTATAGGTGTGGTGGGGCAGCCGATCGATAAACTGGCGTCTTTCACGCCATTCATCCTTGCATCCGATCGGATCCCCAAGAACCCATAGTGTCGATAGGTCCGGTTTTCGGCTCTCTTTGCGATTGTCGTTGCCATGGCCCACCGGCTCCAGGTCTACTTCAATCCACTGATATTTGTGGATGCGTACGTCTTGGTATCGCAACGGGATTGGATAAAGTCGCACCCAGTCCCCCTGAACAGTGATTCCAGCCGTACAAATGAGTTCCTTGTACTTAGTAGATGGATGCGGGTACGTGAGCACTGTGATCAGTATTTTGGTTTTTAACAATGTCGGATTCATGCTTGGGCGAGGTCTCTCACCAGCAAATCAGTCATTGCGGAGAGTCGTTTCCCCAGATGTGTGCGATGACAGAACGCCGGATCAGCTTCACTGCAAACTAAAACGGAAGGATACCTCTCTATAATTGCAGCCACTTCCTCAACAGCATCGTTTTCTTGTTTTAGAACGGTTCGTTCATATTCCTCGAATAGCCTTTGATAAGCGGATGGATTGGTAAGATTCTGCCGTTTCTCAGACCGAATACCAAGCTCCGGGAAATGATGATATCGTATGCCCAGCTTCTCACACAGTCTGTTCAGGGTCTTCTTGTGAAAACCATATCGTCGAGCGATAGGGTTCTTACGGACATCTACCAGGCACGATATGCCGTTCTGAACTAGTCGATTCAGGAAAGCGTCTATGGAGAGTCCCTCATACCCCGCGGTGTAGACAAGAAGTTCGGCGTTAGGCCGTTCCTCCAAACTGCGAATCTCACTCAGAATGGTGTACCAGGGGTGCCGATTGTAGATGTCGTCAATCATTGCTCGCTCCGACATCTCTCCGTACCGCTTGGCTATGATGTGAATATCCTTACGAATTTCAAACGGTAGGGTTCCAATATTTGAAATCCCCTTGCTGGTTATGCTCAAATGGTCCTTGTCATCCTCGTTCAGTAGACCTGCAACACACAGTTTGCCCATCTCTTGATACAAGGAAAATGAGAATGGACCATATTTGTAAGGCACAAAGTTATAGAACGTTGCTCCCCCACCACTTTCACTGTCTTTGGACAGCGCAAATGCCCATTTTGTAAGTTGAAAACGGGAGAGTTGCCCCCCTGCAACTTTGAACATATGGAGAATTGTCCTCTGACGCACCAACATTCTTCTTTATATACAGAGAAAGACCATAAGGGGCAATTTGTTCGCAGGGCCTCGGAGTCGTGAAATGACAGTCGTGAAATGACAGAATGCCTGTGGACTAAAACCGGTCGAAAATTCACAATGGGCTTGTGCCCCCATTGTGCCACTGGTTCGTAACCTGAGTCGGATTCTGTCGGATTCATTTGGTTCGAAACGGAGCGAAACGGATAATCGATTGTTCAATTGAATCGGGTGATTTGGGGTCAAGCTCTCGTATTCGCTTGTTTTTTTCGATTCCTATAATCTGATTCGACTCCCGTTGAGGACGCTGCGAAACCCCGAGGATTTCCTTGGGGTTTTTTTGTGTTTAGGAAATCTTTTCCGCTTCTCGTACTTGGGGGCTATGGCTCGGCGGCTATTTCCGAGCCACGGCCAGGGCTGCCCAGCTCTGGGCTGTGGGCATTACCTCGATGCTGTTGATGTTGACGTGGGCTGGCTGGGCTGTGGCCCAGACCACGCATTCTGCGATGTCTTCGGCGTACAGAGGAATGGTGCCTTGGTAGACCGCGGCAGCTTTTTCCTGGTCCCCTTTGAAGCGCACCACTGAGAATTCGGTTTGGGCCAGACCCGGTTCGATGTTGGTGACCCGCACACCAGTACCGTGCAAGTCAGCCCTCAGGTTTCTGGAGAACTGGGCCACAAACGCTTTGGTAGCGCCATAGGCATTACCACCGGGATAGGGCCAAGCGCCTGCGATCGATCCAATGTTGACGATGTGGCCCTGGCCGCGTTCGATCATGTTGGGCAGGATCGCGCGGGTGAGGTAGGTCAAACCTTTGATATTGGTGTCAACCATGGTTTCCCAGTCGTCCAGATCAGCTTGCCAGGCCGGGGAGAGGCCCACGGCGAGCCCCGCGTTGTTGACCAGGCAGTCCACATCTTTCCACGCGGCGGGCAGGTCTCCGATGGTCTGAGCTACGGCTGTCCGGTCCCTAACGTCCAGCCCGATCGCCAGTGTGCGATCCGCGCTCAACTCCTGACGCAGCGCATCGAGGCGCGCCACGCGCCGGGCTACCAAGATCTGTCGTTTCCCTTGGGCACCGAATCGCCGAGCAATGGCGGCCCCAAAACCGGCACTGGCACCGGTAACCAGAACTGTATCCATGATCTGTTTTCCTCCGTGTAAGTCCCCGATTCTGACGGTTCCGATGGATTCGGCTCGTTATGACATTCCTTTCCAAAAAAATGAAGAGATCTCGTCGCCAAGGACTTTCACAACACCCTTTCAGCGTCTCAGCTCTCTCTTGCCGCAGCAAACTTCGTGTTTTATAAAACCTAGAATCCATGTGCTGCCCCAAAGTGGTGGCCCAAAAGCAGCGCCAAACGATAGGACTGGCATGGATTTGTAGGCTCGACGCCTGATGGGGGCGCTATGGCAAATGGAGATCTTAAGGTATCGCTGTTGGAGTCTGGTGTGGAACAATACTCCTTTTTTATTTCCGACGAACCCCAGACCCGTCGATTCGGCGCTCGACTCGCCGAGTTGCTGCGGCCAGGGGACGTGGTCGGCCTCTGCGGGGATCTAGGCGCTGGAAAGACCTATCTGGCCGGTGCGATCGCCCATGGTCTAGGCGTACCAGACGAGGTGGCGGTAACCAGTCCGACCTTTACGTTAATAAAGGAATACATAGGGGTCGTACCCATATACCATATGGACCTATATCGACTGGGGGATCCGAGCGAGCTATACGACCTTGGCCTGTGGGAGTACTACGACGGCGCTGGTGTGTGCCTGGTCGAGTGGTGCGATCGATTCGAGGATTTGTGGCCAGGGTCAGCCCTTGTCCTCACCCTGACCCTGGGTCGGGATACAGAGAGAACCATCAGGGCTGAAGGCAAGGGCAGGGGGGCCGACCTGGTCCAGGCACTAGCAAAAAAGTGGCACTCCCCGTTGGAGAAGTAGGGGCTACTTAAAACCGTAAACCGTGAGAAGAGAAATGCCTATCAAAAGCAAACGCCCGGTCGATCCGCTGCGCATTCATCTGTGCAAAGCTGACCGCATCGACCAAAGATAAGCGTCGCTTGGATTGGTCAGCCAAGAGGTCAAGCCCAGCTTCGTGCATCTCTTCGTCGACCCAGGTTACATTGAGCAACGGGGCAAAATTATTTCTAAAGCGACGTACCGCACTAGCGCCGAACCGTCTACCGAGCAGGGCGTAGGTTTCCACTAATACGTATGAGTTGGTGACGAGCTCGGCTTTCTCAAGCCGAAGTGCATCGAATTTGTGCACGGCATCATCGTGGTTCTCGTCGTTGGCCACCAGAAGTGCAAGTATTGCCGAGGTATCTACAAACACCCGGCTCATTCGAAAGCCGACTCGAGGTAGGTATCGTGATCTGAAGAGAGATTGGTCGCGCCCATCTTTTCGCTGAGCGAACCGATCAGCTGAGCAGCCTGTTTATACTTGATGTCAATATCATTAGTTTCGTCATCCAGAAGCATGCGGTCAATACAGCGCCGCACTGCTTCGGCCAAAGATATCCCTTTGGCCTGGGCATAGCGCCGAAGTACCCGTTCTTGTTGGGGGCGCAACTGAATCTGTGTTCGTATCATCTGAAAACCTCTGAAGATTAGTGTAAGCACATCATGATGTAATGTCAATCATTTCTTAAGGTCTAATCATAAGCTGTCAGGGTGATATTTTAAATGTTCAATGGTATTGTCCAGGCATGTCACTAGTTGGTCGAACTCTATCGCAATACGATATACTTGATCCATTGGGCAAAGGTGGCATGGGGGTTGTCTATAAGGCGCGGGATAGAAACCTCCTCAGGGATGTAGCGGTAAAAATACTGTCCAAAGAAAATGCAAATGAGAAGCAGCGCAAGCGATTCATCCAAGAGGCACGGGTCGCTTCTGCCCTCTCACATCCGGGAATTGTTAACATCCACGATTTTGGACAGAGCGAAGATCTCGACTACATCGTGATGGAGCTGGTCGACGGGATTTCTCTAGCCCAAAAACTCAAATCCAGCATGCCGTCTCTGCAGGAAGTGCTCGACTGGGCAAAGCAGATTGCCAGTGCCATGGCTGCTGCCCATGCCGCAGGGATTATCCATCGCGACCTAAATCCACACAACATTATGGTCACCCCAACTGGCCAGGTAAAAATCCTCGATTTCGGCATTGCCAAGCTGAACCCGGCTGCTGATCGCGAAGGAAGCATGGAGACGATACACACCGAGCTGACCGGCCGTGGTCACGTGCTCGGCACACTGTCGTACATGTCTCCGGAGCAAGCAGTGGGAGACCCGGTGGATGCCAGATCTGACATCTTTTCGTTTGGCATTGTGCTCTACGAACTGCTTTCTGGAAAGCGGCCGTTCGAAGCCACGAGCGAAACATCCCTATTGCGCAAGCTCCACTTTGACACGCCGGCGTCCCTCAGGTCGATCAGGCCGGAGGTACCCCAATCCCTGGACCAAATCATCCAGACCGCGCTTGCCAAGCAACCTGAGAAGCGCCACCCATCCATGGCCCACATCCGAGACGCCCTGGACACGGTGTCTGTGGATCCGGGGTTTCAAAGCTCGCTCCCAGCGCCAGCAGCGCCAGACACTGGGGCGATATTAGAAACTGTGGACTCCGTCTCAACCCAACCAACCCCCTTGCTGAGCAGGGCCTTAATAAAACTGGCTGAAAAGCCGCGAACACTATTGGGTCTAACCGCAGTGCTAGTGGTTTTTGCAGTGGTTACCACGTTGTTCCTAACCGAATTTCTGGAGACCAGGTACCAAGCCCATCCCCAGGTGTCTGATTCCCGATTAGCCATCCTGCCCTTTGAAAACATCGGTAACGACCCTGACCTAACGACCCTGTGCGTGGGCCTAACCGAAAGCCTGACCAACGGGTTAGGGCAAGTCAACGAATTCAAGGACAAGCTGCAAATCGTCCCAGCAGCAGAGGTACGGAATTCGAACATAAAGACCGCCAAACAAACAAGGGAATTGTTTGGTGCTGGTTTGGTTGTCGGCGGTAGCTTGCAGAAAGAAAACGACCAAATTCGATTGAACATCAATTTGGCAATGGGAACCAGACAGCTATCTGCTTCGACTGCAACCATCTCGGTGGCAGAGCAACAAGAGCTAAAGGACATTGTGCTTCGTAAAACCGTTGGATTTTTGCGTCCAAGATTTGGCCAGGTTTACGGCCGCCAAAAGCAGGAAGCGAAACCAGTAGGAGATGATGCTTACGCATTCTTTGAAAAAGGAATGGCGTTTCTGCAAAGCTATGCTAAGAAATCAGATAATATAGAAAAAATAGATTCTGCAGTAGCCCAGTTTCAAAAAGCGCTTGAGCTTGATTTGGAGTTTTCATCGGCCTTTGCAGGGATTTCTCGAGCCTATTTGCGAAAATACCAAGAAAACGGAGATCCAATGCTGATTGACCAGGCGACCAACACTGCAAAACGGGCTGTTGAGTTGAATCCGGATCTCGGGATCGCACGGGTGAGTCTGGGGTTGGCATTAGTCGAAACGGGTGAGCTCAAAGAGGCAGAGAAAGCATTTGAATATGCCATCGCGCAAGACCCATTTTCTCCTGATGCGAATCTGGGGCTCGGTAAGGTTTGGGTGGAGCGGGGTGAGCTCGATAAAGCATTAGTTTTTTTGGAAAAGGCTTTGGATTTGGGACCTTCAGATCGAGAAATCTTGAGCTGGCTGGGTACCGTTTATACGCGTACAAGTAAGTACACCGAAGCCGAGCATGTCTTTTCTCAGGTGGTTGAATTAGTACCAGAGAGCTTTAAAGCCCATAGCAACTTGGCGGGTACCTATTATATGCAAGGCAAGCTTGCACAGGCAGCAACAGAAATGCAAAGAGCATTGGAGATAGAACCGAGTTCGTTATTGTATCATAATCTCGGTACTCTATATTTTACGCAAGGACGATTTAACGATGCTCTGGTGGCTTATAAAAAGGCCATTGAGATGCCTGGAGGCGCAAATTACTATCTCCGTTGGGCCAATCTTGGCAATGCATATCGCTTTACAAAAGAAAACGAGTCAAAATCGAAAGAAGCCTATCAATGTGCCATTGATTTGTTGCAGGAGAAACTGGACAAACAACCAGCAAATGTCGAGTTGAAGACCCTAATGGCACTATACCATGCAAAAATGGGCGACAGTCGCCGAGCGGTACAAGAGATGAAAAACATCAATATAGAAGGGATTCAAGATACACAACTATTTTTTCATTTGGGTATGGTAGCAGAAATTGTCGGACAGCGAAAACAAGCATTAGATCTGGTTGAGAAAGCATTAGTTTCTGGATACTCATTGGACTACACTAAGCGCGATCCTGATCTTGCTGACCTTCGTCAGGATCCGAGATTTCGAACTATGTTGGTAAGGGTAAAGGCACTTCAGCCAAACGATGCGCAGGAATCCCAATAGAGTATATGCCCGGAAATGACGACTTGGGTGGAATGGATATCGGATTTTTCAATTCAGGGTGCGATTAGGTCAGAGACCCTTGCTAAGGGCTCCACCCCATGATTCTTGGCATCACTTGCTTGTGGATCTTCTGCCAATCGAGTGTCAGAACCTGGTCCACCGAGATTATTTTCCAAGATGGATACAAGGTATGGCCTAAGCTCCAAAAAAGCATCGGATTTAGATACATTTTCAGGAAAAATACGACCCGCGTTTGTGGCTTTTCTTTTCTAACTTCGGTGGTAAGATGCTCGGATCGATGGTTGGATCTATAACGCTTGGATTTTGTATGGCGCTTAGTCGCAACACAGTGCAATGATTCTTATGGCACCGGGGGAGATCGGAATACAATGGTCGGCGCGCGTCTCTCTCATTACGAGATTCTAGAACCTCTCGGCACCGGTGGTATGGGCGCGGTGTATCTGGCCAAGGACACCCGCCTGCTTAGACAAGTCGCGCTTAAAGTACTATCTAGCGAGAGTACGTCAGACACCCAACGACAGCGATTTATCCAAGAAGCAAGGGCTGCTTCGGCCCTGAATCATTCGGGAATTGTTGCGGTATACGACATCGGCAACGACCAGGGGCAGGACTTTATCGCAATGGAGTATGTCAAGGGCCAGTCCTTGGCCCAGGCCCTGGCAGCCAAAGAGGCCCTGCCATGGCCTCAGGTCCACAAGTACGTCCTGCAGATCGCCGGCGCCATGCGCACGGCCCACGACGCTGGCATTGTTCATCGCGACCTAAAGCCCCATAACGTAATGATTACCGAAGACGACCACATCAAGATCCTCGATTTCGGCATTGCCAAGCTCAACCCGGTCGCTGATTTCGACCTGGGCCAAGAGACGATGAAAACCGCCCTAACCGGTCAGGGTCACGTGATCGGCACCCTGGCCTACATGTCTCCGGAACAGGCAATCGGCGACCCGGTGGACAAGCGGTCTGATATCTTCTCCCTGGGCATTGTGCTGTACGAAATGCTGGCAGGCCGCCGACCGTTCGAGGCTGACAGCGATACCTCCCTAATGCACCAGCTTCACTTTGACATGCCCGAGCCCCTGACCCAGATCCGCGAAGACGTACCTGAAGGCGTGGACAAGATCATCCAGACCGCCTTGGCCAAACGACCCCAGGATCGCTACCAATCAATGGAGCACCTGGCCAGCGACCTGGAGGCCTTGTCAGTGGATCGGAAGTTCATCCCGCCAAAGCCAAGACCCGCCCCAACAGCGCTCGCCGGCCCCCAGGCCCAGCCAGCGAGGGATTCGGGCTTGCCCCAAGACACCAGTCTGAGCCGGGTATTCATAACCCTGGCCAAAAGACCCAAACGCAGCCTACTCACTCTCGCAATACTGGTCCTCAGCTTAGGAGCCATCGTCGCCTTTGGCCTGATCCAGGGGTTTGAACGACCGACAGCAAAAAAAGTAGAAGTAAGCGACACCACCCTGGCCATCCTGCCCTTTGAAAACATCGGCAACGACCCCGAACTGGCCACATTATGCGTGGGCTTAACCGAAAGCCTGACCAACGGTTTAGGGCAAGTCAACGAATTCAAGGGCAAGCTACAGATCATCCCGGCAGCCGAGGTACGCAATTCGAACATTAAGACCGCCAAACAAGCCAGGGAGTCATTTGGCGCTGGTTTGATCGTTGGCGGTAGTCTCCAACGGGAAGACCAGGACGTTCGAATGAATGTCAACCTAGTCAAAGGGACGTCTCAGCTGGCTGCAGCAAACAGTGCTGCTGGGATGAAGGAAATCGATGCCTTACAGCGTAGGGCGCTTTTGAAAATTGTCGGCTTTTTACGTAGCCAAGAAAAAGGCGTTCTGCCCAATGAAGATCAAACGAATCGCCCGGATAAACCCAATGCGGTGTCATTTTTCAAGCAGGGCATGAAAAAACTAGATGACTATGTCAACACGCCGGGGGATTTGGAAACAATAGAGAGCGCCATAGATCTATTTCAAAAAGCATTGGCGATTGATCCCAACTACGCAGCCGCAAGTGCTGGATTGTCACAAGCATACGGGAGAAAATACCTTGCCAACAAAGACGGGATGTGGTTGGAAAAGGCGCTTCAGCTAGCCCAACGGGCAGTCGAGCTCGATCAGCACTTGGGAATTGCTCGTGTCAGCCTGGGATTGGCCCATGTAGAAAAAGGCAACGACCAAGAGGCATTGGATGCATTCAATCAATCTCTGATACTGGATCCATTTTCTGCTGATGGAAAAGCAGGATTAGGTCAAGTATGGGAAGTACGCGGTGATATCGAAAAAGCAGCTGTCTTTTTTGAGGAAGCGGTGGATTTAGACAGTTCCAATCGAGAATTGCACGATCTTTTAGGCAATGCGTACTATCATCTAGGCCGTTATCAAATGGCTGAAGTGGTCTATCTGAAGAGCGTTGAATTGGCCCCAAACAGCCGGCTGGGGCATTCAAACTTGTCAAGTATTTATGTCATGCAGGGAAAATACAACCTGGCGGCCACCCATCTGCAACGAGCTCTCGAGATTCAACCCAATCCAACATTGTATAGCAATTTGGGCACATTGTACTTTTTTCAAGGTAGGTACACAGATGCCGTGTCAGCCTTCAAGAAGGCTGTGGCCATGCCAGGAGGGGCCAATAACTTCATCTTGTGGGTCAATTTAGCAGACGCGTATCGATGGACACCTGATAACGAGGTTAACGCGAAAAAAGCTTACGAATGCGCAATACGTATGATTAACGAAAAATTGAAAAACTCTCCGGATAGTGCGGATTTGATTAGCCGAAAGGCAATCTGCTTGGCGAAAATCGAAAATCATTCCCAAGCATTGAAAATATTAAAAAGAATTAAATCGAAATCTATACAGAATCCACAAATACACTATAGGATGTCCGTTGTCTTTGAGATTTCTGGAAAGCGAGAGCTCGCCCTCAAGTCCTTAGAGCAAGCGGTTCGGAACGGTTACTCCATCGAAGATGTACGAGTCGACCCAGAGCTCGAGAAGCTTCGGCAAGATCCAAAGTATCATTTGCTGTTTGTCGATCTCGGGAAAACGGAGAAAAAGTGAACAAAATAGTCAAGATGGTTATATTGGCACTAATTTTGCTTTTGCCATTCCATCAAAGCTCAAAGTAAGCGATTGATAAGGAAAAGGAGGATGATATGCGAAAGGGACCAAGAGCAGGGGAGTATATTCTAAATATGGAATTTGATGGAGAAGATCCAGAACCGATCGGCTGCCTGAAATACGAAATACTTGAAGCCAAATACTATGATGAGGGCTTTCAAAATGACTTTGCCCTGCCGACGCCCGTCAAGACTGATAATAACACCCCCCCAGGTACTCAAGATTCCATTTATCGGCTTAAATCTGGAAGCATGTTTACGTTTGTCATTCGTGGGACAAACATGACAAACTTGCCTGGAGCGACAATTGCTCCCCCGGTGCTCGAGTTCGAGTTCAGGCAGAACGGTAAAGTTGTAACGCCGCCGATATACTTGGGTAGACAGAGCATTGTCGATTTGGATAGCAGAAAGGGTTTGATATCCCGGCAGCAGGATGAATCCCCTCAGGATTTCTTCAATAGAACCCGTAGGCCCTTAAGGGGCGTCATCCCAGTTGCCCCAATCGAGGGTAGCACGGTTTGGGCATTTGTTGGAACACCACAGAGTATGGGTAGAGACACGCCGTACAGAGCTTGGTATGTACGTAAAATTAAAGAGGAACAGCCCGATGAGCGATATCAGTTAAACGTTTCCCTCGTAATCTGTGGCAAGCTCTATAAATTTGATCCTGAAGTTATCGTAGAACACTAAAATTAAATCAAACTCAATAAAATGAGTGAGCGATGTCATTAACTAAATTCGCTAAGTCAAGCTTAGCACTATTATCTGCGCTACTTCTGAATACACCTACAACCTACTGGTCATTTCGAAAGTAGCACCAGGCCCTATTTGGCAATTTAGTTGTAGTTTTTCCATGCTTTGGCTACCTTGTGCGTAGCCATGAGCGACGCGAATAAGACATCTGAGTTTCAGAATGCTGTGACCCATTCGGACGACGCTTCAGAGACCATTGATACCTGGCAGCGCCACCTATCCACTGGTACCCGCTCTTCTACACATGTGCTAAGTGAGGTGAAAAACCTTAGGATTCCAGGGCTTACGGTAATTTGGCACACCAATCCCTATCGCATCGGCGAGTTCTGTGCATTTACCAAGTTGGCACCTGGCGCGTCAGTCGAGGTATCCCGGAAGGAGCCCAATTTTATCTCTTTGCCCAGTGGCGAGCAGCGTCCTATGGCCGATCCCCACATCAGCCGGGGGCCTATTCGGTTTCATTTAATTGACAATGGCGGTATTCGGATCGACCGTCGGGCTTCCAGCACCAAGGTTGAGGCCAACGGGGTCGCGCTTGAGACCGAGTCTTGTTTTTGCCGCGATGAGCTGGCCGCCGGGGTAGTGTTGCTTTTGGCCAAACGCATTGTCTGCTTGCTTCATCTCATGGAACCACCGGTCATGGCCCCGCCCGAGGATCTAGGACTGATCGGCCAAAACAGCGAGCTACTCAGGGTCAAGCGGGATATTCTCAAGATCGCAGACCTGCCCGGCCCGCTGCTGATCACTGGTGAATCAGGCACTGGCAAGGAGCTGGTGGCCCATGCGATTCACCGCAACGGTGCCCGGTCAGATAAGCCGTTCTTCAGCGTGAACATGGGGGCAATACCCCCGACCTTGGCCGCTTCAGAGCTGTTCGGCGCCAAAAAAGGCGCGTTCAGCGGGGCCGACCAAAGCCGGTCCGGTTTTTTTCAGCGCGCCCACACCGGCACCCTGTTCCTCGACGAAGTCGGCGAGACCGCCAGGGAGGCCCAGGTGATGCTCCTTCGGGCACTGGAGACTGGAGAGGTGCAACAGGTAGGCGCGGATCGGTTCCAGCAGGTCGATGTACGAGTGATCGCAGCCACAGATGCCAATCTCAAGGCAGCCGTGGAGACCGACGGGTTTAAAGCGCCGTTGCTTCACCGGCTCGCCGGCTACGAAATCGCCTTGCCTCCACTTAGGGAGCGGCGCGAGGATATCGGTCGGTTATTGTTTTACTTTTTGCAAAAAGAGCTCGAGGCATCGGGCCAGGCGCCTCTGGTGGATCCCGGCCCCTATGGAACCCCCTGGTTGCCTGCCAAGCTGGTCAGCCAATTGGCCCTTTACCCCTGGCCGGGCAATGTCCGCCAGCTAGCCAATGTGGCTCGACAGCTAGTGATTGACAGCCAGGGGCACACAGTGGCGCAAGTATCCAATAAAATAGAGAAGTTGGTCGATTCAGCCGGAGCTGCTGAACACGCGCCTGCTCTGTCAGATCAATCCGACCCCGACCACAATCCCAATCCCAACACCAAGGCCAGTGGGCCCTCCCTCGCTTATCGGGAGCCGTGTGACGTGGATCAGGACGAGATGCTCTCTGCCCTGCGCAAGCATCGCTGGAACCTCAAGCGGGCTGCTGACGAGCTGCGCATTTCCCGCCCCTCCCTTTATTCGTTGATCGATAATTGCGACCAAGTGCGCAAAGCCGGTGAACTCACCCGGGAGGAGATCGAGCAGTCGTACGAACAGTGCGGTGGGAATATCAACGCCATGGTGGACGAGCTGATGGTCTCCAAACGGGGCCTCATGATGCGGATGAAAGAGCTGGGCATGCGGTAATGTCGATTGTTATCCCGAGTGATTTTGTTTAAAGTTCAGCATCACCATGGAACGAAACCCTGACAACCGAGCGATCTCGGAAGATACGGATGCACCTCGGGAGGCGGATCGTTGGGAGCAGGGCCTTGGCACCAGCACCCGGTCGACCACCCATACGGCATCTGCTGTACAGCATCTTCGAACGCCCGGGCTCACTTTGCTTTGGCATACCAACCCCTATCGCATCGGCGATATCTATGCGTTTACCAGCCTGTCAGAAGTGCCGGTACACCTATCCCGGACCGAGCCAGGGTTTGAAGCGCCCCTGGGTGGATCCTCCCGTGCTCTGGCCGATCCCCATTTGAGTCGACAGCCCATACGATTTTCGACCAACGAGGACGGGGCAATACTTCTGGATCGGCTGGATTCGAGTACAAAGGTCGAAGCCAACGGCGTCCCGGTCGAAACCCGCGCGTGCTTTTGTCCGAATGAGGTCGAGGCTGGGGTTGTCCTGCTCCTTAGCAAGCGCATTGTCTTATTGCTCCATATGATGGACCCGCCCATGGCCGACGTACCAGACATGAACCTCATCGGCTGCTCAAGTGCTCTGGTTCGGGTAAAGCACGAGATTATGGAGGTGGCCGACCTCTCGAGTCCTGTATTGCTCTGCGGTGAGACCGGCACAGGCAAGGAGCTCGCAGCCCACGCCATTCACGCCATGAGCGATCGCCGGGACAAGCCGTTTTACTGCGTCAATATGGGCGCGATCCCACCCAATCTAGCGGCTTCCGAGCTCTTTGGCGCGACCCGGGGCGCATATAGCGGAGCCGACAGGAACAGGGCCGGGTTCTTTCAGAACGCCGATACCGGCACCCTCTTTTTGGATGAAATCGGCGAAACCGCACCTGAAAACCAGGCCGCACTGCTTCGGGTGCTGGAAACCGGCGAGATTCAACAGGTCGGCGTCGCAAAGAGAAAAAAGGTAAACGTCCGCGTCATTGCTGCGACAGATATTGATCTGGCCCAATCTCTGAAAGTAAGCAAGTTCAAATCCCCGTTGTTCTATCGACTGGCCAGCAACGAGATCATCCTGCCCCCACTGAGAAACCGGCGAGAGGATATCGGTCGGCTGTTTCTCCACTTTGTGAACGAGGCGCTCGCTGAAGGCAGGCGGGAAGCGCTCGTAGATCCAGGGCCAGAGGGGCGACCCTGGTTGGCCGCGCCCCTCATGAGCCGCCTGGCGCTCGGTGACTGGCCCGGCAACGTCCGTCAACTGCGCCATGTGGCCCGCCAGTTGGCGCTAGCAAGCCCAAAAGCCGATCGAGTTAATTTCGAGGAAAAAATCGAACGCCTGATTGGCAGTGAATCTGTCCACACTAAATCCTAGACCGGGCTACCCAGGCCTTGGAGGTATCCAAACGGGGGCTTAAGCGCCGTATGAAAGCCCTCGGCATGGGGTAGGACACTGTGTTAGCACTGTCACCCCTGACACAGTCTGACATTAGCTGACACAGTGTGACGGTTTTTTTCACGATCTGTCACAAGCCGTGCAACGGCGAATGACGCTCTCCCTCATGCGCCACAAAGCGACAAAGTCATACGTTCCCAAAAGTGCTGGCAAAAACAAGAAATAGATGTAGCTGCGGGGTTTATCCCCGCTTTGAAAGGCTAGACATATCAGGATATTTCAAGTGAGGGGATAAACCCCATATGCGTTAACTATTTGGCCGACCACTGGGAAACCCCGAAGGGGTTGCCCATACTAGCCCGGGGCAACGCCCCGGGATTATTTAAAACCTGATGGATCGCCCTTACAGGGCTTGTATCTTCTTTTTTCTTAATGATCCGAGGGCGTTGCCCTGGGCTGAGATGGTAGACCCCCTTGGGGTCCACCTGCCGCCATTGCCTTAGGTTAACGCATATGGGGAGTAACCCCTCACCGACAAGAATTTGGACGTTGGCCACTGGTTTTTGAGAAGTTACAGCTCCAGCTGAAAACCGGCCCGCATATTGCAAAGGAATGGTGGCGTTTTTGATAGCTGTCGACCCATCGCGAAAATGGGAGGGGGGCGACGAGAAGGACAGGTAGGAACGTGAAACACATGGCGCAAAGTCTTCCACCCATCACGCCCGGAACAATCGTGGGCAGATACGTGGTCATAGGGGAGCTGGGCCGAGGGGGGATGAGCGAGGTGTTTCTAGCCCGCGATACATGGCTCGATCGAAATGTTTGTTTAAAGATGATTCCCTTGGAACCGATCGCAGAGGCGGCAATTAGGGAGCGATTTATGGCCGAAACCCGCGTGCTGGCTCGGTTCAACCATCCCGGTATTATCTCTATCTACGGGGTGGGTGAACATGCCGGTCGGCTCTACGCGGCCCTGGAGTTCGTCGATGGTCACCCCCTGCGGGATCAGATCTCGACAAAAATGCCCCTTGCGGCAGCCGCGCGCATCGGACTGACAATAGCCGCTGCCCTGTCAGCCCTGCACGCCCAGCAGATACTCCACGGGGATCTAAAGCCAGAGAACGTTATGATCAATCGAAACGGGACAGCTCGCTTGGTGGATTTCGGGCTGGCCGATACGTTTGAAGATCCCATATACGCCCGGAGCTACAGCTCTAACATAGAGTTGGCCCTCAAAGAAGCCCTCGGGCTTGCCCGGCCAGAAGGCTATGAACGGAGATATACCCGGGAGTTATCCGGCACACCCCTATACATGGCGCCGGAACAGTGGAAACAGGAGCCGTTGAGCGGCGCTACGGACATTTGGGCCCTTGGCTTGATACTTTACGAGGTGTTAAGCGGTACCTTGCCTTTTGATGTGTCCAACGCCTGCGCAACCTCACTCTGCGCTCGGGTATGTTCCAATATACCGCTCTCTACCCTATGCGATAGAGACGATATACCTCGAGACGTAGGGCAGTTCGTGGATCGCTGTATGAACAAGAAACCTAAAAACCGACCCACTGCCTTGGAAGTCGTGAGCTTCATGGAGAGGAAGGTACGCGCAGAGGCGCACCGACACAAACCTCACGCCAATGAACTGTCGGTTTTGAGAAGCCCCTCGTATCGAGCGGCATGAGCGTACACGTAATCAACGCGATGCAAACCAACTGGTTTCAAGCTTGCGCAACTACCCGATCGGTTGACCGCAGGTTTGTTACATTTCCCATCGCCCTGGGGAGATTGGGAAACCTAAGGGGAGGGGGTTGTCGGGAAGTGGAGCAAGGACTCCGATAGTCGTAATAATCTTCCACCAAACACCAGCTATCGGAGTCCTCTCCACCTGTCCGATGACATCGGTTGAGCATTGGGCCGCCGTCTCTAAAGAATCTCGCTAAGCCGAACACATATTTGATGTCCCACTACTTTCGGTTCAATATTTGGATCCTGTAAAAACTTCCTTAATAAGTACTCCCCCCAGCCAGTTTTGTTTGTGATAAAATCGCCACGCACTTGTTTGAGGACAGCTGGTTTTGGCCTTAGCCGGCGTATCGCCTTCAGCGCCGGTTTTAAGATCGCACTGTCCGGATGACGCTCCTGAGGATCTCCCCAGCCCTTCGTGGGCCAGCCTGGTATTTGTCGATTGACTACACCCAATGCCCGCTTTACCCCCTGCTCGTCCTGTACTAAAAGATTTTCGAACATGGGCTCCATGCATACGGCCAGTATGGTGCCTTTTTCCAAGCGAGTCGTGTTCGTTTTAGCTCCTGGGTTGGACCGTTGACTAAGATCCTTTAACCGCAACTTCGCGCACTCCCGCCACAGGTCGGGCAGGACCTTTGAATGGGACAGCAAGTTGTATAAATCAAGAGTTTCTCTCCATCTACAAAAGCTGCCTGACGGATTCCAAGCGGGGACAAGGTCCCAAGCAACCACGGCGGCATCAAATGGCGTCTTCGTCATCTGACGCATCATGCGTTGATCGAGTCCTTCGGATGCGCCGCTCATTTTAGGCTTGTCTGGATCCATTGCGATGAGGTGTTTCTTGGAGATCGGAACAATAAGATCGAATGGTTCAATTTTGAGAGCCTCGACCAGGTCTTCATTCCAGATTCTAATTAATGGGTCGAGTTGTCGGGGAGTGGGGGGCGACTCGCTACCTTCTACAAACAGAGCTACTCGCAGTGCTGCCATTACTCTTCCCGCTCGACTAGGTTTACATATCTGGTACCGGCCGGGATTGAGCCGTGAAAATTCAACACTTCTGGTTTCTCTGCGAAGTTTTCATACTGGGTTGTCCCCACCACACGGCGTACATGAATGATGGAGTTCAAAGGGACATCATCCAATACCCATGGGGAGTGGGTTGTGATGATCACCTGTACGCCCTCGTCTGCGGCAGATTGTAGGTGCCTGAGAACTGCTTTTACGGTCCAGGGATCGAGACCGTTCTCGACCTCTTCAATGCAGATTAGGGACGGTCTGGGCTCTCGACACAGAAGAGCCAGTATCGCAGTGATTCGCCTGGTGCCCTCTGATAGCATCCAGGCTGGAATAGGGAATTGAGACCGCCCGGAACGTCCGCTATACGGCATGCGCTCAAGCAGGTTGTAGTAAACTTGAGCGTCTCTGCCTGTAGGCGCGTCGGACACCTCTACATTCCGAATACCGTCGAGAATCTCTCTAATGCTCTCAACAAGATCCTTACGCTGCTCATCGTTTAGCTCATGCAACAGTGCCGGCAGTGTCTGACCTTCCTCGTCGAGGATTGGCTCAAATGATCTGCGAGTGGCTGCTGAACCGTGCGCAAGCCGATTGGGGCTTAGCCTGAGAAAAACAGCGCCCTGCCAGAATTCATTTAAGAATGAGGGACTCATTTCTTGATCGCCCTCAAAGTCAGTCGACCGGCTAAGGGCCAGGCGGTCCGGTTCTCGTACAGGGAACTTTCCAATCGCGCTTGACTCCCCGCTCGGAAATACCCAACGAACACCATCCACGGTTGTAATGAAACTCTCTGCTGTTCTTCCGGAATCCCGCAAAGAGCAAAGTCTCTCATCCATGATTTCCGGTAACCCTTTTTTGTCCGCCACTCGAATGATGTAGCGCCACTTCGAAGCATCTGCTTCCCCCCATTTCAAGTCCAATTCGAAATAGGGAATCCTAGTGCGTGAGCGGAGATTGATGAGATCGGATGCACCAAAATATCGATCACAGGCTTCGCGGGCATCTCTCCTTATTGTGGCGTCGAGCCATTGCAGCGCCTCGAGCAGAGTACTTTTACCACTGCCATTCCGCCCGATGATGACATTAAAACCTCTTAGCGAAACCGGTTCCGGCGTGAATGCAGCTTTGAACCGCGATACCCCTACTTCTTTCAGAATCATGATATCCTCATCGCTTTCCTGGCTGAGTGAAGAGTGAATTGACAATAGCCCAAAACAGCATGGGCGTATAGGATCATCCGGCTGGCAGCAGTCGGGCCAGGTTTTGCGCCAGGGTATCGAGGATTGCCGCGTCGGGGAGCGTAACAGTCAGCTTGACCCGACCGTGTTCATCCTTTTCGATGCATTGGTCCATACTCTTACGCAGTTGATTGGCAAGTGCTTCAGATTGTGGGGTTGTCGGCATTTCCGGCAGCATTTCGCCCATGAAACCAAAGGCGGCCTGCAACAACTGACCGCCGGCCAAGGACAATTTTTCTTTGCGCTCGGCCACGGCTCGCATTTGGGCTTCGGTTTCAGCTTGTTGTCCCTTGTGCTCGGGCGCCTGCTGTTTAGCACCGAGCAGCTTCTCCAGCCGGCGTTTGAGCTCTTCCATGCCGCTTTCCAACTCGACCATCGATACTTCTGAACCCAGATCCAAGGCGGCCAAGGCCAATTCGTGCTTGGCCGACAGCGTGACAAGCAGGTTCTCCTCGATGGTTTCCTCGGTGACCAGCAGGTAGACCTGGACCGGATTCTGTTGGCCCATTCTATGGGCCCGGCTGATCCGCTGCTCGAGCACAGCCGGATTCCAGGGCAGATCTACGTTCACCACTGTGTTGGCCATTTGCAGGTTGAGACCCGTAGATCCGGCATTGGTGGTGATGAAAAAGCGGCATCCCGCATCTGTTTGAAATTGATTGACCAATCCCTGGCGCTTTTTCTGGGGTACTGATCCATCGAGTCGAACAAACGGCAGGCCGTTCTTTTCGAGCAAGGGCTCGATCAGATCCAACATGGTGGTCCACTCGGAAAACAAGACCACCTTGCGGTCCGGCTCTGCAGCAAATCCCCTGAACAGCTCGTCGAGCCGTTCCAGCTTGCTTGAATAGGCCTGCTTTTTTTGACGATTGACCAGAAAGGTGCTGTTGGCCACTAGCCGGCACATCAACAGGGCTTTCTGCAGGCGCAGCAGATCCATTTCAGTAAGGTATTCTTTGCGGACGATTTGCTGAACGATCTGCATGAAGCTTCCGTGTACTTGCAGCTGCTCCTTGGTTGGCTCGATCCGTTCAATGGTCGTCGTGCGCGCCGGCAATTGCTGCATCACCGAGCTTCGCGTGCGGCGCAGCAATACCGGCCGCAGCTTTTCCCGCACCTCATCGAGCCCTTCGTAGCCGAGCACCTTGCCAAACGCGTCCACAACCCGATGCCGGTTGAAAAAGCGAAAGGCCGGTCCCAGCCGCCGGTCGTCGATAAATTCGACAATGGAAAACAGATCATCGAGCCGATTTTCCAATGGCGTCCCGGTGAGCACCAGCGCAAACGGCGATTGCAATCCCTTGATCACTCGGGTCGTCTTGGCCTCCCAGTTCTTGATACGCTGGCCTTCATCGAGAATGATCAAATCCCACTTAACTCGCTCTATGGCAAGGATGTCCCGCAATACCTGCTCGTAGTTGCAGATGGTGAAAAATGCGTCGCCCGCGTATTGCTTGGCCCGCTCCTTTGCCGCGCCCAGCACCGGGGCTGCGCTGCGATCACAAAACCTGCTGATTTCACTGCGCCACTGGGATTTGAGCGATGCTGGGCAAACCACGAGCACCTTTTTGATACCTACCTTGCGGGCGAGCAATTCGGCGATACCAATACCCTGAATGGTTTTGCCGAGCCCCATATCATCGGCCAACACGGCCCGTCCTGCGCCCACGGCAAAGGCGATACCGTCAAGCTGATAGGGCAAAAGCTCGGCATGCAGCAGGGTCGTACGCAAAGTGTGGTTCTCTGGATCCTGCCGGATTTCTTCGCTCAGCCGGGCCAGGCGAACCTGCAGGGAGCGAGCCTGGATCAGCTCTTCCGCGTCCGGGTAGATCGCGACTGGATAACCACACCCTTCGATTTGACCCACTCGGTTAAATAGATCGCCAGGGTCTTGGATCGGTCTGTTGAGCAACGGCCCTGCGATATCGACCGTCTCAAGCGGAATTTGGTCTGGGGCAAGCAGTCTGAGGGCTAGCTGATCGCTGTAATCTACGATTACACTGAATCCCTGCCGGACATACGGCGCTGACCGCTGTTGGGCATTGAATTTGCGCTTCGTCCAGTTTTGCACCCGAAAGATATGCTTGCACACGCCGAGGGTGTTTTTGCGAAAATCCGGGCACGAGCAAAACGACACCCCTGGCTCAAATCCCCGCAAGGCCACCCGGTAGGCCCTGCCCGAAGTGCGATTCGTGACCAAGTAGTCAGTCCAGATCTGTTGGGGATTGCTGCTGCGCACCTCCATCCGCTCTTCTTTGGCCCGGGTCCGTCGGTCCGCAATGGCCCGGTCGATGATTTCGGCCTCGGTCAAGCTGCCCAAAGGCGCCATATCCGGCCGCAGTGCTGACAGGCCCAGGGCCATCTTTTCTTCTAAAATCAACGACACCGCGGCCCCGATATGTTCGCACACACCGTTGCCGCAGCTGCAGTCAAACAGCAACCGCCGGCGCCCCCTATCGCTGAGCCAGATTCTGGCTTCGATATCGCCGAAGCAGAGACAAAATGCGTCATCGTTTAAGTTCACCTGCTCATCGATGTTGATATCCCAGGCGCCACCGCGGATCAAAAATCGCTCAGACCCCTCGCCGAGCAGCTTTTTGGCTTGTAGAAAATTGAGCCGGGACAGGCGATCTTTAAGCGTCAACTCCTTACTGTTTTTTGTAGCCGGCATGTTGTTCCACATCCTTTCTCAAGGCACGTGCGTTGACCTGCGCAAGGCACCGTTTGCTGGCTGCGATTTTCCCTTGTGGTTTTCCCAAAAACGAACGCAACTCGCAAGCCCCAAGAGCAACGCATCCCCCCAACACGTCCAATCCAAACAAATGCCTACTTGTCGAAGGGAATATTTTTGCGATGCTCGAGGGCAATGGAGAAGATATCTTATGCGTCACATCGACATAAAACTCCTGCAGGACCTGGGTGCTGATTGCTAGGGTTGCCGCCGAGATGGTAGCCAGTATCCAGCCAGGATCTTTACCCTTGAAATGGTTTCCTTGTCGAACGTGTGGCACGCATTAAACGTGATATCAATGGCGGGTCTGGCTTCCTCTTGTGGTCTACAACCTATAAAGCTCGCCGTACTTGGTCTCGCAGTAGTGCATGAAGTGGCCTGGATCTGGATCGCTTCCTGTGGCGTGACGCATGAGATCGACCGGTCGATAGGTGCCCCCTAACCCGTGGATATGGTGCCGTAGCCATTCCAGTAAGGGTTGAAATTCCCCTTTCTCAAACTGGCCTTCAAGATCTCCAACTGCCTGCTTGGCTTGGGAAAAGAGCGCTGCCGCGTAGAGGTTGCCCAGGGTGTACGTGGGAAAGTAGCCCACCAGGCCCGCGGACCAATGGACGTCCTGCATCACCCCATTTACCATGTCCAACGGCTCGACCCCGAGGTAGGTCTTCATGGTTTCTCGCCAGGCGTCTGGCAAATCCGCTACGGTCAAGTTGCCGCGCATGATCGCGAGCTCCAATTCGAACCGCACCAGGATGTGGAGGTTGTAGGTAACCTCGTCTGCCTGCACCCGGTTCAGGCTCGGTCGAACAGCGTTCACTGCCCCGACAAATGTTGAGAGGGAGACGTCATCGAACGCGCTAAAGGCGGCCTGGAACTTGGGAAAGAAATAGCGCCAGAAACCAAAGGAGCGACCCACGAGGTTTTCCCATAGCCGGGATTGGGATTCGTGGATGCCGTATGATGGGACCGATCCGCGGGGGGTGCCCCAGTGTTCTGTGGGAAGGCCCTGTTCGTAGATGCCATGGCCAGCTTCGTGAAGGGTACCGAACACCGCACTCGCAACCCTGTCTTCAGCGTACCTGGTTGTAATGCGCACATCACGGGGACCCATGCCGATGGTAAACGGATGCGCTGTGGTGTCGATGCGGCCCGCGTCAAGATCGTATCCAATGGCCTGCGCGAGTTCTCGGACAAATCCCTTTTGGGCATCGATTAGGCACCGCTGGGACAGTATTTCTGTTTTGGGTCGAACTGCGCTGCCTTTGATCGCGTCGACCAACTGAACGAGGAACGCGCGTAATTTGGAAAAAATCGGTTCAATGGACGCAGCGGTTTGCCCGGGTTCGTACTCATCGAGCAATGCATCGTATGCCTCGTCCCCACCGCCGATGGCCTGGGCTTTTTCGTCGAGCAGCTGAAAGACCTTGGCCAGCTCCGGGGCAAATGCATGCCAATCGCTCGTCGGCCGGGTGCGCTCCCAAACCGTCTCGCACCTGGACGTGGCCCGGGCGAGCTCTTCGGCAATGCGTTTCGGCACCTTGGTATCCCGGTCATAAGCGCGACGCCAGTCGCGGATGTTCACGGCCGCAGCTGACGTTGGATCTGCTGTCATTTCCGTACCCTCTACATCGGCCAAGCGCTCGCCAATGAGCGGATCTGTGGACCGCTCGTGGATCAGGCGGGTCAGTAGGGCCAGCTGCTCGGCCCGGTGGGCATGGCCCTGTGGCGGCAGATAGGTGCGCTGGTCCCACGCCATGGCGCTGCCCATGGACGCAAAAGTGCTGATTTCCCTGCTGTTTTGAAGCAGCCAGTCATAGGCGTCTTGTGGCGTCATTTGTTTTTCCCGTTGTCGAGGGTTTTGATGAAAACCGCATGCCCGTTGTGCTCGGCTATCGACCGTGCTGTCTGGCCATAGCGATCTGCCTTGTTCATATCAGCACCTGCGTCAATGAGCAATCGCGCCACATGGGCGTGCCCGCGACCCGCCGCGAACATCAGGGCGCTCCAGCCTTCGGTGTTGACCTCGTCCACGTGGGCACCGCGGGCTAGCAACAGGGCCACGAGGTCGCCATGCCCCTCGCCAGCTGCATACATCAGGGATGTCCAGCCGTTTCTCTTTCGCCTGTTGAGATCGGCGCCACGATCCAAGAGTGCCCGGGCAACAGCAGTTTGACCCATGCGAGCGGCTAACATGAGGGCATCTTGCCCCCGGTTATCAGACGCCGTGGGATCCGCGCCTCGGTCGAGCAACAGCTGGGTCACCTCGGCATTCCCGCCGATGGCTGAGAACATGAGGGCTGTGCGGCCGTCCTTCTTTTTTTTGTCTACCAACCCACCCCGCGTCAGCAGTAGCCCGACCATTGCCACGTGCCCCTCGGCAGCTGCGGCGATGAGGGGTGTTTCCCCGCTGACTTCTTCAGCATTGGGATCGGCGCCGGCATCGAGCAGGATGCCCGCTGTGGTCGTCGCCCCTTTCATGGCTGCAAACATCAACGCGGTCATGTGATCCGGTTCAGTACGGGCATCTGGTGTTGCGCCTTGCTTGAGGAGAAACCTCGCAATATCAGGGCGGTCGAGTCCAGCAGCCATCATCAGTGGGGTTGCCCCGCCCTGAGATGCGTTCACGTCAGCCCCGTGTGAGATGAGCAGCTGCACCGACTCCAGGTGGCCAACCATCGCTGCGGTTAAAAGCGCTGTCTTACCGTTCTCTCCTGGGGCATCCACATCGATGCCAGAGGCGATAACAGCAGTGATGGCAGCGGTATCGTTGTTTTCTGCAGCGGCGAGGAGGTCCTCAATCCGTTGGTCCTCAGTGGGTGGGATCACGGTTACCTTTACGGTAGTTTCTTCGACAGGCGCACTCCCGCACCCCAGCCCAAACATGCCGATGATCGCTGCTGTACATGCGAATTTGCAGCACCGCTTGCATATCTGATTTTTTCGATACATATCTCTCCTCAAATGATTGTGCTATCAATCAATTTATATTGAACTTGATAAGTATAGTTTACGAGAAAATGCGAGATTATCATGCCCAAATCGGACGGCCGTGGCTTTTGCCAAGCTGGCCGTCAAATAAGGGGCCTATTGAGGAGATAGCTGAATGCGCCAGAAGTCTTCATTAAAAACTGAAAAAACCGATGCGCAGACCCAGACTGCGTTGCTCAGTGAGTTCGAAAAACCCACATCCGAGGCGTGGCAACAGGCTGCCATCGCTTCACTCAAAGGGGCGTCGTTTGAGAAAAAGCTCGTTTCCAAGACCCCTGAGCACATTTCTATTCAACCCATCTATACAGCTGCGGATATTCGTGATCTAGGGCATCAAAAAAACCGACCCGGAACAATGCCGTATGTTCGGGGGGCATCTCAGGATCGGGATCCAGACCACCCCTGGCGCATTTGTCAGGACGCGATCGGGGCAACACCCAAAGAGATACGCGCCACCCTGGCCCATGACGTTCATTGGGGCCAGACCGCGATCCGCTTGGTGTTTGATTGGGCAGTCCAACGCCGCGTCGATCCCGATGCAGCACCCAAAGACAGCGCGCGGGAAGGGGTATCCATTGCGTCCCTTGCTGAATTGCAAACCGCACTCGGCAGTGTGGATCTCACCACATATCCCATCTACTTGGATGCTGGGGCTGCGTTCATGGCTGCGGGCGCACTGTTTTTTGCCCATCTCCGCGCGAGCGGTGTGCCGTTCACCTCGGTCGCGGGATGCATTGAATCAGATCCGCTGGGCGTACTGAGTCGCAGGGGACAATTGCCCGTTTCACTGGCCCAAGCCTATGACGAAATGGCTGGCCTGACCTGCTTTGCGATCGACAATGCACCAGACCTAAAGACCATTGCAGTGCGCGGGCATCCTTACAGCGACGCTGGGGGCAGTGCTGTCCAAGAACTGGCCGCAGTCATTGCCACGGCTGCCGAGTATTTGCGCGAAATGACAAGGCGCGGTCTCAACATCGACGACCTCAGCCAGAAGATACACTTTGCGTTCTCCATCGGTGGCGACTTTTTCATGGAGGTGGCCAAATTACGCGCTGCCAGAATGCTGTTCACGACCCTCATCTCAGCATTCGGAGGCAGTACAGAAGCGCAGCAGTTGACCATCTACGCCCGCACTTCTGCCTGGACCAAGACCCGATGCGATCCCCACGTGAATATGCTTCGCAGTACCGCAGAGACGTTTTCCGCTGCTGTTGGCGGGGCAGACGTTATTTGTACGGGTCCTTTTGACGAGCTAATCCAGGCGCCCACCGAGTTCTCCCGTCGCATCGCGCGCAACGTTCAAATTATTCTTCAAGAGGAAAGCCACGTGGGCCACGTGGTAGACCCGGCTGGCGGATCCTACTACGTGGAGCATCAGACCGATGCAATCGCAGCGCAGGCCTGGACCCTGTTCCAAGAGATAGAAGGGGAGGGCGGCATGCGGGCCGCCCTTGCCAATGGATTTGTGCAACGGGCAATCGCAGCCACAGCCACGGCCAGGGCTCAGGCCATTGAATCGCGTGCGTCCGCCATTGTCGGCACCAACATCTATCCCGACACCAACGCACCCCTGGTCGAAGTCGAAGCAATTGAGCTGGAGCAGGCAGGGCAGATGGACAGTGACGGTACAATGCCTCACCCGGTGGGTGACGCGAATCGTCCGCCGCACGTTGCGCCGCTCCTCGATCGACTGGCCCAGTCATCACCGACTACGAGTGCCAAAACCGTTGTGCTCGCTATCGACGCTGCTAACAGCGGCGCCACCATAGGCCACATCAGTCAGGCATTGGCAACAGGGATGGCATCGACTGAGCAGCCCATCTCCCCCCTCTGCATTCACCGCGCAGCGGAAACGTATGAGCGGCTCCGCATGGCGACCTACCGGTTTGCTCAGAAGACTGGAAAGCAGCCCGCTGTCTTTCTCGCCAACATGGGGCCCATCCCCAAGCATAAGGCCCGGGCCGACTTCAGCACTGGATTCTTCGAGGTGGGTGGGTTCGACGTGATCGGCAACGATGGGTTTGCCACGCCAGCATTGGCAGCGGACGCAGCCGCTGCGTCTGGTGCAGCCATCGCGGTCATCTGTGCCACAGACGATGCATATCCAGACCTGGTGCCGCCCTTTGTTAAACGCCTACGGGCTACCAATAACAAAATGAAAATAGTGCTCGCTGGATATCCCAAAGGTCAGATCGACGCGCATAAGGCAGCTGGTGTGGATGCCTTTATTCACATGAAATCAAATAATTATAAAGTGTTAGCAGAATGCTTGGAAGAGATCGGAGTGACCCTATGAGCCGGGCTCCCAATTTTTGTGAAATAGACTATCGCGGTGCAACGCACCCAACAGAAGAGATGGATCAGAAACGGGTTGCGCCAGAGGGCGATCCGTCTGGTGGGACGCCCAAGTGGCGTACCTACGAGGACATCGAGGTCAAATCCCTTTATACGGAGGAAGACATCGACACCCTAGAGCACCTCGGGTTCACTGCTGGCCTGCCGCCGTTTCTAAGGGGGCCGTATCCCACGATGTACGCCACACGCCCTTGGACCGTGCGGCAGTATGCCGGGTTTTCAACAGCCGAAGAGAGCAATGCATTTTATCGCCGCAACCTGGCCGCGGGTCAGCGGGGCCTGTCCATCGCCTTCGACTTGGCCACCCATCGGGGCTATGACTCAGACCACGAACGGGTAGTGGGCGATGTGGGCAAGGCGGGCGTGGCTGTAGATTCGATCCTGGATACGAAAATACTCTTCGACGGCATCCCCCTGGACCAGATGTCAGTGTCCATGACGATGAACGGTGCGGTCTTGCCTGTGATGGCGTTCTATATCGCAGCAGCTGACGAACAAGGGGTCGATTCAGAAAAGCTAACAGGTACCATTCAGAACGATATTCTAAAAGAATACATGGTGCGCAACACCTACATTTATCCACCCGAGCCGTCCATGCGTATCATTTCGGATATCTTTGCGTTTACCTCGAAGCAGATGCCCAAGTTCAACGCCATCAGCGTTTCTGGGTACCACATGCAGGAGGCAGGCGCCCCAGCTGACATCGAGATCGGGTATACCCTGGCCGATGGATTGGAGTACCTGCGAGCGGGAACAGGTGCTGGCATCCCTATCGATGCATTTGCGCCGCGCATCTCGTTCTTCTTTGGCATGGGCATGAATATTTTTATGGAAGTGGCCAAACTGAGGGCCGCCAGAATGCTCTGGGCCAAGCTAGTGCGGCAATTCAATCCCCAAAACCCAAAATCCATGGCCCTGCGGACCCACTGCCAGACCTCCGGGTGGAGCCTGACCGAACAGGATCCGTTTAACAACGTCACCCGCACCTGCATCGAGGCCATGGCCGCGGTTTTTGGGCACACCCAGTCGCTCCATACCAATTCGCTCGACGAAGCCATTGCACTACCCACTGATTTTTCAGCACGGATATCGAGAAATACACAGCTCTATCTGCAGCGCGAGACCGGTATTTGCAGGGTGGTGGATCCATGGGGGGGATCCTATTACGTAGAGTCCCTGACCGATAGTCTCCTCAAACGCGCATGGGCCCATATTCAAGAGGTCGAATCTTTGGGCGGCATGGCCAAAGCAATTGAGGCTGGGGTGCCCAAAATGCGGATCGAAGAGGCATCGGCCCGCAGGCAGGCGATGATCGATTCGGGCAAGGAGCCGATCATTGGCGTGAATAAATACCGGCCGCCCGAAGAGGACCCCATCGATATTCTGGAGGTGGACAACACAGCCGTACGCGAGGCCCAACTCAAGCGCTTGGCCGAGTTGCGCGCCCAAAGAAACGATACCGAAGTGGCACGCGCGCTCGATGCACTCACCCGCGCTGCTGAGACCGGTGAAGGCAACCTCTTGGACCTCAGCGTGGCAGCGGCCCGGTCCCGCGCGTCATTGGGAGAGATCTCACTGGCCCTGGAAACGGTATTCGGGCGGCATCGCGCTGTGGTTCGATCCCTTTCCGGGGTGTACACCGCTGAATTCGGCGACGATGAGGCAATCGCCGAGGTGCAACAAGCAGCCGCGGGCTTTGAGAACCTGGAGGGTCGCCGGCCGCGCATTTTGGTCACCAAGATGGGGCAGGACGGGCACGACCGGGGTGCCAAGGTCATTGCCACGGCCTTTGCCGACATGGGATTTGACGTCGACATCGGCCCTCTTTTTCAAACGCCTGCTGAAGCGGCCCGCCAGGCAGTGGAAAACGACGTGCACGTGGTCGGCCTGAGCACCCTCGCCGGTGGTCACAAGACCCTGCTCCCCCGTCTTATCGCCGAACTCAACGGGCTGGATCGGGGAGATATCATGGTCGTGGTCGGCGGTGTGGTGCCGGCCAAAGACTATCCGCTTTTAAGGGAAAGCGGTGCTGCAGCGATCTTTGGACCAGGTACGGTTATCCCTGTCGCGGCAAGCCACATCTTAGCGGTGCTCAGTCGCCGCTTGGGACATCCGAAGTAGTCACTCTGTCAGTTATTTTTGTGGGGGGGATAAGGGGAGATTTCAGTGACATCGCAAAAAATATCTCAGGAGATAATCTTCGAAAAGATTTCGGTTCGCCCCCCCTACTACAGACTTGGGGAGTTGACACTTCAAGGGGGAGAAGTGCACGCAAAGATCATACCCGAGCAACCCCTGAGTAATGAGCTAGGTCCGATTGGGGCGCCTGAGGTAGGCAGGCACCTGGCCATTCTCGGCTCGTGTGCTGTTGGGTTGCAAAATCCCAGCGGTCAAAGATCCTTCTACTTGGCAGATAGGGCAAAGATGCGGCGGTTGCGCTACGGATATCCGTCCCAAGCTGGGTCTGCGTACCTCATGTGCCGGGGACGGGGAGAGATGTTGGATAAACGGAGCGCCGTGGCAGAGTGCGTCATGGGATATGAAAACAAAGACCTGTTTGAAATCCAAGTGCACTATAAAGTCCTCTCGAAGTCACTGTTTTCAAAGCTATTTAAAGAACAGAAGATGGATATGAGAGCTTCCCCTCGGCCAGAGACCGAGAGCGAGGAGGATAAAAAACAATACATCCAAATGCGCAGCAACCCGTTCCTGGATGATATCGCTCTCTGCGATGTGGCCATTGCCAATAACACCCTAACAGGCACAGTTGAGCAAATAGACCCAACCCTGTGCAAAGGACATTTCCCGGAATATCCAGCGTTGCCGGTTGCAATACTGATGCAGTATTTTAAGAAATCACTAGAACCCTTGGTCAAGCATATGCTGGGTAGAAGCGATGTTGTCTTCTACATTAAAGAAACGACTATCGAAGCTGAGCATCTCGCATTTCCCGGGGAGGCAATAACCATCAAAGCCGAGCTCCAAAATACAAGCGGAGACGATCTCCCGTTGTCCATCATGGCCACTGCCAGGGATGGCAGGTGTATTGGCAAAGCATCGGGTATATTAACGGTAACTTAGAGATCCATAGAACGGGAAAGGGAAAAAGTCGGTGATCCCATTTTGGCGTCTGACCAAAGCGTGCTCAGTACCCTAAGGGAAAAACTCGGTACTGCTCTGGTTCAATTGCGGTATCTCCCTCAGGTATGGTCCCTCGTATGGACCGCATCTCGGGGATGGACCGTTGCTTGGGCAGTATTGTTGGTCGTTCAGGGGTTGATTCCGGTTGCGACCGTATATTTAACGCGCGTGCTTGTGGATGCATTGGTGGCTGCCGTGGCATCCGGGTTGAGCTGGCAGTCTGTTTCCTCGGTGCTGTGGCCTGCTGCGTTTATGGGCGGCGCGCTCCTGCTAGGAGAGATCACATCCGGGGCCCTCGGCCTTGTCCGAGAGTACCAAGCCGAGCTGATTCAGGACGGCATAGCAGCGCGCATCCACGATACCTCCACCTCGGTTGATCTGGCGTTTTACGAAACCCCGAGCTACTTCGACCACCTGCACCGGGCGCGCAATGAGGCGTGGTATCGCCCGCTAAAGCTAGTGGAAAATGCCGGTACCCTGGCGCAGAGTACCATCACCCTGCTGGCCATGGCTGTGGTGCTCTTTCGGTTCAGCTGGTGGGTACCTGTGGTTCTGATCGCGAGCACCATGCCCGCGCTCTTTGCGGTTTTTCGCCACGCTGTTCGCCAGCACCGGTCCCGGCTGAAGCACACCCCTGACGAGCGCCGCACCTGGTATTACGATTATCAGATGACCACTGCATTGCCGGCCGCAGAGCTCAGGCTCTTTTCCCTTGGGTCCTATTTTAAAGAACGCTATCGCACCACCCGGGCCTTGCTGCGCACCGAACGCCTGCGCCTCCTCAAGCACCGAGGCCGAACCGAGATCGGCGCCAGTATTGCCGCTCTTTTAGGCGCAGCCGGCTGCATGGCCTGGATGGGATGGCGCACCTTAAATGGGGCCCTCACCCTGGGGGAACTGGCCCTTTTCTACGCCGCATTCAGGCAGGGACAACAGATGATGCGTTCCCTGCTCGGTGGCATTGGCGACATATATCGGAACGTCTTATTCCTGGGAGACCTGTTTGAGTTTCTCGGTCTGAAACCCGGGATTGTCGATCCCGAGCGCTCCAAGGAGTTGCCGCTCACCTTAAAGAGCGGGATTGTTTTCGATAATGTAACATTTGCATATCCCCAATCAGATCGGGCGGTCCTGCGGGATTTTAATCTGACGATACCCAGCGGTCAGATGGTGGCCATTGTGGGGCCCAACGGTTCGGGCAAGAGCACCCTGCTTCGCCTTTTGTGCCGCCTCTATGACCCCCAATCCGGATGTGTTGCTTTTGACGGCGTTGATGTGCGGGCGTTTCCAATCGCCGATCTCAGAAAAAGAATTACTGTTTTGTTTCAGGAACCGGTCCATTACAGCGCTACGGTTAACCAAAACCTGGCCTTTGGGGATTTGGATGGCAATCCAGGCACAGCGGCCATTGCAGGGGCCAGTCGGGCAGCCGGACTGGACCCGGTGGTTGCTGCGCTGCCGGACGGATATGAGACGCTGCTGGGCAAATGGTTTGAGGGGGGAAAAGAGCTCAGCGTTGGGGAATGGCAGCGGGTGGCATTGGCTCGGGCGCTGTTAAAGGATGCCCCGCTGATCCTGCTCGACGAGCCCACCAGCGCGATGGATTCCTGGGCAGAGGCAGATTGGATGGCGCGGCTGAGATCTCTGATACAGGGCAAGACCGCGGTGATCATCACCCATCGGTTTACCACGGCCATGCGGGCCGATATCATCCACGTCATGCAGGGCGGGGCCATTGTGGAATCGGGCAGCCACGGAGCATTGCTGGCAAAAGGCGGGCTGTACGCGACCTCCTGGCAGTCCCAAATGGACCTGGCCGCATCACCACCGTGAATAATCTTCTTTAAATATCCGAAATACTCGTAATTCATATTTAATTTGGTTATACTTTTAGTATGAAAACTGCCATTTCAATTCCCGATGATATTTTTCAAGAAGCAGAACGATACGCGCGACGCACCAATAAGTCGCGGAGTCAATTGTTCAGAGAAGCGCTTATCGAATATCTCGCTCGCCACGACAGCGAGCGCATCACCACAGCCATGGATAAGATGTGCGAGAAAGTGGATACGCATCCCGATCCGGTTTTTGATGCAGCGGCGAGGCGCGTGCTCGAACAGAGCGAATGGTAGTTTCACAAGGAGAAGTTTGGTGGGCTGCGCTCGGGAACCCAGTTGGGTCTGGGCCTGGCTTTCGGCGCCCGGTCGTTGTGATTCAGGGAAACGCGCTAAACAGAAGCCAAATCGCTACGGCAATCTGCGTTCCGCTTACCAGTAACCTGCACTGGGCCGAAGCACCTGGAAACCTCTTGGTACGCAAAAAGAGTTCTGGCCTACCCAAGGATTCTGTGGCCAATGTATCCCAGATCATTGCCATCGATCGCCGGATGCTCACTGAACGGGTCGGCCGGCTCTCCACTGGGCAACTCGAGGCGATCTTCGCCGGCCTCGATCTCGTGCTTGGCCGCTGAATCTTGATATTCAAGCCCATTGCTGGTAGGCGAAAGGGAAGATACATGCGTAAGGAGAAGACGCCATGGGTATACTCAAGGACAAGCTGATGGAGGATGGCATACGACCCACACTGATCGCGGATTGCGTCGCGTTGGTCGAAAGTGAAGTTGCGTCCAAAAAGGGCGTTACGGGTCTCATGATAAAGGGTGGATACAAAGCATTTAAAGCGATTAAACCAAAGATTGTTGCCGAAGCTGTGGATCACCTACTCGACGATTTTGTTGGGGTGCTGGATCGCCATTACGACGCGTATCAAGAGCAGCATCCAGATGGGTCCCCACCGTTCGACACCTATGCGGTCAGCCGGGATACCCGCATTGCCGACGACCTGCTCGGCATCACCGACGATATTTTGAACAGATCCAACAAAACCGCCCTAAAGAAAATCTACCAAGGCATGCGAGGTGTTGCCGAGCGCAATGTGGCCCAGGCAGTGCCGGGCATCGGGCGTCTCGTCCAAAAACATGTGGCGGGTTGAGGTATCTTGGGGGCTTAAGTGTGCTTGAAGATGAATAGCGGCTGCCTATTGCTCATCCTCGCCTTGTCCAGTGCGTTTATCAGTGCTGCCCATGGGGAGGAGATTGACACGAGAACAGCTGACGACGCTGCTCTCAGATGGGCGTTTAACGCCGGACTGGTAGAACTGGAGGCAGACGAGACAGACTATGGCGTTCAAGTGGATCGGTTTGGCCATTCCATTGTTCTTAGGGCGCGGGGCCCGCGGGATGCACCCGAGATAAAGCTCAATTGTGTGCTCTGCACAGCAGGTGAAATGCTCTCTTTGGCCCGATCCCTCGGTGCCATGGTGTGGGCTGCAAAAACAAAACGAGACACGGCCTGGGTGATGACCTCTGGTTCGCCAGCGGGCGATGCTTTTTTTCTCGACGGTGTACCAGTGGTGCCCGAAGGTTCAAAACACCCTGTGGTGCCTGGAAAGCACCGGGTCGAGAGGCGGGGAAATCGCACGACGTCTCATGCAGCGGTCGTCATCGAACCTGGACGAACCTTGGATCTTACAACGGTTGAGACAAGAGAAGCCTCTAACAGCCGCAGTAAAGTAAGACCGGCTGTGGCATTGCTGGGACTTGGACTGACCACCGCTGCCCTTGGGGGTATTTTTCTCTGGCTGGATGGGAATTGCGCCGACGTTCAATGCAAAGACGTTCATGGGGTAGGTGGTACGGGATGGGGACTCTTGGCCGGTGGCATCGCAATAGATGCTGCAACGCTCATCTGGTTGTTCTGGCCAGAAAAACCCGCATCAAAGCGGAGTATCACCCAATGACGCGAATGGAAACACCGCGGTTTTTATGGATCTTGATGGCAGTGGGTCTCGTGCCTCAGGCTGCGATCGCAGTGGATCGAGAAGATGACGTCGCTATACCGATCATCATTATCGATGTCACTGCATCTCCAGACCAGGCGGGCATCGATCAACTCGCAAATACCATTGACGCGCCGACGATCCGAGGACCTGACCTGTTCGGCAGGCTCGGCCTGCTCGCGCCGATAGCCCCTGGTTTTGAGGAGGAGATAACGAGACGGTTTAACCAAGCGCAGGATGACTTTTTCACTGGGGCGCACGAGAAAGCCGAGGCCGGCTTTAAAGATATTATTAAGCGCGCCCACGATACCCCCAACAGCCTGCTCAATCCATCTCCGGTGAGGGAGGTTGTGTTCAAAGCGCACATTTTCCTCGCTATTTTGGCCCACAGCGAAAAGGACGAGCCCCGTGTCGAGGACGAACTCAGGATCGCAGCAGAGCGTTTTTTGGATTTGTCACCGTCGCCGATGGAGTTTCCACCTTGGGTTCGAGAGCAATTTGCCGCAGTTCGCAAATCAATCGGCACCCGATTTGGAGACATTCACTTAGACGCGCCAGCCGATTGCGACCTCGTACTGTCAGGGCAGGTGCTCGGCCCAGGTGAAGTATTTAAGGATATAAAAGCGGGCGACTACGTGGCCCAAGTGCGGTGTTTGGATCAGCTCAGCCCGTCCCAGCGATTGGTGGTCGCAGATAAGCCAATAACCTACCGCCCAATGGTGCTCAGCAACGCTGCCCTTCATGTAGGGGATAGGGATATATTTTTAGAAACAACTGGCGATGCAACGCCGTCAGAGCTGATCGGCAATGCGGTTTCCATTGCACGTTCCGGGCAGTGGGAGCGGTTGATCGCCATTGTCAGTCGGCCTGAAGGAACGGAGTTGTGGCTGATAGATGCCAGTAGGGGCATTGTGCTGCGTCAGGCGTCCGTAGAGCTCGCAGATGCAGCTTCCTGCCGACATGCATCTGCATCCCTCGTTCGGGACCTGTCCGACCTTCAATTGGCCAGCACGCGTGTTCGTACAAACAGACCTTGGTTCAAGGACGGGCTCGCGTGGACCCTGGTAGCCGTGGGCGCCGCTGCGCTCGGCACTGGCATTTTTCTAGGTCAACACGAGGACCACGGCAAGAAAACCAAATCCGAGGTATGGGCGTGGACCTTGCAGACCGTCGGGATCGGCGCCCTCGGCACTGGCACTATACTCTTTTTCATTCCCGCCCCATTGGTAGTGACGCAGGATCGACCCCGAGATCGGCCATTAGCAATAGGTCTTGTCGGGAGCGTTTCATTTTAGCCATTTCGGAACGAACACTAGCTAGTTACTTAATCGATGGTTTATGAGAAATCCCAAAAGAGTGTCTCGCGGCAGGTTAATATGATATCATGTCAAAAACAAAAACTGATTTTATATTTGACACAAATTTAAAATAATTCAATAAATATATTATGTTAAAGAGATCACTGTCCGATGTCATCGTTTCCAGCGCTCGGAAAATGCCCATCATTACCGTAATTGGTCCCCGGCAGTCCGGGAAAACCACTCTGGTTCGAAACATCTTCCCAGAACTAGCCTATTTTTCCCTGGAAAACCCAGCAAACCGAGAAGCTGCCCGCGTCGATCCGGAAGGTGTTCTTGTTCGATTCAGCAAAGGTGTCATCTTTGATGAGGCGCAGCGCGTGCCGGATTTGCTCTCCTACATCCAAACATCGGTAGATGATAATGATACACCAGGGCGATTCGTGCTGACGGGTTCTTCGAATTTTCTACTCATGCAATCCGTGTCCCAGACCCTTGCAGGTCGCACTGCGATTTTTACGCTGTTGCCCTTCTCGATCCGCGAGCTGATCCAAATGCCAGCGATTGACCCACGAGATCCCCTTTCTAGATACGAATCAAAGGAGCCGTCCCTCAGCATGTGGCAAATGCTTTTTACCGGACTCTATCCCCGAATTCACGACAAAGATCTGGACCCTACGAGTTGGCTCTCGGATTATCTGAGCACCTATGTCGAACGGGACGTTCGCGATGTACTCAAAGTGATGGATGCGGACGGATTTGAGCGCTTCGTCCGCTCGGCAGCAGCGCGCACTGGACAAGAACTGAACTACGCATCCCTTGCAGCAGATGCCGGCATTTCCCAACCCACCGCAAAACAGTGGATCACTGCCCTCAAAGCCAGTTCTCTCGTGACACTCCTGCCGCCCCACCATCAGAACTTTCGAAAACGCCTTCGCAAACGTCCGAAGCTTCACTTTCTGGACACCGGTCTCGTATGCTGCTTGCTCGGCATTACCTCACCCTCAATTTTGGAGAGCCATCCACTTCGAGGAAGTATTTTCGAGTCATTCGTCGTTGCTGAACTCACTAAAGCGTTTCACAACAGGGGGCTCAAGCCACCCCTGTTTCACTGGCGAGACGCAACCGGTCATGAAGTCGATGTGGTCATTGACCTGGGAAATCATTTAATACCAGTGGAAGTAAAATCCGCTATGACGCTGGCGTCCCACGTTTTTAAAGGCCTAAAATGGTGGACCGGAATATCTTCGAATCCAACGACAGGGGGGATGCTCGTACACGGCGGAACCGCCAATCACGATCAAGAAGGGTTCAGTGTGAAGCCCTGGTGGATCTGGTAGTTCGCCGTGTTTGAACAGACCAGGGGCGGGATTGTAACGCTCGTTGGCAATAGGTCTTGTCGGGAGCGTTACATTTTAGCATAATCGAAAAAATTTCGGTGAGATGACACGTGTATCGCTCAACTGCCATTATTTTCATAACCAGTTTCGCCATTTTCGGGTGTGGCGGATCAGCTGATCCCACAGCGCCTGAAGACGCCAAAAAAGAGGGGGATACGCCAGCGTCGTCAAACAAAACCGAGGTAACACTCGCATCTCGAGGCAGCTCGCTTGAACGCATCTCAACGAACGCAGCAGCGTTCATACGAAAAGAAGAACTTACCAAGGCCCGGCAGGAGATCTCTGCCGGGTTGAATCTGATCAGCCGCGATGAAACGGACTTGGAGACCCACAAGGCGCGATTGCTATTACAACTCGGAACCGTAGAACGGGAGGAAGGACGGGAAGTTGAAGCGCGGCGCCATTACGCAGATGCGATGGCGATTTTTCATGTGCAAAAAGATACCACCGGCCGGTTTGAAACATACCTGGCCCAAGGACAACTCGAAGCGCAGCTCGGGGACTATCCTGCAGCAGCGCGGCAATATGACGCGGCCGAGGCATTGCTCGAAGCCGTGAGTTCCCCCACCCTTAACGGGATGTACCATCTACACCGGGGGCGCCTGGCATCCCGCAAAGTGGATCGGGACACTGCAAAATCCCGTTTCCTAAACGCTGTCAAGCTATTTGAAGAAACCGGAGAAAAGCGATTGGTCGCTGAAACCATGCTCATGCTCGCCGCCGAGGAGGACGCTGTCGGCAGGACCTCGGCCAGCCGGCATTACTTGGACAGGGCATTGGGTATTTTTAATGATATCGAAGAATTACAAGGACAAGCACACGCGACACACCGGTTGGCGGCCCTGGCAGAACGGGAAAAGAAATACAAAAAGGCCCGGCAGCTGTTAAAGAAGGTCCTCAAGCTGTACGAGGCACTTGATCAAAACACAGCAGCGACCAAGGTCGAGCGGCATTTGAGTGCCCTGCCTGATCCCGAATAAGCATTGGTCATCAGCGGCAACGTCCATTACAGAAAGTCACCGGCAAAAGCCTGAGGTCACTTGTCAAAGATACATCACACCCTCATTATTACACTAGGTATGAAGCAACACCTAAAAAGATTCTCACTAGCTGTGTTTGCAGTATTGACCAGCTTGGGAATGCTTATCTGGGCAGTGCCAGCAGCGGCCCAACGGACAATCCCTACCGAGGAGATTAAGCCCGGCATGAAGGGATACGGTCTGACCGTCTTTCGCGGCACTGCACCCGAGCGATTTGATGTGGAGGTGGTGTCAGTAGTCCCCAATTTTCTGCTTCGCCAAGACATCGTCCTCATTCGCTGCCATCATCCAGTTACTGAAAAGGCCGGGATTATCGGTGGCATGAGCGGGTCTCCCATTTATTTGGACGGACGACTGGCAGGTGCACTTGCGTATGGGTGGCAATTTCAAAAAGACACGCTCGCAGGTGTCACGCCCATAAGTGCCATGCTCGACGTGCTCCAGCTTAAGGAGCGGCGATCCTCAAAGCGCGGCTGGCGACGCGCCACAAATGCCGCCGGTACCTTACAGATACAAAATACCGCGCGCCTTTCCCGAGACACAGGCGAGGGGTATTTCGATTACTTTCGTCAGGCAGGAGATACCCAGATGGTCCCGGCCCATACACCCCTCACCCTGGGTGGGTTTGTGGGGCCTGCCAGGAAAATGCTCAAGCAAACCCTCTCCCATTTTGGCATCGATCCAGTGGCGCTCGGCGGTGCCGGGGGTAAGGATGGCGCGACCGATTTTGTGCCGGGGGGCGCCATTGGCGTTCAGTTTATCACCGGCGATATGAGTGCGACCGGCATCGGTACCGTGACAGCTGTCACGGGCAACCAGGTGCTCGCCTTTGGTCACCCCATGTTCAACATGGGTGAGGGATGGTTACCCGTGACCACAGCTGAGATTCACACGGTGCTCTCTTCGCTCGCGCGCTCGAACAAGTTGGGCAGCCCACTCTCGGTCAAGGGGAGTCTCGTCCAGGATCGTCAGGCCGGTATTATGGCGCGCACTGACAGGCGGGCAACCATGATACCCGTATCTGTGGCGATCACAGATGCCCGGAGCAAGCGAAAACAGACGTACAAGGTGGAAATCGCCAACCATCGGGTCCTGACCCCCCGGTTTCTTCAAGCCGCGCTCGTAAACATCATCATGCACGCAGCTTCGGATTTGGCAGACGTGACCAGCGAGCTAACAGGCAACATCAAGATACGCGGTCATGCCCCCACCACCCTCAGGGACTCGGGCGCGTCCCGAACTGGGCTTGTCGGATTGACCAATTATTTTAGGCCAGTGGCCGCAGTTGCCGAGATCCTTAACAACCCCTTTGAAGACGCGACAATCGAATCGATGGCGTTCGATATCTCCCTGCATTACGGCCTGGATGTGGCGTTTATCAAGGGCATCTACATGACCGCCGAATCCCCGGGGCCTGGTGAAAACATCAATGTCAACGTCCGCCTTACCCGGTATGGGGCAGGAGAGCAAATGCTCACAATCCCCGTTCGCATCCCCGAATCTGCGGCTGGACAAAAAATCAAAATCGAGGTCGCTGGCGGCGATTTTATATCGCCGATTATGCCGTCGCCACAAAACCTCTCTAACCTCATCGATAATTTCTCCCGATTCTATCCACCCAAGTCCTTGGTGGTCAGCGTCAATATCCCAGCAGAGGGGATTGGATTGCGGGGCCGGGTGATCGATCGGTTGCCCGCTTCGGCAGTAGATGCCCTGCTCCCCACGGTGGGGTATGATCAAATCTCGCGACATCGCGCTTTTTTGAGAAAGCTGACACACACCCCCTATCTCGTCGTCGGCAGCGAGACCATTGATCTGACCGTTAGAGGAGTCGACAGCAAATGATGAAGTGTCCAATCGCGATCTGTTTTTGTGCAATATCCCTGCTAACCGCGCTTCTACTCCCGCTGTCTGGGATGGCTGGGGGAACGCGCCTTTGGGAGGTGGCTGGATCCACAGAATTCGAGCATGGCGAAACAGATGGCACGGTCATATCGAGCATCGGTGAGGTCAGCTTGGGGTACGCCGCCCGAAAACTGGATTTTCCAGAGGCAGGGCTGGCTTGGTGTGCTGTAAAAGGCCCCAAAGGGAACATCTATGTGGGGACGGGATACGACGGTAGGATTTACAGGATCCGAAACGGCCTTGTGGCTGACATCGCCTCCACCGGTCAACTCGTGGTCACGTCGTTGATAGTGGACAAAACAGGCGACCTCTATGCTGCTACCTTGCCCGATCCCATCATCTGGAAAATACCAAATCCCGATAAAATCAGGGGCAACAAGCCGGTTCAGGCAGCCCAGTGGACAACCCTGCCCCAGGGGACAGCCCATGTTTGGACCCTTGCACTAAGTAGGGATGGTCGGCACCTATACGCGGGTACCGGACCCCAGGGCAAGGTATTTGCCATTGGGATGGATAAGAAGCCCCATCTCTTTCTCGACACAGAGGAAGAGCACATTTTGGCGCTCACCCCCCACTCAACGCGCGGTATCTTGGCTGGCACCAGCCCCAACGCCAAACTGTTTCGCATCCTAGGGCCGGGCCGATCTCGTGCGCTGGCTGATTTCGATGCCACCGAAGTTAAAGCCATTGCCGTCCACAAAGACACTATCTTTACAGCTGTAAATAAGTTCAAAACCCCGCCGGCAGTGCCCACACAGAGCAAGAATACATCCAATTCCCAGGCGAGCACTGGCACCAAGACGACCAAGAAGAAAAGCACCAGAGATGCCGGAGACGGCGCGCTTTATTGGATGAAAAAAAGCCAGCAGCCAGAAAAACTTTGGCAGGAGAAAAAAGCCCACGTCGTATCGATTGCCGTGTCAAAGGAGGGCGAGCTGTTCGCCGGTCTTGGCGCCGAGGGAAAGGTGATCGCCATTGATGCGAAGAGAACCGTTCGCACTGTGCTCGACCTGGACGAGCGCCAGGTAATGGGCCTGATAGCGGGCGATGACCTGAATTTTGCGGCAACCGGTGATGCGGGCGCCGTGTATCAGGTGTTGAGGGCGCGCAAAAAAGAGGCGCTCTATTACTCGCCAGTGCTCGACGCAAAGGGTGCGTCTCGCTGGGGGCGCCTTTCATGGTACGCGCGCGGTAAGCTCACCGCCCAGTCCCGAAGTGGTAATACCAAAGAACCAGATGACAGTTGGACGGACTGGTCACAACCGATTCCCTTTGGCAAAGCACCGCCGAGTCCAACCGCGCGGTATCTGCAACTCCGGTTCTCTTGGGCATTGGATGCAACCGCCCATCTCGTGAGCACAGAGCTCGCCTATCGCCCTGAGAACCAGCGGGCCGTCATCACCCGATTTGATCCGGGGAGTCCGTTTCCAGAGACTAAAAAATCAAAGAAAGGGGACAAAGCCAAATTGAGCACGCGCACTGTGCCGAGCAAACCCGCCCAAAAGAACGAAACTGAGCTGGATTTTACTTGGGTAGTGAGCAACCCAGATGGGGATACCCTGCGATACCAGCTGTGGTACCGAGCTGTGGATGCGACCCAATGGCGACCCATTACCAAACCAGACGAGGTACTCACGGCCAAGCGCTTCACCTGGCTCACCGAGTCCGTGCCTGAAGGGCGCTACCAGGTCCGCCTCCTGGCCGACGATTCCCCGGACAATGATCTGCGGGAGGTCAAAAGCGATGCCTTCATATCAGTACCCGTACTAGTGGATAATCACCAGCCGCGGGTCGAGGGGCTCGCGTTTACCAAGGGGCGTGTGCGAGGGGTTGCGCGGGACAGCTTTTCTGCGATCTCCCATCTCGAAGTTTCTGTGGACGGTGCCCCCTGGATGCCCATCTTTTCAAAGGACGGCATCTTTGATACCCCTGTTGAGGTATTTGAGTTCTCCTTGCCCAAAGATATTGCGTCAGGGCCACACGCGGTTGGCGTGCGCGCCTATGATCGAACGGGCAATATGGGAACCGCAGAGATTCACATTGACGTAACGGACCGATAGAAACCCCCAAGAAACCAATGCAATGTCAAACGAAGTTTGTTGGGTGAAAATAGCAAATTCCCCCTTGAAAAAGGGGGGTAGGGGGATTTTGTCACCTCGCGGTGCAAGTGGAAATGACGAAATCCCCCCGGCCCCCTTTGCCAAAGGGGGAGGTCTTTTACCCGACACCAAAGACTGGACAGAGCACTAGATCCATGGCACGAGAATTGAGCTTTACAGAACAACTCCGGGACAAGCGCGTGGGCCTGTGCCTGGCCTCGGGGTTTTTCGGCTTCTACCATCACGCCGGTGTGCTCAGCGCCCTTGAAGCAGCGGGCATTTATCCGGTTCGGATAACCGGAACCAGTGCCGGCGCCCTGACCGCCGCCATGTACGCAACTGGCATGAACGTTGAGAGCATCCGAGATGCACTGGTCGCCCTTGAGCGAAAAAGCTTCTGGGACATGACCTGGCCTTTTGGACAAAGGGGCGTTGGCTTGCTCGCCGGCCATCGGTTTCAATCTGAGCTCGGTCGCGTCCTACCCGTGCATTCCTTTGAAGCCTGTCGCCTGCCCCTTGCGGTCGGCGTCTACAACATCGACGTTGGCCGCGTGGTCCATCTTTCCGAGGGGCCTTTGATACCTGCGGTATACGCCTCGTGCGCGCTGCCCTATCTATTTAGCCCGGCCCGAATTGGCAAGCTGAGCTATTGGGATGGCGGCGTCGGTGAGAAATGCCCATTGATACCCTTTCTCAAGGGGCTGCCGGTGGATGTGGTCCTCGTCTCTTACATGGGTGGACGCAGAATAGCCAAACCCAAACGAACTGGATTGGCCCAGTTCCTTCCACCCCTCTCCTCCTTGTTTGTGGACACCCCTCTTGAGGAAAGGCTAGAGCGGGACAGGGCCTCGGTCGATGCGCTGCGCGCGGCCGACATCGAGGTGCTCGTATTTGCCCCGGAGCGGTTGGGATTGGGCCCGTTTTCCATGCATCGCGGCGCCCGCGCATTTGAAATGGGGCGACTGGGCATGGAACGCATGCTGGCATCTGCCGATCCCGCGCTCCTCGGCGCGAGCGTTTTGTTTTGAATCGGCTGGCAAGTACGCCATCGAGCTAACAGCAACCCCTTAAAAATATTGCAACAAGCATTTTTTTGCGCCACCAATGTGCTTCGAGTTGGATCCAATGCAAGAAGAGGTGTGAATGACGCAGTCAATTGACCGAGAACTAAGCCGACGGGGCTTCTTTGGCGCTGTTGCAGGCGCAGCTGCCGGAGGTGCTGCCCTGACCCATGGCGATAAGGCCCACGCATTTAGCCTGCTGAGAAAGGATCCAGCTCCCACTCCGGATAGAACGGTGCCAACCCAATGCGAGGTGTGCTTCTGGCGCTGTGGCCTGGAAGCGAAAACCAAGGGAAATCGCATCCTCGAGCTTGCAGGCCACCCGGATTATCCCAATGCAAATGGCCGGTTGTGTGCCCGCGGCAATGCCGGGGCTGCCTTTCTACAGGACGAGGATCGGCTCAAGTATCCCATGGTTCGGGTTGGCAAGCGGGGTGAGGGCCGCTTCGAACGGGTGAGTTGGAAGACCGCCTATGCCACTATCAAGCAGGGGTTTGACCGCATAAAAGAGACGTACGGACCCCAGGCACTCGCGCTGTTCTATCACGGGGCAAGTGGTTCATTTCTTCGCCAGATGATGGTGGCTTATGGCTCTCCAAACTTTGCAGCGTCGTCCTATGCACAGTGCAAGGGTGCGCGGAACGTCGGATATAAAGCCACGTTTGGCACCAAGCTCGCTTCCCCCGAGCCTTTGGACTTTGACAACACGAAGTGCATGGTATTCTTTGGGTCCCACTTGGGGGAAAACGCCCATAATAGTCAAGTACAAGAGTTTGTCGAAGCAAAGGCCCGTGGAGCAAAGCTCATCGTGCTAGACCCGCGTTTCAGCACGCCTGCCGGACGGGCTGACATTTGGATGTCCGTACGGCCCGGATCTGATCTGGCCGTTATCTTGGCCTGGATACACCTGCTCATCGCTGAGGGTACCTACGATAAGGAATTTGTCTCCCGTCACTGCACGGGCTTTGAGGCACTCGCCGCCCATGTTGCTGACTTCACGCCGGATTGGGCGGCAACAGAAGCGGGCGTAAGCGTCGAAGATATCGTGGCTGCCTATCGGCTAATGCGGGATGCAATGCCGGCAGTGCTCGTGCACCCAGGACGGTTCACAGCCTGGTACGGGGAGGCCGATACCCAGCGGGCACGGGGTCAGGCCATTCTAACAGCACTTCTCGGCGCCTGGTGGCGACCCGGTGGTATCTATCGGACCGAAAAACCCGAGGTGGCCGACTTCCCCGGGCCGGATTATCCGGATTTGCAGCCCCATGTGGATCAGGCCGCGGGAAGGTTTCCACTTGCGCAGGAGGTCACCACGACTGGGATCCGCGAGGCGACAATCACAGGCACCCCCTATCCCGTAAAAGGCTGGTTCGTGCACGGCATGAACATGCCCCAGTCCATACCCAACTTTGACAAAACAGAGGAGGCAATAGAAAAGCTAGACTTCTTGGTGGTTTGCGACATTCTTCCCATGGCCATCACGAAATACGCCGACGTGTTGCTGCCAGAAGATATTTACCTCGAGCGCTACGACGATCTTCACCTGGGCGCCACCAAGACGCCTTATATCGGCCTTCGCCAACCCGTGGTGAAAAGCCCGTATGACACCCGTCCTGGGTGGCAAATCGCCAAGGAGCTCGGTAAGGAGCTGGGCGTCGGAGATTTCTTTGCCTTTGATACCTTCGAGGAATACCTGGAGACGCGTCTCAAAGGCAGCGGCACGACCCTAGCCGAGTTGAAGAAGAACGGTATCTATTTTCCAGAGCGGAAGACCCCTCTTTACCTGGGTGATGACGAGCCATTTCACTTTCACACGCCATCGGGAAAGATAGAGCTCTTTAGCGAGACATTGGCCAATGCCGGGTTTGATCCCCTTCCCATCTACAAGCCCCAGCAGCGGCCGCCAAAGGGACGACTCCGGCTTCTCTTTGGTCGCAGCCCCCTGCACAGCTTTAGTCGCACGGCAAATAACCCCATTTTGTATGACATCGTTCCTGGGAACTGTCTTTGGATCCATCCCAAGTGCGCTCAAAAACTGGGCCTGAAAAAAGGTTCCCATGTCGTCGTCGAGAACGACAAAGGCAACAAGACCAACCCCATGCCCCTCAAAGTCACCAAGCGCATTCCAGAGAAGAATGTTTACATGTACCACGGCTTTGGACACACGGCAGAGGGGCTGTCTCGCGCGTGCTGCGCCGGCGGTAACGATACCGCGCTCATCCGGGATTATGCGGTCGATCCCATCAGCGGTGCCAATGGCATGCGCACCGAGTTTGTAAAGGTTCGGCCGGCAGATCCAACTGAGGAGGTCTATCTGTGCGACGTTCAATGATGATAGACCTCGACAAATGCGTGGGATGCGAGGCATGCGTGACATCCTGCAAAGAACGATGGGATTCAGGACCTGGGGCCGCGCGCAACTGGGTCTATGAATACGAGCGAGATGGAAGCGGAGAAGACCTCGGCATCACGTTCTACCCAGGCCTTTGCATGCAGTGCGAGACCCATCCATGCACAGCAGACTGCCCCACAGGCGCCACCTATATGGACGAAAAAACAGGTGTCGTAATGGTGGACCCGGATGTCTGCATTGGTTGCGGCAACTGCATCTCCATGTGCGCCTACCGCGCTAGGAAAGTGGATGAGGTCAAGGGTATCGTCGAGAAGTGCGATCTCTGTAGCGCGTATGTCGAAAGGGGGGAAGAACCGGCTTGTGTGGCGACGTGCCTGGCAAAATGTCGTCACTTTGGGGATTTGGATGACCCCAGCAGCGAGCTTGTAAGGCTCAATACGGCAAAAGGCGCCAAATCCCTGGTAACTGATGCGGTAGACATTGGGCCCAAGGTCACCTATGCCGGTGCAGGGCATCGGCAGAACATCGTCCCCCATGCGGTTTCACCCCCCAAAAAGAGTCACCTCACGCGTCTGTGGAGCGGCGTGACCCGGCCGTTTACATCGTATTTTGTTCCAGCAGTGATGGGCGTGGCAGTTCTGGGTGGATTGCTCGTCAACCTCAAGTCGCGCAAGGAGAAGCTGGCAAGAAAAGCAGCAGTGGGTGAAACACCAAAGTCCTTGCAGCGGCACAGGGCAGGCATGCGTTTTCTGCACTGGTTTAATGCGCTCAGTTGGGTCCTGCTGCTGCTGACCGGGGTCGCCCTTATGTCGGCGGAACGCTTTGCCCTCTTTGGTCAAGGATTTCCAAGTTGGGTCTCGGATCTGTTCGGAGGCGCGGCAAATCTCATTCGGTTCCACGCCGTCCTCGGCATTGTCTGGGCCGTCGTCATTGTGCCGATCTTCTTGGTCTACAAGCGCGGTGGCATCGAGGCGCTCAAAGAAATCAGATTGTCACGGGACGATTTCCTATGGCTCAGGAAAAAACCCAAGGCCATGTTGGCTGAATCAAGCGAGTCCCTGCCCAAGCAGGATAAGTACAACGCGGGTCAAAAGCTCTTTGCCATGGCGGTTCTACTGGGCACGTCAGCTATCATCATTACGGGCGTCATCATGACGTTTCACCTGGGATCTGCCGCGTTGGTTGCGGCCAGTATTGTCGCACACAAACTCGCGATTGCTGTCACGCTGCTGGGTGCGGCAGTGCATGTGACCATGGCTGCTATCTTGAGGGAAGAGCGACCTGCTTTAAAGTCCATGGTGTTTGGAGATGTGGATTTTGATTACGCAAAGCATCACAACAAAAAATGGGTAGAGGAAATTGAGGCGTCCTCGCCGAGAGGTAATAAATGAGTACTAAAAAACCATTCTGGAACCCATACGCAGCTGGCATAGGGCTCGGGTTGGTGCTGCTGATGAGTTTTCTCGTCACTGGACGGGGGCTCGGCGCGAGTGGATCGCTCAAACGGGTCCAAGCAGCAGTGGTCCATGAAATCGACCCGGACTATGCTGCAGATAACAGGAATATCGGATCCATTTTCATCCCCGGCAAAAATCCTTTGGACCACTGGATCGTTTTTCTGACCCTGGGCGTTGCCCTTGGCGGGCTTGTGGGAGCGCTGTCTGTGAAGCGGATAAAGCTCGAGACCATTCACGGTCCCCGCTTCAACAAGGAGAGCCGTTGGATCTTGGCGGTGGTCGGCGGGATCATAAGTGGCTATGCAGCCCAGATGGCACGGGGCTGTACCAGTGGGCAGGCCTTGACCGGTGGGGCTCAGCTCGCACTGGGCAGTTGGGTGTTCATGTTCTCGGTTTTTGGTGGCGCCTATGCGCTGGCCTATTTTGTGCGCAAGCAGTGGATTTAGTAGGAGGGTGACCATGGATGGACCAATAACCGTTGAATTTGGGCTTGGGCATGGCACCGAGATGGTAGTGGCCGTGCTCATCGGCATTGGCTTTGGGTTCTTTCTCGAAAGAGCCGGATTCGGGCGCAGCGACAACCTCGCATCGATTTTTTACGGTAGGGATTTTCGAGTCATGCGGGTGATGTTCACGGCCATCGTGACCGCGATGATAGGCCTTTATTTCTTTGACATCGCAGGTGTTTTGCCCTTGGGCAGCATCGGCCTTTTGGATACCTATCTCCTGCCTCAGCTGGTGGGAGGCCTGCTCCTCGGCGCTGGGTTCATCATCGGCGGCTATTGCCCAGGCACGTCCATCGTAGGCGTGATGTCTGGAAAAGTAGACGCCATGCTGTTTGTGCTTGGGATACCCCTCGGTTCTCTGGTGTTCACTGTTTCATACGACAGTATCGCCAATTTCCACACCAATGATGCCATGGGAAGGATCATCTTAAGTGAATTCTTCGGTTTACCTTCTGGTGTCACTGTTTTTGCCGTGGTTCTCTTTGCCATCGGCGCGCTCTTCGCGGTCTCCAAGATCGAAGCATGGGTCAACAAGGGAAGGAACGCGTCATGATGAAATTCAATTCAAAGATCGCTGCGGGGACCCTTGCCGGACTTGGCCTGATTTATATGATCGTCTCTCTCGCCACAGGCAAATCTGCGCAATCCCATATACCTCCGGATTTAGATGTGGCAGACGCCAAGTTGGGTGTTGATGTCTTTCAAGCGGCGCATCTCCTCATCGAGGAACGCGCCACTGTGGCCGTGGTGGATGTTCGTGCGGCATCTGATTACAACCTTTACCACCTTCCAGGATCCCGCAGCGAACCAGGTGCAAAGCCAGACCGCATCGCCGAACTCGCTGGCCGCAAAAAGATCATTCTCATCGCCGGCAAAGACGACGCGGCCATATCGCTTACATCTGCGGCCAGAGCTTCTGCCAAAAAGAGCAATATTTTCTACCTCAAGGGTGGCGCACGGGGGTTCTACCTCACCTTTGAGCTGCCTGTTCCACTGTTCAGCGACACATCTCCACCCCATGGCTACGGTGAAGCGATCCAGACAGTGAAAGCCCACATTACAGGCACTAACGGCGATACAAAGAAAGCCTCAGCAGCCCTAGCTGTTCTAGCGAGGTTGGCATTCGAACCCACGGCACTCAAATCCACAGGAAAACCCAAAGCATCTGGCAAGAAGCGCAAAAAAATAGCCGGCGGGTGTGGATAAATCTTAGGCCGCTTGAACCCTCTCTGGGCGGGAATAAAAACGAAAGCTGACAACCCGTCCCCAAAGCGGTAAGAAAATAAAAAAAGAGAACCTTCTCCAAAAGGAGTGAAGATGAGCTGGTGGCAGTTATTAGAATCTACCCCCAACAATTAAACCCACACCACAAGAAGCTCCTTATGGTGCGGGTTTGGTAAGAAACATCTCATCATGGCGAAATCCAAAGAAATCTCTAAAACAGACGATAGTTACAAAAATTTGGTTTCTGGCGTCGTCGAACTACTTGAAAACGCTCGAATGACAGCCGGTCGCTCGGTCAATGCTATTATGACAGCAACCTACTGGGAGGTAGGACGCCGGATTGTGGAACACGAACAAGAAGGCGCAGCTAGAGCCGAATATGGAAAGGCTTTGCTAAAACTGCTCTCTTCAGACTTAACAGAGACATATGGCCGCGGATTCGGCAAGCGCAATCTTGAGCAGATGCGCCGCTTTTACCTTACTTACCAGATTACGCAGAAACCGTATGCGCAATCTGAACTTTCCCCAATTGCGCAGAAATCGTCTGCGCAATTCACGTCTAACCTGTCGAAATTTCCTCTGTCTTGGTCCCACTACGTGTGTCTGATGTCCGAAAAAAGAAGTCCGCAAGAGAATTCTATGAAACAGAAGCACTGCGTGGAGGCTGGACTATAAAGCAGCTGGAGCGCCAAATTGGAAGCCAATTTTACGAGCGAACACTACTTTCGAAAAATAAAACTGCGATGCTTACCAAGGGAGCCAAGCCAAGGCCCGAAGACCTTTTGACGGCGGAAGAGGAAGTTAAAAACCCGTTTGTATTGGAATTTCTGGGACTCAAAGACGAATATTCCGAGAGTGAGCTCGAAGAAGCCCTTATACGCCACCTAGAAGCATTCCTGCTTGAGCTCGGTGGAGATTTCACATTTGTCGGGCGACAAAAACGTTTGCGTGTTGGCGATGAGTGGTTTCGGATTGATTTAGTATTTTTCCATCGCAAGCTGAGATGTCTCATTTTGATAGACCTCAAGCTGAACAACTTTACTTATGCTGACGTGGGACAGATGAATCTATACTGTAATTACGCCCGAAGACACTGGACGAATGAAGATGAAAATCCTCCTGTTGGACTCATTCTCTGCGCCGGCAAAAACGAGGCCGTTGCTGAATACGCACTTGAAGGCATATCAAACAAAATCCTCACCACCGAGTACCAGATCGCCTTGCCGGATAAAAAATTGCTCGAGGGAGAGCTCAGAAAAACACGAGAGATACTGGAAAGGCGAAAAAAGAAGTGAAACAGCCTGTTTCATACCCATCTCCCCACACTAGACCAATCCCTGAATCACAGGCGAATCACAGGCGCTATCAGGCTCTCTCTTAACGCCTTCAGCCTAACAATGGGAGCGACTTTGGAACATTATGCGTTGCGATGGGCTGGGAAATGGTGTTTTATCCGGTTGTTCAGTTTCCAAAGGACCTTGTTATGAATTCGTTTGCGTACAAACAGATGCTTTTAGTGATGGTTTTCGGGATCACTGCTGCGGGCTGCAATATGAAGCAGATGGTGATCAAGTCGAGCTACCTCATGATGGAAGACTCGATGAAAGCGTTCAATGAGGAGCCCGACACACAACTCGCTGCAGAGGCCGCCCCTTCGAACCTCAAGCTGCTCGAAGGTATGGCCAAGGGGGCCCCAGAGAACGCCGAGATCCAGCTAGCTGCAGCACAGATGCTGGGCATGTACGCGTTCGGCTTTCTCGAGGATAGCACCGCAGACGAAACAGCACAGGAAATCGCGAACCAACGGGCCCGGAACCTCTATCGTCGGGCCAGGGAGTACAGCATCAACGCACTCGAGCAGGCCGCTGCGTTTCGATCCGCCATGAACCAGGATTCGGACCAGTTTAAAGCCCACTTGACGCAATACGACCAGGCGCAGGTGCCTGCCCTGTTTTGGACCGCCTTCAGCTGGGGCCTTTACGTCAACCTGTCCCGCACCGATATCGCCGCTTTGGCAGATCTTCCCAAGGTGATGGCCTTGACCGAACGCATCGCTGAGCTGGACGAGCGCTACTTCTTTGGGGGCGCCCACATGTTTCTCATGGTTTCCTATGGTTCGGTCGGACCGTCTGTGGGCGGAGATCCGCAAAAAGCCAAGGCCCATTTCGAGAAGGCATGGCAGATATCGGGTGGAAAATACCTGATGACCAAGTACCTCTTTGCCAAATACTATTGCCAGCAGACCCTCGATGAGGCCCTGTTTAAAAAATTGCTGACAGAGATCATCAACGCGCCCAACGATCTATTCCCAGAACAAACCCTGTCCAACACCCTGGCCAAGGAAAAGGCCGCACGCCTCCTGAAACAGACACAAGATATATTTTAATTTTGGGCTGTTATCCGCGTTTGAAGCTGGGTTGGTTTTTGAATTCTTTTTGGCGTATCGCCTTTAGATCGGGTAGACATTGAACACATGGGTTGTCTTGCCCGTCCTTATTAAGGACAGCGGCACCCCCTCATGTGGGTCCCGTTCATTTTGAAATTCAGGCCGCATCGACGAGAAAAGAGAGTTAGAAATGAAACATACATTCGCTTGGGTACTTGTTGTCGCTCTTTTCGGACTCATCGCAAGTCCGGCGCTTGCCAGCACCAAAATCAAAATCGCCACCCTCGCACCAGATGGCACGACCTGGATGAAGGTGATGAAGGAGATGGCCAGTGAAGTGGAAAAAACCACAGGCGGCCAGGTCAAGCTGAAGTTCTACTCGGGTGGGGTAATGGGCGATGAAGGGGACGTGATCCGAAAGATGAAATTCGGCCAAATTCACGGAGGCGCGTTCACAGGCCGCGGACTCGGCGAGATCAGCCCCCAGGAAAGGGTGCTGGAGCTGCCGTTTCTGTACGATAACTACAAGGAACTGGATTGTGTGATCAATGGCCTTTCGAACCGGATACGCCAGGATTTTGAGAAAAAAGGCTTTGTCCTGCTCGGCTGGGTAGAGGCTGGATTTGTATACGTGTTTACGAACAAGCCAATACACAAAGCCTCGGATCTCAAGGGGGTCAAGATGTGGATGTGGGAAGGGGATCCCCTGGCCAAGGCCCTGTTCAAGGCAAACGGCCTGGTGCCTGTACCCCTGGATCTGCCAAACGTGCTCACCTCCATGCAGACCGGCCTGATCGACGCGGTCTATTCCCCGCCTTATGGGGTGATCGCCCTTCAGTGGCACAGCAAGGTGAAGTACATGCTGAACACCAAACTCACCTTTGCCTCAGGTGCGATATTGATCTCGAAAAAGCAGTTCGACAAGCTCTCACCTGAGCACCAGAAAAGCCTCCTAACGATCTCCCAAAAACACTGTCGTAACCTCACCGAGCAGACCCGCAAAGAGAACGAAGAGGCAATCGCCGTGCTCAAAAAATCCGGCATCAAAATCATGGAGCTGGCCTCACCCCAAGAGCTACAGAGCGTCAAAAAGACCAGCACCTCGATTTATCAGACCCTCTCGAACCAACTCTATTCACCCGAGCTGTTGACAGAGACATTGAAGCTGCGCGATCAATGTCGTAGCAAAAACTAGCGAGGCAAGGCCTCAGATTAGTTCTTTGTCAGACGAATTTTGTCGGGTGACGTTAGCAAATTCCCCCTTTGGCAAAGGGGGAGGTCTTTTACCCGACATTGAAAACTTGACAGAACACTAAGATCGCCATGAAAAAGATACTTTTGCGTATTGATACCGCCTGGGCAGCCGTTGAAAAGTGGATGCTGGTCGCGTTGGTGCTCGCCATCATCCTGCTGACCTTTGGCCAGGTGGTCCTGCGCAATCTGTTCTCCACAGGCATGGCAGCGGCTGACGTGACCATCCGGCACATGGTCCTGTGGGTAGGACTGCTCGGGGCGTCCATTGCAGCCAAGGAAAAGCGCCACCTGAGCATCGACATTGCCTCGCGCTTGATACCCCAAAAGTGGTTTCACCTGGTGGAATTGCTGCTCTGCCTGGTAACCGCAGTTATCTGTGCTTTGCTGCTTTGGGCCTCGATTAAGTTCACCCAGTTTCTCTACGAATGGGGCACTGGCACGCTCGAGGGGGGGTGGGCATTGCTTGCCGGGCTTATCTTGCCCCTCGCGTTCGGCGGTGTGGCCGTGCGGTTTTTGATGCGGGCGTACTTCGAGCTGGTCGACTTCGTTCAGATAATTAAAAAACAACCCGAGCAGGGTGGCCGCTAATGGCGCTGGTATTGATCATCGCCTTCATGATCCTGGCCGTACTAGGGCTGCGCCTGTTTGCAGTGATCGGCGGCCTGGCCCTGATGTTGTACTTGCTCGCAGACATCGGGGAGATCGAGGGGATCGTCAACGAGATGTACACCCTGGCCACCCAACCAGTGCTGGTCACGATACCCCTGTTTACATTTGCCGGATACCTCATGGCCGAGAGTCGGGCGCCCCAACGACTGGTTAACCTGTCCCGGGCACTCCTGTCTCCCCTACCCGGCGGCCTGGCGATTGTAGCCCTGGTATCCTGCGCCTTTTTTACCGCGTTTACCGGCGCTTCAGGGGTGACCATTATCGCTCTGGGTGGCCTGCTGTTCCCAGTGCTCATAAAGGAAAAATACAACGAACGCTTTACCCTCGGCCTGCTGACCACCACGGGCAGCCTGGGATTGCTCTTTCCCCCCAGCCTGGCGATCATCCTCTACGGACTGGTTGCCGGGGTTTCCATAAACAAGCTGTTCGTGGCTGGTATTGTCCCGGGCATCCTTCTAATTGTGGTGCTGTCCATCTACAGCGTGGCCAAGGGGGCAGCTACTCGGGAAGCGCGGCCCCCGTTTGAATGGCCTCGAATTAAAAACGCCCTTTGGGAGTCCCGGTTCGAGCTGCCCATTCCGATCACAGTACTGGTGGGGATCTACGGCGGCTTTCTCACAGTGATCGACTCTGCGGCAATTGTGGCCCTGTACGTGTTGATTGTTGAGACGTTGGTGTACCGGGACATCTCCTTTCGAAAGTTGCCGGACATCGTAAAAGAGGCCATGGTGCTGGTGGGCGGGATTTTTATCATCATCTGCACGGCCAAGGCCCTGACCTACTATCTCATCGATCAGGACATTCCCCAAGAAATCCTGGAGTGGATGCAGGGGTACGTGCACAACAAACTCACCTTTTTGATCCTGCTCAATGTATTTCTGATCATCGTGGGTTGCCTGATGGATATCTTCTCGGCCATTTTGGTGGTGGTGCCGTTGATTGCGCCTATCGCAGCCGGGTTCGAGGTGGATCCAGTACACCTGGGCATTATTTTTCTGGTCAATCTTGAGATCGGCTATTCGACACCACCTGTGGGGCTGAACCTGTTCATCGCGAGCTTTCGGTTCGAAAGGCCGATCATGAGCCTATACCGGGCATCCCTACCGTTTTTGGCGCTCCTATTGCTCTCGCTGTTGATTATTACCTATCTGCCCCAGCTATCCCTATACCTGGTGACCCTGTTCGGTGTTCAATAACCGAAAAATCTCGTCATTCTTTTGGAGGAGAGTGTCGCGAAAGGGATAACTCTCGTCACTCCTGCGAAGGCAGGAGTCCAGAACCAAATGAAATTACACGGTTTTATAGATTCCCGCCTTCGCGGGAATGACTGTTTTGAGACTGTCCCGATACACTCGCAGGCAAGAAATGTCCAATAATCCAATCCACATCGCCCGCGCCAATGGTGAAGAGGACATCGCCTGGGCGCAAAGCAGTCTTTAAATAGGCCGCTGTTTCCCCAAGGGATCCCGTGTATTGCGCTGGCTTTCCCGTCTCTTGAATGCGGCGGGTAAGCTCAGATGCGTGCACCTGCAGTCTGTCTTCTGTTGAATCGCGAACAGAGTAAATGTCTGCAATAAGAACCACATCTGCCTCGCTGAACGCAGTTGCAAAGCCCGCGAGTAGATGCCGGGTGCGGGAGCACTGGTGGGGCTGAAATACAGCGACAAAGCGCCGATCCCCGAATTTTTCCCTGGCCCCACGGAGCATTGCGCGTATTTCGGTCGGGTGGTGGGCGTAGTCATCCACAAAGCACACCCCAGCTGCTTCGCCGCGGACTTCAAATCTTCTGGTCGCACCCTGATATTCCTTAAAGCCCTTGGCGATTTGTGATGTTGAAAGTCCGAGGAGGCGACACGTAGCAGCCGCAGCCAGCGCGTTTGAGACGTTGTGAACCCCTGGCTGGTTCATTTGTATTTGTTGTACTGAACGGCCGCTTTCAGTGAGATCAAATCCCATCCCAGCCGGCGAAGACCGAATGTTGCGAGCGCCTATGGCAGCATCTCCCTCAATGCTAAAAGGCGTTTTTTTGCAGTGTAGATCGGCGATGGCAGATCGTGTATTTGGACAGTCCGCATTGTACACCAGATGCCCCTCTGGTCCGACTGCGCTGGCAAATTGGGCAAACGTCTGCTCAATATCTTTGAGATCCGCGTACACGTCCAGATGGTCTTCCTCGATATTCGTAATCACCGCTACTTTAGGCGTTAGGTGCAGAAATGATCGATTGTACTCACATGCTTCAGCCACAAAGACTGGCGCTGCGCCATTGTCGGCGCTTGTCCCGAGATCTGGTGAGAATCCGCCGATGAGAAAGCCCGGCTGAACACCGGCCTGTTTTAGGCAAAAGGCGACCATGGAAGCTGTGGTGGTCTTGCCGTGGGTACCGGCAATAGCAATGCCGTAACGATCCCGCATCAACACACCCAGGAAGGCAGCATAGGAGATGATCCGAATCCCCTGATCCGCTGCAGCCACGAGCTCTGGGTGGTCCTTGGGAAGGGCTGCCGTGGCGATCACCAGGCTTGCGTTTGAGGGAATATGTCGGCCGTCTTGGATGGCGTGCACCTCAATGTTGTCCTGTGCCAGCAGGTCTCTCACCTCATCGGCTCGCGGATCTGTTCCCGTGACTTTTAACCCGCTGGTGCTCAGCAGATGGGCCAATCCGCACATGGCTGCGCCGGCAATACCGGCGAGGTGGATTGGGGCGTCTGGATTTAGATCTGACAGCCGAAAATCTACGTTTATGTTACGTCTATTGTTTGGAGAAATCACCGATGACAATCCCTTGTCCCTTAACGAAGTGTTGGTGGCCTGCCGTCACTGGCGTCCGCCCCTGCGTCTTCCCAGATATAAGACGCGTCGCTCATACCGTTACAGTTGCAGGTGGTGTCAATGCAGCTACCCCCTGCAAATCCCTTTGTTTGACACGCGGCATGGCAATCCGCGTCCCCACAGCCCACGGAGTGGGTATTGGTTGCTTCGCATCCGATCCAAATAGAAAAAAGCGCTCCAAATATGAGAAATCCCAGGACGTCACTGTATTTGGAAAAAAACATCGACCCTGTCCCTTCGCGCCATACAATCTGACCCTAAAGACTATAGCATATAGCTAATTTTATAAACAATTTTAATATTTTATCTTCTTTGGATATATGGACCATAAATCGAGAGAAACCAAGACCAGTCCCTTGCATTCGACTGTATGCCGCTCAACGTGAGCATTTTTTTCTAAAGAAAAACCCACGAAGAACGAATTCAATAGATAAAGGTGCACGCTAACGGCACCGCGGAACAAGTAAAGGTATCATGCCCCAAGATAGCATTATGCCGCCAGATGATAATACCGGTCCCGCGATCGTCAATCTGGTTGGGCCCAAAAACCTGCGCAATATCTTGTTCGTTGATGACGAGCCGCTCATCCTCCGCGCCTTTGCACGAGATCTCAATAAAAGCGCAGTCGATGTCACCCTGGCCCGAACCGCTGCCGAAGCCCTCGAATTACTCAAGCGGCAATCTTTCTCTGTGGTGCTTTCTGACTTTCAAATGCCGGGTATGGACGGCATCGCATTGCTCGAGGAAGTTCGGCGTATCGATCCGGACGCGGTTAGGGTCCTGGTGTCTGGCAAGGCCGACGTGAAGATGGCCATTCAGGTGATCAACCGGGTGGGGCTGTTTAATTTTATTTCCAAGCCGTGGGACCCCTACGAGATTCGGGATGTGGTGCGCCGCGCAGTGGAGCACTATGCCATCGCTATTGAGAATCGGCGGCTCAGCACCATGTTGAGCGCAAAGTGCGCAGAACTGAGCTATCTGGCACGGGGGTTGGAATCAGAGGTACAGGACCGAACGACCAGCCTGTTGCTAGGCCTTGTCAACGCATTGGACTTAAGAGATACCGAAACCCAGTGGCACTCTCGACGGGTCGCCCTTTACTCCCACCGGCTCGCCGAGCAACTCGGTTTGACCGGGGAGACACTGCTCACCATAGAGCGCGGCGCCTTGCTCCACGATGTGGGTAAAATCGGGGTCTCAGATACCATATTGCTCAAACCCGGTAAGTTGACCGAAGAAGAATGGATAGAGATGAAGCGACACGCCGAATACGGATATCGCATCCTCGAAGGCATTGATTTCTTAGGGGATGCCCGCCTTCTGGTCTGGCAACACCACGAGCGCTGGGACGGCAACGGGTATCCCAATCAGCTCAAAGGCGAGGAGAGCTATATCGGCGCGAGGATTTTCGCGGTTATCGACGCCTACGATGCCATGACTTCGGATAGGCCCTACCGCAAAGCCCTGGACCACGACGTGGCCTGCAAGGAAATCCAAAACGGGCGGGGGACCCAATTTGACCCAAAGATTGTCGAGGCCTGGGAGGAGATTCCAACAGACGAAATCATAGCCCTCCGCGACAGCGTGGCCGACCCCAAAGCCGGACTGGACTAGTGCCATGTCAAACATATTCTGGCGGATAACATCGGACATTCCCCCTTTGAAAAAGGGGGGAAGGGGGATTTTCAAGGCTGGGGGGATATTACCGAAATCCCCCCAGCCCCCTTTTCAAGGGGGAGCTTACTAGCCAGTGGAAGGATCAAACAAAGGGTCTAATGACATTTTTCTAGAAGCCAACTTTTTGACCTTAAAAATTCCAGGGGCGACACGCAACGCACTTAGAAACACAGCACCCAGGGGGGTGGCAATTGAAAAGGCCCTTTCAGGAGCCCCTCAGCTGGCCATCAATGGCCGACCCGTGTATGGCGATCCCCACCCCCTCGCGTCTGTGAGACAGGAGGTGGCCGGCATCGAGGGGGATGCGGACACGGCCATCATCGCCCTGTTCGGCCTGGGTTTGGGATACCACGCAGAGCAGCTGGAACGGCGATTCTCGGGCCGAATCGTTATTTTTGATCCGATGTTAGACGTGGTCAAAACCACGCTCGGCGCCCGGTTGTTGCCCCTTAAGCGCACCAAGCTGGTTTCCGATCTAGCCCATCTCTTGGCCGATGTGCAGCCGCGCCTGCAATTTGCCGAACACAAGATTATCGCCGCTGCGATGCCCGCGTATGCCGAGCAATTTCCCGAGGAACTGGCCGCGTTCAAAACAGTGCTCGAAGAGGCCCTTTCCAATGCCCATATTCTCGAGAATACCGCACAAGACCGAACGAGCGGGTGGATCCGATTTGTGGCAGAGAACCTGAAGCAGGCCGCCCAATCCCCGCCGATCAATATATTAAAGGAGTACTTCAAAGGGACCCCTGGTATTGTGGTGGCAGCAGGGCCATCCCTTGACAGGAACATTGCTGACCTCAAAAACGCCATGGGTCACGCCCTCATCATCGGCGTAAACGCCGCTGCCAGGCCGCTCAGCTGTGCAGGTATTAAACCGGACATCGTGGCAGTGGTCGAATCCCTGGACCTAAGGGCCCAGCTCGCTGATATCGATTGGCTAAAAAACACGGCTCTCGCACCCACTCTCAACACATTTCCCAAATTCTTTGACCTGCCGGCAAGACATATTTTCCCCATTGCAGACAGTTCCATCCCCTGCAGTGACTGGCTGTCACGCGCATTTGGATGGGACCAATTTCCATCTGGCGGTAGTGTGGCGTGTACTGCGTTTTCTATCCTGCATACCCTGGGGTGCGATCCCATCATCCTCGTGGGACAAGACTTGGCCTATACCGAGGGCTATAGCTATTCTGAAGCAGCGACCTATGGCCGGCAAAAGATGGCCTTTGACCAAGAGGCCAGGCTGCTAAACGCGATGGAGCGGAACAAGGAGATCGAGACCATCCGCGGAAAAGAAGGCCTCGACCTGATGATCCGCCTAAAGGCGGTCGAAGCAGAGGCGTACGGTGGCGAGGGAACGGTTCTCACCACCCACATGTTCAACCTATTTCGCTCCTGGTTCGAAACAGCTGCTCGCACTTGGGCCAAGGACCGAACCCTCATCAATGCCACCCAAGGGGGCATCCGCATTCGGGAGTTTGAAGAACTCACCCTAAAACAGGCCATCGAATGCCATTGCGCACAGCCTGTACCAGCAAGTGAGTGGATTGACCGGGCAGTGGCCAAGTGGTCGCCCCCGGATATGGGTGCGCTTTACGACGCGATGAAAAAGGATCTGGACGCTATTTCGACTGCAAGAGATACGGCTGAACAGGCAAAACACCTGGCCGCAACAGTTCGCAGCCAGGTAAAAGCAAACGGCTTTGCCGCGGCAGAGCCCGCGTTCAGATCCCTGGGAGCATTGGAGCAGAAACTAAGAGCCATTGCCAGGCAATCACCGCTTTTAGACGCATTCATGGCCGGACCCATCAACCGGTTACGACTGGAACGGCGAGACGACATAGACCCCGACCCGATACGCCAGGCAATAAATTCCCTGAAGCGGAGCGAGGATATGTTTGACATTATCAAAGCAGGCAGCGAAGAGCTGACCCACCTCTTTGATCCCCAGCTCAGGAGAGCAAAGAAAATCAACATCACGCCGCAGTCAGCGGAGGCATTATAGGGGGGGCGTCCTTACGGACACGTCAAAACTTGATTCATCTATTAAGCCACCCTTTTTACCACAACCATTGTAATATCATCGTCTGATTCATAGTCATTGAGGGCGGCGAGTATTTTTCCCTTGATCTGTTCGACTGCACTGGTGGCAACCAATTGAAATGTACGCTGGAGTCTTTTACTCCCAAAAACCTCCCTCATTTTACTCTCCGAATCGATCGGGCTATCCTTTTTTTGAGCCTCGGTGATGCCGTCTGTGAAGAGTAAGATTGCGTCATTCACGTTTAATTGAAGCGAATGATCGTCCAGCATGCCCTGCATATCGTCCACCACACCCAACCACATACCGTCTGTTTCAATGATTTCCACTGATTGGCTCTGGGCCCGGTATACAAGCACATCCTGGTGGAGTCCGGCAAAATAAAGACTACCCCCCTCATGGGCTGCAAATGCGGTCAAGGTCATATATTTACTCTCTTGCATCAGTTTGATGTTTTTCCGGATGGCGTTATTAATAACCATTAACAGCTCAGATGGTGAAAGGTCCGGCGTTTGCGCCAGGGCAGTGTTAATGGACGTTTGAGCCATCATCATGACCAGGCCAGCTGATACGCCATGACCGGAAACATCGCCGATGACAATCCAGTCTTTGTCGCCCGCGTTGATAATGTCGTAATAGTCGCCCCCGACTTCATCTGCCGGCATCATATAGGCCGCGATGTCATAGCCAGGTATTTGGGGTTTGGGTGGAAGAAGGACTGTTTGTATCTTTTTGGCCAGTGCCATTTCTCCCCATAGGGAATCTCTTGCTTCCTTCAGCTCTTTGGTTCGCGTTTGGACCTTTTCTTCGAGGTTCTCATTTAACTCCTGTAGTGCATTTTTCATGATATTGATTCTGTCGGCAAGGCCAAAGGAGAGCAATACCACTTGGATAACCGCGCCGATTAAAGGGCCCTTTGAGATGAGCACAGTTGTAGGCACAGCGCCGTAGGATCTCAATGACTCCAAAAAGGTGCCGGCAAAGAAAAAGAGCAATGAGGCAAATAAGATGGTGAAGTATCTCGGATGAAAATTGGGGATCCTCTTTAGTCTTTCCCTTCGTATGGTGATATTATACAGCAGCATCAGGGTCATGGGAATGATCATGGATGCCAGGACACCCACTTCGATGATCGCACCGAGTCTATAATTATTTATAATCATAGGCAAAATGCTGACCAGAAGCGCAATGCCAGCCATAATGCGACCTGTTGTATCTCCAATTCTGGTAACTCTCCATGATTGAACAAAGTGCCTTGCGAACTGGAAGAGCATGCATACAAAAAATCCTAAAAAGAAGAGGATGGAGTAATTGGCCCACCAGTGCGCATTGGGCCAGAGGTACTGAAAGGCTAGACCCTCCATGCCCATGGAATAGAGCGTGAATGCAGCGATATAAAATATATAATAAAAATAACTCTGCTCCCGGACGACCAGGAAAATAAAAAAGTTGTATACGACCATGACAAAAAGAATGCCGTATAGAATCCATAGCAGCGGGGTTTCCCGATCCTTTTTATCTTGAAACGCCTCGGGAGACATCAAACTCAATAGAATTCGCATCGGGCATTGGGTCTCAAAGCGAAGGTAGATTGTCTGTGTTATCTTCGGGGCGATAGTAATCGGAAATACAAAGAATTTATAGTTTATGGGGCGCTGGGAAAAGGGGTACATATCTCCAGTAGAAATCTTGTTAAACGAGCCACTCGGTTCTGGAATGTACAAGTCGATATAGTCGATTTTGGGCTCAGCTTCCTGTAGATAGACTTCAATGGGTTTAGCTGTTGGATTGTTTACAAAGAATCGCACCCAATACGCTGCCTTTTGATATCCAAAGGTGAGGTTTACCTTGTCTGATTGTTTCCATATGAGCTGGTTGTTTTTTGAGCTGCCTGCGACATCCTCAATCGACAAGGATTTGTTCGGATCTTTCAAGTATTCCAGATAGGTACCGATGTCGGCCTGTTGTAGTGCTTCATTGATGATGACGGGTTCTGCTGAAAAAAGCGTGCGGGGCAATAGGGTTAAGAAGAGTAAGATGATCAGCTTGTTTAACATTGAGGGTCTACTCTCTTTGTTCTTCCCCCGGAATACGCATTGTTTTAGTAAATTATAGGTCGTTATAGACGAGCGTCAAAAGACAAGACCTCGCGCTGAAAGAGAATGGCGCGCGCCACGAGCAAATACCCCGCGGCATAGAGAAAATCCATTTGGCCGAGCACGCTCTCCATGTGCAGCATGGAAAAGTAGGCAAACATTAAATCGGCAATCAAGAGTAAGAGATACCCAATGATCAGCGTAGACCAAATCCAGAAGACCCGGCCACCTCGGAATCTGAGGCCAAACCGCAGAATGACGGCACACGGTGCCAGGGATAAGAAGCTGGTGACCGGATAAAAGATATTGAGCGAGCATTCCAGAAAACTTCCACCTGCTTCAATCGCCGGTGAAAGAATATACGGGAGGCAGATGACAGAAAGGGCGATAACTGCGAGCGCCGGCCACCAAAAAGCCAGCGGGGGGCCGAGTGACAGCCCGGAATTAGCCGCGCGCCGACAAAAAGCGAAAAGCGCCCAAATGGCCACAGGACAATAGGCGACAAAGAATAGATCGGCATATGAAGGAAATGGTGTGGCCGTCCTCAACACTGTCTGATGATACCAGAGCACGCTTTGGCCCATGGCGCAGAACAACAGGGCGATGCTCAAGATGAGCCAGTTGCGGCGATTTGGATCGGTCTCGTCGCTGCGCCGCACCACAGATATTCCGATGAAAAATGCAGCGAACAAACACACCATTTTTGAGGTCGAGACAAAGGCAGCCCCAAACACCGACGAGTGGTATGGGCCAAAGCACAGACCCGCCAGCACGGTGATAAGCACGAGGGTGAGTGCGGTCATTGCCTTTGAACTGTTCATGGGTGCCCCTTTGCGAGCGCCTTTAAGCGCGTTACCAATATCTCGGCTTTGTTCGATCCCACAAATACGCTTAGGCCTGGACCGAGTTTGTCGGCTAGCTCTGGCACGTGCTCAGGGCCGATGGCGTTATCAGTGACACCCATTTGTTTGATATACATTTCGACTGAAGCGCGGGCGACCATGTCGCCGATATCATCGGCCAAAATCGCGACCATCTTTTCGACTAGATCGGACACAGTAGACGCTATCCCCCCTTATTTAGATTAAGCCTAGCTCAATTTTTCGGGGTGTAAAGAACCGAAAACACTCTGAATTGATCAGGGCAGCAGGGTAACGATGAGCTCCCTGCCTGATCTGGGTCCGTCAAAATCGCAGAAAAAGATGTTTTGCCACGTGCCGAGCACCAACTCACCCCCCTTTAGGGGAATTGTCTCTGAAGGTCCAACGATGCCGGCCTTGATATGGGCGTCGGCATTGCCATCTACCCGGTCGTGTATCCAAACACCCCTGGGCACCATGTTTTGCAGGCAAGTGGTGATGTCTTTGCGAATATTCGGATCCCAGTTTTCCTGTATCATCACCGCAGAGGTGGCACCTTTTGCAAATAGGGCAGCGAGCGCGGCAGATGGGTGTTTACGAACCACATTTCTGAGTTTCTCGGTTACGTCGATGAGCATCTCCCGCTCAGTGCTGGCCACGGTGATGATTTCCCGGTGCATGTGAATACCTCCTTAGCTGTGGTTCTCATGTAGATGTTTCTTCTACTATACGCCTAGTAGCTGGTTGGCGTCCCAAAATGGCCCCTATTCAGAAAACCCATCCCCCCGGCCCCCTTCCCTGCAAGGCAATGGCATTCGGTTAAGGATTTTTGGGTGTTTTTATAGCGTAGGATCGCCAGAAAAGAATCCCCCTTGAAAAAGGGGGCAGGGGGA
>JAAUYD010026227.1_pt1 | contig 90899 bp, 77 predicted proteins | sample 7278101 | NCBI WGS metagenome assembly JAAUYD01 (sample SAMN14350128, study PRJNA611818) | marine sediment metagenome | isolation source: surface marine sediment (0.6m) | place: French Polynesia: Moorea | collected 2018-08
GCCGACCACGCCTTCTTTTTCCATTATCTCTACGATTCGCGCGGACCGGTTGTATCCAATGCGCAACCGCCGCTGCAGCATCGAGATGGAGCAGACCTGGGACTCGGCAACAATGGCCACGGCTTGATCGTAGACCTCGTCCTTTTCTGATGCGTCCACACCGCTGGCGTCTTCGTCATCCCTGGGTTTGAGGATTTCTCGGTCATAACGGGGCGCGCCCTGGGCCTTGAGGAACTTGGCGATCTCGTGGATTTCGTCGTCGTCCACAAACGCGCCGTGTACCCGGGTTAAATCCGACGTGCCGGGTGGAATTATTAGCATGTCGCCCATGCCGAGTAGGTTTTCCGCACCCTGGGTACCGAGGATGGTTCTGGAGTCATGACCTGAGGATACGCGGAAACTGATACGGCTCGGAAAGTTGGCCTTGATCAGCCCTGTGATGACGTCCACTGAGGGCCGCTGGGTAGCGATGATAAGGTGCAGCCCTGCTGCGCGGGCCTTTTGGGCCAGCCTGGCGATTGAGATCTCTACGTCCTTGGCAGCCACCATCATCAGATCGGCGAGCTCGTCGACCACGGTAACGATAAACGGGAGTTTTTCTAATTTTTCTGGACTGTCCGAGGCCTCAGATACGACAACGACTTCATCATCCTCAACTGAATAGCTGGATTGCACGGGTTCCTGGGTCCCTGAATTTTCTTTAGCGTTTGCTTTAAGTTTTTCGATTTTGGCGTTGTAAGAAGCCAGGTTTCTCACGCCCAGATCTGCAAATAACTGGTAGCGGCGCTCCATTTCATCCACTGCCCACTTGAGTGCCAGGCATGCCTTGCTCATGTCTGTCACCACAGGCAGCAATAGGTGGGGAATGCCGTCATAAACCCCCAGTTCGATCATTTTTGGATCCACCAGCAAAAGACGCAGATCATCGGGCGTGTACTTGTAAAGCAGGCTGAGCAACATGGCGTTGAGGGATACTGACTTGCCAGATCCTGTGGTGCCGGCAATGAGCAGGTGGGGCATCTTGGACAAATCCACGAAACAGGGTCTGCCGCTGATATCTTTTCCGAGGGAGAGGGGCAATTTTTGCTTGCGGTTGGTAAAGCCGTCATCTGAAATCATTTCCCTGAGATAGACGGTTTCCCGTTCCCTGTTGGGCAATTCAAACCCCACGGCGTTCTTGCCTGGAATGGGGGCTACCACACGCACGCGCAACACTTCCAGGGCCATGGCGATTTCATTGGAAAGCCCCTCTATTTTCGACAATTTGGTTCCGGATTTTGGTTGGAACTCAAACATGGTGACGACCGGGCCAGGGTGGATCTCGTGCACTTCACCCAGTACGCCGAAGTCGGATAGGATTTTTACCAGGTGATCGGCCGTGGTCCGCAGATGTTGCTCGTCGATGTCGGCATTTTCGCTATCATCTGGCGGGCTTTTTAGGAACTCTAGAGCAGGCAGCTGGAATTTGCCCTCAAGCGGGGAGCGATCAATGTCCAGGGCATCTGGCCGCTCGGTCTTTTTCTTCTTTTTCTTTGCACTGGGCTTTGATTTAACGATTTTAATGTCTGTCGCCGAGTCCTTGGGATTCGGCTCAGCAGAGATGAGATCGATGTCGGTTTTAGCAGTCATAGGAGTCTCGCAGAGGTCGCTTGGATCATCCTCTCTCTGCTGCCAGGCGCGGAAGAATCTCACCCCAATCCCGGCCATGCCCCGGCCTGCGGCAACAGTGGCGAGAGCGATCCATCGAAAGAGCAAGGCAAGTGAAATATCCGTGATAAGGAGCAGGACAATGACGATACCGCCAAAAGCAATGAGATAGGTACCGGCCACTGATACGATCGATAAAAGAAATTCTCCAAAGAGCGCTCCAAGGAAGCCCCCAGGCGCGTGCCCCCCCAAGACAGCATCGCCCTGCAGGGCAGTGTGCAATGCAACACAAGTGAAAACTACAATAAAGAAGATGCCCAGGATGTTACGGGGCCGAATGCCTTCAACGCGCGATCTAAACAGGCAAACCGCGCTGATCCATAGCATCGCGTCGAGTAGGTAGGCGGTGAGACCGATCATGGTAAATGCAACGTATGCAGTCCACTCCCCTGCGATGCCCATGAGGTTGTTTTGGGCTGCGTTGGATTGGCTTTCCTGGGCCATGCCCGAGTATGAAGCGAGACTCAACAATAGGAACACCGCGACCAAAAAGAGAACCACGCCCATCACCTCGAACCGACGGGCCGGGGCTTCTGCTTCATCTACCCCATCCACGACACCTTTGGGCATCTCAATATTATCGGCTGTCGAAGGTATCGCGGTTTCCTTTGCCTTTGCCATCGTACTAACCCCTACATAGTATTACTTATAACTACATTAGACTACATTAGCCTCTAGAGGAAGTCAAAAAGAACGTGCGCAGTCTTTTTCGGGGTTGTTGTGCTGATGAATGTTAGTTTTGAATGCTTACCCAGGCGTCATCGATTCGAATGCCGTAATTTCCGTTCCAAGTCTCGGTGTCTTCCCCGCCATCTTCGAAGTAGATGAACCTAAGGCCGGTGCCATAGTTGGTAAACGTGTGGCTTACCTTGAACCAAACATCGTCATCATAGGTGGAACCAGACCCGGAGGATGTCTCATTGAGGGACCAAGAATCGATTGTTGCGTGGGACGCGTTTCTAAGTTCGACTTTAATGCTGTAGTCATCTTTTTCGTAATGCTCTTTAAACCAGTCTTCCACATACACGGTGGGTTGCCCATCGAGCACTGCCGGCGCAAAGCCTATGTCGACCAAGTCGAGTTCTTGAGATCGGGTGCATTTAGTATATGATGTGATGACTTGCCAATCACCACTGTGCGAATCGGTTGATTGCTCTACCTCGCAAGAACTGCCGGCATTCCAACCATTCATATTGCCGGACTCGGCACCTGAATTGACAAGAAGGTTTTTGTCAAACAACTCCGTGTCCATTTCCGTGTCTGTATCTATGCCTGTATCCGTGTCCGTATCCGTGTCTGTATCCGTGTCCGTATCTGTGTCCGTATCCGTGTCTGTATCCGTGTCCGTATCCGTGTCCGTATCTGTGTCCGTATCCGTGTCTGTATCCGTGTCCGTATCTGTATCAGAATCCGAGTCAGAATCAGAATCCGAGTCAGAATCAGAATCCGAGTCAGAATCAGAATCCGAGTCTGAGTCTGAATCCGAGTCCGAGTCAGAATCAGCATCCGAATCTCCCCCAGTATCCGATGTCGGGTCAGGAGGAGACATGCTACTTTCGGGTTGCACACACCCAAGCGCGTATAGGGAAAAAATGAGAAATCCTAGTTTCGATACAGCATCCATGGGGACTCTCCTTATTGGTGGTGCAAGTAATTCTGTTGATATTATCTCTGGTTTTGGTTAGATTTCTAGACTTTTTAATCTTTCCAAAGACAATAAGCGTTTTCAAAGACAACCTACTTCATCTCTATCCCGTTGGATCCAATGCTGTACAATCCACTGCCCGTGTAACTTCGTTTGCTTCTGGGCTCCTGGGATTGCAGGCGTGATAGGCATTGCCCCGTTTACAACATCCACCTCCCAACGAGGAAAGTATGATCGGCTGGAGTGTGTTTAACCATTTTTGGGGCCCCAAAGGCTGTTAACACCCTCGGCTGGATGTGTCCTTGATAAAACGAATCTTTCTCTGATAGGGTGCCTTGATTCACTGTGGCTACATTTTTTTCGGAGTAGGATATGACGGATCGCATTCATAAAACAATGGCAGACTCAAAGCTGATGCGCTGGGCCATCTTGGTGCTCATCAGCTTTTTGTTTTTCGCTACGTACTATTTTCAAGACGTTTTCTCCCCTTTACAGAAGCTGATGGAGACCGAGTTGGGCATCGATGCCGGCTCGTTTGGCACTGTGATAAGCGCCACTACCTGGGCCAACTGCCTGGGCATGATTTTGGTCGGTGGGTTTATCTTGGATAAGTGGGGGATCCGGCTGTCCGCTTTGTTGTTTGGGTTTCTCGTAACAGCCGGCGGCGCCCTGACTGCCCTCGGGGCAAGCGATGTTTTTACCTCGGATCCAGATGAAAAAATAATGCTCATGGCCATCGGTCGCATGGTGTTCGGCATAGGTCTCGAAATCACCTGCGTAATCGTAACCCGGGTGGTCGTGAAATGGTTTAAGGTGTACGAATTGGCCTTGGCCATGGCCATTAATGTTGGATTCGGCCGATTGGGGTCTTATTTTGCTGTGTCATTCTCATTGGATATTGCCGATAATAATGTGACAACCGCCCTTGGGTTTGCTGCTTCCCTTATCGGCGCTGCATTTATTCTTTTACTCGTCTATCTTATTTTCGATAAAAAGCTAGACGCTCAGATCCAGCAGGCAGGGGACGTAGATGAGGAGAAATTCGATTTCAGCGATTTTTTCAAGCTTTTAAAGAATTCCACTTTTTTGTGGATTGCCTCACTATGTGTTGTCTATTATTCAGCGGTGTTTCCTTTTATCGGCGCCTATGGGACGGGTATTTTGCACAATAAATTTGGATTTACCTTGGAATTACCGCCTGATTTCTTGAGCCTGCCCTTGATTGAGAAGCTAGGTGCCTTCCTGACAAACGGGCCTAAGTTAATTGGTTTTATTCCGCTGGGATCAATCATCTTTACACCGATCTTTGGCACGCTCATTGACCGCCGAGGCAGGGCCGCTTCTATGATGCTGTTTGGTTCTGTGCTCCTTATTTTTGCCCATGTCACCATGGCGTTTTTGGAAGTACGCGCTCTGGCCTATCTGGCGTTGTTCAGCTTGGGCATTGCCTTTTCTTTAGTTCCGGCAGCCATGTGGCCGTCCGTAGCCAAAATCGTAAAGGAAAGCCGCCTAGGTACTGCCTACGCGACCATGTTCACCATTCAAAATTTAGGACTGGCTTTGTTCTATTGGCTGCCCGGACAGATTCTCGTTGGGACAAATGACAATTACACCTTGGCTGTGTCGCCGTTCCTCGTACTTGGGGTCGTCTCCATCGCTTGTGCACTCCGGCTTAAGAAATCCAACCAAAAGCGCGGATTTGGCTTGGAAAAACCATTCAATAAAAACGTGGCTGCTTAGGGTGCGCTCATAGCGATCGAAAATACTCTGGCATTCTCCGGTTTGGATCCTGAATCGCCGCCTCGATGGTGGACAGCATTTTCGATTTATCTTTTTGAAGGGTACCGCGAATGGGTACATAGTTAGAGGCGTGGTTCGCGTAAAAAATTACCCCATTTGCCGTTATATTTGAAATCAGCAGTTTGCATTCTGTTAAACATTCAGTTGGCGTGAGCAAGCGCCAGGCGGGATCCCCAAAGGCCGCTGCATACGAAGGATCCCTTGGCATGAGCATCAGGGTCAGGGCCGAGGCAAATCGCGGCCGAATGCGATTCAACAGGTTAGCCGTGTTTATGGCGTGTTGATCTGAGAGTCGGGGGCCGCCTAGCCCAAGGACCACGGTGACGAACAGCTTGATGCCAGCCTGTTGGGGGCGGGCGCACAGCACAGCCATTTCATCGGCAGTCGCGCCCTTATCGATGCGCGCGAGGATGTCGTCATCTCCGGATTCCAATCCCACGTAGAGCAGGGTCAACCCGGCTCTTTTAAGGGCTTTTAGTTCTTCCTGGGATTTGTTTTTAAAATTGCCAGGCGACGCATAGGCAGCCACCCGCCTGAGCCCAGGTAACCGGCTTTTTAGCCGCACTAAAATATCCAGCAATCGCCGAGTAGACAGGGCGAGGGCGTCCCCATCTCCGAGAAATACCTTGCGCACATCTGGTAGGGCGCGGCCGGCCCAGTCGATTTCTTGGTAGAGCGCCTCAGTCGGCCGGGCGCGAAAGCGCTTGTCCTGGTAAGTGACACAGAATGCACACCGATTGTGGGAGCAGCCAATGGTGGCCTGAAGGATGAGCGAATCCGCCTCTGAAGGCGGTCTGATAACCGGTTCATCGTATCGAATCATCTGCAGTTCATTACCAAAATATGCCTCACTTAGCGAGAGGTCTGTATCGAGAACACTGACTTGCCATTAGGGGGACAGGCGGTTTATGGTCAGGGCCGATGAGGACGGCGAATCGCATTGATTATATCGACCATTTGCGCGGCCTGGCTGTGATCGCCATGTTTTTTGTTCACGCTGCAGGCGCGTGGCTCCATCCCTCAGTCCATAATGGCGTGTATTGGCACTGGGCCATGCGGATTTCAGGCCTGGTGGCCCCGGTTTTTATGTTCTTGGCTGGTATCTCGGTTTCTATTGTGGCTTGCAACAGCGGGACTTCAAAAGAAAATATACGAGATACGCGGCGTAAACTGGCCATCCGGGGTGTCAAGCTCATTGCCTTGGGGTATGCCATGCACGCTGTGTTCTGGATTTTTCGTGGCATGGACAGCACATGGCCGCGGGTTTTCAAAGTCGATATCCTCCACTGTATCGGGCTCTCATTCGCGATCTTGCCGGCACTTGCGTGGCCGCGCCGCATATTGAACTGGCCCGCGCTTGCCGCGTTTTTTGCAATCCCATTGATTGGCCAGGTCTTTTTTCGCTTGCCTATCGTCCAATGGATGCCCTCGGGACTGGCCGCCTATTTGACCACAAATTCCAAGCTCGCACTCTTTCCGTTTATTCCCTACGCCACCTGGATGGCCATGGGCCTCTTTGTCGGCCCAATCTGGGTCGCGGCCAATCGTGTCCCATCCTTTGAACCGAAATTTTGGCGGTTTTGTGCGCTCTCTGCGGTCGTTACGTATGGTGTGGGTATGGGCATGGAATGGGTATACTACCATCACGACCTACACCTGGTGGGCGGCAGTGACATCCCGACCCGGGGCTTACCCCATGTGTTCCTGCAAAAGGCAGCCCTTGTGCTCGTTCTTTTTGTGGGGTTTCGCTTTTTAAATCTGAATGTTACCTCCCAAGTAATGAACCCGCTGCGTCGATTTGGACAGGCCTCCCTTTTTGCATATTGCGCCCACCTGATGATTGTTTACCATATCGGCGGATCCCATCTAACGCGCGCAATGTGGCCGGCCCAACACATCGCAGCATGCGCGGTACTCACCGTTTGCATGTACGGGCTAACAGTGGCCTGGCAACAATGGCCAGCGCTAACTGTCTTGCGCCGGAGTTATTTGAAAAAGTTGCAGAAAAATTTAAAACCATTGGATTATTTAGTTTCGCTGCTCCTTCCTCGCATTGGAGCAGGTGCTAGGGGGAGAGGGTTTCGCGGCAGACAGTAGGTCGCTCTGGCAATACCGAGATCACTTGCAATGGGCGCCCATTGCAGCCATTGTTAAAAGATGATGCCCTTTCGAATAAGTGTGCTTGGATTGGCGGCCCTTGCCGCATTTTTGGTTGCTTCAAGTCGCCAAGCACAGGATCAAGGCACGCCTGGGGCGCCTGGGGCGCCAGTACTACCTTCTACCCCGCAGCCCCTGTCGGTTCCGGAATTCTACCCTGCATCCCACGTTGGACCAGACAATACTTCGGACTGGCCTCAGCCCGTTACGGTTGTGTTGCACGGTAACTACGACAGACCTGAATGGCAGTGCGATACCTGGCAGGACGTGGCTGCGTTCCGGGGATGGGTGCTCTGTCCAAGGGGCGTGCGGACTCCATATGCCACCCTGGCCGAGGATCGCTGGACATACAAAAACAAAGCGGCTGTGGCAAGGGAGATCAACGCTGGGCTGACTGCGCTTGAAAGCACTTACAAAGGACGCGTATCCACAGCAAAGACGGTACTAGTGGGATTTTCATTGGGGGCGATTTATGCGCCTTTTTTGGCGATCGACAGTCCGGGCAAGTACCCCTACCTATTTCTAGTAGAAGGCGGGATGAAAAAGCTGGACAAGAGAAAGATCAAAGCGTTGAAACGCGCGGGCGTGAAGGGTGTAGGCATGGCCATGAGCACCAATGGGTACCGAAACGCGGCAAAACGCCTCCTGCCCAAGCTGCTTAAATGGGATCTTAGGGCTGTTTTCGTAGACATGAAGGGCGCCGGTCACAATTATCGAGGAGATTTTAGATTTAGGGGGCGGTTGGCACTAGAGAGACTCATCCGAGATTCCTCCGAGCTTCCCACTCATAAGAAATACCCTTAAAACGGTTCTGTTTCGAGGCCTGTATTGGCGGGTATGCTGCTCTATTCCTAGCAGAATAGCTTAATAATGCTGATTAGAAGGTTGTCAGCTCTGTATGTTAAACCGACGTTAGTACATCCACATGACTCTCTGTCCCCAGCCGCGTCGGCATCAGAGTCACTGTCTGAATCGGAATCACTGTCAGCGTCTGTGTCACTGTCGGCATCAGAGTCACTGTCGGAGTCAGTGTCGGAATCACTGTCGGTATCAGAGTCACTGTCGGAGTCGGTATCGGTATCACTATCGGAGTCAGTATCAGTATCGGAGTCAGTATCAGTATCGGTATCAGAATCAGTGTCAGTATCGGTATCAGTGTCAGTATCGGTATCAGTGTCAGTATCGGTATCAGTGTCAGTGTCGGTATCAGTATCAGTGTCGGTATCAGTATCCGTATCTGCGTCTGGTACCCCTGAGCCTGTACAAAATTCCATGCTGTAACCCACTGCGGTGATACTGTGAATCTCAAGCCCAATACTGTTGTCTGTGTAGGCATCTACATCTCCACTGTGAAAACAGGCGCCGTTAAAATTTGATGGCTGATTGTTTGCGTGCATCAGGTCAATTTCTTGCGGGAGATTTTCTTCGTGGTTGTTCCCGTCCAAGTTCACCTGCCAAATGGCAAGCCCCTCATCTGGAATATAGGAGTTAACGCCTTCGGAGGTAATCTGTCTGGCCTCAATGAGTGTGTATTCTCTGGGGTTGCTCTCATCTACCCATTTGTAAATTTTCTTGTCATTGCTGGATGCATACCAGCACCCGTCTATCCCCGTAATGTCCTGCAACTCATTCCATCCCGACTCGTTAACAAAGTGGGGATTTGCCGGTGTGCCGCTCCCAGAAGAATCCATGAGGCAAAACCTGCCAATGCCATTATCGGTAAAGTAAAGATCTGGCCAGCGTGGACCCATATGACCTGTTTCGTGATTTGCAGTACCAAGGCCGAGGGGAGCATTGCCCGGCGCAGTGGCGTAATCCTGAGTGGAGAACCCACCCACATTGTGGCTAACCCATCCCTTGTGGTACCACATTCCCTGGGCCCATGCCGCAGGGCTGCCTGTATAAATGATAAAGATGGCTCTGATTTTCCCGTCTTCTATGGTTAATTGTGAAAAATCGTACCCCTCTGATTCCAGTTGGTCTAAATATCGCTTAATGAGTTCTTTTGCTCCAGCAGCGTAGCTCATGGCGTCGTACTGAGCAAATGTCTTGGGCGCTCTGTAGATACCTTGAATGTCGAATTCTATCTCCATCAGGCCATCTGAGATATCTAGGAAGAACTGTTTCAAAGAGCAAACGCCGTTGAATTCAGGGCAATCCATATCGTTAAATAGCTTGTCATGATCTTCCTTGTCCAGGCTGGAAGGCGCGTCACTAAAATCAACCACAATGGCAAGGCCTTTCATGTATTCTTTGACACCTGTTGTATTTCTTCTGATAGGAGGCGGATTTCCAATGCCCCACACTGAAGTGTGTTCATCCCGGACTTCTTTTGGCGCATCCTTGTATATGAGACCCAGGTTCTTACGAGCCTGTGCCAGAAGGGACTGGCGCATCAGCTCAATTTTTTTCGTTTTCTGGATATCCAGCAGCTGGGAGACCAGCAGTTCCAAATCAGCCCCTTGAGGTAAAATGCTCAGAATGTGTTGAGCAGTTTTCCGTACGTCAGTATCGAGGGGGGTACCCAGATAAGGAATTTTTGTGGACTCAAAATCCGAACCGTCTTCCTTCAATCGTGCGTAACACAACCAACCACTTTCAGTATCTCTAATCAGGGTATACTGATCAATGGTTTCGCCACGTATGTAAAGCTCGTCCCCCCACAATCTAACCGGCACTCGAGAACCATCTGGCTGGGTCATCTGTATTACTTGTCCTTTATAGGGAGCAGCGACTGCCATAGTAGATGTGATGATAATACCAGCCAACAATATGGCTGATACTTTTTGCGAATTGGGCATCATGAATTCCTTCCTTTTTTCTTCATTATCTTTTGTTTGCAGCGTTCTACCGTTATCCATGCCAAATTATAACATAAAATATATTTGATTTTTTTTCAACCCTGGGCTGGCAGATTTGCTTGGGCCAGCCTCCAAAGGAGGCTGTCAAGGGGAGCATATCTCAGACCTTGACAAGCGAATATATTCTGAATATATTTTCATTATGGCAACGACGTTCCATATTCCAGGCGAGCTTCTCTCCCGTGTGGATGAGCACGCGAAGGCGAAAAACCTCAGTCGAAACCGATTCGTGATACACGCCATTCAAAAGGCGCTGGAAGAAGAAGACGCGTGGTCCACCGATTTTCTCGATGCCCTCGGCGATCCAAACCCATCCATCGCGAAAGAGGTCGATGAAATGTTGGACGCCATTCATTCACGCCGTGCGAGCAGAATAAAGACCTTCTCCCTATGAAATACGTACTAGATACGAACGCCCTATCCTTCCTCATGAAGGGGGATGTGAGCGTTGCTGGCAGGCTAACAAAGACGCCCAGAAAGGATGTATGCGTCCCACAGCCGGTGATTTCTGAAATCGAATACGGCATCGCCAGGCTCGCAACATCAAAACGAAAACAGATGCTGATGGACCGTTTCAAATTGTTCAAGGCAGAACTCAAGCGAATGCCGTGGACCGACAAAGTGAGTCACTGCTTCGGCAAAATCAAAGCGTCCCTCGAACGCCGAGGGGAACCCATCGAGGACTTCGACATCGCCATCGCAGCCCACGCCATGGCCAGCGATGCCGTGTTGGTCACCGCCGATACCTCCCACATGGACCGAATTCAAGATCTCAACGTCGAAGACTGGTCAAAGGATGAAAGGGTTAGCTGAACCTCTGGCGTCCCTGCTTTTTGCCCTTATCCCCTCTTCTCTCTATCAGTTAAAAATAACCAAAATGGAATGAACGTCATCAGGGCGATGAACATCATTCCATAGCCCATGCCTTTGGTGAAGGTTAGAAAATCTTGAAGCGTATAGAAATCCATGGGTTCCTCCAGGGGGGGTGTATTAGTGCATGCCTCTGTAGTCTGGATGCTCGTTCAGAATGGGCATCCGGTTGACGATCCATTTAAACGCGACCAGGCCTGCGGTGACGATGGTGATGGAGATCCAGATCTCCATCCAATGGGGCACGTAGCGCTCCTCTGCAGGCAATTGCCAGTTGAACGCAATGGTCGATACATTGATACGGTTGAGCACAATGCCGATCACCGTGAGGAGGGCTGAGAATCGGATGAGTTTGGTGCGCTTCTCCCGATAGCCCACAGCGTACAAAAAGCAGGGCAGCAGCACAAATCCGATCAACTCTACCAGGAACCAATGGCCCATGGGCGTGGCCAGGTAATGCCAGTTATTGCCAGTGGCCAATCCCATGACCTTGATGGCAAAATAGATAAACAACACCACCGCACCGGCCTTGGCTAGTCCGATGGTAAGCGCATCAAAGCGCTCGTGGCTGATCTCTACCTTGTCGCTGAACACCCGGTGGGAGAGCATGCTCTCGAAGATGACCATGGAAATACCCGCGGCCACAGCTGACACAAAAAAGTGCACTGGGATGTAGGGGGAATACCACAAGGGATGAAGTTTTGTGGGCGTGATGAGGAACATGGCGCCCAGGGTGGACTGATGCAGCGTGGAGAGGAGCAACCCAAAGATAGTGAGGGCGATGGTGAGGGAAACGATGACTTTGCGCCATCGTTTCCACCCGAGCCATTCAAAGGCCGCGGGGGTGAACTCTACAAACAGAACAGTGAGGTAAAGGGCCACACACAAGGCAATTTCGAACAGGGGAGAGGTGGGGCCGGGCTGCACCAAGAACGGGTAGGGAAGTCGGTAGTACCGCCCCAAATCGTAAAGGAGCCCCACCACTACCAAAAAGTACCCGAGGAAACCAGTGAGGATGGCGGGCCGTACCAGGGGTTTGTACTCGTCCATACCGAACAGGTACACAGCCGAGGAAATAACAAAGCCACCGGCAGCCAAGGCCACGCCGGTCATGACGTCAAAGCCGATCCAGATACCCCAGGGATTGAGGTGGGTGAGATTGGTGGTGGCGCCTAGCCCCTGTGTGAATCTCATGAAAGTGAGCGCCGCGCCGACGAGTAGGATAACGGCCGCAATGATATTGAACGGTGTATAAAGGTTCTTCTCAGACACTTGAGCTGTTTGATTCATTTGGACGCCTCCTTTTCGGCGGCCTTTTTCTCAACTTCGGCAATGGCCTTTTTCACGGCGGTGTTCACGGCTTGGTCCTTGGCTTTGTCTGCTTTTTTAGCCGCCTCCTCTAATTTGCGTTTTGTCTCTTCATCTGCTTTGGCAACGGTCTCGGCCACTGCGGCCATGACCCTGTCCTGTGTCAGCTTGTCCTTGCGCTTGGAAAAGGCGTAAAAGCCAGCCAGGAGTCCCGGGTAGATGGCGACGATCAGGGGCACGATCGAGAGGAAATTTGATGATAGCTCGGGCAGGGGGGTAGGGCCGCCACCCTCTGGTAATCCAAGCGCGCCAAAGGTCATACTGGGACCAGCCAGTGTAAGCCAACTAGTGCCGCCGAATTCGTGTTCTCCAAAGATATGGTCGATATAGCCCTCGGGCAGTTTGCGAAAGCGCTCCCGGGCAACATCGATGAGATCCTTGCGCTTGCCAAATAGAATGGCGCCATTTGGGCAGGCGTCTGCGCACCCAGGTGTCTTGCCCTCCTTAATGCGGGGATAGCACATGGTACACCGCCGAACCCTGGGCGTCAGTGCATCGTCGTATTCATACCCTGTGGCGTAGTAGGGGCATGCCATCATGCAATATCGGCACCCCACGCACACGTCTGGATCGTAGACCACCGCGCCTTCTTTAGATTTTTTGAATGCTTTGACAAAACACACGGCTGCACAGCTGGGTTCCTGGCAGTGCATGCATTGGTGCTTGCGGAACACGGCCGGTTCATCTTCGGCCTCGGCTCGGTATTGGTTGACCACGGTGAAGGCCGTGTCAGATACGCTCCGTTGCCTATCAAAGACAGATTTGTCATCGAGCCCTGGGGTGGGCTCGGGAAGGTCGTTGACGTCAGCACAGCCCGTTTCGCAGGAGCGACAGCCCACGCACAAGGTGGTGTCGTGCAGTAGGCCAAAGCTATCTGGATAGCCGGCAAAGTGTTTAACCCCCCCCCCGCCAGCTCGGGTATTGTTTACGGCCGTGCCTGCGAACAGGGACCCAACGGCTGCACCCTTAATAAAATTTCGTCTGGATATGCTCATTTGGCCACCTCCTTGCCCGCGGCCTTTTCATGACAATCAGTGCACCCCATTGCCTGTTGAATATTCATTTCCACATGGCAGCCCATGCATTGGCGGTGGTATGCGGCCTTTAACCCTGGCTTGTCCTTGGCAGGTTCAGCTGTGCTGCCGTGGCAGGCTTTACAGGGTCTAGGCCGGGCTTCCAAGGGGCTGTGGTGGTGACATCCCGCGCACACTACTTCGGTTTGAGCGTGAAATACCGTTGCCAGCTCGCTGGCCCGGACGATTTCGTCCAGGCGCGCTGCAATGCGCTGGTGGGGCATTGTCGACGGTTTGTAGGCATTGGCCAGTGTGTCGATGATCACTGTCTTCGGAAAATCGTCCGAGGCCTCCGGGAGGTGCGCCAATCCGTTGGTAAGCGGGCCAGTTTTGGAATAGCTGTCAGATAGCCCTGCGTCCACTGGCTGTTCTGTGGGGGCCCCATCTGCCAGGAGGAGATCGGGCGCGTCACTTGGTAATGGGTCGCCCGTATGACAAGTGGGACACGTGCGTTTGCCAGGCAGATCCTGGCTCACTGGCAGATGATGACACCCGGCACAGTCGGGAACAGCTGCCTTGGCCATGTGGCACCCTACGCAACTCCGCTCTGAGCTTTTCTCGTGGAAGGCCTGCTCAGTCGTGATGCCATCTCCTTCTTTTGCACCGGTGATCGTATGGCAGTCCCCGCAAGGCTTTGGGGTCTTGTGGTGACAGGTAGTGCAGAACCGGGCCCGTGTCTCGTGGGCCTTGTGGTTAAAAACCACCGCAAGGGATTCAGCGCCCTCAGCGCTTATCCGGGTCTTGTCTTTTTGGCCCCGCTCCAGCCTTGGCATGTTTTCGATGTCTATTGTATCGTATCCGGCTTGATATTCGGCGTCATGGCAACCTTCGCAGAGAACAGGACCGTGTTTTGAACCCCTGGCCTGTTCCCTGAGGTGACAGGTGATGCAATTCACGTGCGAGGCGTTCTTTAGCGAGAGATTCCGGCCCTCATCCACTTTGCCGTGGCAGTCGCGACAGGCATCCTCAGCGCCTTTTTTGTACACGAGCTTTTGGGCGGCTTCATCGTATTGATGGTGACAGGCATCGCATTTTTCTTGGCCAGTGGCCTGAACGTGTCGGTAGTGAAGGGAATAGTCGAACGCCATCTCTTTTCTCAATGTGAGTGAAGCGCCGGCTGATTGTTTTTTATGGCATGTGGCACACGCTTCTGGGCCGCTCGTCTGCCCAGCTGCGGTCCGCGCCTTGTGACACCCAATGCACTTGTCGTGGTACAGGTCTTTTAATGCATCTCCATCGTCACCGTCATCCTTGCGAGCAAACTTAAAGACAAGGGCATCGTCCTCCTGGAGATGGCAGGCTGTGCAGCCCTCGTCCTCAAGTGCGGCTGTGTGTGCCCCATGGTCAAATGCCACGGGCGGCCGCCGGAGATCGCCAAACACAGTTGGTAGAGAAATGACAATGGTAGCAGGGGAGACTTCCCGCACACCCACCTCGTGTGGGGGCTCGCAGCCCAAGATCGCCAGCACGAGCAGTCCGGTCATTCCAAGACCCAGGACACCGAACTTAGCAATCAGCGACCTTTGCATCTTTGTGGCAAAAATATTCTGAGAAAGCATTATCCTATACCTCCGGCATTTCCATTGTCTTCATCAAGAGTTCGTTGATGAACGTGACGTGCATATCGAGCTTGTAGTATCCGATGATATCCTCAATGCCGCTGTGACAGTTGTGACAAGGGGTAACAATGGTGTGCGCGCCAGTGGCGCGGAATTGATCGGCCTTGACCCGGATGCTCTTCATGCGGGAGAGCTTCCAAGGCGGGCCGCAGTTGATGATACCACCACCTGCGGCGCAGCAGTAATTGTGCTCAAAGCGCGGATCCGTATCGCGAAAATCCTCGCACAGGGCGTTCATGATGTAGCGCAACTTGTGGTGCAGTCCCCGGCCCCGCACCACGTTGCACGGATCCTGAACCGTGAAGGGCCCCTTAACCTTCCGAGCGATTTTGATACGGCCGGACGCGATGAGGTCGTAATAAAACTCCACCGCATGAACCATCGGGATTGGCGGCCCCTGCCAGCCGAGCCATTTTGGACCGTCGTAGACCGCGCCGCGATAGGCATGACCACACTCCCCCATGACGACTTTCTTGACCTTGAGCCGCGTGGCCGCCTCCCAGTGAAGGCGCTCCACCCGGCCCATGGTTTCGAAGTCACCCGTGTACATGGCCATGTTGCTGTTATCCCATCCATCCCGGCTGGGCATGGTCCAGTCCACACCGGCGACCTTGAAGATGATTGCCATATTGGCGATCAGCTGGGCCAGGATTTTCGGTTCCGGGCCAATGACCGAATACATGACGTCCGCACCTTCCTTATCCAGGGGAATGCGCACGCCCTTGAGCTCGTCCCGCGCATCTTCTTCCTGCCAGATCAGGGTGTCTATCCAGTCGTCCTGCTGGACCCACATCTGGTTCATGGTGACCGAGTGACTGTTGGTGGTATCCTGCAAGTACTGCGGCACTACGCCGAGCAGGTTGCAGATGCGACGGACCAACATGATCAGGTAGGCGATGTCGATGCCAAAGGGACAGTACATGCTGCACCGCCGGCACGTACCGCATTCGGTAAAGGCGATCCGCGCGGCCTTTTTGATAAATGCCTTGTCCACCTTGCCTTTTTTCTTCACCATCTCCCAGATCGTGTCCTTGACCTTTGCGACCGGCGCAAAGTCCGGGTCCTTGTCCCGAGAGAGGTACGTATGGCAGGCATCTGCGCACAGCCCGCACCGCACGCAGGTTTCGAGATAAACTTTGAACCTGGCGGCGCTCTCTTTTTTCAGTACTCGGTTTATGACCTGTTCGATGCGGTCTGGCGTCAGCTTTTTAATTTGATCGTCGATACCGGGATCTGTCACTGCTGCGTCTTGTAAATCAGCCATTATTCAACATCCTTATTTTTCGAGAATCTGTACTCCCTCCCATTACCAATCCCTCGCGTTTCTAACCGCACCGAACTCGCTGCCCATGTAGGACCGAGTGAACAAGAACCAGATCATGTGTGCGAGCCAAGTAAAGGGAATCGCGATGAGCCACAGGGCGCCGGTCACGATGTGCAGGATCAATATGGGTTCAGGGGCAAGCCACTGCTTGTGGGCGATAAACCCAGTTACAAAAGGCGCCACCACCAGCAGGCTGAGCAGATAGTCCCTGGGTTTGTTCACATTGCGCACCTCTGGCGCGGTAAGACGTCGCAAGAACAGGAAGAAGAAGCAGATGATAACCGTTAATGTCATGCCATCGGCTAGGGCAGGGGGTAGACTCGGCCAACTAATGCCCCAGGATTCTTGCCACAGCACGGCATGTCCCATCACAAACAGAGGGGTTACGAGCAGGCAGACGTGAAAGGCAAAGGAAACGATCGTCATATAGGGGTGGAGTCGCTCGTTGCGAGAGGCGAAAGGAATCGCCCAGCGGATGACCGATCGAAGTCCAAACTTAGCGCTCATGGTGGGTAGGACGCTCTTTTCCTTGTCTGCGAGCCGATACATGGCAAAGAGCTTGATAATGCTCCCACCGATGAACGCGATGAAAGCTATCCAAACCAGGGGGCCGCGTACAAATTCGTACATGTTATCCTTCCTTTAAATCCATCCAAACTCAAAGCACTTCGGACAGGGGAACCACGTGGCGGATGACCTTACCATCCGCTATAGCGCGCACCAGCACGGACTGCCCGTCCGGGCTAAAGCAGGGATCCCACAAGGCATCGAAGCGGGGTTGCAAGAGCTTGCCATTCACGCCGAGTGCGTATGTGCCGTCCTGCTCTACCTTGGCGGCCACGGCATCGCCGCCGGGGCTAAACACCGGATCCCAGGCCATGTCAAACATTTGAGGCCAGGGCGTGCCATCAACTGCAATGCCCCAGCGGTTGTTATCCTTGACGACCGCGGCTATCCGTTTCCCATCTGGTGAAAATTTTGGAGGTAGCACCATGTCACCAAAGATTGTTTTCCAAGGGGCGTCATCCACCACAACGGTCCACTTGCCATAGCCCGTGGCTGCCACTGCTGCGATGCGCTGACCGTCTGGGCTCACTTGCTGGTGCCAGAGTTGCACGTACCGGCCCTGCCAGATGACCTTGCCATCCTCTGCCAGGGACCATCCCCCTGGCACCTTTACCGGAACAATGACGCTACCACTGGGGCGGTAACACGGCTCCCAGATACACCCGAATGTGGCATCCCATGGCACTGCGTTTTCAGCCAGGGTATATTCGGCGATGTCAGTGCGAATTTCCGCGACCACGCGGTTCCCATCTGGACTGAACCTGGGGGCGTACACATTAATGTACTTGTTGTCCCATGGTGTCCCGTCCACGGCCACACTCCAGGTCCCCTCCATGAACTTGAAGATGTCAGCCTCTGCCAGGGGTTCTACCTGGACCAGCGCTGCAGCCCGCTTTCCATCTCGGTTAAGGGTGTAATCGCGCATAGAAATAAACGCCTCTTCCCAGGGTATGCCGTTAATGGCCAGGGTGTACTTTGGCTCCTGCTTCACCTGCACTGCGATGGCACCCCCGTCCGGGCTGATCTGCAGATTCCAGACAAAGTCAAAGGTTTCTTCCCAGGGGGTCCCGTTTATGGCCACGGTCCACTCATCGTCGATGCGGACAAACGCCACCAGTCGACCGTCTGGCGTGAAAGTGAGGTGCCAGGCGCGTTCATATTCACTATCCAGCAGGTTGCCGCTGTCCCAAATGGACACGGTGTCTTCACCTTTCACCACAGGAACAGCGATCCGCTCCCCATCAGGGCTGGCTGCGAATTCGTGCACCTCTTCGAAAGCGGAGTAGATCTCTTTGACATCGGCGATGACTCGTTTGCCGGTGTTCCAATCCCAACTGCGATTTTCAATCATAGAAGCATGCTCCTTAGGGCTCGCGCAAAAATAACTTCCCGTGCATATCTGAACCCGAGGAACTGGTAAGTAATTTTTGCGCGAGCCCTTTGCCGCCGTCCAGTATCTCCGACTGGCTGACTCGGAAATTTTGTTGAAGTTATTAGGGGGTATTTGTGAAGTAAGAAAAGAACGACGCGACTATTGGTCGCTAAAAACTTTGGCCACTGCTTCAAGAAACTCGTCCGGGTTAATGGGTTTATCAAATACAGCTACGGGTTTTCGGATCGCCAGATGCCTGCCAGAGAGCCCGCTGACCACAATAATGGGGATATCTGACATAGCTTTGTCTTTGGACAATTGGCGATAGAAATCTGTGCCGGTTTTCGTGGGCATCTGCAAGTCCAGTATGACGAGATCCGGCTTGTTATCCCGGACCGCCTTGAGGGCCTCGGCGCCATCAGTTGCGGTCACCGTATCGTAGCCGCCCTTTTTTAGTACAGCCTCGAGGAACGTGCGCACGTCTGCTTCGTCGTCCACAACGAGTATTTGCTTACTCATTACTATCTCCTGATCCTGCGGCAGGTAGTTGCCCGCCATTGCTTTTTACCGGCAGGGTTACCCGAAAACAGGTGCCCTGACCAGGGGTCGTTTCAAAGGAAACACTGCCGCCGTGCTCTTCTGCGACTTGCTGGACCACGAGGAGTCCCATGCCAGTCCCCTCGGTGCCCTTGGTCGAAAAGAAGTCCTCAAATACCTTGTCCTTTACATCGTTGGGAATGCCTGCCCCATCGTCCTCTACCTCGAACACGGTCTCTCCCTGGGGGGTCGTAAAACACCTAAGTGCGATCGCGTGTTCTGTTTTCTCATCATCCAGGTCAAAGCGGCAGGCGTCGATGGCGTTGGCCATCAAGTTACAGAGCATGTTGTGCAGGCTATCTGGATCGTATGTGCCCTCAAGGGATGTACTGGGAAGGGATAGATTGAGCACGATGCCTTCGTCTGCCATGCGCTCTCGGTACAAAGCCCCCACATCTCGCGCGATCCCCACTGGATCGGTGCCGGGTTTGAATCTCGGCGTCCGTTTCTTTGAGCAATATAGCAAGTCGACCACGAGGCGGGAGACCCTTCCCACGTTGCGCTCCACCATCTCCCACCCATCGGCCACCATTTGCTCGTCGTTCATCTCCTTGCCGGTATTGACCACGAAGATGCTGCCTTCCAAGCCCATCAGGATATTTTTGATGCGGTGGGCCATGCCGGCCACGGCCCGGCCCATCAGGGTGAGCTGCCGCTCCAAGTGTTTTACTTCTGTGATGTCGGTAAAAACCTCCATCACAGTGGCGATCTTTCCGGATGCATCGCGCAGGGGCATGGAGTAGACAATAAGGCTGAGAGCCTTGCCGTCCCGCGTGGTCAGGGTTTCCTCACTGGAGTGGATTTTGCCATCTTTAAACGTCTGTTGAACCAGGCAGTTCGGGCACGAAGTGCTGCGCTGTTTGCACACATCAAAACAGTGGGCCCCTTCTGAGACATTGAAGTCACTGCGGTACAGGGCGTTGGACTCTAGGATCTCCAGGTCGCGGTTGAGCACGCAGATATAGCAGGGTACGGCTTCGAACAATCGCTTGTAGTCCCTGCGGGATCTGTCCAGCTCCCGCTTTAGCGTGAGAATGCCAATGAGTAACAGGCAGACAGCGATCACAACTGAGAGGAGCACTGCGGATAAGTGACCAGAGAGGAGGCCAATCCCCACCGAGATAATGCCCACGATGATCACCGTGCCGACTGCGTAGACAAAAATGGTTCGTCCGCGGGGAACGGTTGACAGGGAAATGGGTGATCGGCCCTTGATAGTCACGTTAGTCGCCCAGAATATCCTTTGCTGTTGCCAAGAAAGCATCCCGATCAATGGGCTTTTCCACAACGGCGTCTGGCTTGCGCAGCGCACCGAGGTCGTCCCCGAAAAAATCTTCTTGGCGGGTCAATCCCGTAAGGATAATGATAGGTGTGTCTTGGGTTTCAGTGCTGGTTCTCAGCTCCCGAAACGCCCGAACACCGGACTTCTTCGGCATCAGCACGTCAAGGGTGATGAGATCAGGAAGGTTGCGCTTGGCCACATCGAGGCCGATTTCCCCGTTCTCGGCGTCGGCCACTTCGTACCCTGCTTTTTTAAATAGGGTGCTGAGATAGACGCGCATGTCCTTTTCGTCGTCGATGATCAGAATCTTCTTTGCCATGACGGTTTCTCCTAGATTGCTTGAGATACTAACGGTTACCTAACTCCAGGGCAATGCGGGATTCCTTGGTATCAATTCTCCTCAGCACGTCCCGAATTGGATCGCCCAACTTGGGATCCTCCAGCGCGCGCACAAGTGCGGCCACCAGCTCAGGATCCTCGACCGCAGCGAGCTCATCTGTTGCAATTTTTACCAGCTCGGGATTTGCGCTTCCCAAGGCATTGCACAGGTATTCAACAGCGAGCTCCCCTTCTTCGCCACCTTTCTTAGCGATGGTACCCAGGGCTTTGAGGGCCTTGGGACTGCGCTTGAACCTACCGATGGCCCGCACGCCACTCAGGCCTCCGCCGTAGTAAGCGAGAAAGGCCTCTACTGCCTTGGGGCTCTTCCGACCTGTCTTCTCTTCATACACCTCGGCGAGATAGGCTTCGCTTGCAAAGTGTTCTACGGCCAGGCGCCGGGCAACTGGATTACAATCTGTGTCTTCGGCAATGGATTCAATGATATCCCGATCAGTGATCCTGGAAAAGCACATACCGATCAATTCGAGGTTCCTCCTGTCCCGAAGTAGCTCAGCGATTCTACTTTGGGAAGAGATCCGCTCTACCGCGAGGAGTCTGACATCGAGTTCATTGGCTTCGCTCGCGACCTTAAACAGTTTTTCGTCGTCGTTGATACGAGCAACCGCTGCCAGCCGCACCCGTGGTGAATCATCCGTACAGACCACCTCAACAAGGGCATCCTCGTCTGTCAGCTTGTCCAAAATGTCCAATCGAACGCGTGGGTCTTTTTCATTTTCTAGCATGCTCATTCGTCCCTCTGTGTTGGGCGAAGCATCTAAAGCGACGCCCTATTTATCGGTGCTGTTGCATTCAACACCGCACGACTTTGTTCCATCTTTCCTTCCACGACGCTGCGCCAGTCTTCCCGCAGCAGATCCGCCAAGGAGTGCTCGTCAAGGGTTTTTGTTATCTTGTGATTGAGAAGCGCCCACAGGGCCTTGCAGTTGCAGAATTCACCGTTATTGCAGGTTTCTTCGCCAACAGCGCAGTCAGTGACTGCAATTTGGCCTATCGCTGCGGTGAATATGTCGCTGAGCTTGATTTCTTCGGGCTCTTTGGCAAGTACGTATCCACCGTCTCTTCCTGCGGTTGCCTGTAAAAGCGCGGCCCGTTTCAACGGTGACACAAGCTGTTCCAGGTACCGTCGGGAAATGCCCGAATGCTTGGATACCTGCCTGAGGCCAACTGGCTTTTCACCGGAAGACAGGGTAGCGATGCTCATCATCATGCGCAGGGAATATCTCTCTCGTGTTCGTAACTTCATGGATGTGCCTGTTTCTGTGTGTCTGATGTTAACGTTCGATTTAGGTATTTTTGAATGAGGTCTTTTGCGTTTCCCGATACCCAGGAGATGACCTCGATGCCGTTTGCGCGGACGATATCCTCAAAGCGATCCTGGATACCGCCGCAGATGAGCACATCCACCTGTTGATCCCGGAGTAGCCGAATGCGATCCACAGCCCATTGGCTGGACAATGTAAATTCTTTTTCACCTACAATTTGATTGTTCTTGATATCAAAAATAACTATTGTAACTGAATAATCAAAGCAGGGGGCAACCTCTTCTCCAAATTGCGGAACAGCTATTTTCATTCCACTTCACCTCGCACTCACCTTCCTGTGCCAAGCAAATTCCAGACCAAAGTACATGTTTGCAAAATACGAGTGTTTTTGGAGGAATAATGGTGCTTTTTTATGACTTAAATCATTGAACGCTATGTTTCAGAAGGCATTAAAGCAAAAGACCATCCCTTCGATGTTACATGCATGAAACTGTTTCATGTTTCAAAATAAAACAATCCTCCTTGTCAGACCGTGAATTCCGCTGCTGGGTGCTTAACCATTTTTGGGGCAGTCTCCCCAAGCCCCCCTCCTGGCCTCCCCCCGGTGGACCCATGGTCATTGGGGGGAGGGATCGGAACAGCTCAGCACGCCCTCCCCCAGCGTCCGAACGTCCACCGGGGGAGGGTTGGGGAGGGGGCCCAAAAAACTGTTAAGCACCTTTTCCTGCTGCGAGGGAGTGACGAGGTCGGGGCATGAGATGACATCGATTCGCGCAGGTCTTGTCAGCTAGCAGATTGGGTGACAACATGACCGCATGGGAAAGCCTACGGAAATAACAGCCGGTGTGACCTCATTTTTAACAATGGCCTATATCGCTGTGGTCAACCCGGCGATCCTGTCGGCATCGGGCATGCCCAAATCCAATATTTTCTTCGCTACCTGTGTCTCCTCGGCCATTGCAACAGGTGTAATGGGGTTGTGGGCGCGCTACCCATTCTGCCTGGCGCCGGGCATGGGCCTGAACGCATTTTTTGCCTTTACCGTGTGCGGCCAAATGGGCGTGCCTTGGCCTACTGCGCTTGCTGCGGTTTTTATTTCAGGTCTGGTCTTTTTAGCGCTTTCACTGCTGGGATTGCGCGAGCGGATCATCGCTGGTGTGCCCACTGATTTGGTTCGAGCCATTGCCGCGGGCATTGGGCTTTTTATCGCCTTTATCGGGCTGCAACACGCAGGGATTGTGGTGGATCATCCCCAAACCCTCGTTACCATAGGAGACCTGACAGCACGGCCGACCTTCGTAGCCCTTGTGGGCCTTGGGGTTACTGCTGTGCTGATCAGCGTTCAGGTAAGAGGTGCTGTACTGATAGGCATTGCAGCTACGGCTACTATGGCCGTGATAACAGGTGTCTCTCCCGTACCCGAGGGCATCATCAGTATGCCGTCACTGCCTCGGGAGACTTTGGGCGCTGCCATACCAGCTCTCCCCGACCTCCTTCGGCCAGAAATGATCATCGTCGTCTTCACCATGCTCTTTTTGGATTTCTTTGATACGATGGGCACTCTTTTGGCCTTGGGATACACCGCTGGAAAGATCGATGCATCTGGCAAGCTCCCCAGAGCCAAACAGGCGTTTGCAGCCGATGCGATCGGAACGCTTGTGGGCTCCCTGTTGGGTACCAGCACAGTAACGACTTATATCGAGAGTGGGGCTGGTGTGGTCGCTGGCGGCAGGACCGGGCAGACAGCACTGGTGGTCGCTGCCCTGTTCCTGCTCACACTACCCTTTTTTCCACTTGTCGCAGCTGTCCCAGCAATCGCTACGGCACCAGCACTGATCAGTGTGGGTGCAATCATGTTTGCCAGTGCCGCTGGCATTAACTGGAAGGATCCAGCCATAGCCCTGCCGGCATTTATAACCATACTTGCTATGCCTGCGACGTTCAGCATCTCCAACGGCCTTGGCTTGGGATTTGTGATCTTTGCTGCAACTCACCTGGTCGCCCGCCGCTTTCGCAACGTCACCCCAGCGGTCTATGTGATAGCGGTTGCCTTTATTTTATATTTTGCCCTGGGAGCCAAGTGACGATTTCGTTTTTACTTTGAGTTGATCTGGTGCGTGCGACGAGAAAAACATCTTTATCTTATCCCACAGGGTATCGGTCATTCCCTTTGGATAAACCGCTTCCTTTTCTGCATCTGCAAAGTAAGTGAGTGAACGAATCACGTAGTACAGATTCGATTCCTGTTTCCCAAATCGCTTGGCGTAGGCTTCTAGTGTCTGTGTGTATGAATGAGCTCCAGGTCCGCAGTCCTGTGGTTTGAGAAGAGGTCCAGATCTCGAGAGGTTCTGTGTCCCAAGTGATAGGCAACTGCAGTGCCGCCGCCCAGGTAGAAATCCTGGAGGCTCTCGATCTTGCTCAGTTTATCCAGGGCGCGGAGCTGCGCTTCCGAAATGGGGCCGGTGTCTGCCATCTCTCTCCAGGCGTTTTGAAAAAGGCTCTCCAGAAAGCAATTGTTCGTTCCGAGATGTCTGGGTGCCCTATATTCTTGAAAAAGTCGTGAATTTGGTCTGTGCCATACCTTTGGATGGCCCATTTGACGTCGCTGAGTCGGCCGTGTTCCAGGATGCGGGCCAGGATGTAGATTTTGTCCTGTTCTGGGTCCAGCTGCGCCACATCCACATCCCAGAAGATCCATTGTATGTCCTTGGGAATCCCCATAACGCGACTATATCACGACCGGTTTTCGAGTGCCAGTCCGGCCAATCCCTGGGTTACCACAGCGTAGACACTTCGGCGCATCGCCGCAGAGCTTTGTCAGGAGTGACCAAGGTGGCGACATGCTCAATGGCTGTTGCAGCTATCAACCTGTCCGCGGGATCGCCGTGTAGTGTCAATGACGCTGAGCGGACCGCAATTTCAGGCGTAATGGGCAACACAGATATTGAGCGCGCGGCAATGATCAGGTTTATAAACTCGAGGGCATCCGTGCCCGGATCGAGCCGCTTTTTTTCGATGAGCATTGCCGTTTCCCACAGGGATATATCGCTGATGAAGAGGCTCCCAGAGCGCTCGCCTTCCTCAACGGCGTCCAGCGCGCGATGCGAGAGTCGGTCGGGTGTGAGCGCGTCATAGATCAGAACGCAAGTGTCAAGAAGAAGCACTATCAGCCTCCCAAGACACCTCGATTGGAGATTCTACGTCACCTAGCTTCATCTTTTTACGCAATTCACGAAGGGAGCGCTTTGCCCTGTCGCGCGAGTCCGACGGAGGTGTGAGCCGCGCCACTAAAACACCCCTGCGGGTGACCTCTACCTCCTCACCGCTGCTCGCCATGGCCAGGTATATCTGAAGATGCTTCCTGAATTCAGTGACGTTTACGCTTGTCATGACACCTCCATCTGTACATTTTAAATGTACAGACTGGGGTCTTGTTTGTCAATTATCGCGGGACAGCACCGTTGTGCGATGATCGGTAAGGGGATTATGGGACGGGTGGGGGATCAGGCAAGGGCCATGTCACTCGCAGTGGCCTTCGCCGTCGATGTGGCCCAGGGTAGTGGTCATGTGGGAGATAAATTCCCAAAGGGTGTCGATGTCCAGATTGCCCACGTTGTAGTTGGGCAGGGGGGTGATGGGGTACGCTGCAAGCTCTTCAGGCGTGACCTCGCCGTTATTATTGGCATCAGCAAGGGCAATGTCGCTAAAGCGAAGATCTGGCTCGCTGCTTACTGCGCAGTCGTAAAAGAGGTGATCCCCGTGGATGGTGATCTGCACTGTGGCCTGACCACCGTCTGTCAGCACGGCTTCTGAGTGGCAGGGGTCGTAGTGTTTTTCCGCGTCAAATCCCCACGCAAACGTCTTGGTGATATCGCCATTGGTGGCGCTGCCAGATGCGTAGACCGAGAACCCACCGTCAATCATCAGGGTTACATCCGCTTCGGTGGCATTGCCGGAAACGCTCTCAAATCCGGCCTTTGAAATGCCATATGCCGTGTGGTGGTATGCACCAGCTGGCACCATTGCTGAAGTGAGTAAAAATGGACCGGCCTGGGTCAGATCCCAAATTTTTATATTTGGCACTTTCAGCGCGGGCGTGACAGTATCCTTTGTCTTGGCCACGGAAATGGCCGAAAGGTTGATCAGGAATTTGTCGAATGTCACGGCATATCCATCGGCAAACGCAGCAGCCGGGATGCCGTCTTCGATAAATGGTTCTCCCCACAGCTCCAGATGCAGTGTGCCTTCACCGACTTCATCTTCACTGCAGCCAATGAGGCATCCGATAAGGACTGAAGCAACAGCAATACTTTTTTTCATTATCGCGCTCCTTTTTCAAAGTTCGTTTTACTGAACTGCGATTTGATAGTGGTCGTGCCTGATCAATGTCTTCATGAGCATGTTGTGGGCGGCCTGGCCCGGAACAATGCTAGCCGCGCCATCTCCATCAGCATCGAGCGCACTAAAATCAATACCGTCAAATAGGGTATCTCCCTCAGCTGGATCCGTGGTCAGCACTTCAAACACAAGTGTCGCGACCGTATCTTCCCGGACCTTGAGATTGAACAGGCCCCCTACCATTTGGGTATCTGGGCTTACGTCAATGACAGCAGTGAACGCCAGGAGGAGATCGTTCTTTTGAGCGGTTCCTGCCAAGTAGGCGGTATGGCCGAAGATGGGATCATCGCTATTGAGCCCGTCCATGAGGCCAGCGGATCTAAATGCTAGATTAGCCCCGTGATAATCCCCTTCCAAGAGCGCGGCATTGCCCAGGGACTGTCCATTGCTGCCCACAAGATCCAGTAAGAAATCACCGAGTAGCTCGCCAGTGACGTCACCTCCGCCATCGTGTCCTGGGTGGGCCATGGCTTCTGGAACCAGTAGGCGTTTGATTGGCAACCAGCGTTTTGCGTGGGTCTCACCTTCAATGGTGAACTCAAAATCTCGAACAGCCAGTCGAAATGTGGACACCTGGACGCGCCAACCAAGATCGGTGATACAGGGTTCAAGTCCGGTTCCCCTCGAAGTAAGCGGTAGCATTACCAGCGCTGGCTCATCTCCGGTTGGCGTGCAGACAGTCGGGAAGATCGCGGCACTGATAACGAAGATGAGAAAATAAAAGATGCGTGCAACCATGTGGCCTCCTCAGAGAAAGATCGTCAAGATGAGCCGCCCGGTGATTGGTGCGGCAGCTGTGTAGTGAATTTTGGGAATGGCGCTGGGTGTCTCTACAGTATTGAAATGGGATGCGTAGTGATAGGCGCCTTCCATGATGTTTTGATCTGAGAGATTCTCGATAAGTGCGGTGATCTCGAACGCTTCAAAACGCCAACCCGCATCGGCGTCCAGGCGGGCGTAGCCATTGACCGTTGCCCCGTGGGCGAGATGCCGCGTCCCGATCCAAATGACCTGGACGCTGCCTCTCGGTCCGCGACTGCGGCCCAGCTGAATCCTGCCGCTGGCCATCCAAGTCGGCACACCTGGGATGGGATGACCCGATGCAGAGAACCGGGCCGAGACCCAGGTCAGTGCTGCGCTAGCAGTCGTCCAAGAGGTCGGCTTCGAGAATGCGGACAGCTCAACGCCTATTCGGCGCGTACGATTTCGCTCCAGATTGAGGTTGGCCACATGATCGAACACCATCTCCCGTGCGATCCAAGTAGCGAAGCCAGCGAGCTTGACCTGCACTTCATCCAAAGGGCGCCACTGAACCCCGACTGCCGCACTGTCGCACACTGATATCTTCGGGTCGCCGCCCGTGTATTGCGAGAGGGTCTCGTCTTCTGGGGGTTGGGTGCCGGCCACAACAGCCCGCGCCTCAGGCGGTCTGAATCCCCGACCGTAATTGCCGAACAGGGTTAGACGGTTGTGCAATGGAAGCGAAAGTGCCAGTCTTGGCGACACAGCCAATTGATGGTCCCTGCCGTGTTGACCCAGGAGCTTGTCCTGTACGTCGTTGTAAAGCAGGTCAAATCGTATTGAAGGTAGCAGCGCGATCCAGCGCCATGGACTCAGGCGCCATCCGGCGTATACGTGCACGTGTTGAATAGATAGGGCGAGATCCCGATTTGTTTGCCACGGCTTTCCCTGAGCATCCACTTGTTGCTCGACCTGGTCAACGACATCCAGTCGCCATCCCAGACCAGCGAGCATTGTGGATGGCAGTGGTGTCATAAATCTCTGCTCCATCTGAAAACGAACGCCTACTGTTTGCGTAGACTGGGCCTGTTGCTTGCGATCCCCTACATCGTCGTAAAACAGCCACCCCGTATAGTTTTCTGTCAGTGAAAACCGTCGTACCATTGCGTATGCGTTCAGGGCAGTTTTTGTGGTCTCGCCCTCATGATCCCAGCTGATGTTGAGCAGCCCCCTATCTGATCGTCCAGCGCCGGCGGGTCCATAGGCGCTGTGGAAGGCCATTATCCCTGCCTCAACATCAGAGAGCTTTAATGCGCCTGGAGATTCAAATTGCGCTGTCTGGCCCATTACCAATGCTTTAATCTCGTCATTCGCACCCAATTGGAGGCCATATCCAGAGATTAAAGCGGCGCGCCGCGCCCGCCTATCTGGACCAAAGCCATCGTCATGGACTGCCTCGATCCCAGTAAATGTGTGCTCATTGGCCGTTTGAGGTGCCACCACTGCAACAGCCCTGAGGTGTCCGCGATGGCTGACATGGTTGCGCACCAATCCCGAGCCCAACTCGGCTGGCACCCCCAACTCAAAGCGAACAGATCCTGCAGTAGCAAAGCTTGCCTGCCACGGCAGAAAGGGCCCCTTGTCCACTTTCATTTCGGTGATGAGTTCGGGAATGATACCGTAAAGGTCCAAGTATCCATTGCCATGCACCTGGGAAGGCTCATTGAGTCCAATACCGTTGAGCAAAACCTCCACATCGCTGCCATGGGCCGCGTCAAAGCCTCGAATAAAGAGCTGATGTCCCTTACCCTCGGCCCCGTGTTGCACCACAATCATCCCTGGAACAAGCCGAAGTACATCATCTGCACAAGACGGATGGGCACTGGCTATCTCCTCGCTTTTATAGGATTCGGCACCGGCAGATAGGGCAGGGCGTTGAGCTGTTACGACAGTCTCGTATAAGGTACCTACTTCTATCTCATATTCATCTAAGAATGCCATATCTGTCGCAGTGACACCGCTTCCGTCATTCACCTGACTAGCTGCACCCACTGTGACAACTATCGATATAAACGGCGAAATAAGTAGCCAGCACTTGAGATCAAATCCCATGCACCGGGGTATAGGATGCGTGCTACGAAATTGCAATAGTTGCTACTGTATTTGATGCCTTAATTCAAAATAGGGTTTACGACCCGGACGGTACCTGCAGATAATATACAGAAAGATCAATAAATATGTAAAAATATAATAAATGCTATATTTTTAAAGCTTTTCTGCTTATAATCCTTAGTAGATTAGAAGAGGAAGGGGATCGCTATGAATATTAAGGAAAGATCAGTCAATGCTGCGCGCGGGATGATTGACTTTCTGATTCTGTTTGTAATTGTGGGGTTGGTAACAACAGCCCTTTTTACCTGTGCCGAAGTTAACGGGAATATTCCGGGAACAGATGAATCCGGGGAGGAACAGGGGACAGACAGCGCTTCCGATTCTGACAGCGGTGGAGACTCCGATAGTGATCAGTCCACAGATAGTGAAGGAGATACTGAAACCGATACCGGTATTATCTCCGAGGAAGAGGTTATTTTTGACCTCGATACCAACGAAAATGACAATGTCGTTATCGATGACGAGGGTGCGTTGATAATCGATCCGGTAAACGACAATGACACGCACCTCATCTGGATTGTGAATACCCCACTGGCGACTATTTCAAAAATCGACACCGATGAAATGATAGAGCTGGCGCGGTATCGCGTGGGTGGTGTCGACCCATCGCGCACGTCTGTTTCCCCCAATGGAGATGCCTACGTGGGCATTCGTAACGGCAAGGGCCTGACCAAGATATCTGCTAAGGGCCTGGAGTGCCCTGACACCAACGGAGACGGCGTCATAACCACATCCACCGGGCCAGACGATGTCTTGGATTACGGGCAAGACGATTGCGTGCTTTGGCATACAGAACTGGACGATCATATTAGAGGGGTTGCCGTACAAGTGATCTCGCCGGATGAACTCGGCGATGCCCACCTGCCAAAGACCACATCAGCGCGTCGAGATACAGAGCGGGAATTCGTGTGGGCCGGGGGCCTTGGTTCTAAACTCTATAAATTGGATGGTGAGACCGGAGAAATCCTGATCAGCATGACCTCCCCCTTGCCAATTTACGGATTGGCCCTTGACGGACGAGACAGGGTCTTTCCAGAGGCCAACCAAACCAACGGTCCGTATTTGTGGATTACCGGCGGCAGTACCGGCGGCGGCAACTTAGCCCACGTGGATACTGCCAGATGTGTCGATCACGCGAGCTGCTCAGGAACGGTATGTGAGACCAGTTGTACGGTGGCCAATTGTTCAGCAGAGTGTGATGATGCGATTAAAGCTGTCTACAACATCAAACCCGTCGATACCTATGGCATCACCGTGGATTGCAAGCAGCGCGTCTGGCTGGGGTCGACCGGTGGTTTTATCAAGCGCTTCGATCCCTTTGCCCCGTTTAACGAGCGATTCAGGCATGGGGATTCCAATCTCAACGGCAATGTCGACGGTATTGCAGCAGACGCCGAAGGCTTTATTTGGGGCGCCCATGCAGGACAGGTTCGCAGGGTAGATGCCGAGACGTTTCAGGGGGTCTTGATATCTGAAGTCGGAGCCAAAGGTATTGCTGTGGATCGCGCCGGTAAGGTTTGGGCAGTGCCTCAGAGTAACGCCGTTCACGTGATCGAACCAGGACCAACACTTACAAACAACGCAGTCATTCAAAATGCAGTGACTGGGCTTACAAGTCCTTACACCTATTCGGATATGACCGGCGTTCAGTACACGCTCGTCAATCAGGATCCTGGATTCTATCGCTACCAATTTAACGGTTGTGGTGGTGTGAATGCGACAATGTGGGATCACCTCGGATGGGAATTGGATCTGCCAGAAGACAGCATCGTTCGCTTTCGCTACCGATTCGGAAAGACACCTGATGCATTCCAAAACGCAGCATGGCAGTCGCTGGTAGAGGTGCTACCCGGCAGTACGACCGATTCAATTGATATTGGCGCCCTTGTCAATCCAGATGCAAATTACCTGGCGATCGAGGTCAAGCTGTATATGAAAGCCGTCTTTAACGAAGGCGACGGCTGTGACGTCGATACGACCAATAGCCCTCGTGTAAAACGCATTGCCATCAAGTACAGCTGTGACGAGACAATTTTATAGACGTCTATTTACCTATCGGTAGAATTCTTTTTACGGCCATACCCGAAGTGCTCCATCGTCCCGAGATCTGGTATCTCTTTCCCCCAAGCGCTACAATGGCGGCCATGAGTACGGAGACCAAAAATAAAACCAGGGACACCAGCACGCGACAAAGGGCCCGTGTCCCTACTAAAAAGTCAAAAAAACCACTGGGTCGGGATCAGGTGGTCTCGGCGTTGATAGCATCTGCAGCTGAGCTATTTGCAGCGCGCGGTGTTGCCGCCGTGTCCGTGCGAGAAATCGCCGCGCATGCAGGTGTGAATCATGGGCTGATTCATCGCCACTTTGGCTCCAAGGAGAATTTGCGACGACAAACCCAGGAACACCTTGCCCAGCAGGTGCGGGATGATATCGGCGTGTCTGACAATATCAGTGATCTCCTAACAGAAATGGAAAATGCCCTACAGCGACATCCCCAGTTTTGGAAAGTCATGGCCCGGAGCTTTCTCGATGGAGAAGTTAAAGGGGATGTCCAAGCTGAATTTCCCTTTGTGAGAAAGATGGTAACGCTTGTGCGTACCTGGCAGCAGCAGGGAGCGATAAAACTAGACCTGGATCCTCGGTATGTTGTCGCTGTCGTCTGCGCCTACCTCCTCGGTATTCGGGCGTTCGAGCGATACATTATGGAAAGCACCGGCCTGGGGGATGAGCCGTTTGAAAATGTGCTTTCAGAAATACGGAACAATTTCATTTCTATGTTTATCGCGTAAAGGCTCGCCTTTGCTCAGACACATCCTCAGACACGTATAAAATCAAATTTCCCACAGTTATGCCGCAGTGGGGCCGGCATATTGTCAAAACCGCTTGACAGTATGTATGCAATTGGCTACAAACAAGTGTAGTCAGTTGTATACATTTCGCTAAAAATACCAATACAACTGCGGTGACAAAAGAGGGAATGATGAAAAGTGCACTACCGTTGTTGTCTAGTGTCGGTGTCATGGTTGCTGAGTTGCTGCTGCCCGGCCCATCATTTGCGCTGGGTTCTGAGCCAGCCGTGGCAACCTTTGACAATGAGCCAGCGATGAATTCGTTTCTGGCGGACTCCCCTTGGCCCATGACCCACAGAAATCCCTACTGTCAGGCCTCATCCCCATACCCCGGTCCCCAAGAAGTAGGCCCACTTACAGATGCTGAGTTTAATTGGGGCATGCCAGGGCTGATTACAATAGCCATATCAGGGGTCTATCCAGATGGTGGACGCGTTCTCTGGGGGAGTTCTGCAACAAGCGTCTTCAAGGCAGACCGTTCCCTCAATTATATCGATACATGGACAAAAGAAGACCTGTCTGTATTCTCGATATTGTCCACTGACAGCTCCATATCTGGCGCTTATACGTTAATCGATTGTGACAATATTTTTTATATGCCCAGATTTACAAAGCTCTTTGCCTTTGGTGACCCTGTTGAGGGTGACCGCTATTCCAAAATAGAGATAAAACAGGTCTTTGAAATACCCCAAGGGAGACTGAGCGATCCAGCAGAGAAGATTATCGGGCTCTCAATGACCTATGACGGCCTGCTGGCTTTTGCCACCAGTCACGGTTTGGTAGGCGTGGTTTCCCGGTCGTTTGACGCGGCCTATTATTACCATCTCGGCGCAGACGAAGAGATTTCTAATGCCATCGCATGCGATGAGAACGGTGGTATTTATGTGGTGACGAACATTGCGATGTATCGCGTGCAGTGGACCGGCACAGCACTGACCATAGAGGCATCAAAAGGTGGCTGGCGCGCCGCATATGAAACCGGGGAACCCACTGGCATCCGCATTGGGGCAGGATCTGGCGCAACACCGACACTGATGGGCACTGGCGACCAAGATAAGTTCGTGGTCATTACAGACGGTCAGGAGTTGATGCACCTGGTGCTTTTTTGGCGGGATGAGATACCGTTGGGCTGGCAGCAAATACCTGGCACAAAAGACAGGCGAATTGCCGCCCAGGTGCCGGTCATGTTTGGAGATCTCCAGGCGACCGATTCCCTGTCTGAACAGTCTGTTTGCGTTAGGGGGTATGATGCGCTGGTCGTCAATAACCAGCTCAACATCCCCCTTGATAACCAGGCAATCGGCATTCTAGCATCTGGTATTTCCCTGTTGGCGCCCTATGGCGTGGAGAAGTTTAGCTGGGACCCATCTGCACAGACCATGTCCTCTGTTTGGGCGAACCAAGAGGTGAGCATGCCCAATGGCGTGCCTTGTATGAGTGCGGCCACAAATATGATCTACGGTGTTGGACAGGACTGGCTGGGCGCGTGGACGTTTGAAGCCCTTGACTGGGATACAGGTGCGTCTGTCTTCAGTTATCAGTATGGGACATCCCCGATTTTCAACAGTGCCTACGCCGCGACCGAGATTGGAGCAGACAGTTGCCTTTACAGTGGCACCTTGTTCGGCATGGTACAGATGACACCGTAGCGCAAACAAACGCGCGGAATTACAAAATCGCCAAGAGCAGATTGATTAGAGTCGCATTGATAAAAGTCTTACCGGAAAGAGCGCCCGACATTTGGCAACCGGAATTGTACGATGGGTCAGACGTGTCGACATCGTTATTATCGCCTTCGCTATCCCCATCCGGGTCTTCATCGTTATCTGAATCCCCGTCTGTGTCTTCATTGTCGTCTGTATCGTCGTCAGTATCTTCATTGTCGTCTGTATCTTCCTGCGATATAACCCAGCCGTCTTGGATGTCATTTTCCAGTATATCGCCGCCAGATAGATAGGGTAGAAAGTTATTCCTCCCCTTTACGTAATACTCTAACCAAGATGTGATATAGCGGCGCGCTAATTTTAACTGATTTTTAAGACCACCAACTGTTTCGTTTTGGCAATCACCAAAAATACCACCTAAAATGAGGGGAATCGAGAATAAACCATCATTAAAGCCATAGTGATTTCCACCAACAAAGGTCAACATCTCTCTGTTCGATGTATTTAGCCAATAAAAATAATCCTCAGTATTTTCTATATCATAAACACAATCCTGATCCCCGTGAATGAGCAATACAGGGATATCAATAGATTCGATTTGATCCTCTTCCAACTCATCGCCAGGACCCAAAGCAATGATAGCTTTGATATCAGGTGTTTGAGATGTTAGCTGTAGTGCACCAGAACCGCCAATGCCATGACCCACGATAGATATGCTAACAAAGTTGGCTATATCATTTACATAGGAATCGTTATCTGTCATTTGCGATAAAAGCTGATCAATTCGAGCAAGAAGCGTGGCTGTCAAGCCGGTAGGGGGAATGCCCACAACCCAACCGTGCGAGGCCAAGTGATATCCAATCCACTCATAAGATTCCTTATTGCCAATTAGATCACCTGCAACCAGCGCTATGGGGTAAGGTAACTCCAGCGGGCCTCCATCGATCCTCACTGTTGGCGCATAGACATCACCATAATGAGAACGATAGACCACTGGAAGATACGGGCCGCGTTGATCTGCAACAGTATCGGCGAGTTCAGATGGTTTAGGCGCTAGCAGGCTTGGAAAATTTGAATCTGCCCTTGCATCGTGTTGACCCGTGAAAAAGAAGACCATTGCCAGAACAAGAATCGCGCATAGATTCTCGAAGGTGATTGTTTTCATTACTTATTTCCCTTTTTGCGTCATATCAAAATATAATTAATATAAACATCGTTCTCTGATTTAATACATTTGTCATGTATTTTTTAAGTATCACGATCATTAGAATCGTGTCAACAAGTGGATCTCCAAAGCTTGGGCGCGATCGATCAGGCATCTGGCTCGCGGAGAATGAATGTCCACAGGGCTTTGGCAGCGGGCGAGAGGGTGCGTCGCTTTTCTCGGATAAGGTAGAAGGACCGCTGCTCAGGTTGGGTGGCGAGGGATATTTTAACCAGTGATTTGTTTTTTAACTCTTCAGCGACAGTAAGCCCAGAGATCAACGAAACACCAAGGCCTGACTTTACCCCTTGTTTGACAGCTGTTACACTACCCAATTCAGCAATCACATTGACCGCGCGGAATCCGCCGGGGATATGCTTTTTCAAAAACCTGTCTGCAACCCCTCTAGTGCCCGAACCAGATTCGCGGACCACCCATGCTTCATTCAGCAGTGTCTTAGGAGAGATGGGCCCTCGCTTGCGGGCCAATCCATGGGCTGGAGAGGCAATTAGTACGAGCTCGTCTTGCCACATCTTTTGAGACGCAAAGGTCTGTGTGTTCACCTGGCTGCCCACGATCCCGAGCTCTAGGGACCCAGCCTCTATTTTCCGAGTTATTGCCTCTGAATCGCCAATGGCTAGCCGGGCATTGATGTCTGGAAATTCCTTTGCAAAGCGGCCTAAGACACTCGGAAGCATATACTCCCCAGGCGCTGTGCTCGCGCCGAGGCACACCTCTCCATGGCGCAGGTCTAGGTGGTCCTTGAGCTCTCGAACGATGTCTTCCCTAAGTGAGATGATCTGCCGCGCGCGATCGAGGAGAAACCGTCCAGTAGATGTCAGCTCCACTTGTCGACCCAGGCGGTTAAACAATTTTACACCCAACGATGTTTCCAAGTTAGAAATTCGCTCGCTCACAGATGCCTGAGCCAGCCCTAAAATATCAGCAGCGCGCGAGAAACTTAGGTGATCCGCCGCCTCAACAAATACGATGAGCTGTTTGATATCGAATTTCATCTATAGTCTCATTTCCTGAAATCCAGCTGGTCCATGTTGAACCCTGAAACTTCCTACGCCAGCGGATTGACAACCCGGACGCCTGTAAAGCGGGTGAAGTCCCGGTCTGCGCTCCACAGCTCGTCCACAGCATGTTGAATGCAAAGGGCGACGATCCTTGCGTCGTGAAGGCGAGGCCCGGTCACGTGGCTGGTCTGCACGGTGTTTTTCAGGATCTCCCAGTACCCTTGCTGCTCTTGGAGCAGGCGCAGGTGGGACGACTTCCGAAATCCATTCACGGCTTTCAACGCTATCTCGATGGAGCTCGGCGGGTCATAGATTTTCGGGTGAGTGACGATGGCCACGAACTCGTGCACACAGGGCCAGGGGATACACCAGGGTGCGTGCGATATTTTCAGCAGCTCTTTGCAAGCACGGTCGTGCCAGGGATTGTCCTCACGGTGGGCATAAACCAAAATATTCGTATCTACTGCGATCACGACCGGCCTCCCCGCCCGTGGTAGGCCATCTCCTGGATTTCAGACCAACTGTCCCAGCTCAATCCCTGTCGCAGACCATTGCCTTTGCATGTGAAAAATTCGATCTCCCCACTGGTCCCGGTGCTGCTCTGCTCGATATGACTGCGTAAGGCCTCGATGATTACCTGCTTAAGGCTCGTATTATTGCGAATAGCAATCTGTTTGGCCTGTTTAAGAATAGGATCTGGAATATTTACGGTTGTCTTCATACATAAAAACATACTAATCGTCGATACCCATGTCAAGCCAACAGAAACAAAGCCTGTGCTTTGCGATGTGTGCCCAGCCAACGCGGTTAGCGCCAAAAATCATAAAAGTTGAACCATTGCTTGGGGTACTGGCGGACATAGGTTTCGAGATGGGCGGCAAAGGTCTGGGCCATCCAGCGCACCCGGGCCTGGCGATTGGTAATTTCCCGGGGTATTTCCTTATCAAAGGGGCCCAAGCCATAACACGCGTAGCGCTGCATGCCCGTGCGAAAGGAGAGGGCAGTACAGATCGGAGCGCCGGTCGCAGCAGAGATGGAAAACGCGGTTGTTGGAAACCACGCCTCATCGCCGAGGAACGGGATGCGCTCCCGCCGCTCCCCGGCCAGCCGATCACCGGCCAGGACGATCACTTCGCCCCGTTTGAGCGCCGCACTGAGCTCAAAAATAAGGGCCTGGCCATCTGCGGGATCGTGAATGATTAAGTGAGGGCTCGACTTCTTGGCCAGATCCATCTGTCGGCGCACATCGGCTTGCCGCACATCGTCGATGACCAGATGAACCCGCGTGTTGGTATTCCACAGAAAGTTTACAGCCAAGTGCCAATTGCCCACATGGGCAGACAGTAGGATCAGGCCCTTTCCTTTGGCAAGGGCCTTGTGAAAGGCCTCGGTACCGAGTTTTTTTAGCTCAAACTTTTTAGGCCCAAAGGCACCGAGGTACATATTGTCTAAAATCACATGGGAAAAGGCCCGTGCCTGGCCCAGCCCGAACCAAAATCGACCCCAAGGACCGCGGTTAGAACCGAGTTGCCGAAGCAATGCTATTGATGAGGCGCGGCCCTCGGGTCGCTTGAGGTAGTACCAGAAGACAGGAAATAGGGCGAAGGCATAGACTGCAAAGCGAGGCAACACGTGCAACAGCGCGCCCAGGAGCTTCATGCCGAACGGGGATCCGATAGTAGGGGATTCGGTTGTTTGGGTCTCTTGCATCGCAAAGGCGAGTTTAACTCAAATGGCGCGCTATAGTAAGCGAGCGGGCCAGGAAGATCGCCAATCCACATCCTCGATAAAAAATAATCGACCTCACCCAGAGGGCGAGGTATTAGGAATATTGGAAGCAATCAATGTCGAATCAACTCGCTGTTCCTTGACCGAGATGCCTAAGTCCTCTATCGCCGCGTCCCCCACTTTGTCGAAGATTCTCCGAACCATCTGCATTTCAGGATCGAGCGTGACCAAGCGGCTGCGAAAGTCCACAAGCGAACGTCGTGACAGATACGCTTCCTCGGCGCTCAGCCCCAAAGCGTGCTGCCATCGCACATCGAATGCCAGGCTGTCCAGCGCGCTCTGGTCGTCCAGATTAAGCATCTCCTGCAACAGACTGATGCCGAGCATACGTGCTACACTCCAATTCGGTCGACCGTTGTCCCGGCAATACAGCTTGGAAAACAAAACTTCCTCCTCCAGAAGAACAGGAAGCACCCGGGACGCAAAACCCGCTGCCCAGGATTCCTGTAGCCTTCGCTTCATACTCTCGGGAAGACTGTTGACAGTTAGCTGTGATTGGGAGACGGAACGGAACGGAAAAGTGGACGTAGCGTGCCTATTGCCCTGTTTCCGATAATGCAATCCAAATGGATCTACAACAGCTCCGGCCAGCAAGTCTATTATTTCTATACTGAAAATTAACCCCCAGACGGTTTTTATGAAAGTTGATCAACGAGATCTCGCCGTGTATGCGGCAATGTACGTCCATGCGATGGAAAATGTTGTCACCGACTATTCCGCTGTTCGTCGCAGGACGACCACTAAAGAGGTGCCAGATTCTGTTCGTTGATTATCGTGATAATTTACCGCTGTTGCGATCGCCGTACATAGTAGAACGGCACACCGGTGATGGCGAGACCCAAACCAATGAGAGAAGCCGTGGGATTGACCTTGGCAATGGAGACAGCAACCCATCCATAGGTACCAATGAAAATGATGGGCACGAGCGGATAGCCAAACGTTCGATAGGGTCGGGATAGATCTGGTCTGCGGATTCGAAGAATGACGTGGCCGATACCCGTGGCAATAGAGGCGAGCACCATTGCAAAAACCACATAGGTCAGCAGTGCGTCGAACGTACCGATGATTACCAATACCACTGCAATCGCAGCCTCAGCCACCACCGCGACGTGGGGGGTCTGATACCTGGGGTGAACCGCGCGCAGTTTGGAGAAGAACAAGCCATCGATAGCCATGGCATAGCACACCCGTGCGCTGGTCATGACCGTAGCATTGATGCAACTGGCGATCGCGAGGACAATGGCGATGCTGATGCCAATCGCAATGCCCCTGCCAAAGAGACGCTCGGCTGCAATGCTGGCCACGTTGGGCATGCCCTTTATTTCCCCAATAGGCAGGGCATAGAGATAGGCAGCGTTGATCGCGGTGTAAAGCACGGTGATAATGAGCGTTCCGATCAACAGTGATAGCGGGACGTTTCGACCCGGGTGTTTGACTTCGGATCCCACATAGGCCGCAGCGAACCACCCGCTGTAGGTGAAGAGCACGGCGATCATGGCGGTGCCAGGGACAGACAATCGGGAACTCTGAGCAGATGCACCAAAAGAAAAATGATCCCAAGAGCCGGTTTGGGTGAGAAAGGCACCGACGATAAACCCGGCGAGCAGCACGAGACTTCCTACGGTAATAACGGATTGGGTCCTGCTGGCCAATGTTGTGCTGCGGTAGTTGAGATAGGAAAGCCCAAGCACGATGCCAACTGCCAGGATCTGATCTGTACCACCGGTCAGAAACGATGGTCTCGGGAGATAACTGACCACGGCGATGGAGAGGGCGGCAATGGATCCGGGGTTTATCACCCAAAAGCTAAGCCAGCCCACGAGAAAGCCGGCTATCGGGCCATAGGCCTCTTTGAGGAATTGATAATCGCCACCTGCCCGAGGAAACATGGCCCCGAGCTCGGCATACGTCAGGGCGCCGCACAGGGTGATGAGACCTCCGATACCCCATATTAGCAGCATGACCATGGGGCTTTGGATATCTGCTGCGAGCACGCCAGTGGTAGTGAAAATACCGGCGCCAACCACGTTGCCCACCACGAGCATGATAGCAGTGAACAGCGAAAGACGCCGCGGTAGGTCCATCTTTATCTCTGCTGTTGGTGAGGCATGGACAGGCCTCAGCGCTTTAGGACTAATTTAAGGGTGGTGACGGCCTCTTTGCGGTCAAACGGCCTGTCCGCCAGGTCTGATCGCTTGTCAACTGCATCAAATGCCTGCAATAGGAAACTCTGGAAATCCTCGCACGTAGCGACCACTTGCTCCAGGCGCTGGACTTCGAGCACATCCCCTTCGCGCAGCCTATCGACCAGGGACATAAAGTTGTCAAGCCTTTCGTAATCGGAATAGCGCAGCAGTTGGTATCCCATAGACCGGAAATAGCTGACAAATTCGTGTACAAAATGAAACGTGTTTTTTCCAGACCATTTATCTGCAAATTTTGAAGAGGATTTGGCCTTTTCGATAAATGCACGCAGGATCTGTTGGAACATCCAGATGTCCCGCCTTAGCCGCTCGGAGTGAAGACCGCTGGGCGAGAGATCCGAGAACATCCGGGATCCGCTGAGCATGGGATCGAACTCAAGTGCCAGCAAGACAATGGCGTTTTGAATGAATGCGCGAAAAGGGGCGATGGCTGTCGATACAGCATCTGAGAATGCGTCTAGGTTTTTGAGCGTGTCAATGGCATCGAGCTCAAGGTCGAATAGTTTGCGCTGCTCTAGACGCAGCTGGTCGCCAATGGATCCAAGGAGCTCGCGCAGGGATTTGAGAGATCGAAATTCCCCTTCGAGTGCTTGAAAGTGGTTGGTCAACGCAGTCGCATCGAGCCCCTCGAATTGATCACCAAATCCGTCCGACATCCATGAAGCTGCATTTCGCTTTAGAAAAATGATCAGCGCCCGGGTATCTGAGCGCAGCACTGCGAGCCACGCGAAAAGCACGCTTAACCGCTTGGTGCGATTGCGGATGGACCCGATTGTATCGAGATAGTTGAGGATCCGAAACAGGGCCAGAAAGGTCAGGGATGCTATTTTTCTAGCTGGATCGCTCTTTAATAACCGGACCATGTCGTACAATTCGATTGGCTTTATTTCGTCGAACTCATTGCAAAACTCGATGGCAGCCAACGGATCGAAGTAGGTGGATCGGTGGATTTCCCGTTTGGCAGATTGAATGACCGAGGCAAAACGTCTGTAGGAGATACTGTTGGTTCGGAGCAGGCCATCGACAATGATGAGGAGGTTTTCGATTGCTAGGACGAGGTGTGCAAAGCTTTGATCAGGTGCATCTTTTAGAATCGACCGCTGTCTCATTTGAAAGCGCGTCCCATCCTCGGCAATGACGCTTTCGAGATACCGGTTATTGGTTGTGGCGCCCTCCATACCTTGGGTGAGCTCTGTTCCGACTTGGATGACGCGTTTGAGAATACTGCGAACAATGCCGAGTTCGTCGCGGAATTCCCGATCCTTTGTAGGCTTGCCGCGTCTCAGGGAGCCGGGGTGGTTCATGGGGCTGCCAAAGCAAATGAGCCCTTTGAGTGTCATCTCAAATTCGAACAGGTGGGCTTGCTTTTTCTTTGTAGAAAGCGCATCGAACCAGGCAGTCCTCGCTTTGACCTGTTCTGGTCGGAGCCACCTTGAGCCTTGGATGAATTCGGCGAGATAATCGCGGCGACTCTGGCCGGTTCCCGTCGTCAAGGGTCCTACGCCACTCATAACAAACGCCCCTGCGGGCTCTGCTGGAACGGGATGCCCAGATGTTCGTAAGCGCGTCTCGTTGCAATGCGGCCCCGGGGGGTTCTTTTTAGATATCCTCCTTGTAGAAGGTAAGGCTCGTACACGTCTTCCAAGGTATCCCTGGGTTCTGCTACAGCGGCTGCGATGGTTTCGATGCCCACAGGCCCCCCATCGAATTTATCCACAATCGTCAAAAGAATGCGGCGATCCATTTCGTCAAATCCTGCTTCGTCCACTTCGAGGCGGCGCAGTGCATGTCTTGCAAGATCTCTAGTAATCTTACCGTCTCCTTCGACCTCTGCAAAGTCCCGCACACGCCGCAGCAGTCGATTGGCGATGCGTGGGGTACCCCGGGCGCGTGTCGCGATTTCTTGGGCGCCGATGTGGTCCACGTCTATGTTGAGCAGGCCTGCGGATCGGGTGATGATCTTTTCCAGATCCTCAGGAGGATAATAGTCCAGCCGGATGGTGACACCAAAGCGCGACAAGAGGGGCGAGGTAAGCAAGCCCGTTCGGGTGGTTGCGCCAACGAGTGTGAATGGAGAAAGTGGCAGTTTATAGGACGCGGCATGGGGGCCGTCGCCAGCAATAATGTCGATTTCAAATTCTTCGATCGCGGGGTAAAGGTTCTCTTCCACTGCTGGTGTTAAGCGGTGGATTTCATCGATGAAAAGCACATCCCTGGGGCCGAGCTTGGTGAGTAGGGCGGCGAGTGCTCCCTTGTGTTCAACAGCCGGTCCAGAGGTAATTTGTATCTCTGCACCGAGCTCATTGGCGATGATATGTGCCAGGGTGGTTTTACCGAGGCCAGGGGGACCGCAGAAGAGCACATGGTCCAGGGGTTCGCCGCGGCGGCGGGCAGCTTCGATAAAGATTCTCAAGTTATCCCGGTGTTTTGTCTGACCGATATACTCATCGAGAGATCTCGGCCTTAGCGCGAGGTCGTAGTTTCTTTCGTCTTCGGTGGGGGCGTCGCTGATGACGCCTCGGTCAGGAATTTTAGACGTCATATTCTAGCGAGCCTCCTGCAAAGCGCTGAGGGCGAGACGAAGGAGCGATTCAAATGGCTGATGCTCCTTTTTTTCCCGACGTATCTTCTCGATTACCCGTTCCACCTGAGTGGGGCGAAATCCCAGGTTTTTAAGGGCAGAGGCCAGCGCGTCCATGGACGGACTGTCAACGCCTGGATCAGGTGCGTTGGCACCGACGGCCAGCTTTCCCCTGAGCTCTAAAATAATGCGCTCTGCTGTTTTCTTTCCGATTCCCGGTATGGCCGATAGGCGCTTGACGTCGCTTTGCTCAATAACAGACGCGAGTTGGGCACCGGAAAGCGCACCGATCACAGTCAGGGCGAGCTTGGGTCCCACTCCTCCCACGCCGAGCATGGTTCGAAAGGCACTGAGGTCTTGTTTAGCGGCAAAACCAAACAATCTAAGGTCATCCTCGCGAACATGCGTGTGAATGTACAGGGTAACAGTCTCACCATTTGGGGGCAGGTTGGCGAGGGTATTCAAGGGCACAGCCACGTCATAGCCCACACCCCCCACGTCGACGAGCACGCCCACATGAGATTTTTCTGCAATTTTTCCGATAAGGCGACCGATCATACCCAGAAGCATACAGCCGGGTCGGCACTGAAACAAGATCGCTTCACTAATCCAAGTCCATGCGCCACTGAATGACTCAATTTCGAAAAAGTGAATCAATTTGCCGTTTTTTCGTTATGTGTGTGAAATTACACCGCTTACCAACAATTAACTTTGTATATAATTATAATTGGCTTATAGTTCGGCTCGGTGGAGTTTAGGAGGTTACATGTTCGGTGTCATTGCGTTTATTCTTTGTGCAATGGCTTCTTGCACTGCGAATGACCATGCGGATTGGGGGTCTTCGACTGTTGGTGGAAATAATCAAGGTAGCGACAATACATCGACGGATGGGCAGGGTGACGCAGGGCAGGATACAGATCAAGATACGTCAATCGACGAAAACACATGCGCGCCAAACGAGATATTGCAGATAAATGCTGATAAGTGTTGGCGGCGATGCCCAGCAGGTCAGTATTGGGATGGAACGGCATGCGTTGGCCGTTTCTATCAGCGGACTTGGGCTGAAGCACAGCAGGCCTGTACAGATTTTGATAGCCGGTACCACCTGGCCACACGAGCAGATATTATCTCATTGCTCTCCAATTGTGATCTACCGATAGTAGAACAGGACCTGGAGGGCTTTTGCATGCCTTGCTTGTCCAGTCCTATTTGCCAGGGCATGTTTGGCGCTGACACCCTCGACTACTGGACTTCGACATTCACGCAAGACGAAACCTCGAGCGAACATTTGATGTGGGGCGTTTCCTTTGGCGATGGGTTTGTTTTTGCCGCTGATTCCGGCAAGGACAGACTCGCCATTCGGTGTCTAAGATCTCTTTACTGATATTATCCTTTCATTAGTTCTCTACCTGAAATACATATTTTCAACCTTATCTTGTAGCCGTGGGGTTTATCCCCACGGTGAAAAACCAAGTAATTCCAAGCTATTCTACAAACGTGGATAAACCCCGCATCTACATTTTGGTTCCAGAAATAGCCGTTTCGGGACGGCACTAATTAATAATATACCACGTTGCTTTTTTAGAAATATCAAAGTGAAAATGATTGTGATGGGCTTTGTTGGCATTGGGGGTGAGCATGACGTTAAAAATCCGATGTCGATGAAGTTCACAGGCAAACGTTTGCAGCAGTGCCCCCTCCTCGGTTGACGTCCTGTATTTGCAGGGATCTCTGCGGGCGCGCCGATCAAAATGGGTGAGCACGTCGATGGTACGATTGTCTTCGGTGGTAAGCCATCGGATATCGATGGCCAGGGCCAGGCGGTGTTGGCTTGGATTTTTTGCAGCTTTTCTGTAGGCGCGCTGGAGCCTTCGGCACCGGGCGCTGGCTGGTTTGCGCCGGCATTTTTTAGGCGGTCGGGTCAGGGGCCGATAGGTCGAGTAGAACTCGATGCGTTGGATGCCCTGGGATTTGGCCTGCTGAGCGACCGCGACCAGAGCCAGGACCAGATGGCAGTCCATCACTGCGTTTACCTTTTTGGATTTGGCAAAGCGGGGTGCAATGTGGACCCCATCGATAGGGCCTGTGAGGAGCAGGGGCGTCTGAACAAGGGGCGTTGGAAAGGTGGGTTTTGTAAATGGGACCTTATGCCTTTTTAATTGTGCCAGGCATGCTTGAGGAGACAGCCGCCAGTTTTCAATGGCAGTCGGCGCATCGAGCGATCCTGGTCTGGTTTGCAACACAGCCTCATCCGCTGACTCGGTCATTCGGTCCCGAATGAGGGCGGCGAGCGCGTCCGGGTCTTCCATCTCGCTTTCTTCGATGATCATGTCTTGAGATGCTGCAGTATTCCCATCGCCTGGTGCGTCATTGGACACGCCCCCATCCTGCGCCGGCGCTGCGTCTTCAGATGGGACAAAGACTCGGGCTTGAGAGGGATCATCCCCGAATTGATAGGTGCCGATGGTGCCCAACTGCCCTTGGCACGCAACGGTCGGGAAACTCAAAATCGCGCACAGAAGCAATTTTTCTAGGCTGAAAAAATGTAAAATTTTCAATCAGTTACCTTTTGGCGTCATTTGTAGCTGCGGGACGGTCCACGAAAGACCTGCTCGGGCCAATTGGTCTCTAATTTCTGAGAGACCTGTTTCCACGTGTTGCGAGCAGATACCACTTGCAGCTGCGCGCTCGAGCAGTGCAGCTGCTGGGATGAGTTTACCGGTCTTGAGGTAGGCCCAGCCCAACGGAGCGAGGAGGGTCGCTTCTGATTGACCCAGAGCCATAGCTCGTCTCAAGATACCGATGGCCTCGCTGAATCGCTCTTTTTTCGAAAGCAATGCGCCGAGATGCTCAAACAACCTGCCAGCAATGTGACTTTCCCGGGCAAATTGGATTCCCAGCTTAAAGAGTTCTTCAGACCACTCATCTCGATTTTTCTTTTCAAAGGCAATCCCTAGGAGATCGAGCCCTTCCCCCAGCTTGGCGCGCTGTGCATCGTCCAACTCGTGGATGACCGGGGTTTGTAGGAGGATACTGAGCAACCCTGGCCAGGATTCGAGGGCAGCGATGATCTTTTCATAATCTTCGACCTCAAACGCCAGGCGCGCGCGATCCACAGCGCTAAGGTCTATTTTAAAGGGCTCTTCTCCCATGGTGGCGAGATCTTTCCTCACCTTGCCCTTGATCAGCTCGTCGAATTTGGAGAGCGTTACAAAGTTAAAGCCATCCTTAGACAGGTATCCAACAATGGCGCGCGTCGGCACCTCGTCTAGGGTTGCTAGTACGACTTGCTCAAGGGAAATTTCAAACAGGGGAGCAAGCAATAAGTATTTGCCCCCAATGATGGCCGCGCCTTGCTCGGGCGTGAGGGGCAGTGTCGGCGTTATGGGCGTGCGCTGCATCTGTAGGATAGCCTGTACGACCCGGATACGAAACTCGACCAGGGGCAGGGTTTGGATGCGATCGTCGCCTATTGTGAATTCAATGGTCGTATTGGCGCGGACCCGCGGATCGGTCGTGATGCTTCGGATTTGGACGCCGAGGGTGATGGCGTAGGCCAGGAGTCTGGCCCCCATGGTATCGCAGATTTGATCGAAGTGGTTAATCCGCGAAGCGAGCTGGTCAAACCATCCGTCCACGCGAACGTCAGAAAGAGAAGCAGAGGCGCCGAGTCGCTCCAGCAGGTCGAGGCAGGTCACTCGGACTTCTGGCGAGGTTTCCTCGAGCAGGAGGTTGGCCACCGGCTCGATCACTCTTTTCACCGGGAGCGCTGCCAGCGCGACCAGGGCTGCCTCCCGCGTGCGAACCGATGGAGACGACAGCTTTTCGACTAATTTTGGAACGGTTGATTGGATGGCATCCTCCTCATCGCAGGACAACGGGAAACAGGGGACTAGGTGCTGCTCGAGGCAATTTTCTTTCTATACCAGTCTATAGTTAATTGAAGACCTTCATTGAGATCAAATTTTGGTTGAAAATTAAGCAGGGCTGCTGCGGCTGAGACGTCTGGTACGCGCAATTCAACATCTGGAAAAGGCCAGTCAATATGAGTAATTTGGGATTTCGATCCAACGAGATCCACAATCAAGCGGGCCAGGTGGTGGACCGTAACCGCGGTTTGGGGGTTGCCAATGTTGAATGTCCTACCCACGGCTTCTGGACGACTGAGTGTGAGTAGGAGACCGTCGATCAGATCGTCGATATAACACCAGGCGCGAATCTGGACCCCGTTGTTGTGCACCTCGATGGGGTCATTGTTGATGGCGCGCACGACAAAGTGGTGGATGGCACCAGTACCCACCTGGCCAGGACCGAAGATATTGAAGGGACGAACGGTTACCGTAGGTAGTTCGTGCTGCTTATACATCACGTGGCACAGGTGCTCGGTCGCGAGTTTGGAAACAGCATATGTCCAGCGCGCTTCACCTACAGCCCCGAGGGAGGTGACGTCACCTTCTGTAACGTTATACGCGTACCGGCCAAACACTTCGGAAGTGGAGAAATCCACAAAGCGCTCGATGCCATCTGTTTCAAGGGCTGTTTCGAGCAGATTGAAGGTGCCCTTGATGCAGACATCCATGGTGAGGAGTGGATTGGCCATGACCGTATCCACGCCGGCGATAGAGGCCAGGTGCACGATATGTGTGGCGCCCCTGACCGCCTGTTTCACCGCCATCCGATCTCGCACATCTCCTTTTATGAGGGTGAGATTGGGATGGTGCTCAAGCCCCGAGGTTGTAAGTGCATTGCGATGCAGTGTGTCGAGAACCACGACCCGGTTGTCATCGACGAGTCGCAGCGCCAGACGCGTGCCAATGAAGCCCGCGCCCCCAGTAATGAGAATCTGTTTTCCTTTTAACATATGGAAAGTTTGCGCGACCAACGGGATTTGGTCAATTTCCGCCTTGTTTTGAGAGAGATGCGTTCTCAGTATTTGTCAAACAAGACGGCCATAGATGGGTCTCTATTTGCTTCAAAAGCGGACGAAATGTCTCCCTGCTTTTTGCTGAGATAGCCACGCTGGTTGTGTCAACGGCCGCTTCCTGTGCTGTTTTTTCAGAGACCAGGTCCATTTTGTTGAAAACCAGGAGACGGGGTGTTTCGGCCAGCTCCAAATCGATGAGGATTTGTTCGACCCAGCGGATATGTTCGTTCTTGGCCGGATCCGCCACATCGATTACGTGGAGCAAGAGAGACGCATCTTTGAGTTCCTCGAGGGTTGCTTTAAATGCAGCGAGGAGGTCTTGGGGCAGGTCTCGGATAAAGCCCACCGTATCCGTGATGATCACCTCCCGTTCTCTTGGAAATCGCAACCTGCGGCTGGCCGTATCCAAGGTAGCAAAGAGCTTGTCTTCAACCAGCACCTTGGACTGTGTCAGCGCGTTGAGCAGTGTGGATTTTCCCGCGTTGGTGTAGCCGATAATAGAGACGATAGGGACCCCATTGCGCCGGCGTCTGGCACGGCGCTGAGACCTCGCTCGAGACAGGGCAGCCAACTTGGTTTCGAGCTTATGAATGCGATCCCTGGCCCGACGACGTCCGATTTCCAGCTTGGTCTCGCCTGGGCCGCGACCGCCGATGCCACCAGTGAGTCTAGACAGGGAGTCATCTCGTTGACCCAAGCGGGGCAAGAGATATTTGAGCTGGGCCAGCTCTACCTGAAGCTTGCCGTCCCGGGAATGGGCATGCTGGGAAAAGATATCTAAGATCAGTTGCGTGCGATCGATGACCTTCATATCTGTGATGTCGGAAATCGCCCGGCTTTGATTCGGTGCGAGATTGAGGTCGAGAATGAGAAGCTCGGCGTCCTGCTGCATGGCGCGAACCACCACATCTGTCAATTTTCCACGCCCCATTACAAACTGGCTGTCCGGCTTTTTGCGAATTTGGATTACCGAATCGATAACATAAACACCAGCGGTCCGGGCGAGTTCGGCCAGCTCATCGAGAGATCGCTTTGCTTCGGCGGTTTGCCGGCGATCCGTTGCCACGTGCACCAGGATGGCCCGCTCGTCCTGGGCCCGAACCGCTCGCGCCCTGTATTGTCGCCGAAATTCTTCTTCCAGGGATTCGATGAGCTCGATAAAGTTGGTGGGCAGCATCCCCAAATTCAGGGGACCGAGTTGGCGATAGGTGTCGTCGCTCGATGAGGGTGGCAGCAGGTGTGCCATGTAAATCGCGCCTGGCGCGCCGTCCTGCCCCACGCCGATGGCCACGACAATATCCAATCTAAGTCGGGTGAGATCAGTGAGGTCGTCCCGGGATAAGGGTTCGCTGCGCAGGTGGGTGTGGACAAAGCGCAGACCTCGAAATCGCTGCTCACCAGCCCGAAGCCGGCCAAAGTCGGGCAAGAGGATCTGGGTGGCGTTGCCCACTGCAACTTGAACGACTTGGCCCTGACGATCGATGAACAGTCCGATCTGTCGACTGATTTCCCGGGATAAATAAGCCAGGGTTTGGGAGAGCTCCGGCGTGATGATCCGTTCGGCTGGGATGCGCCGTCGCGTCAGTCGTTCGAGTGATTTTTTTTGGGCGGATTTCAGCCCGTTGAGATTGCCGTGCACAGTCACAGTGGTTTCCCGTCCAGGCGCTTAAGTAGCGCTGTTTGCATTGCCCGATGTGCATCTGAACCGACCCATTCGGGGCCTGGTCCAGCCCGGTCAGGCGCTTTTAGATGGCACGCCCCAATGCGGTGGGCGCTGATGTGCAACCGGTTCGCAAAGGCAGGATCATCGCGGGCCGCGCGCGACAACGCCTCGCAAATGGCGCTTTGTATATCGAGACGGCGACATACCAACAGGCCATCAACCCCGGCACGTATTGATTGGATAGCGATTGACCCGGGATCTCCTATCGCGGAGACTGCACCCATCTCCATGTCATCTGAAAATATCACGCCCTTGAACCCCAGGTCATGACGCAACAGATCGGTCAAAATAGGGCGACTGCAAGTGGCAGGGTTTTCAGCGTCCAGGGATGGAAACATCACGTGGGCGGTCATTATTGGACCCATATCGGCGGTCACCCACTCTGCAAAGGGGGCGATTTCAATCGATCGCAGTCTGGTGGCATCGTGGGCGACTTCAGGCAGCGTGACATGGCTATCCAGGCCAGCATCACCGTGGCCGGGAAAATGCTTGGCACACGGCACGACAGCGCTGCGCTTCAGTCCCCGGGCAAATGCGAGTCCGTGCGTCACCACCTGGACGGGCGTTTGACCATAGCATCGATCGCCGATGACACCGCCGTGTCCTGTTGCAGTATCCACGTCGAGCACTGGCGCAAAATTAAGGGTAATCCCAAGGGCGCCCAACTCTAATCCAACTAACTTTCCAGCAGCTTCTGTCAGCTCTGGATCGTTAAAATCCCCAAGTTTGCGGGCTGCCGGAAGCACAGTCAGGGGCGCTTTTAAGCGAACAACCCGTCCGCCTTCCTGATCGATGCAGATAATCGGGCGCCATTCAGGGGAGCTGATAGAATTGATTTCTTTAATTATCTCAACAAATTCTAATATTTGTTTGATGTTCCTCTTGAAGAGAATGATGCCACCGAGAGACCCTTGGGCAAGGGCGCGCTTTATTTCTGAAGGCAATTGGGTGCCCTCGAATCCAGCGATAATTGTTCGACCTGCCAGTCGCTCGATTTCCCCTAAAGCGAGGCTCAATTCAGGTACCAAGTCATCATGGGTTCCATTCTCACAGATCAATATTAAGCGTTTGAGGTCCCTGGGCGCAATGGAAAAACATGGCATCCGAGTGCCATGTGGTATGTCCGTCTATCTGGTATTAAATTTTTCTCTCTTTTCAAACTTTTATATTCACACTGTCATTGATTTTTTTTAGTAAAAGTGGTTTTGTTCAACCTTCAGCATTGCCCGCACTACTGGTAGCGGTCGATCACCTGGCTAAGTTTCATCTGCGAAACATCATTTTGCACGTGCTGATGTCGCTTCTTTAGTGGGGAAAGAGACATATCATCGCGTTGGCATAGGAAGCCGCAGCATGAGAATAGGACTCGCACAAATCAATCCAACAATCGGCGATCTCGAAGGAAACCTGAAAACAATAGAGAATGTGCTCTTGCAGGCGCACAAGCGCAATGTGGATCTGTGCGTATTTCCAGAGATGTCCATCATCGGCTATCCGCCGCTGGAACAGCTCGATCAGACTCAATTTGTAGCGAATAATTTGCGCAGCCTCGACCGGTTAATACCCAAAACCAAGCACGTGGCAGCGATCGTTGGATATGCACGTCCTACGCCCATCGGCATGGGGAACCGCCTGCAAAACGTGGCTGCCTTACTGGACAGGGGAGAGATTGTCTCTACCCACGCCAAGAAGGTGCTGGCGACAAACGACCTGTTTGACGAGCACCGGTATTTCGACCCTGCGGAGTCATGTCGAGTGGCTGATTTCAGGAACATCAAGCTTGGGATTTGCATTGGCGAAGATGCCTTGGGCAAGCAGGATCCGGATTGGAGCCGCGCTTATGGAAATAATGAGTTAGATCCGGTAGCCGACCTGGTAGAGCAGGGCGCAGAGCTGATCATTAACATTGCCGCGGTGCCGTTCTCAGTTGGAAGATATACAAACTGGACGGAGCACCTTAGGCGCGTGGCAAAACAGCACTCTAGGCCAATTATCCACATCAACCAGGTGGGTGTGGGAGAGGGCTTGATTTTCCGCGGTAACAGCGCCGCAATTGGACCGGATGGGTCTCTTTGTTCCCAAGGGGTTGCTTTTTCCGAAGATTCTACTGTTTTCGACCTTGATACTGGGGTTGGAGAGATTCACGAAACGATAGAGAATGAAACCGCGACCCTGATCCAGGCATTGATACACGGAACAGGCGATTATGCTAAAAAGCGAGGGTTTGAAACGCTCCTCATCGGCTTGACCGGGACGATTGAAGAGGCTGTTGTCTCTGTTATCGCCGCCCGCGCCGTGACACCGGACAATGTGTATGGTGTTGCGTTGCCCTCAAGGTGGGACTGCAAAGATTCACTTGCCCATACCAGGGCACTAGCAAAACATTTGAACATTCACCTTCAAGTGATAGGCATTGATGATGTTGTTCAGTCATTTATCAAGTCATTAAAAGTAGCAACTGGAACGCCGAGTTATCATGAGCCGGACCCGATCCTTCTTGCGCGCGTTCGCAGCATTGTGATGAGCGCCCTTGCCGCTCGAGACCATCGCCTGTTGCTCAATACCTGCAGCAAGTCGGATATTCTCGCAGACCTTCCTGCGGCGCGTATAAACAGGGGAGAGGGACTATCGGTGCTGAGCGATGTACTTCAAACCCGAGTGATAAAAATTGCCGCTGAAATGAACCGCCATGAGGAAGCGATCCCCTTGGCACTGATCAACCCAGGGCAGGGTATTTCAGATACCACGTTGCGCAAGGGACAGGACAGGCTGTCCTACACGGTGCTCGATGTGGTTTTCGACCGTCTTGTTCAACAGGGGCATACCCTCGAATCGATAGTCTCGGAGGGATACAAAGAGTCGCTGGTGCGAGATATTGCCCAGCGGATAGGAAAACACGCCTCTTCCTGCGGACAGCCATACCCCAGACTGATAGTTTCTACCCCGTCCCAGGGCCGCACCCGTGGATGATCCATTATTAGGCACTAGACCGCAGTGATTAATTTACTGATGACACTCTTTGCATTTCAATGGAGCGTTTTTATCTTTGTGTTTTTTATGGCAATCTTTGCACTGCTTGTGAAATGCTTCTTTGATGCCGAGCACTTTTCCTTTGGTTTCTGCCTTGTGGCACTGGATACATTTGACATCCCTGTTTCCATTTTTCGCTTTATGGTGACACTGATTACACTTGATGTTCAGGTCGGTGTGTATTTTATGACCGAATCGGGACGTGGGCTTTTTCGATTGATACGGGGTCAGGTCTACTTTTGATGGTGGTTTTGTATCGCCGGCATAGCCACTAAATACAGCAAAGACCATGCCCAGGGCCAATACGATAAAACAAGCTTTCAAATGATTCGGTTTCATGAGTTTCTCCCTATAAATAGTGTGTTTTACCCATTCAGAATTAGCAAATTTACCATTCTTCATTGTTGTGCTGTTCTCCGTGACATCGAATATTGCAAGTACCTCCGTTATACTCCACACCTAAAAATCGCACATCTTTCTCACCATTGACATGCAACTGTGCGCCGATTATCTGGCCATTAGAATTGGTTACCTCTTCATGACATTCATAACATTTCACCCCTTCGTGGAGGTGTTTGCCATGTTCTCCGCTCATCTGATTCCAGAGACTTTGACTGGAGTTGAGATATGGATGGCAGGCATCGCATTCGTTGATGGATCCGACAAAGTTGGACACATCCCCATTTATGCGACCTGTACCGTGACAGTATAGATTATCGCATCTTGGAGACGTATATGAGCCGTTCGCACTTAATCCAGCGGAAAAGTGTACTTCGGCTTTGGCCGGGCTGTTGTCGAACATATGATTTTCCGACAATACATCGGTCGGCTTTCTATGGCAGTGTCGGCAGTCATATGTCATATGGTTGTTTCCGACCACATGAGCTGTGTGGCTTCCCACGTAAACGACATTGCTGTTGTTGCTGTTTCTCAAGTCCTCAGGGGGAGCGCCGGTCTGGTTGTCTGTGCCCCCATGGCAGAAGGTACACCGCTGCCGCCAGCCTGAATCATGACAAGTATCGCATGAAACACCGCTACAGCCACCGGTCAGGCTATCCCCATGGCATTCTCGACAGTCGGCAACTTGAAGTTTTGCATCCATGCCATGGTTTTGAGGATCGTCATAGTTATCTGGATGGGTGTTGGCGACATCTACTGTGCCGTCAATATGTCTCTGGGGAGCGATAAAGTCTAAATCCGCATTGACCACAGCGCCATGGCAGCACTGACAGTCTGTGCTATCGGGATGTGTTTCTTCTGGGGGAAGGCCGTGGCAATTGCCGCACTCGGCCTGGGTGCCGTTGACAACCGTCCACTTGGGCGCGATGTTTGAACCGCCTGTCATCAGCGTGGCGCCATGGCAGTAGGTGTCGGTGCACGTTTCTTGAGGGCGGTTAAAACTGGGGTTGGCATTGTCTTGGCTGGCCAAGGTGCTGAATGTCATCTCAGCGGGCACACCGTCGTCGTGGCCATCGTTTGCATCACTCGGAACTTTGTGGCAATCCTCACATAAAACCGTTCGATGCCAATTGCTCGAAATGAGATGGGACTGGTGGGCGCCGACCGAGATCAGGGTCTCATCGGACAGACCCAAGGTATCTACTGGAGGCGCCGCGTTGAGCTCGTTTCCATGACAGTTAGTACACGCGATCTCCGAATCCACATCTACGGTGCCGTTGATATGGCGCTGAGGCGCGATAAACGCATTTTGTGGGCCAATCACATCCCCATGACACAGGTGGCACTCGAGCGTACCGGCCTGTGGATGGGTTTCACCTGGGGGCAGGCCGTGGCAATTACCGCACTCGGCCTGGGTGCCGTTGACAACCGTCCACTTGGGTTCGATATTTAATCCGCCTGTCATCAGCGTGGCGCCGTGACAGTAAGTGCCGCTACAGCGAGCCGATGCTCTATCGAAAACACCTGCTGCATTATCGCTTGAAGCCAGCGCATTCCAGGTGATCTCCGCGGGTAAGGTCTCGATGTGATCTGGATCGGTCACTTCTTCTGGCACAACATGACACGCATCGCACGTGAGCTGTAGGTGCCAATCGCTCGATCTGAGGTGCGACTGATGCGCACCTATTGTTATTTCTGCGGTATCTGTATAACCGTTCGTATCCACTGGCGGGGCATTATTTTTCTCACTGCCGTGACAAGCATTGCAAGCCATTTCAATGACATCGATGACGCCGTTTATATGCTTGCCCTTATTCACAGCGATCTTTCCATCGGCGTTTACAGTGTCTTTGTGGCAGTCATAGCATCTCTCTCCTTTTGGGTGTGGCGCGGCCGGGGGATTCCCATGGCAACTGCCGCACGCGATCTCGCTGCCGTCAGTAATGGTCCAATTGGGCGCTTTATTCTCACCGCCACGTAATGTTGCACCATGGCAGTAGACATCATCACACGTAGCCTTATCCCGTTGCCATTCTGGGGTGGTGTCGTCATGTCGCGCAAGCTGACCGAACGTTACTTCTGCTGGAAGGGGATCAATATGACCGTCATCGTTCACATCCTCAGGGACCACGTGGCACTCCTCACACGGCACAGCCTTACGCAGGGTTCCCGCCTTGAGGTGATTCTGGTGTGCGCCAATTACAAATGCTTCTTCTGATTCTTTGTTTTCTCTTCCCAATGCCTGGGGCGGTGCATTGTTTTCCTCGCTGCCATGGCACGAATGGCAGAGGACATCCTCAGGTAGACCATCGGCCATCTCTTGCCTGGAACAGCCCAAAGAGGAGCAAAGATATAGCAGACACCATACCGTGTTCGAAACAACCAGCCCCTCGATTATCGTTCTGCTATTGTTTATTTTCGTCTGTGACATTGAGCACACCATGAAGACGCATGACAGACGCCGCAGCGCCTATCTTGTCGATTTTGGACGGAAAGACCGTGTAGGGTTTTCCACGCCCCCCTATGATTGATCGGCTTGGTCTTTTGATGGCAGGCGATACAGATGCCTGGGCCATGACAGGTCTTACAACGACTTCTATCCCATGAGGCAGCAATACCATGGGTTCTGAGTCGCCACAATCCCGTGTGATCCCTGGGTCGTTGCGTTAGGTGACATTTGGTACATTCGTTCTTCTGATGACAGGCATAACAGTCACGGCCATGGCCCAGAGATATACGCCATTTGGCTTCAGTGCCGTGTCGAAACACTACGTCTTTGCCGTGACTTTGGGGTTTGATATGCTGTGCGGCAACACCATGACAAGATGCGCAATTGCTCGGTATAATTTCGACGTCGTTTTTGTCATGGCATCCAAAACAGTCGTCATGGGTCATCTTAAACACCTGCTTTATTGAGGTATCGTTCAGCGTGGCAGCATGGCAATCCGCGCAGTCCAAAGCGTCTGCATGTCTCTGATGGGGAAACGCGTTTTCTAAAAATACGGCCTTGTTCTTTCGGGGATAAGCAGGTACTTCGTCGTGACACTCCGTGCATGCAGAGTGGAGGGTTGCGGGCTTTTTCTGCTCGTCCTCTTTAGCCTTATGACACGTTTCACAATCGCTTACTTCAGCGAGATGCGCTTTGTGGGAAAATTGCGATGGGCTGTCTTTAGAAACTGCGTTAGTGCTTATGCAGACGATGACCATCATCACAACAGAGATGGGAGAGCCTATGATGTAATCTTGCACTTTTTGCTTCAATTTTCTCCTCAAATCCGCTGCATCAATGAGAGCATCGCGGTGTGGGCATACCGATCGTACACTTCAAAATCGTATTTCAACCGGATGGATAGCCAGTCTATCGGAACGATGCGACACTCTCCGTAGACCGTGCGCGCATCTTGGATTTCCGTCACATCGATATAATAATCGTACTTGTAGTATTGGTAGTAAGTGCCTGCTTCAAATTTGAGCCAATTCCAATCCCAGCCCATGGATCCCCCCAAGGCCAATGTGGCATCATTTTCTGTTTCAGTACTCTTTAAGGTATAGTGGTATTCAGTAGTGGCATTGGCATATGGACCTTTGATGCCGATGTCTGTAGCTTGCAACCAAAGGAACACGCGTCCATAATCTCGATTGAAAACAGTGGTCTCGTCCACGGTCGCTATCCGGCCATTCCATCCAGCAACGATGCTATAGGTGCCATGTGGGGTGGGGAAATCCTTGTGTACACCTGCGTTAAACCTCATATGGGGCAGACTCTCTCCCAAAATAGCAAGATAAGGGTCCTCTTCTTCATTAATTCGGCGCAACGATATGAGCTGGGCATCAATAGAAATCGTTATCCCGGTTTGAACTCGCGGCCATTCGAGATTAAGCGCACCGCCTGAATGGGCGATATTTTTGTCCAAGCCACGGGTATAGGCGCGTAGGTAGAGATGCTCCTTGTAGCGGAAAAACCCACTGACGCCATAGGAGTGCTCCTCCAGGGGATCATCACCGGATCGATCTTCAGTGATAAACCGATAGTCGAGCTCAAACCGCAACATTGGATGCGGCCTAATGACTGCTCCCCCCGATGCGATCCAGTCCTCGAAGAAGGTCTTTTCGACAGAATAAAAATGAACCGTGCGCCCGCCGAACGCAAAGATGTCCAGGTACGGACGGGCAGGTCTGATCTCCAAAGCAGCGCCGTCAAAAATTACCAATGGACCGTGGTCGGATTCCTGACGTCCAACCCTCGCATATGAGAAAACCCCGGGCGTGCGGTACTCAGCGTAAGCGGAAAACAGATCGAACCACGCGAAATAGTTATAGGTCTCGTACGTTGAGCCAAATGGGGTTATTGTGTCGTCCTGGATGGTGCCATCTACGTCCGCCAAAAACGCAAAAGACACATCTGCAAAAAACCGATCTTGGGGGCTCTGCACACTGCCATTGGCAAAAAATCGCAGTTCATGGTCAATATCTTCGGCATTGGCGCTGACGGTCGATGTATCTCCATCGACTGAAAAGGTCTCGGTTTCAGGCGCTGTTGCGTATCCAAACCGATATGCTTCGCTTGCAAACAAGTGTATTTGCCAAGGATTCTCTTTGTGTGGCGCTGCTGATACTGCCTCCTGTGTTGCATCTATATCTGACGTTTCCTGAGCTGTTTCCTGAAGTTTTGATGCCAGACAGACTGACGATGGTAGATAAACCGCCATCAGCGTGATCAAAATGCAGGGCCCATCATTTAAGCTGCGAACACTGTTATTCAGCGAACTAGCGACAACATCCAGCATCGTGAACACATTTTGAGCTCGTCCGGTGATCGAAGTGGGTCAGTGCACATTCCTCTATTCAACGCCGCCTTTCCGTTGGTGGAAACCGCAGCTTTCTTTTTAAATGAGTGCCCGCCCGCTGCTTTTCCTTCGCTCTTTTTTGGATGATTATCGAGTTTTGTGCAGTATTAGGTGCTAGCCGGTATAGAAACTGCCTACGTTGCAGAGATATGGTACTTTTTCATTTTGCGCCACAGGGTGGTTCGGCTGATGCCGAGTTCTTTGGCAGTATTGCCCACATTGCCGTTGTTGCGTTCGAATGCGTGCCGAATGGTATCTGCCTCAGCCCATTGCAGTTGGGTGCCTTTGGGGGTAGGGGCGTGTGGGTTGTTGTTGCTGTTGTATTTCTGTTCCGGCGGTCTGAAATCTTCGGGCAAGTGGTCGACATCGATGAGCCGATTGTGACACAGGACAAACCCGTATTCGATAAGGTTTTCGAGCTCTCTGACGTTTCCAGGAAAGTCGTGGCGCATAAACAGCGCCATGACTTGGGGGGTGACCCCGGAAATGTGCTTTCCCCGTTTGGCGTTAAAGCGTTGAATAAAATGCTCGACAAGGTAGGGGATATCGCCCCGGCGCTCCCTCAGGGGGGGAATGCTAAGGCGAACCACGGCAAGGCGAAAATACAAATCATCTCTGAATTTACCTTGGCTGACCAAATCCGCGAGTTTTCGGTTTGTGGCGGCAACCACGCGCACGTTGGCCTTCATGGTCCTTACACCGCCCAAGGGTTCGAATTCCCGCTCCTGTAACACGCGAAGCAGCTTCACCTGAGTCGCCACAGGGAGTTCGCTCACTTCATCGAAGAATATGGTCCCACCCTCTGCCAGCGCCAGTCGCCCAGGCTTGCTGTGTTTGGCGTCGGTGAATGCCCCTTGGGTATATCCAAAGAGCTCTGATTCAAACAGGTTGACCGGTAGCGTGCCGCAGTTGACCACGACGTACGGGCCCTTGCGCCGCAAGCTCAGGTTGTGTACAGCGCGGGCGAGTAACTCCTTGCCCGATCCACTCGGCCCCTCAATGAGCACTGTAGAGTCACTTTCGGCGATGTCAGGCAGTATGGCGAAGATTTTTTGGAATGCTTCGCTCTTGCCGACAATATCCTCGAAGGTGTATTTTTGCGTTATCTCTCTCCTCAGCTGCTCAATTGCCGAGAGATCTCGAAAGGTCTCCACAGCACCGAATAAGTGCCCGTCGGCATTGTACATCGCTGCCGTACTCAGGCTTACTGGAATAGACCGGCCATGGGTGTCGAGAATGCGGGCAGGTAAATCAATCTGCTCCATGCCGGTTTTCATGGTTTGCCGGATCGCACATCCCCGCTCGCAGATATTCGCGTGAAACACATCTGAACACCGCTTGCCAATTGCTTCAGACGCAGGCACGCCAGTGATGCGCTCCGCTGCCCGATTAAAAGAAGTGATGCGCCATTCCCGATCGACGGTAAAGACCCCGTCGGCAACCGAATTGAGGACGGTTTCGTAAAATTGCTTTTCAGATTTTGGGGTTATCCCTTGCTGGTCGCTTTTTTCTCTCTCGCTCACGTACCTGCTCTCCATGTTGCCCCACCCACATGCTGTTTCATTTACCAGCAACAAGCGAACCAAGCAAGCGCCTGGTTGTTAACATTTTATAACGATATGTAATTAAACAATAAAATATCAAACTTTGTATCCGTTTGATACGACGTGTTGCGTTAATGAAACATGCATGCGAAACATCTTGTGAAACATGAAACACGCTGCAACAAGCCGGCACGCATCTAAAAAGGGCCCAAAATACCGATTGGAACGACCGGCAGACACAGGTGGGGATCCAAATTAATGGATGGGAACATCCTTAGATGATGGCTTATCTTGTCCATTCGCCAAGGTCGCGGTAATAATTACCCATCATGGACGTCACATGCAAAAAATGCAGTGCAGCGTATTCACTCGAAGATGCCCTTGTGGCCTCGGACGGCACTTCGGTGCGCTGTACAAAATGCGGAGATGTGTTCACTGTATATCCCCCGGGTGGTGCGAAGCGTGCCAAAGACAGGTGGCAAGTCCATCGGGCAACGGGGGGTACCATTGTCTTTGACCGAATTGCCGCGCTGCAGCAAGCGATTTCCACGGGCATCATCTCAAAAAACGATGTGCTCTCTCGCGATGGCGGTCTTTCAAAGCGGATCGGGGATATCCCTGAGATGGTCCCGTTTTTTTCGAAATCGGCGCCACCAGTGCCTGAGCCGGATCTTTCCACGCTGTCAACACAAGAGATGAGCGCGCCGTCCCTCTTTGATAAACTACCTGTTGAGCCCAGCTCCCAGCCCGATCCCAAGTCCATTCCCGGCTCGCAAGATGAGCCAGACTTTTCCCAGATTCCAGCGTCTGCAGATGAAAAAGAGTGGGATCGCGGCAGCAATATCGATGTGTCAGGACCGGAATGGGCAGAGAAGACAGGTAAGATTCCTCGATATCGAAAGGACTTCGCATCGCTACCGCCGGTCAAGCGAAAAATGGGTCGTTGGGTCCCCCTCCTCGTCGTTGTTTTTCTCGTTATTTCAATCGGATATTTTATTAAATTTCAGTACGAGAACGTAGATGATGTGGTGGGCGACATGCTTTCCACATCAAGCGATAGCCGCCACAAGAAATTCTACGATCGCGGGCGTGAAAGCTTTCTCCTCGATTCGTTCGCCCATTTTCGCCAAGCAGAGCGGGAGTTCCAGAAGGTACTGGGTTTGGAAGAAAACCACGCCGCAACGCTGTCAGCCCTAGCAGAGATGTACGCAGTGTGGGCCCAATATCTGCGAGATGCTGAGGTGGATGCGCTGATCGACGTCACAGGTGAGAAAACGCCTGGAGCAGCAACCACACGAGAATCTCAACGGTTGGTGTCCGAATATCAAGAAAAGCTCAGGGATGCAGCTGATTGGGCGGATCAGGCCATTAAAGCAGATCCGGATCTACCCGAGGCGAATAGGGCGATGGCAGATATAAAACGCCTTCAGGGAAATCTCGTCCTGGCCCGATCCCATTTGGGAAAAGCACTAGCCAAGCAAGGCGATCCAGAGGCAGCATACGTTGCAGTGCTTATTGATCGAGATTCAGGTGAAGCCGTGGACAAATTGGCATTCCGCTTGTCCCAACTCACCGGGAATCGGCCGCTGATACGCGCCATGTACCGCAATGCGCGAATGCTGGCGAGCAAGGGAAATAATAATGCAGCACGGGAAGTGCTCGCAAAGCTCTTTGAGCTGAATCCGGATCACTTGATGGCCAGGGATCTTGCCGCGCGTATTGACGATGGGAAAAAAGTAGTCCTCAGCGTCGACACTGGTAGAAAAGCCGGTCTCCATCCACCATTGCCCACCGCGGTATCAAATATCGACGAAAAAGAACCTGTCCCTGACAAACAGACGCCGGTATCGGAACCGACGACCAGTGCGCCCACACCTTCTAAAAACACAGCCCCGCGCCAGCCAGCGGGCATCGGTGAAATGCTCGCCCGGGCATCCCGCCTTAAGAAAAAAGGCCGCAACGCCGAAGCGACCCGGTTGTATGCGTCTGTGGTAGAACGCTCGCCAAACAACCTCGACGCGCTCACAGGGCTTGCCGATTGCTACAAGAACGCCGGTGCCACTGGAAAGGCCATGACCTATTTCCGCCGCGTTCTCCAACGTAGCCCATCTCATGGTCCGGCACTGATCGGCTTGGCCAAGACCTTTAAGATGCGAGGACAAAAGGAACAAGCGCTTAAATATTACAATCAGTACATCCAAACCAACCCCAACGGCAGTCAAATTAATATGGCCAAGCAGAATGTCTCCCTCCTCGAATTGGCGGTGAGGCTCGATAATGAGGAGCCTGAAGCAGATCCATCACCAGAAAAAGCGCCAGATGAAGCAGAATCGCCGCCATTGGAAGAAGAGCGAGTCGTCGTGTTACCTCCAGATGATCAACAAGCGCCAGAAGACGAGGGATCAGCGGCTGACGAAGCAACAGAAGACGCAGTGCCAGATGACCAACCCGCCCCGAGCGAGGAGTAACCCATGCACACAGTGTGTTGTATCGCGCGTTTGGCAAGCATTGCCGCGCTGATCGCGTTGAGCAGTTGTGGCATCGACCTATTTGATGCCGACGTCCCTGAGCAAGACGCGGTAACACCAAGGGGACCTGCAGCTGTGCTATTGGAAATCGATGGTGCACTGCCGCCATTTCCAGAATCTTCAGGACTATTTCCAACCATGGTCAAAAGCCAATACAAGCTGGAAGCCCTACTGGCCAAGGCGTCGCGAGATCTACAGGTGCAGGAGCTCATCATTCACATCGGCTCACCTGCGATATCGTTTCCAAGAGCTGGTGAGCTGGCCGACGCTATCTGGCGGGTGAGCCAGCACAATAAACAGGTCACCTGTCACATCGATACTGCGGGAAATCTCGCCTATTGGATGGCAGCCCGCGCTTGTCCCCAAATTATCGTGAGCCCAGCAGGGGGTGTCGATGCGCTCGGCCTCTCACTGGAGGCGGTGTTCGTAAAGGAATTCCTCGATTCAGTGGGCATTGCTTCAGATGTCTTAAGCATTGGTAAGTATAAAGACGCAGCCGAACCAATGACCCGAACAGGCATGTCTCCAACAGCGCGGGAAGCTGCGCAAAGCTTGCTCGATGAACGCCATCGGTATTTTATCGACGGCATTGCAGCGCGCCGAAATTTGGATCCCGCAGAGGTGCAAAAAATCATCGATCAGGGGCCGCTCAGTGCGTCGCAGGCCCTAGCCCTGGGTTTAGTGGATGAGGTGGTGTCCCTTGGAGATTACCTGGATAGGGCACGGGATCTGTATCCTGCCGGTGTGATAGACACCTATGGCAAGCCACCGAAAAAGCCATTTTCCATTACCGAGTTTTTCAAACTTCTGAGCGGGTCTAAAGAAGAACAGCAATCAACGACAGTGGCCAAGATAGGGCTGGTGCCGATGATAGGACCGGTGACCAGCGGACCTGCAGAGGATTTATTTTCTCAGATGGATGTGGTTCGGGATCTCAGTCTTGTTAAGACCCTTAGCGAGCTGGCTCGAGACAATGCTGTGCGCGGGGTCGTGCTCCGAATCGATAGCCCTGGCGGCAGCGCGCTTGCCTCTGACAATATCTGGCAAGCAGTACAGGCCCTGGCAAAGCGCAAGCCAGTGGTCGCCTCTTTGGGAGACGTGGCAGCCTCAGGTGGGTACTATATCGCTGCTGGCGCCACTAAGATCTTTGCATCAGCGACGACCATCACGGGCTCCATCGGTGTTATCGGCGGCAAAATCGTTATCGAAAAGGCCGCATCCAAGCTCGGTATTCGGGCCGAGCGGCTCCAAAAGGGTGCGCGCGCCCATTTATATAGCCCCTTTGCACCATTTGGGGAGGACGGCCGCAACGTGGTCAGGCAGGCAATGGCTGAGACGTACAACCTTTTTGTAGAGCGTGTGGCAACGGGCCGCGGGCTCGACAAGGAAGCAGTATTGGCATCAGCCGAGGGCCGTATTTGGTCGGGCTCCCAGGCGATCGAACGCAAGCTCGTCGATGCAGAGGGCGGCTTGTTCGAGGCCTTGACACACGCCAGAGCTCTGGCTGGACTTCCCCCCACAGCACCGGTGGAAGTATTCCCCAAACCCAAAAATTTATTTGAAATGCTCGGGGAATCCCTTTCTGACCCGCAGGTCACTGCCCCACAGGTCACTGCCTTGCAGGCCATTCTTCACAAGGAGCGCTCTATCCAATATGGCCTGGCACTTTCCCAGCTGCTGAGACACCACCGGGTCTTGACGTTTGCCCCTGTCCTGTTCGAGATACGCTAGGCCCTCACAATGTTCGCACCGTTTTCGAAATCCGGGATAGGCCTACACACTGGGCGTCCATCATCGATCACAGTGGAAATGGGCGCGCCTGGCACTGGCATTGTTTTTATCATGAATGACGGTCGTATCCCGGCTACACCCGTTTCCATCGACGACAACGGGTGCTTGGCCACGACACTGAGAAGCTGCGGCAACGCCCTTCACACGGTCGAACACCTGATGGCAGCACTTGCAGCATATGGTGAAACAGATGTCCGCGTTACCGTGGATGGCGATGAAATCCCCATTTTGGACGGCAGTGCGCTTGGTTGGGCCGAAGCCCTCAAAGACAGAGGGGCAGCACCTCCTCCCAGGTTTGTGCACATCTCAAGACCGATTGAGGTAACCGATGGGGATAGCCGAGCTCAGCTTACACCACTACCTCCTGACGGCTCGCCTTTGATACGGGTCACCGTCGATTTTTCTGAGAGCTGTCGTATCGGCTGCCAAGAGGCCGCATTCTATCCCCTTAAAGATAACTTCCTAAATGACGTGGCAGGGGCCAGGACCTTTGCGTTTGCATCTGATGTCCCATCGATTCTCGCCTCAAACCGCGGTCTAGGTGGCGCCCTCGATAACGCGCTGATCATCGGTCCAGCAGGGCCGCTTAACCCAGAGGGGTGGCGATTTCCAAACGAGCTGGCCCGCCACAAACTGCTCGATGCGCTGGGGGATCTCTTCTTGCTCGGCGGCATCCCCTGGGCAGACATCGTATTGAGAAAACCTGGCCATCGGCTCGTTCACGCGCTTGCCCGCAGGGCGCTGCCGTTTTGCCGTGCAGCTGATGACGTGCCAGCAGGAGGCACGCCGTGAAGCGATCCTCAATCCCACTCCGCCGGCTGCCCAGCACTGTTTGGATTGTGGCTGCCGCATCAACGGTTGTCATGTCTGGATTTGGCATGATCGTGCCGCTTATCCCGGTCTACAGCAGGCAATTGGGCGCCAGTGCCCAAGAGCTTGGCTTGCTCATGGCCGGTCTTTTTTGCGGGCGATTGCTGGCCCAGATCCCTGCTGGTATGGCCACTGATGGTCTTGGACGCCGCCCGGTGCTGCTCTTTGCTCTGGCCGGGTACGCTATTACATGTTTGGGATACGCAACCGCGACGACACCGACCGGCCTTATCGCCTTTCGCGTGCTCCAGGGTATTTCTGCTGGTTTCTTTAGCGTTGCTGCCCGCTCTCTCATGAGCGATCTGGCTGGTCCCAGGCTGCGGGGAACAGCGCAGGGGGTATATTCATCGTCTGTAAACTTGGGATTTGTCCTTGGGCCGATTGCGGCCGGCACGATCGCCGCGGCAGATCTCGATATTACCCTGCCGTTCTTTGTTAGTGCTGGATTGAGTTGTATTGCCCTGTGTGCCTTGGCCTTTTTTCCCTACCCAGCGAAAAGCCTCCCTGTGTCGCCCATCAGGGACATCCACAGTCAACACCCATCCCAAATCAGGCGAGACGGTCGCGTTTTTGCATTGGCCGGCACAAACCTCTGCTTCATGGCTGGTCTAAGTGCGATCATGGCACTTTTCCCCATCGCTGGTGAGGCAGAGATTGCAGGCGGCATTGCTTTTGTCGGTCCTGCCTATGCCATTGCAGGTATCGCAGGGCTCATCTTTGGACCCTATATGGGCAGGCTCAGTGACCGGGTGGGGCGCTCACCCATACTGGTGGCCGGTACTTGCCTGGCCGCGGCCGAAGGCACCGCGCTTTTTCTGACGCGAAGCCCTTACATCATCGCTGTGGCCTTTTTGCTGGGCGGCATCGGTGTGGCTGCGTTTTTCAATAGCCTGCACGCTGCTGTGGGAGACCTCACCACCCGCATCCAGCGCGGTCGGATCACCGGCATCATCGGGTTTGCAGGGGAGAGCGGCGGCATTGCAGGGTCGCTCCTTGCACCGCTCGTGTGGCAGGTCACAGACCTGAAGGTGCCGTTTGGACTCCAGATCGGCTTTTCAACCCTAGCGGTAGCACTAGGACTGTGGTTGTGGCGACGAAGGCCGCTAAAACCAGCGAGAAAGGCCACTGTGCGGGAACCTCTCATACCTGGATAATCCCTCGTGTTGGGAACGAGACCACATTCGACTTGCCCGCACTATTTTTCCTGCTAGACTGCATACATCAAAGATAGCCATTCTGAGGGGGGAGCCGTAAGGTACAATGTATATCTCAGCTATATCATTGATGGTTACGACTGGCTGCAACCTGTCATGCGCCTATTGCTTTGAGGGCGAGAAGCGGGGCGAGCACATGACCGCTAACACGGCCAAACGGGCTGTAGACTGGCTTTTGCGCAGTGATGTTTCTGGCCCGTCCAAGGAGTTGGAGATCACCTTGTTTGGAGGAGAGCCGCTGATCAACATGCCAGTGATACGCGAGGTGATCCCGTATGCCCGCAGGCGAGCAGACGAGGTCGGCAAACACTTTACCTTTACCGCCACAACAAATGGTCTGTTATTCAGCGATGAGGTGGCTGACTTTTGGAAGGAACACGGCATTGGCGTGCTGTTGAGCTGCGATGGCCTGCCAGAAGCCCACGACATGAACAGACGGTTCGCAAATGGTGAGGGCTCCTACGGCAAGCTCGCCGTGAATATGGACCGGATACTCAACACCGCGCGCTCCAAGCAAGTGCGGATAACCGTTACGCCGCAAACCGTTCATCTGACTGCAAAAGGCGTATCCTCCCTGCTCGATCTGGGCTTTGAGCATATCGCGATTTACTATACAGAAGAGACCCCATGGGATCGCAACTCCCTGATCACTTACCAGGATCAGCTTTACCAAATTGGCGAGATGTATACTGAAATGCTGGACCAGGGCGCCAAGCGGTCTGTCAATCCACTGGACAAGGGGATTAAAGCAATGCTACGCGCCAATAGCGGCGCATGTGAGTCAGAAAATTGCAATGGAGATCTTCACTTATGCGGCGCAGGGCGCGGCTATCTGGCGGTCGGCGTGGACGGCACGCTCTATCCATGTCACCGCTTTGCCACTGCTGAGAGTTGTCAGGGCAGTCATGCCATCGGCCACATTGACACAAGCCTGGACGAGACGCGCCGGCTGCCGTTTCTGCGCATGACGCGCCGCAACATTCTCGGCTGTGACATGCCGTGTGCGGACTGCAAGCTGAGCGAGGTCTGTAGCGGCAGCTGCACTGCGGCCAACTTGGCTGTTACAGGCAATCTTTTAATGCGCCCTCGCTGGTCGCGCTTCCACGAGCTGATCCGCCACGAAGTATCCAGGGCCATTGTGAATCACTTTGGCTTTAAACGCCTTGATGACTTTGAACGGTGTCAGCAAAAAGGTGCTGACACCGGTGTAACTGTAAATGAGGAAGGACAACGTCCGACCATTCACAGAGAGGGGGAGAACCATGCCAAAAAAGAAGAAGCTAGAGCGGTCTAAGGCCCTAGAGCAAGAGATTGACCACAACGAGCAAGTGGCAGCTGTCAAAGAGACCATTAGGTCTGCTGAAAGCTTTGATCCAGAACAGGCGGCTGCGACGATTCAACTGCTTAGGGAGTTGATTCCCGATCTCGACCGCCATGTGACGCCGATGGATGTTCTGGAGCGGATGAACCCGGGCATGCTCGGTGAATCGGTTGATGGCTGTACGTCCTGCACCTATTGTAATAGGTGCGATTCGTGCGAGAATTGTGTGACCTGTCAATCCTGCCAAAAATGCGATGGCAGTTGTAACTACTGCGACACTTGTCAAAGGGAAATCGTGATCGACGAGATGATCATAGGATGTCCATCTGAGACGCCAGTATCAACAGACCCCAGAAGGCTCATCGACCCAGACGACCTGGTGAAGCAACAGTTCAGTCAGATTATGCAAATGCTCTCGCCTTATGTCCGCGCCAAATAAAATGGCTTGAGCGAGCCCTAAGCCGTGATCTCTATTTTTCGCGGTATCAGGCGTTCTGCTTTGGGCAGCACCAGGGTGAGTACCCCGTCTTTGAGTGCGGCGTTGATTTTGGTCTGGTCGATGGTATCTCCTAGCCTAAAACTGCGGGTGTAACCGCCAATGCCGTACTCGGTATATACCGACTGGAACCGATCTTCGGTCTTGTCGACCAACCCGGTAATGGTGAGTTGTTTGTCCTCTACATTGATGTCGAGGTTTTTCTTTTCCACTCCCGGGAGATCCGCGAGCAAGGTAATCGCATCTTCTGTCTCAAAAATATCTACCGTGGGTGAGTAGTACACGCCCGCGTGGGTTGGCTCACCTTCATTTTTTTTGATCTCTTCTTTTTCTCTCAGACTTATCTCTCTGCTTTCTTTGTATTCTGACATGGCACTTTCTCCATCGTTGTTGGACCGTCAGTTGTCTATCAAGACTGAATTTCTATCTTGCGCGGCCTAGCTTCTTCTGCCTTGGGCAGCATGATTTCTAACACGCCGAGCTTGTAACTCGCCTGCACCTTGCCCGGATTGATCTCCTGGGGCAGATCTATCGATCGACTGAACGTGCCGTAGCCCCGTTCCCTGCGGTGGAAGCTCGCCGCTTCGTTGGCTTTGGGTCGCTTGCGTTCGCCCTTAATGCTCAATGTATTGGCCGTGGCGTTGATCTCCAGGTCTTTGGGATCTATACTTGGAACTTCGGTCCGTACCACCAGGCTCTCGCCATCGTCAAAGAGATTGAGCGGAGGAAACACACCAGCCCTGGACGTGGCTTTTGCCTCGCCGAACAACCGATCCATTTCCCTGCTCAGTCGTGACATTTCACTCCAAACGCTCGGAACACCAGAACCCCATCTTACTAACATGACCTTACCTCCTGCGTGATGCTACCGGCATTGCCGGCTCTGTCTTGTTTCTCCCTGCTGTGGGTCAACGTAGTCACCGAGGGGTGTCGGTAAAGGGTTGAGCTATAGAATCGACGCTCCATACGAACGTTTCGCAATGGACCCTACCCGCTGATACAGGGCAGGGACCACGATCATGTTCAGCACGGTGGCGGTCATCAGGCCAAACAGGATCACGATCGCCATTGGCGCCTGGATTTCACTACCCGGCTCCCCCTGGGCCAGGGCCAGGGGTAGGAGGCCGAGCCCTGAGGCCAGGGCGGTCATCAGGATGGGAATCAAGCGCTCTTCAGCGCCCCTTCTGACTGCACTTGCCACGTCAGTCATCCCCTCCTGTTCCACCAGGTTGCGAATATGGGTGATCATCATGATGCCGTTGCGCGTGGCAATGCCAAAAAGGGAGATGAACCCGATAATCGATGCAATGGTGATCACGCCGTCACAGACAAAGACCCCGATCACGCCGCCGATCAGGGCCAGGGGTAGGTTAAGCATGACAAGGGCCGCGTCCCGAATCGATCCAAACGCGATAAACAACAACAGGAAGATGCCCGCCACCACCAGGACGCCCAATAGCCCAAGTGTTCTTGTGGCACGCTCGGCTGACTCGAACTGCCCACCGTATGCCACGTGATACCCTGGTGGCATCGTCACATTCCCTTGGACTGCCCAGCGAATATCGTCCACCACGGCCTGAAGGTCCCTGTTGGCCACGTTGCAAGATACCACTGCTTTTCGCTGGACATGTTCCCGGCTGATCATGTTAGGTCCCACGTCCCGCTGTATGTGGGCTAGCGCGTGGAGCGGCACCATGGGCCCGGTAGGCGTTGCGATCAGCAGCTCGCGCATCGTTTCAAGGCTCTCGACCTGATCTGCCTCGTACCTCACCAGCAGGCCAAAGCTCGCCTGTTCCTCCCTTATCTCGGTAACCACCTCGCCGCGAAACGCGGTCTCGATCGCATGGGACACATCCTGGATCTTGAGGCCGTGCCGGGCAATGGCAGGGCGATCGTATGAGACCGTAACAAAGGGGATGTCAGCCTGCTGATCCTTGGACAAGTCCACCACGCCGGGGATGTCTTGCATAGCCGTCTGGACCTGCTCTGCCAGGTCGCGCAGCACAAAGAGCTCGGGCCCGAAGATCTTCACTGCAATGCTAGCCCGGGTGCCTGAAAGCATATGGTCGATGCGATGGGAAATGGGCTGCCCAATGATAACGGTCAACCCAGGGATGGCTGACAGGGATTCGCGGACCGAGCCCAGGAGTTCTCCCTTTGAGCGATCGCCCATCTCCAGGGTCACATCGATCTCGGCAGAGCTCGGGGGCATGCCGTGTTCGTCCAGATCATCTCTGCCCTGGCGTCGCGTGGTAGAGAGCACCTCGGGCTCGTTGAGCAATGTCTGCTCCACCAATCGACCGAGCTGCTCTGATGCTGTAAGGTTGGTCCCGGGCAAGGTGACCGTGCTGAGGGTCAAAGCACCTTCGTTGAAATCTGGTAAGAACGCCTGCCCGGCAAAGAACACCGCGCCCCCAGCTCCGATCAACAGACCTCCGGCTGCAATGGCAACTGATTTCCAATGTTTGAGCGCCTTTGTGAGTAAGGGCGCATATGCGCGCTTGAGCCACACGACCACGAGCGGCTCGCGGGCAGCCATTACCGTGCGGGATCTGGGCAAAAGCCATAGGCTCAACGCCGGCGTAACGGTCAGGGCCACGAGCAGAGAGGCGAACAAAGAGATGATGTAGGCCTGGCCAAGCGGCATGAGTAACCGGCCCTCCACGCCGGTGAGAAAAAACAGGGGTAGGAACACGAGCATGATGATCAGGGTGGCAAAGACGATCGAATTTCGAATTTCACTGATCGCTCCGAACACGATCTTCATCAGGGAGGGGCCGGTGCGCTCCCCTGTTCCATTGTCCTGACGAAGCCGGCGGACTGTGTTTTCCACGCCAATGATGGCGTCGTCCACCAGCGCGCCCACTGCGATGGCCATCCCGCCTAGGGTCATCGTGTTGATTGTGGCGCCCATCACTTCGAGTACCAGCAGGGCAGTGATCAGCGACAGGGGGATCGCCAATGCGGTGATCAGGGTCGAGCGCAGGCTCATCACAAAGACCAGGATGATGAACACCACCAGGATCGAACCGTCGCGGATCGCAGCACTGATGTTTGCCAGGGCCACTTCGATAAAATCGGCCTGGCGAAATCCATTGCGTTCGATGGTGATGCCGGTGGGTAAGCTGGTCCTCAGGTCTTCGATTACCGCGTCGAGCCGCTGGTTGAGCTCGAGGGTGTTGGCAGTGGGTTGTTTCTGAATGCCTAGCACCACAGCGGGCTCGCCGTTGTAAGATCCAGCACCGCGACGCAGGGCAGGACCGATAATCACCCGGCCGACATCGCGCACCAGCACTGGTTTTTTATCGCGCACGGCAATGACAGTCTGTTCCAAGTCTTTGATCCTGGCGATCCGACCGACACCATGGATCACGTGCTCCAGGCCACCTTCCTCGAAAAAGCCGGCTGATGTGTTCTCGTTGCTCTCCCTGAGCGCCGCCACCACCTCAGCGGCCGAAAGGCCATAGGCCACCAGCCGGCTGGGGTCGAGCAGCACCTGGAACTGCTTGACTTGGCCACCGATGCAGATGACCTGGGATACACCGGGCACAGCCAGCAGACGCCGCTTGACCACCCAGTCCGCCTGTGTCCGGAGGTCCATGAGCGAATGTTCGTCTCCGGTCAGAGCGATGAACATCACCTCGCCCATGATCGAGGTGATGGGCGCGATCACCGGCTGGGACGCCTGTTCCGGCAGGGACTCGCGCACGAGCTGCAGCTTCTCAGCCACGACCTGCCTGGCGCGGTAGATATCCGCGCCCCAGTCGAACTCGACCCAGATTACCGACGATCCCACATCGCTAATCGAGCGAACCCGCCGGACATTTGCGACACCGTTAAGCACCGCTTCGATGGGAAAGGTAATGGACCGCTCCACCTCCTGGGTGGCCATGCCGTGGGCATCGGTGAGGATCGTCACCGTGGGCGCAGTGAGATCGGGAAACACGTCGACCTTTATATTGGCGCCGCGGTAGATGCCGAGCCCGAGCAAGGCCGCCGCAGCTACGATCACGAAGAACCGTTTCTCTAAGGACCAGTTTATCAGTTTATCGATCATCGTATCCTCAACGGATCAATGGGTATGGCCGTGGGACGGGATTTGAGCGGCTGACCCTGCCAACCGAACCGCAAATGCTCCCTTGTCGACCACGCGCTCACCTAGATCGAGACCAGACGTGACCTCCACATAGCCGGCCTCGCGAATGCCAAGCTCGACCAAGCGGCGCTCAAAGGTCTCACCTTGGACCATGACGAATGCGATCTCCTGGCCCTCTTGATGGAGGATCGCATCTTGGGGCACTGCCAGGCCTGAACGGGCCTGACCCACGACGATCCTCACATCAGCTGACATGCCGATGCGCAACCGGCGATCTGGATTGACCAGCTCAAAAATGACCGGGACAGTGCGGCTCTGCTCGTCGACCACGCCGCCTACCGTTACCAATGCCCCATCCCCGGTCTCGAACGGCGCTTCAAATCCATCTACCTGAAACCACGCGCCCTGGGGATCGACCAACTTTCCCACATTGGCCTCGGTGACCCGCGCCTCAAGCCACAACTGATCCAGATCAGCCACGTGAAACAACTCGGCACCGGCTTCCACAAACGCTCCAGGCGTGGCCAAAACGCGGGTAATCGTGCCTGCAATGGGCGTCCGGATGCTCAGGTTGCCCTTTTTTCGACCTCGGGTTTGGCCCGTGTGATCCAGGTGTTGCCGCAGCCGTTGCATCGATGCTTTGTACTCGGCTTGCCGGGTCTCCACTTCCTTGCGCGCGGCAAGCACCCGCCGCTCGGCCACGGCTCCCTGCTCGTAAAGGGATGTCAACCGGCCTAGCTCGGCGGTCGCGAAATCAAGGGACAATCGGGCCTGCTCCCTGGCCAGTTGCAGCGCTGCTGGATCAGCTGACTGATCGCTGCGTACGCTCAGGGTCGAAAGTGTCTGGTTTTTTGCCACGTCGTCTCCCAATCGAACAAAGCGCTCGTCCACTGACAGCACCCTGCCGGCCACGGGCGCAGTGATGATCGCTTTGCCGCCAGACCGGGCGATCAGTTTGCCGTAAGCAGGGATTGCCTGCCGAAACGACCGCTCGACTACCTGGATGATACCGAAATCGATCTTCCATTGCTGCTCTTTGAGAAATGAAATCCCCCCGGACGCTCCTGCGCTGGCTTGCAGGGGTACTTCGCTGGTGGCGGCATACACAGGCAACTCGCCCAGATCGTGGCTGATGTCCAGGTCTTTTGTTTTCAATCGCAGGATCACCTGGCGCTCAGCTTTGTACTCAGGCGTGACCGTAGGGCGAAATATCCCGGGCGAGCTCGGCGTGTTAACCGAGAAGACTTCGTTGGGATGACCACCACCGCTGAGCACCACAGTGACCATGCCGGCAGTCACCGGTGAGTAGTCGGTCAACCGGGTTAGATGGGCTGCCATGACCGACGGCTCCCCCTTTACCAGGGCGGCGAATTCTACAAACAGCTCGGTGCGGTCAGTGAAGTGGGTCTTTACCACGACCGCGCGGCTCGTATCCCCGTGGTCGTGGGCGTGCTCGGTTTCATGACCGTGCCCATGTCCGTGCGCGTCGCCGTGGGCGTGGCTGTGGGTCCCATCTGCACGGCACCCGGTGAACATGGCAACCCCCACCATCACAACCCAGGTGGTTACAAACAATTTCATTTTATTTGTCATTGGACAGGCCTCCTGGTTAGGCGGCCCAGCCGAACCTGAGCCGTGCGCGCTGCCAGCGCCATATCCAAGGCCTTGAGCTGGGCTGACGCTGCGCGCTCGTAAGCATCGACCAGGGCTAGCACAGACAGTTCTCCACCGAGAAACCCGGCCTGTGCTGTTTCGACCAACCGAACCGAAGCATGGTTTGCAGCATCCTGAAATTCACGGGCCGCCTGTGCAAGGATGGTTGCTTTTTCCAGCCAGCCCTTTATCTCGCCCGATATCTGGCGCAGTTTTATGGATTTCTCCGCCTCTGCCTGGCGCTGCCTGGCCACACCGGCCTTTTCAGCACCCTGGTTTCTGGAAAATAGCGGCACGGGTATGGACGCGCCAATGGTAAATCCATGGGCCCTATCTCCGGGCAGGCGCCGGACCTTGTATCCCCCATTGACGGTCAGCTCAGGTATCCACCAGCGCCCAGCCGCCTGCTTTTCAATCTCGCTTGCCTTGGCCAGCTGGTCCAATGCTGTGATCTCTGGGTGTTCGTCCGCAGGGAATCCGGGATTCGGACCGGCAATCTCCGCTACATGGGGCAGCAGGGTGCCGCCCACGCGGGGCCAGGGTCTGGGCTTGATATCCATCTGGCCCATGATCGCAACGAGCGCTGACCAGGCAAACTCGCGCTCGGCCCGATGTACATCGATGCGCGCGGTGATGTCGGCAATCTCACGGTTGAGCAGAAGCACGTCGTATTCAGCCGCGTCCCCTGCTGCAGCGCGTCTTTCTAGGCCGGCCATTGCAGATTGGAGCTGTTGTTTCCAGTGCTTGAGTACGTCTACACGGCGCTGCTGGTGAAGGGTTTGATAGAATACCTGGAGCGTCTGCGCTTCAATCTCCCCTTTCAAAGCCTCACCCGCGGCTGTCTGGGCGTTGATCCGATGCTCGGCAGCTTGCTGTTGTAGCCTTTTGCGCCCTGAGAAATCGAACTGCTGTGAAATTCCCGCCACCATCTCGGTCTCACCGTCCCCTGCGGGCGAATCAAATAGCTGCTCCCGATCAAAGGAAACAACTGGATTGGGCCACGTCAATCCGGCAATCTCGGCACGGGCCATGGCCTGTTGCGCTGCCAGGTATGCTGCCACTGGTTCCTGTTCGACTGCCTTGATGACCGCCTGGGAGGCCTGGAGTAGCTCTGATTCACCAGAGGCGACCTGGGCCAGTGCTGCCGGCAGCATCGCTGTCAATAAACAAAGAAGAGGCGTACCTCTGCTAATTACTCTCATTATAAAACTCCAACACACAGTCGCCGGACACCGGGTGACTGCAGCGAAACGGCACCTTTTCTTTTTGCTATGAAGTCAGAGAGTAGCGCTCAGCAGCGCCAGCGTTGGGAGCGCAAGCAATGATCACGACCGGATTGTATTGCCAGGCAGGGCCCAGCCCTGACCCAGACGGCGCCATGCCGATCAGGCTCATTGAACACTAAAGAACTGAAACATGGCTTGCCGGTCTCGACCTTTTCCAACAGAGGCGCACAAGCTGAATCGATCTTGTCCCAATTCAGGTGTCTCACACCGATTTTTTCCCGTTCGTGAGCATTGTCCTGATCCGGGTCGGCAGGGGGCTCATGGGAGTGTTCGTGCTCAAATGGTCCGTGGTGATGTCGGTGGGCATGGGTGTGATCCGGCCCTATCGATTGGCCAGCGCTGACAATCAACGAATGACCGCAACACCAAGCCACGCTCCACTCGATCAACGCCACAGCCAGGACCAGTACGCATTGTTTTTTCGACTCGGCCCACATTAAATACACATTTTGCCCGGATAGAACGGGAGGGTCAACTGATAACCGCTATGGCCAAGCTACGTTATTCACCCTCCCCCAGTGTCCAATTATCCATCGGGGGAGGGCCGGGGTGGGGGCCAAAGAGAGGGTGGTTCAAACCCCCTTAAGCAGACTCTTTGAATTCAGCGTCTATGACATCGTCGTCGTTTGCGCTTGCAGTTGGATGGGCCCTGGATTGACTTGTTTCTGCTGATGGTTGCGCTTGTTGATACACAGCTTGGGCCATCTTATGGGAGAGCTGAGTGAGGTTCTCTATCTCGCGTTCCATTCGATTCGTATCATTTGAGTCGATGGCTGACTTGAGATCGGTCAAGGCGTGGTCAATGGCAAGGGCGTCGTCTTGCGATATCTGATCACGGTTTTCGTTCAACGTTTTCTCTGTGGTGTAGAGAAGTTGTTCTGCCCTGTTTTTGGTCTCGATGTCCTGGCGTCGCTTCTCGTCTTCATCCTTGTGCTGTGCCGCCTCTTTGACCATGCGATCTATTTCACTATCGCTTAGCCCGGTGGATGCGGTGATGGTGATCTTTTGTTCTTTGCCCGTTGCCGTGTCCTTGGCCGAAACATTGACGATACCGTTGGCGTCAATGTCAAAGGTCACCTCGATTTTGGGTACACCCCTTGGTGCAGGCATGATGCCTTGGAGGTGGAATCGCCCTAGGGTTCTATTGTCCCCGGCCATGGAGCGCTCCCCTTGGAGCACGTGGATTTCTACAGAGGTCTGATCGTCTGCGGCAGTGGAATATGTTTCCGTCTTCTTGGCCGGGATGGTTGTATTGCGTGGGATCATCGTGGTCATCACGCTGCCCAGGGTTTCCACGCCAAGGGAGAGGGGGGTCACGTCGAGTAGGAGCATGTCCTTAACCTCTCCAGAGAGCACGCCTGCTTGAACCGCAGCGCCCATGGCAACGACTTCGTCCGGATTGACACCCTTGTGGGGTTCCTTGCCAAAGAGCGCTGCCACCTTTTGTTGCACCAGTGGAATGCGTGTGGAACCGCCCACGAGGATAACTTCGTCGATATCGCCGGGTTTTTTCCCTGCATCCTGAAGCGCCAATCGGCTTGGCGTTAAGGTGGCTTCGACAATGTCGCCAATCAGGGATTCGAATTTGGCCCGCGAAAGCTTGATGTCCATGTGTTTGGGCCCTGAAGCGTCTGCGGTCAGGAACGGCAGGTTAATCTGGGTCTCCATGACAGAGCTCAGCTCGATTTTGGCCTTCTCAGCCGCTTCCTTGAGCCGTTGCAGGACCATCTTGTCCTTTGATACATCGATGCCCTGGTCTTTCTTGAATTCGGAGACGAGCCAGTCGATGATCGTTTGATCGATGTTGTCACCACCGAGGTGGGTATCTCCGTTGGTAGCTACCACTTCAACGACATTGTCTCCCACGTCGAGGACGGAGATGTCAAAGGTGCCGCCGCCAAAGTCGTAAACCACAATGGTCTCGTCCTTTTTCTTGTCGAGGCCATAGGCCAGGGCTGCTGCTGTGGGTTCATTGACGATGCGCTCGACTTTCAGGCCGGCGATTTTACCCGCGTCTTTTGTGGCCTGTCGCTGTGCGTCGTTGAAATATGCAGGTACGGTTATTACCGCGCTGTCCACCTTGTGGCCGAGGTGCGATTCTGCTGCTTTTTTTAACTTCATGAGTACCTTGGCCGAGATCTCAGGAGGCGCGTGCTGCTTGCCGCGTATTTCAACCTGCGCGCCCCCGTTGGGCGCTTCGACCACGTTGTAGGGCACCATACCGATTTCTTCTTTTACTTCTCCGTATCGGCGCCCCATAAAGCGCTTGATTGAAAATACCGTACCCGCTGGGTTGGTCACTGCCTGGCGCTTGGCAATTTGCCCGACAATGACCTCTCCCTGGTCGTTCCACGCGACAACCGAGGCGGTCGTGCGGGCCCCTTCTTCGTTGGGGATGACGATGGGGTCCGTTCCTTCTATGACCGAAACGACGCTGTTGGTCGTGCCCAGGTCGATTCCAATGGTCTTTCCCATGATTGCACCTCCTTGCGGCTGGTTGTGGCAGCCGCCTTTGAGATGCAACGTAGTCACTGCGACTTGCTGGTAAAGGGAAGCCGAGCTTCCGTGGCCTTGGCGGAAAGGCAATTGATTTATCTGCGATTTGCCAATACCCTCCTCATTAACCGCAATACAAAGGGAACGTCTATTGGATACACGAACAACATCTGTTTATCGTATCTTCATATCCTCCACGGCCATTGACCTGGAAGATTATCGCAAAAAGGCGTTTGACATGATCATGCGCCTTGGCCACCTGCCCGTGGGAATGGAGGCCTTTGGGGCCCAACCAGGTGAGCCGGTTGATGTCTGCTTGGCAAAGGCCAGGCAGTGCGATGCGCTGGTGGTCATGATAGCCCATCGCTACGGGCAGCGGCCAGCCCCAGAAGAAGGTGGGGATGGCAAAAAGAGTATCACCTGGCTGGAGGTGGAAGCAGCATTGGATGCGGATAAGCCAGTGTTCGCCTTTGTCGTGGACCTGGATTATCCCTGGACAAAACTCAGGGAACAGGACCGGCTCCTTCATGCCAAGGATAAAGCAGAGGAACGCCAAATCGTTGAAAACGTCAAACTGCTCCAGGCCTTTCGTACAAACTGCCTGGAGCACAAGCTGGTGCGCGATACGTTCACTACGCCGGATGACCTGGCCGCAAAATTGGTCGCAAGTCTCTCCAGTTGGATCAGGACCGGTCAGGCCAACGCCAGGCCAGCCACCCAACGAATCCACCAATTTAGAGTGGTTCACCCACTCCAGCCAGCACCCCATTTTTGCGGTAGGCAGTACCTCTTGGATGACCTGCACAGGTGGTGGCAAGATCCAGTGCATCCAGACCGGGTACGCGCCCTAGTAGCTGTTGGCGGTGAGGGCAAGACCGCGGTGGTCGAACGCTTTTTGCAGCAAATTCAGGCGCAAAAACCAATGGGAAGCGTGTTGGTCTGGTCGTTTTACGAGGATCCCAATACCGACGCCTTCTTGCGCGAGGCGTGTATTGTGTTTGCAGGTGAAGAAGGAGAAGGCACAGGCGGTCGCCTCGAGCGCCTCCAACGAGCACTGACTTCGGGCGAGTCCCACCTGTTGATATTAGACGGCCTAGAGCGGGTACAGGCAACCGGAACCGGGGGCAGGGCAAAGGCCAGGGGGGAGCTCGAAGACCACCGGCTTAAGAATCTACTGCGCTCTCTGGCTAGCGGGATCGGCAACGCACGTGCGCTGGTTACTTCCAGATACAAACTCAAAGACCTGGACCAGTGGGAGGGGGCTGGATATCTGACCCATCTGCTCGATGAGCTAGATGCACAGACAGCAGTTGATGTCTTACATGCGTGGAACGTCAAGGGTACCGACGAAGTGCTTCTCGCCCTCTCTGATCAGGTTGGCAACCATGCCCTTTCGGTTTCTATATTGGGCTCCTATCTACATCATTATTGTGATGGAAATCCACATCGCGCCAAGGAACTAGACCTGGAAAACGAGAGCGAAGACGACCCCCTGGCAGCCAAACTAAGCCGCATCTTGGCACAGTACGCGAAACATATGCCCGATGACCAAAGAGATCTATTGATCCGGCTGTCTGTGTTTCCCAACGGTGTATCTGTTGAGGCAATGGGATATCTAATCGATGCCGGCGGCGAGATCGCCGGCGCCTTGCTCGGTACTACCGATCGAAAACTTGCAAGGCTCGCGGATCGGCTCAAGGCTTTGGGACTTATTTTTACATATATGCGGACCAGTCGTATCTATTATACGGCCCATCCGTTTCTGAGAGAATACTTCCGCAACCTGCTTGGGGTAACCTCTGAACAGATCCAAGAAACAGTGCGGGCTCGCCTGGCCCCAAGCTTGGAAACAAAACCAGAGAGCAAACCTACCGACCCCAAAATGCTGGACCGGTATGAAGAACTCATCGAATATAGCCTCTTGGCCAAACACTTCGAAGAAGCTTTTCTCCTCTATGATGGTGCCCTACGCGGAGGTAACATCGAAAGATGCCATATTTATCATACGTTGGGTGATTACGGCCGTATGGAGCGGATTACCTCTGGTTTCTTCAAAGATCATGGCCCGCACAACCTCGCTCCGACGCTTTCATCAGAACAGCGTGCGATCTTGATTAACAATTGGGGACTCGCCGCTGCTGCCTTGGGAAATTTGGATCTCGCCAGGACTTGTCACGAGATTGCCGGCCAACTAGCCAGGGATGTGGGGGATTGGGAATTTTATGCCCTGGAACTACAAAACCTTGCGAGGAATCTGTCGGATCAGGGTCACTATCCTAGTGCAGAAAAATTATTTATCGAGTCACTCCAGCATTCAACAGATGAACATAAATACGTCAGAAGAAGCAGCCATGGCATGCTTGCGGAAGTATATCACCGCCTTGGAAAAGTATCTGAGGCACAACAACACTTTGATAAAGCAGCACAAATCTATAATCAGCCATTATCTTCTTTGTCAGGTGTTGCTCAATCCGAGTGCCTTTTTTCCCTGGGATACAAGAAAGATGCGATGACCCGCGCAGAGGCCAGCCTGTCAGTTTGTATAATGGATAAAAGCTTAAGGGACATCGCCCTTCATCGCTGCCTGCTGGGCCGCATCATGGTGCTGGATAATAACATCATCAGCGCCCGATCTCACCTAAAGGCAGTGCGCGAATGGACGGTCAAGTCCGGTCACACTGTTTGTATCTTAAAGGCACACATTTTAGCTACAGAGATCGACTTGTGTACTGGTGAATTAGCAGATGCACTTACAGAATCCACAGCCGGCCTAACCCTGGCAGAGAGCGGCGGCTATGGCAGGTTCGCAATCGATCTACTATTGTTGCGCGCGCGTATCCACCGCGCCAATTCAGAGTACCGCAATGCCTTGCGCGACGCACGCCAAGCCTTGGACCGGTCGTCCAACCCGGCGTGTAGTTATGCCTGGGGCGAGGCAGACGCGCTTCATCTATGCGGTATTTGTCACCAGCACCTCGGCGAGCACCAGCTGGCGCAACAGCGACTAGAGGCCGCGCTCGCGGTGCGCATGCGAATTCAGCACCCTGGCGTTGAGGAAACGCTTCAATTGGTTAGCGATTCCTGATTTGGGTTTCTTGTTTTACCATTGCCAGCAGCATCGCCAACGAGTGCGATGTGGCCGCCGCGGATAGCCACTGCTTCAGTCTATCTCTATCGATTGCCACGTAATAAGGATGCGATACAATTAGTGTGTGTTCGAACCAAGGAGGGGGGATGGAATATCTGCGTTGGTCAGACGATTTGAGTGTGAACGTAAAAGAAATCGATAATCAACACAAGAAAATTATCGAAATGCTTGCCACTTTCTATCAATTCTTTGACAAAGAAGACAGTTCAGCTCTTTGTGAGCTGATCGACGGGCTCTCTAAGTACGCGATGTACCACTTTGAAACCGAAGAAAAGTACTTTGATAAATTCGGATTCCATCTCGCTAGAAAACACAAGGGGCAACATCAAGCCTTTATCGAGAAGGTGGGGGCGTTAAAATCTCGAATCGAAGGTGGTGAAAGAGTATTTTCGTTGGAGGTAACGAATTTTGTGAAGAAGTGGCTGGTAGAACACATCCACGGGGAAGACAAAAGATTCACCAAATGCTTCAACGATAACGGCCTATTCTAGTACCACTAGGCTCCTGTCCCCAAATTCATTTAACAGTTACAAATCTCATACATTTCGATTTGGGTTTTATGTCAAGGGGTTTCTGATTTCGATTGCAGTCCGGATGCCTGGTTCAACCGGTCCAGGTCACATCCGACGATAGCCTCCAGGTTCTCGGTTATCTTGTCGGCCGGCCAATGCCACCAGGCGATGCGTAACAGCTGGTCTATGGTCTGCTCGTCAAATCGGTGCTTGATAACGCTCGCTGGATTCCCGCCGACAATTGCATAGGGCGGTACATCCCGAGTGACGACAGACTTGCTGGCGATAATCGCGCCGTCGCCCAAATGAACGCCGGGTAAAATCGTCGCCTCGTATCCGATCCAGACATCATTGCCGATGACCGTATCTCCCTTGTACGTCTGATTTTCATCTTTGGGAGTCACCTTTTCCCACCCATTTCCAAAGATGTAAAAGGGATACGTGGAGAACCCATCGAGCGAATGGTTGGCGCCGTTCATGATGAACTTCACATCCTTGGCGATAGCGCAGAACCGGCCTATGATCAGCGTGTCTCCGATGAATGGAAAGTGATAGAGCACGTTCTCCTCGAACCGCTCGGGTCCCTGTGGATCATCGTAGTAGGTGTAGTCGCCGACGATGATGTTTTCCCTCGTGATGAAGTTTTTGAGATACCCCAACTGGGCAAAGCCCTTCATCGGTTCCCTGTCTTCTGGGCTCGGTCCTTTCAAAACAACCTCCTGGGTTGGTGGTCGGATTGGCGTCGATCAATTCACCGCTCAGCCGCTCACACTTACTGTAGCGTCGGGCAGATTCAATGGTTCGTCAACCACCCATTCGGCCATGGCCAGGTGAATCAGGGACGACAAATACGGATATTTAAGATACGTTGATGACCTGTCCGTCGAGAATCAGCTGGGGGGTGTTTTCTACTCCATCCAGGAGTATCTCGTTGTACGTTCACTCTGATTGTGGGACTAACACCAGCCTCCTTTCTGAAGCTGGCTTTGACAGGATATCATTGACCTCAGCTATCTTGATATCAGTTGTGGTCCAACCAGTCGTATATACTTTAAACCCCGAATGGAGCCAGCTCAATTCCTCATTCGCGTGCTCAAAAAATTCAGCCGCGCTCATGGTTGCAGGATCCACAGTGGTGTAATTTAACCACCACCAGGTTTCGAGTTCTTCCATGTATTTTATATAGTACTTCATGGATGCACTAGAAATCGTTGTGCCTTGAGGAAAACTGGATAGATCAAAGCGCGCGAATCCAGCCTGCTCAAAGTCACTGCAATCCCCTTTGCTTTCAATATCCCCGAATATTTTCGCAGTCCGTGTTACGCTGCCGCACGGATAATCCTCTTCATAGGTATCTGTGTCGATGATCTCGGTGTCTATCTCTGTGTCCGTATCCGTGTCGCTGTCCGTGTCAGTATCGGTGTCGGTGTCCGTGTCAGTATCGGTGTCGGTGTCGCTATCCGTATCTGCATCGGTATCAGTATCAGTGTCTACATCCGAGTCGCTATCTGCATCTGAATCACTGTCTGCATCCGAGTCGCTATCAGCATCAGAATCAGTGTCTACATCCGAGTCGCTATCTGCATCTGAATCAGTGTCTACATCCGAGTCGCTATCCGCATCGGTGTCAGCGTCAATATCCCCGTCTGCATCGCTGTCAGAATCTGCATCGCCAGCTGATCCTGTCTGAGTATCCAAGTCTGTGCACCCGACCCCACTCAAGGCAAGGGCAGATGCAAGTAAAGCAATAAGCATACTGAAACGCTTTATTTTCATGAGTATTTCTCCTTAGGTTTTAATTGCATGGAAGTGTTTAAATGCATCCATTTTCAAGCATATTAAAGAAAAATATGCGCGTCAATTACTATCAAACTGCCAAAGGCAGTATTTTTGTCGTTCGTTGGAGTATAAACAGAAAAGATCCCTTTTCGGAATGCAAACAGCAAATATTTCTTTTCGGATTGTGAACAGGAAAGATATTTCAATTCTAAACGGTAACAGGTATATTGTTTATAGGTAGCTAGGTGTTCATGGTTTCAATGGTTTAAGGATAACAACAATGCATTATTTCTGTTTAAACACCACTAATATTATTTTTATTTTTTCACTGGCGGTCTTTCTCGTATCGGGATGCGATGAAGATGCCCGAGACTCGGACAGTGCTGGTGATGCCGACACAGACAGCGATGCAGACAGTGATGCAGATTCAGATTCGGACAGTGATGCAGATTCAGATTCGGACAGTGATGCAGATTCAGATTCGGATAGTGATGCAGATTCAGATTCGGATAGTGATACAGATTCAGATTCAGATTCGGATAGTGACACAGATTCGGACAGTGACACAGACATAGATACGGATACGGATATAGACACGGACAGTGATACGGACACCGATACGGATATAGACACCGATACGGATACAGATACAGACACCGATACAGACATAGATACAGACATAGACACGGATACAGATACAGATACAGACACGGAAACCGACACTGACACCGATGATGAGGTGACCCTTAGAATCATGAGCTTTAATGTTCGCAACTTGCACGGAGATGATGGCACTATCAATTCCTGGGATAATCGCAAGAGTATCGCTGTCAGCGCCATCGACGACGCGGATCCTGATATCATCGGCATGCAGGAAGCGTTCGCCGTACAGATCGACTATTTCGTTGACAACCTAGCCGAAAACTACGAATCCTTTGGCGTCAGCCGTTTCGGTAACACCTCTGACGAATACAGCAATATCCTCTATAAAACAGACGTATTCGAACTAGTAGACGACGACACTTTCTGGCTTAGCGAGACGCCAGATGTGCCAGGGAGCAAGTACCCAGGTGCTGATTGGCCCAGGATCTGTACCTGGGGCGAGCTCAGGGTTATCGACGCGCCAGAGATTACTTTCTATTACTACAACACCCACTACTCGCACATGTCCCAGGCCGCCAGGAACTTCTCCTCTGAACTGATTTCGCAAATGATAGATGACAATGTCAATGCGGAGGTGCCGGTCTTCATCGGTGGCGACTTAAACTGCCAAGAGACCTCCTCGGCCTTCCAGACGTTTATCGATGACGGTTTTGCTGACACATGGCAGGCGAGTGGCGCGTCCTATAATGACGAAGATGGGACGTTTCACGGGTATAACGGGTCAGTCAACGGTAGTCATATAGATTGGGTTCTTTATGACACCAATGCCACGTTAAATGGGATCAGCATCGACCACTATCACGAGAACAACCGCTATCCATCTGATCATTTCCCGGTCGTCGTCGATTTTACACTATCGTCGCGATCCTCAGAGGAGTGATTTATCCGTAGCGACCTTCGATATAGTCTGCGGTTTGGGGATGTTGAGGTGAGACAAACATCTTCTCGGTTCTAGACGTCTCTACAACTTTGCCGTGGAGCATGAAGATACACTCGTCACTGGCCCGCCTGGCCTGGGCCATGTTGTGGGTGACGATGAGAATCGTGTACTTGCCCCTTAGTTTCCATATGAGCTCCTCCACAGCTTCGGTGCTCTCTGGATCCAAGGCCGAACAGGGCTCGTCCATTAACAGTACCTTGGGTTTAACCGGTAGTAAGCGGGCAATGCAGAGCTTTTGTTGCTCTTCTAGAGACAGTGCAGTGGCGATGGTCTTTAGGCGATCCTTGGTCTTGTCCCAAAGCAACACCGTGCGCAGCGCCTCTTCGACGATGGCGTCTTCTTCGGTACGGCTCGGCTTCTTACCGCTCGGCTTGTGGATCCTCAGGCCGAACAATACGTTGTCGCGGATCGAGATGGGCAGGGGGTTGGGCCGCTGAAACACCATACCCACGTTCTTGCGCACCTGGACCAGTGCCACGTCAGGGGCCAGGATGTTGTGGCCCAATATCCGGATGTTCCCAGTTGTTCTCACATATCCGAGCCGCTCTACAATGCGGTTCACAGAGCGCAAGTAGGTGGTTTTGCCACACCCGGACGGCCCGATCATGCTGGTGATGATCCCTTGCTTAATCTGCAAGTCCACGTCGAACAAGGCCTGGAAGTCGCCGTACCACAGGTTGAGCTTTTCAGTCTCGATAGCGTACTGGGAGGTCTGTCTAGCCAAAGCGGCCCTCCACATAGGCGCTCGTGCGCTCGTCTTTCACGTTCCTAGTAAAAAGATCGTCGGTGCTGCCCACTTCTACACACTCGCCGGTCAGAAAGAACGCAGTGCGATCCGCCAGGCGCCTGGCCTGCTGGGTGAGGTTGGTCACGAGTACAATGGTCATCTCGTCCCGGAGATCTTTGAGCACATCTTCGATGCGCATGGTCGTGACCGGATCCACGGCGATGGAGAACTCGTCCAGCAGTAGTAGGTCTGGCTCTTGGGAAAGGGCCCGGGCAATGGTGAGTCGCTGTTGCTGACCGCCAGATAGCAGGCTGCCCAGGGATCCGAGCCGGTCCTTGACCTCGTCCCATAGGGCTGCCCGGCGCAAATGCTTTTCCACCAGGTCGTCGAGCTCGGATTTATTGTTGTACTTGCCGTAGAGCCGCGGTGCCATGGCCACGTTGTCGTAGACGCTCAGGGGCAGGCCCACTGGCAAGGGGAAGACCACGCCAATGCGGCGCCTGAGCGCGTACAGGTTGCGCCACGACTTCAAATCTTTTCCGTCGTAGCGAACTGTTCCGCTAAAGCGCATGCCAGCGGTGAACGCGTCCATCCGATTGAGCACCCGCAAGAGAGATGTCTTGCCACTGCCGGCCGGTCCGATGATGCCGAAGATCTCGTTTTCGTAAATGTCAAAGCTGGCGCCTGATAGGGCAGGGGTGCGGCCGTACTTGATGGTCAGATCCCGCACCTCGATCTTTGGGGTCTGCTGGCCAGCGCTGTTTGCAGCAGCTACCATTTCTTTTTCCCTCTGAGCCAAATCCGGAAGCCGATGGAGAGCGCGTTCATAAACAACACAATGGCGATCAACGTCAGGGCCACGGTGAACGGCATGTGCTCAGGAACCCCTGGCACTTGTGTAGAGATGACGAACAGGTGTAACGATAGGGCCATGGTCTGATCGAGCAGGCTTTCAGGAAGAAACGGCAAAAAGAACGCGGCCCCGGTAAACATGATCGGCGCGGTCTCACCGGCTGTGCGGGAGACTTCGAGGATGACGCCGGTCAGGATGCCGCTCACTGAGTTTGGCAGCACGACTTTGCGAATGGTTTGCCAGCGCGTGGCGCCCATGTTCCAGCAGGCCTCGCGGAATGCATGGGGCACTGCCTGGAGAGATTCTCGGGTAGCAACGATAACCATCGGCAAGGTGGCAATGGCCAGGGTCAGGCTGGCAGCCAGGATGCTGGTGCCCATTTTGAAAAACAGCACAAAGGCCCCGAGCCCGTGAAGGGCGTGGACAATGGACGGCACGCCAGCGAGGTTGATGATCGCCAGGTTGATAATTCGGGTAAACCAGTTGTCAGGGGCGAACTCGGAGAGATATACAGCAGCTGCCACGCCAATGGGCACCGAGGCGATCAGTGCGCACACCACCAATGCAATTGTGCCGATGAGCGCGGGAAAAATACCGCCTGCAGTCATGCCGTTCTTGGGATCGGTAGAGAGAAACTCCCAGGTGAGATGTCCGGCCCCTTTGTATACCAGCAATCCGAGGATCAGCAGCACCGGCAAGATCAACATCAGGGTCATAATGAGGTACAGGATCCCCATGGACCTCTCGATGCGCTGATTGCGGCGGTTTAGTTGCGTTGTTTCGAACATCGGGTCACTTCCTACGGACGCCGTTCACAATGAGGTCGGCGGTCAGGTTGATGACGAACGTGATGATGAAGAGAAAGATCCCAAGGGTAAACAGGGCGCCGTAGTGTTCAGATCCCACTGCGGTCTCGCCCAACTCAGCAGCGATACTGGCGGTTAGGGCCCGCACGGAGTCAAAGATACTGTCCGGAATATTGATGGAATGGCCGCTGCACATCAGCACTGCCATGGTTTCGCCAAACCCACGACCCACGCCGAGCAGCACTGCGGCGAGCAAGCCCTTTCTGCCAGCTGGCAACACCACTTTCCAAATGACCTGCCAGCGGGTGGCGCCCATGGCTTCGGCTGCTTCTCGATAATGATCCGGTACTGCCTTGAGCGCGTCCTCGGCAATCGAGGTCATGATGGGCGCTGCCATCAGGCCGAGGATCACACCGGCGTTGAGCAGGTTAAGCCCCATTGGTACGTCAAACGTCTCGATGATCAATGGGTTGAGGATAGACAGACCGATGAATCCCCAGACAACCGAAGGAATGGCAGCGAGTAGCTCGATTAGGATCTTTAACGTCTCCCGGACTTTTCCCTTTGCAAACTCTGCCACAAAGATCGCAGCGCCCAGGGAGAAAGGTACAGCCAGTAACACTGCTAGTCCGGTAACGCTGGCCGTACCGACGATCAGCGCTAGGGCGCCGTAGGTGGGTTTAATATCTGATGTGGGCCGCCACGCCGGCGAGCTGAAGAACTCTCCGAAATCAATGGTATCTGAGATAAAATCGATGCCCTGGCGCGTGATGAACGTGAATACGCTGAGGATGAAAATAATCGCCGACACACCGCCGATAAAGACGATCAGGTAAACTGCCTTATCGCTGAACCAAGCCAGGTCCAGCTTGTCGTGGGTCGCCGATCGGTTTTCAGGCGATACGCGACCCGTGGGGCGTTCAGTCGGCTTGCTTGCCACGTAGCTTCTCCATCAACGCACTGATGCGGCTGCTCAGGTCGTGCACTAGGGATTCGAGGTTTTCAGGAATAGGAACGTCCCACGTTCGCAGGATGGTGTGATACGGCAAGTCCAAAAGCGCGTCCCCTTGTGGCATGTTCAGCGCTACGACCAAGTGGTAAGGCGTGGGGAAGGTATCGAGCTTCCTCACCCGCGACGGCCTGGCGCGGCTGACATCAAAGCCGAACTGCTCGGCAATTCTGTTGAGGTCTGGATGTATCTCTGCCGCAGGCGACCAACCAGCGCTGGCATATACCCCCTCTCCGGGATATGCCTTGCGGGCAATGGCCTCGGCCAGCAAGCTGACCAGGTCGTTGCGCTCGTCCACGAACAGTACGTTGAAGACTTTTGGGACCTTCATCTTGCCCGTGGCTGAAAATACAGTCTCCTCGCAAATATTTTTTGCCTGGTCGCTAAAGCGCTCTACCTTGCTGAAGATTTTGAGCAGGGATACCAGTTCCTGTGGCTCCCGGTCTGCACCGTGTTCCATCAGGGCGCTGAAAATTTCGTCGTAAGCCCTGTCCACCTCGTAGTCGAGTTTCTTGGTTTCTATTGCCGCTTCCGCATCTCCGGCCAGGAAAGCGCGTGTGGCATCCCCCATCATTTTGATCGAGATGGCGGACATTTCCTGTACCCGCTCGACTATCTTTGGCGACAGGGGGTTGGACAGTTGCAGCATCACGCGGCTGATAGTTACGGCGTAGTCTCCAGCCCGTTCGAGGGCGATGGTCATGCGCAGCACCGCAGAGATGAATCGCAGGTGTCCGGCCGCAGGCAAGTGACGGGCCACGAACTCGTGACAGCGTTTGTCAATGCAGCGGATATCCCGGTTGATGCCGTAGTCGTCGAGAACCACTTGATAAAGCGCTTCCCGGTCGTCTTTGGCAATGGCGGCGACTGCGTTTTCGAGCGCAGCGCAGACCCGGTCGGCAATGTCTTGCACCTTGATCCGGATCTCCTGGAGATCCTCGCTCAATCGCTGTTCATAGAGCGTCATAGGCTTTATCTCTCTCCTCAGCAGTAGTGCTCTGTCCAGTTTGCAATGTCGGATAAAAAACCTCCCCCTTGAAAAAGGGGGCAGGGGCTGGGATATCCCCCTTTTTCAAGGGGGAATTTTCAATCTTTGCCCGCCAAAATTCGTTTATCATTTCACTACTTACAAGTAACGGGCTTGATCGGTGCGTAGCCCTTTTTAAGGATGATGCACTGTCCTGTGTCGCTCATGATCCAGTCCATATACACCTTGGTCTTTCCCGTTGGTTGGCCTGCGGTGTACATCATTAGGGGCCTTGCGATGGGATAGGTGGTATTGCTCGCCGTTTCAATGGTCGGTGCAACGCACTCGGCTGCGTCTTCTTTTTTAATACAGGGCATTTTTACGTGGTCCGTGGCATAGGCCAGGCCGCTGTAGCCGATAGCACACGGGGTCTTGGCGACGAGCTCGACCACGTCTTTGGAGCCGTGCATGTCCCGGGAGCCGAGTTTGTACTCCGCGCCCTTGCCCAGTACGGCCTTTTTAAAATAGGCATACGTGCCAGAGTTGTTCTGCCGGCTAACGCGCACGACCTCGTCACTATCGCAGCCTGGGACTTTGATATTGAGGTCAGACCATTTTTCCACCTTGCCGCCTTCGCCGTAAATCGACGCGAGCTGGGCCAACGTGGCCTCGTTCATCGGGTTGTCCTTGTGCAGGAAAACCGCCAGAGCGTCGTAGCCCACGACGTGCTCGACCGGCTCGATGCCGTTCTTCTTGGCGGCTTCGATTTCCTTATCCTTCATTTTGCGAGAGGCATTGGCAATATCAACGGTACCGTTGATCATGGCCGAAATACCCGTGCCAGAACCACCTCCGGTCACGGCGATTGCCACGTTGCGCTCCACCTCAGCGTAAGCTTCGGCCCAGGCCTGGGCTACATTGACCAGGGTATCTGACCCTTTGTTTTGAATCACAGTTCGCTTGCCCTGATCCTGGGCAGCGCCGGGCTCGACGGATTTTGTATCGCTTTTGCCACAACCAAAAGCTGCGACATAAACAACGAATACGATAATCGAATACCTCATTATACATCCTCCTCTTTTCAGCGTTCTCTTCTCAGCTTTTGTTCACTGGGGATAATAGGCTTAGGACGTGACAATCCTGTGACAACGTAGAAAACTCTAAGTGAAGGGGTACATAATATGGTTCTGGCGCGGGAAAAGATATTATATTTCATAAGTATACGGCACTTTTCTAAAGAAGATTCTGCTTGTCGTTTTATCTAGGTGCTATCTGCGATTGAAATCCAGGGTCAGGACATGCCTCGATTGTAACGATTGTCAGGCAGGGGGTGACATCTTTGTAAGGGGTGACATCTTTGTAAGGCTGTCGGCCGGGTTTTTAACCGTTTAGGTGATCCGCGCCTGTTAGGAATAATTAAATAACTCTAGTTAGTTAGCCATATAACCCTTGGGTGTGCGATTTGTGGCACGGCCTTTTCAATGAGGGAGGTGCATCACCCTCAAACAGCCATCGAACAGATGGCAAAGGAGCATGTCATGCAATCCCAACCCACTGAAAAGCAGACGCCCATGACTGTTGTGGCCAACAGAGCCACGGAGCAACCAGCGCCGGCCAGTCCCTTTGGCCAATCAGAGGGGCAACGAGCCCTCGAGGCAATTGCGCCCTTTCTCTCGAAAATCGACGATGCGTCAATACGGCGCCTGCCAGTCACCCCGCCGTCCTTGGTCAGCTATGGCCTGTACTTTGCCGAATTGTATGCAGAAGACCGGGAGGTCTTCCAAGACACCTTTCAAAAGTCAGTCTTTGACGTGGCTGCCTTCGACAATATGCGGGATCGGGCCCAAGCATTTTGGCACCTGGACATTCTTCTACGGCGTATTTGCGACCAAGGCGGTCGCATGCAGACCCTTTTGGCTGCAGCCGGGCCCCTTAGGGCAAAGCTGGTCAAAGCAGCTGACTACCTATGGGGAGACGATCCAGATCTGGGAGAAGAGGTGGCCAAGATTCGCGCGGGCAACAGTCATTTAAATCGGGCAGATGACCTGGGTGCCCTGGCTACGTTGTTCATCGACCATTGGGACGAGGCAGAGACGAACTGCAACGTGACCGAAGACGAGGTGCTGCTGGCCCAAGAGCTGGGTGCCAAGATGATGACCGCCTTGGGCGGGGTCCAGACAAAGGAGGTTTCCGACATTCGCCTACAAAGGGACAAGGCCGGTGAGTACCTGCGCCAGGGTATAGAGGACATTCGGGCAGCAGCGTGCTTTGCCTTTCGCGACGACCCCAAGGCGTTAGACCGCTATCCCAGCATTCGCATGGCCAAAAAAAAGGGTAAGCCCAAAGAGAGAGCTGAGATCGGGCCAGAAGGAGCTGGACAGATAGAGGTTGCGACTGCAGTAGTACCGACCACAGAGGTTCCGAGTGCAATGGAGATTATCTCCGAGCCCCAACAACCGCCCGGAGTGATGTAGGAGAACCTGCTGCCTTTGGTCCTTTTTTGGGGCCTCCAGCCATCTCCCCCGGACCTCCCCCCGGCCCTCCCCCGATGGACAATTGTGCGCTGGGGGAGGGAGAATAACGTAGCCCGCCTATGTTCGTTTATGGCCTTATCTCTCGGTCCCCCTCCCCCAACGTCCAATGGCATTCGGTTAAGGGCAAATGTCGCGATTTTTGCTATTTTTATGCCGGGTAAAGGATCTCCCCCTTGAAAAAGGGGGTTAGGGGGATTTTGACACGTCCAATCGA
>JAAUYD010194156.1_pt1 | contig 90308 bp, 79 predicted proteins | sample 7278101 | NCBI WGS metagenome assembly JAAUYD01 (sample SAMN14350128, study PRJNA611818) | marine sediment metagenome | isolation source: surface marine sediment (0.6m) | place: French Polynesia: Moorea | collected 2018-08
CGCTCCGCGTCACGCCCGCCTACCGGGGCGGACCGGTGGTGCACGTCGCCGATGCCAGCCGGGCAGCCGGCGTCATCTCGAAGCTGCTGTCCGCCGACCAGCGCGGCGACTTCCTGTCGGACCTCGACAGCGAGTACCGCCGGGTCATCGAGGCACACGAACGCGCCGAGATCGAGCGCAACCGGCTGACCATCGACGAAGCCCGACGGAACGCGCCCGACCTCCGATTCGACCCGTCGACGGTCGTCGCACCGACGTTCGTCGGTGCACAGACGCTCGACGGCATCGACGTCGGCGAGCTCGTGCCGTACATCGACTGGACGCCGTTCTTCCATGCGTGGGGCCTGCGTGGCCGGTACCCCGGCATCCTCGAGCACGACGAGCTCGGCGACGCCGCCCGCCCGCTGTTCGACGACGCGCAGAGGATGCTCGACCGGATCGTCGGCGAAGCCTGGTTCGCGCCCAAGGCCGTCGTCGGCTTCTGGCCGGCTCACCGCGAGGGCGACGACCTGGTGCTCACCAACGGTGACGGCCCGCGCCGCCTGCACGGCCTGCGTACCCAGCTGCAACGTCGCAGCGGCCAGCCGAACCTCTGCCTCGCCGACTTCGTCGCCGGAGCCGGCGACGGCGTCACCGACCACGTCGGGGCGTTCGTGGTGACGGCCGGACCCGAGGAGATCGCGATCGCCGAACGGTTCGAGGCCGACGGCGACGACTACTCGTCGATCCTGGTGAAGGCGCTCGCCGACCGCATCGCCGAGGCGCTCGCCGAGCACACCCACGCCCGGGTGCGGCGCGAGCTGTGGGGGTACGCACCCGACGAGGCGTACACGCCCGAGGAGCTGATCGGTGAGCCGTATCGCGGCATCCGGCCGGCGCCTGGCTACCCGGCGCAGCCCGACCACTCCGAGAAGGTCACCGTGTTCGAGCTGCTGGACGCCGAACGCCGCATCGGGGTCGGTCTGACCGAGAGCTTCGCCATGCAACCGGGCTCGTCGGTGAGCGGCCTCTACTTCGCACACCCCGACGCCAAGTACTTCGCGGTCGGTCGACTGCAACGCGACCAGATCGAGAGCTACGCGGAACGCAAGGGCATCGACGTGGCGACCGCCGAACGGCTGCTCGGCAGTTCGCTCGCCTACGACCCGGGCGCGCTGGCCACGACGAGCTGACCAGCGAGCTCCGCGGCGTCGGGGGCCGCAGCGTCGTCAGAGTTGGCCCCGGATCGCGATCTGGTCGCGATCGTTGAGCGTGATCGTGCCGGCGGACGTGTCGACCCAGCCGAGGTTGCGGAGCTTGCGGAGGGCCTTCACGATCGCCTCGCGGGAGAGCCCACACCACTGGGCGAGCTCGGTCTGGTTGATCTCGAGCTCGATCGCCACGGCGTCGTCGCCGTCGGCGCGACCGTATCGGGCAGCGAGCTCGTCGAGTCGGGCGCACACGCGACCCAGCGAGTCGGTCGTCGAGAACTCGAGCTGGCGACGGTTGGACGAGCGGAGGCGACGGATCACGATCGCCAGCAGCGCACCCATGGCAGGGGGATGCTCCTGCAGGAACGCCAGGAAGCGCTCGACCCCGATCGACGTCAGACGGACGTCGTTGAGGGCGACCGCCGTCGCAGACCTGCGCGAACCGTCGATCGCCGAGAGCTCGCCGAGCATCTCACCGGCACCGACGACGTCGAGCACGACCTCCTGTCCCGTGAGCGACGTCGTCGTGAGCTTCACGTCTCCCGACTCGATCACCATCAGGTCGTACGGCTCGTCACCTTCGACGAACAGGGTCGAACCCGACGGGACCGAACGAGCGGTGCCGAGCGCAGTCAGCACACCGGTCTCGGGCGCCGACAACCAGGACGTCTCGGGGGCCACCTCCACGCCGACATCTTCGGCGACGTCGCTCGGTCACGCCCAATCGCACCGCGCCATGCGCGGCCAGGCGGCTGGGTACACATACCCAGCCGCCTGGGTTCACGGACGCTGCCGACCCGTCGTGCCTCGTTCAGAGTGACACCGTGTTTCACGACGTGACGGCATCGGGACCTGAGGAGGGCTCCGGAGCTTGGGACGCTGGCCGTCGCTCGTGGCGGGAAGCACACCGTGGGTGCGGCTGCCTCGGCGGCGGTCCGGTGCGTCGGCGGAGGCGCTCGGACCGGAGGATGCCGTGTCCCAGCAGGTGTGGTGTTCGCGTACGCAGCGGACCCAACGCCATCTGACGCCGGTGGCGCCCGTCGATCGTCGGGCGCCACCGGCAGGCGGGCTTCGAGCCCGTTCGTCGCCGCCGGCCGCGGCGCCGTACGTTCGGCGGATGGAGTTCGAAGGTCGCGTCGTGCTGGTCACCGGTTCGTCGAGCGGGATCGGCGAGGCGATCGCACGGCGCTTCGCCGAGCTCGGCGCGTCGGTGGTGGTCAACTCGTCGTCCTCGGTCGAGGCGGGCGAACGGGTCGCCGCCGACCTGGCAGGCGATGCGCGGTACGTGCGGGCCGACATCAGCGACCCCGACCAGAGCCGTTCGCTGATCGAGACCACGATCGACCACTACGGCCGCCTCGACGTCCTCGTCAACAACGCGGGATGGACGACGCGCATCGACCACGCCGACCTCGATGCACTGACCGACGAGGTGTTCCGACGGACGTTCGAGGTCAATGTGTTCGGCACCTGGTGGCTGACGAAGGCGGCCATCCCGCACCTCCGGCAGGTCGAGGACGGCAACATCGTCAACATCACGTCGATCGCCGGCGTTCGCCCGGTCGGATCGTCGATCGCCTACTCGATGTCCAAGGCCGCGCTGAACCAGATGACCGCACTCCTCGCGAAGTCGTACGGACCGATCCGCGTCAACGCCGTCGCCCCCGGCCTGGTCGCCACACCGTGGACGAGCGAGTGGCACGACCAGCACGCGGCGCTCGCAGCCCGCAACCCGATCCCGCGGTCGGCGACCCCCGACGACGTCGCCGAGGCCGCGCTCGCCCTCGTCAGGAACCGGTACACGACCGGCGAGATCTTCGTCGTCGACGGCGGGACGACGCAGACGATGTGAGATCGCACCCCTCCGGCGTCGCCGCACTCGTTGCTCGCGTACCCCGCTGATCTATCTTTCGTCTCGGATCAGGAAGGGCCCCTCACATGGCAAAGCACCGCTACAACGAACACCTCAAGAACGTGCCGCTGTTCGCCGACCTCGACGACCACGAGCTCGAAGTCGTCAGCCGCATGGCGACCGAGCTCGACTACGACGCCGGCAAGGTGCTCCTCACCGAGGGTGGCACGGCGCACGAGATGTTCGTGGTGATGGAAGGCACGCTCGAGGTCACCCGTGGCGGTGAGCACATCGCCGACATCGGGCCGGGCGGCTTCGCGGGCGAGATGGCGCTGCTGACGCACTCGCACCGCAACTCGACCGTGACGGCGAAGACCGACACGCTCGTGCTCCACATCGACGGCCGCGGCTTCGCGTCGGTCCTGCACGAGGTGCCCGAGGTCGCGGTGAAGATGTTGCCCATCATCGCGGCCCGCGCCGTCGCGATGAGCGACGACCACACGCACTGAGGCCGCGACGGCGCGTCAGGCGACGGCTCGCTCGACGCTGCCGTCAGCGCGCCGAGCGAAGCGCGCACCGTCGATGCCGTGCACCGGATCGTCGCGGTCCCAGGGCCAGCCCCCGAACCCGGTGCGCTGGTAGTCGTCGAACGCCTGTCGGATCTCGGCCCGCGTGTTCATGACGAACGGGCCGTACTGGGCGACCGGCTCGCCGAGCGGCCTCCCTTGCAGCACGAGGATCTCGACCCGGCCGGTCGCGACGAGCTCGACCTCGCAGGCGGCGTCGACCACCGCACCGGTCGAACCGGTCACGAGTTCGCCGCCGACCGACAACCCGCCGCCGTCGAAGACGTACAGCGTCCGGGCGACCCCGTGACCGGCCGCCGGCACGGTCCACGACGTCCCGGCATCCATCACCACGTGCCAGATCGCGAGCTCGGCGTCGGCCCTGGACGCCCACGACGCTGGGGGCGGCGCCGGCGGCACGGCCGAACCCAACGCCCCTGCGATCACCGTGACCTCGACCGTACGGCCGTGGTCGTCGATCTCGACCACCCTCGGGATCTGGGCGTCCCACAGCATCGAGAAGTGCGGCTCGACCATCTTGTCGGCCGCCGGGAGGTTGAGCCAGACCTGGAACAGCTCGAGTGTGTTCGGGCCGTCGCGGTCGAGCAGTGGGAACATCTCGGCGTGCACGATGCCGCGGCCGGCGGTCATCCACTGCACGTCGCCGCGCCCGTAGCGGGCGGCGGCGCCGAGCGAGTCGGCGTGATCGACGAGGCCCTGCCTGACGTAGGTGATCGTCTCGAACCCGCGATGGGGGTGCGCCGGGAAGCCGGGCACGACCTGTCCGTGGTACATCCGCCAGCCGTCGGTGCCGGCGAAGTCGCTGCCCAGCTCGCGGCCGATGAGCGAGGCGGCCGGCCCCTGCCGGTCGTCGGCCGCCGGGTAGCGGTCGAGATGGTGGACGCAGAACAGGAACGGGTCGGTGGTCGGCCACTGGAACCCGAGCGGTACCCGCTGCAAGATCGTTGAGGTCACAACAACAAGCGTAGGGCACCGCCCGTGGATGCGCTCGCGGAGCTCCGAAGCGGCGCGTCGACGGACGGCGCGTAGAGTCCGCTCCGATGACCGCCACCCTCCCGTCCTCCGTTCACGGCTCGATCCTCGGCAACCGCGTGATGCGCACCGAAGACCCCGCCTTGCTCACCGGGTCGGCCCGGTACGTCGCGGACCTCGACCTCGACCGCCCGCTCCACGCGGTGTTCGTCCGCTCCGACATCGCCCACGGCACGATCAACTCGATCGACGTCGACGAGGCGAGGCAGATGCCCGGCGTCGTCGACGTCTGGACCGCGGCCGAGCTCGACGTATCGCCGCACCACGGCTTCGCCAAGATCCACGACGACTTCGCCCGACCGCCGCTGGCGACCGAGCGGGTGCGCTTCGTCGGCGAGGCCGTGGCCGTCGTGTTCGCCGAGTCGGCTCGCGAGGGCGTCGATGCAGCACAGGCGGTCTGGGCCGACATCGAGCCCTTGCCCGCGGTGACCGATCCCGAGCTCGCGCTGGCCGACGGAGCCCCGGTCGTCTTCCCTGACCACGGGGACAACATCGCCACGACCGAATCACCAGACGAGCCAGTCGACATCGACGCGGTCTCCGACGTGGTCGTCCGCGGCCGGTACGTCAACCAACGCATCGCCGTGGCACCGATGGAGCCGCACGGATTCGCCGTCGCGCCTGCGGACGACGGCCGGCTGACCGTCTACCCGTCGAACCAGTTCCCGCACTACGTCCGCATGTTCCTGGCCGGTGCGACCGGGATCGGCGCCGAACGGCTGCACGTCGTGACCCCGCAGGTCGGCGGGGGCTTCGGCGGCAAGGCCGGCCTGCAGCACGAGTACACCGTCGTCGCCGTCGCGGCCGATCGGCTCGGTCGGCCGGTCGTGTGGATCCCGACCCGCACCGAGGACATGCAGGCCAAGGACCACTCCCGCGCCCAGGTGCAGTACGCCGAGCTCGGTTGTCGAGCGGACGGGACGTTCACGGGGCTGCGGGTCCACCTCGTCGGCAACGGCGGCGCCTACCCGGGCATCGGTGCCGCGCTGCCGGGAGGCACGCGGCGGATGTCGCATGGAACGTACGACTTCCCGGCGATCGACTTCGACGTCGCCGTCGCCGTGACGAACACGCCACCGACCGGGGCGTACCGCGGTGCGGGCCGACCCGAGGCGACCGCGCTCCTCGAACGACTCGTCGACCAGGCGGCGCGCGAGCTGAGCATCGATCCGATCGAGTTGCGCGAGCGGAACCTGCTCGGCGACGACGTCTTCCCGTTCACGAGCCACACCGGCAACGTCTACGACTCCGGGCGCTACCTGCTGCCGCTGCGAACGGCGGCCGACGCGATCGGCTACGACGAGCTGCGGGCAGAACAGGCGGCCCGCCGAGAGTCCGGCGACGTGCGACAGCTGGGGATCGGTGTCGCCTGCTACGTCGAGATCACCGCCGGCGGACTGGGCAGCGAGTTCGGTCGGGTGGACGTCCACGCCGACGGCAGCGCGACGATCTACGCCGGCACCCTCTCCCACGGCCAGGGCCACCAGACGACCTACGCGATGCTCGTCAGCGCTCGCACCGGGATCCCGGTCGATCGCATCTCGCTCGTCGACGGCGACACCGACCGGGTGCGAGAGGGCAGCGGCACGGGCGGCTCGCGGTCGTTGCAGGTCGGCGGCTCGGCGGTGGACCAGGCGACTGAGGTGCTCGTCGACCGGGCGAAGGCGCTGGCTGCCGACGTGCTCGAGGCCGACGCCGCCGACATCGTCGTCGACGTCGACGCCGGCACGATCGGCGTCACGGGCGTACCGGCGAGTGCGCTCACGTGGGCCGAGCTCGCCGCCCGCGCCGAGTCCGACGGCGAGCCGCTGACCGCCGACACCGTGTTCGAGCAGGACGGGGCGACGTTCCCGTTCGGCGCGCACATCGCCGTGGTCGAGGTCGACACCGAGACCGGCGAGGCGCGCCTGATCCGTCACGTCGCCGTCGACGACTGCGGCACGGTGGTCAACAAGCTCCTCGTCGAGGGTCAGCAGCACGGCGGCGTCGCATCGGGCGTCGGACAGGCGCTGTACGAGGAGGTCCGCTACGACGGCCACGGCAACCCGATCACCTCCAACTTCGCCGACTACGGCCTGCCCTCGGCAGCCGAGATGCCGAGCTTCGAGGTGCACTCGACCGAGACGCCGTCACCGCTCAACCCGCCCGGCGCCAAGGGCATCGGCGAGGCGGCCACGATCGGGTCGACCCCGGCGATCCAGAACGCGGTCATCGACGCCGTGTCACACCTCGGCGTCCGTCACATCGACATGCCGTGCAGCGCCGAGCGGGTGTGGAGGGCGATCGAGGCGGCGCGCCACGGCAACGGCGATCCGTGGCGCGAGCCGCCTGCGGTGTTCGCGTCGATGACGAAGGGCGTCGTGGGCGACGAAGCCGCAGCCGAGGCGGCCGACGGAATCTGATCACCGGCGCCGCCGGACCGGCCGAACGGAACCCGGCTCCACCCACCGGTCTGGGTACGCTGCGGCGACATGGACGAGTCGTCGCCGGATCCTGGCCGCGGTACGGCGTGACGACCTCAGACCTCACCCGCCGTGTGATCGGGCGCGCCCGCCGGACGATCTCCGGGTTGGCCGCCCGCGACACAGTTCCGTCGGTCGCCGCGCCGGAGCCGGCCGAGGGGCTCCACGAGTGCGAGCTCTACCGCGGCTACGACGACGCCGACGTGGCGCGCCTCGAACTGCTGAGGTCGCCGGCACCGGTCGCGGGGAAGCCCGGCTTCGCGACCGACTTCATCGGCGCCCGGACCAGGATCGACATGCTGCCCGGCGCCGACCGCTTCGACGGCCGGACCGTGTACGAGTTGCCCGTCCCCGGCGATCGGTTGCATGCCGAGACCGCCGAGTACGCCGCGCTGGCGCTGGCGTTCAGCCTGGCCGGTCCGGACCGGTTCCAGGTGTTCGAGCTCGGCGCAGGTTGGGCGCCGTGGATGACCGGAGCGGGCCTCGTCGCGAAGCGCCGCGGGATCGGCCACGTCCGGCTCCTCGGTGTCGAGGCGGGCGACCAGCGGTTCGGGTTCGCCCTCGACCACCTCGCCGAGAACGGGCTGCGGCCGGCCGGCGACGAGCCGGTCACCGAGCTCGACGGGGTTCGCTGCGAGCTGCTGCACGGCGCGATCTCGTGGGAGGACGGCGAGCTCTTCTTCCCGACGGGCGACGCGCTCGACTACGGCATGGCGGCGCAGCCGACCGATGCACCCCACGACTACCGCGGCGTGGCGTTCGAGCAGCGGGCGGTGCAGGCGTTCGCGCTCCCGCGCCTGCTCGCCGAGCACGGGCTCGTCGACCTGCTCCACATCGACATCCAGGGCACCGAAGCCGAGCTGATCGAGCGGTCCCTCGGCCCGATCGACGAGCACGTCCGCGTCATGTGCGTGGGCACCCACAGCCGGGCGATCGAGGGCGAGCTGCTCGGCACGCTCCACCGCGCGGGCTGGCGCCTCCACGGCGAGAAGCCGTGCCGCTTCGTCCACGACGCCGACGGCGCCACGCTGGAGGCGATGACGTCGCACGACGGCGTCCAGACCTGGGTCAACCCGCGTCTCACCGATCCGGTCTGAGGGTGCGGCGCGGTGCCGCCACCGACCACCCGGCCCGGTTCGGCCGGATCGGTGCCACCGGTGCGAGCTACTTGATGGCGAGCGCGTTCGGCGGGCTCGCCACGCCGCTCGGCAGGTTCAGTGGCGCCGAGCTGAAGAAGAAGTCGTAGCGACCATCGGCCGCGCAATCCGCCGCGAGATCGTCGAGCGCGAACATCTCACCGAGCGGCAGTCCGAGCATCGGCAGCAGGACGGTGTGGCCGAACGCCTCGTGGAGGCGTCGCTGGTCGGCGCGGACCTCGGCCATTCGATCCTCGGGAAGCAGGACACCGGGCGGCCACACCTCGACGCTCGGGTTGTCGCACCCGATCGCCGCGATGTGGAGGTTCCAGAGCGTCCGTGCGAGCTCGTCGCCGGGACGCAGGCCCGGCGCGCGCAGTTCGGATCGATCGGCGATGCGCTCGCGCACCTCGGTCGGTTGCTCCTCGTACCAGCCGACCCATCCGAACCGCACCAGCAGCACGTCTCCCTCGTCGACCTCGGTGCCCTGGTCGGCGAGGCAGGCGAGCAGTTCGTCGGCGCCGACGTCGTCCGCCCGGTCACAGCGGAGCGGGCGACCCTGTCGCTCGCGCCAGCGAGCGATGTCGGCGAGCACACCTCGCCCGACGATGCCACGTCGCGCCCAGTGGTCGACGCCGTGGTCCCCGTCGGCGACGCCACCGAAGTGACCGGTACCGGGCTCGTCCTCGAGCGCCGCGTGGTTTCGGATGTGACGGAAGCCGTCCCACTGGCTCGACGACTGGGTGTTCCACGAGTGCAGCACGTCGTCGTGACTGGTGCTGACGTCGTCGCCGGTGATCTCGTGGCGGTACGACGCCCGGCCGAACAGCGGCGGGTCCGGCAGCCGCATCGACCAGTTGAGCGCGAACGCACGGCCGCGTTCGATCAGTTGGCCGGCAGCTGCTGCGCGCTCCTCGGTCAGCAGGTTGAGGCAACCGAAGGCGTCGCCGTCGTCGGTCCAGACGTCCCACGCGCACGGGAGTCCGGCGCGGAGCGGCAGGTCGTCGTAGTCGGGCAGCCCGGTCATGCCTGCATGTCAGCAGGTCGGCGACGACAACGACGACACCGACGACCCGGCGGCGGAGTGTCAGATCGTCTCGGTCACCACATCGATGACGGGCATCTTCTGATCGAAGTGGCGCAGCGCCTCGGCGGCGGACTTGACGATCGACGGCAGGCGCGGGTCGTCGTCGCGGGTGCGGATCACGAGCCGGAGCCGGGTGGTGTCGCGGTGCACCTCGAAGACGACCGACGGCGGGTCACCGACGACGTCCTCGGGCTGGATGACCCCCGAGATGAGGAGCTCACGCCTGACGGCGGCGACGTGGGCGACCCCCGAGCGGGCAGCGGTGTCGACGGCGCCTGCGAGATCGGCGCCGGCCAGGTGGGTGCCCGGGCCGAACGAGATCGCGTGCTTCGGGTTGCCGGTGATCACCACCGGGATCCGCGACCGCGCCGCGCACAGGGCACCGCGTTCGCCTGGTGCGAGGTCGCCACCGGCGCGGCTCACGACGGCGACGTCGATGTCGCCGCCGTCGAGCGGGCACTCGCCCATCGGCTCGAGACCGCGGCAGGGCGACGACGCATCGTCGGGTTCGCAACCCACGACCGCGTGGCCGGCTGCACGCAGCTCGGCCTCCGCACCGGCGCCGACACCTGGTGCGCCCTCGACCAACAGCACCTTCATGCTCAGCTCCTCTCGGGGGGCGAAACGAATCACTCGATGGTGCCAGCCGGTCGACCCACGGCATAGGGCCGTTGGTCCCGGTTCTCCGCAGAGTGGTCGATCGGCCACGATGGTGCGATGGAGACGCCGCTGGAGGGCATCCGGGTCCTCGACTTCACCCGCGTCCTCGCCGGTCCGCACTGCACCCGCATGCTGTGCGATCTGGGCGCCGAGGTGATCAAGATCGAGCCGCCCGCCGGCGACGTCACACGGTTCACGTATCCGCGCCGCAACAGCATGCCCACCTACTACGTGCAGCAGAACACGGGCAAGCGATCGGTCAGCCTCGACCTGCAGCGACCCGAGGCGGTCGAGATCGCGCTCGAGCTCGCAGAGCGCAGCGACGTCCTCGTCGAGAACTACCGACCCGGTGTGATGGACCGCTTCGGGCTCGGCTACGACGCCGTCAGCGCCCGCAACCCCCGGATCGTGTACACGTCGATCTCGGGCTACGGGGCGACGGGCCCGTGGCGTGACCGGCGGGCGTACGCGCCCGTCGTCCAGGCCGAGGTCGGGTTGACGAAGTCGCAGGGCGACCACGGCGGCCACGGCGCGTACCGCAACGACCGTCACAGCCACGCCGACCTGTACACCGCGCTCGACGCGGCTGCGGCACTGCTCGCCGCGCTCTACCAGCGCGAGCGAACCGGCCGCGGGCAGTGGATCGACGTCGCGATGGCCCAGGTGACGCTCTACCTGAACGAGCACGTCCACAACGACCTGTGGGACGGCGACACCGATCCGAACTGGATCCGCAGCTTCGGCAACGAGCACCAGCCGGTGGTCACCCTCGCCAACGGCGACCAGGTCATCATCGCCGGGCACCCCGCCTCGAAGGGGAACTTCGAGATGTACATCGGCGCGATCGAGCGGCCCGACCTCGCCCACGACCCTCGCTTCGCCACGCCCGCCAGCCGCCAGGAGCACATCGACGACCTGGTCGCGTACATCCGCGAGTACGCCGCGACCGTGCCCGACGCCGAGGCGTTCGAAGCCCAGTGCTCGCGGTTCAGCCTGGCGGTCGGCGCGATCCGCTCCGTCGCCGAGGTGTGCGACAGCGAGTGGGCCCGCGAACGGGGGGTCATCGCCGAGGTCGACGACCGGGGCGGCGGCACGTACCGGATCCCGAACGCGCCGTGGACGTTCAGCGACGGGCCGGGCGTGGGCGTACGCGGCACGCCCCGCTACCGCGGTGAGGACAACGCCGAGGTGCTGCGCGAGGTGCTCGGCTTCGGTGACGCCGACATCGAGCAGCTGGCCGAATCGGGCGTGCTCTCCGAGCACCGCCCACGTGGATGAGTCGCACGCCGGCATCCCGGCGAACGGGTGAGGATCGGCGACCGGGTGAACGACACGATGCATGAGCTGCGATGCCGCTGACCTTCCCGGTGGCCCCGATGAAGGCGACGCTCGGCTCGCTGCCGGCCGACGACGACCGGTGGGCGTTCGAGGTGAAGTTCGACGGCTACCGCACGCTCGCCTTCGTCGACGGCGAATCGGTCAGGCTGCAGTCGAGCAACCAGCACGACGTCACGGCGTCGTATCCCGAGCTCACCGATCTGCCCCAAGGCGTCAACGCGGGCATCGCCGTGCTCGACGGCGAGCTCGTCGTGCTCGACGACGACGGCCGACCGCGCTTCGAGCTCATGCAGCGGCACGAGCGCGAGGCGGTGTACCAGGTGTTCGACGTGCTCCGCATCGACGATCACGACACGATCGGACTGCCCTACGAGGACCGCCGGCGGCTGCTCGAGCAGCTCGTCGAGCCCGGCCCGAACTGGCTGGTGCCGGCGCACAGCGTCGGTGGCGGCGCGGCGTTGCTCGCGGCGACCGGCGCCCAGGGGCTCGAGGGCATCATGGCGAAGCGGCTGGCGTCGACCTGGGTGCCCGGCAAGCGCACACCGAACTGGCGCAAGATCAAGCACCGCCGACGCACCGAGGTCGTGATCGGCGGCTTCACGGCCGGCGAGGGCAACCGTGCGTCGACGTTCGGCTCGCTGCTGGTGGGGCGGTGGGACGGTCCCCGGCTGGCCTTCGCCGGGGGCGTCGGCACGGGATTCGACCAGGTCACGCTCGACCGGCTCGGGAACCGGCTCCGCGACATCCGCACCGGCGACTGCCCCTTCGACCCGATCCCCCCGGCCCCGTACCGACGCCACGCCACCTGGGTCGAGCCGACGTTGTCGGCCCTGATCGAGATGACCGAGTTCACCAACGACGGTCTGGTCCGCCATGCCAGCTTCATCGAACTGGTGGACGGATCGTGAAGCACGGCGAGATGCTCGACTGGGCCCGCCGACTCGACGCGGGCGACCCGCTCGGCGCGTGGCGCGAGCGATTCCAGATCCCCGACCCCGACCTCGCCTACCTCGACGGGAACTCGCTGGGCATGCCGCCGAAGCGCACGCTCGAACGCGTGCAGACCGTGATCCGCGACGAGTGGGCGGGCGGCCTGATCCGCAGCTGGGAAGACTGGCTCGACCTCCCCCAGCGCGTCGGTGACCGGCTCGCGCCGCTCATCGGCGCTGGTGCCGGCGAGGTGACCGTGCACGACTCCACCACGGTGAACCTGTACCAACTCGTCGTCGCTGCTGTCCGGCTCCGCCCCGATCGGTCGGTGATCGCGATCGAATCGAAGGACTTCCCGACCGACCGATACGTGGTCGACGGCATCGCTCGTGCGCGAGGTCTCACGGTGCAGGAGGGCTTCGACGACCTCGGCGGCGTCGCCGTGGCGGTCCGGTCGATGATCGACTACCGGAGCGCCGAGATCGTCGACCTTGCCGCCGAGACGGCCCGGGCACGCCGGGCGGGCGCGCTGGTGGTCTGGGACCTCTCGCATGCGGCCGGCCTGCACCCGGTCGGCCTCCACGCGGCGGGCGCCGAGCTGGCGGTCGGATGCACCTACAAATTCCTGAACGGCGGTCCCGGCGCGCCGGGCTTCAGCTATGTCGCCGGCTCGCTGATCGAGCAGCTCGATCAGCCGATCCAGGGCTGGTTCGCGCAGGTCGACCAGTTCGCGATGGGCTCGGCGTTCGCGCCCCGACCCGACATCGGGCGCACCCTGATCGGCACTCCGGGCATCATCGGGCTCGCCGCCGCCGAGGAGGGCATCGCACTCACCGCGGAAGCCGGGATCGACGCGATCAGGGCGAAATCGATCGCGCTCGGCCGCTTCGCGCTCGATTGGTGCGATCGGCTCGGGCTCGACACCTCGACGCCCCGCGACGATCACCGCCGCGGAGGGCACGTGTGCGTCCACCACCCGAACGCCCGCGCCGTCACCGCGCGGCTGGCGACGGAGCACGGAGTGCTCGCCGACTTCCGGGAACCCGATGTGATCCGCCTCGGCTGCTCACCGTTGACGACGCGCTACGGCGACGTGGCGCGGGCCCTCGCCGCCGTCGACTCGATGCGCTGAGCGCCGGCCGCGACGGCAGCGACAATTGCAGCGACACGATACGGCGGAGCGAGCGGTGGTGGGGGCACCCCGAAGAGCACCCCCACCGACGGCCGACCCCGGCGGATGGGTCGGCCGACACCGCGAACCCGTGGACCGCCGGCTGGACCCCCGCGCCGCCGACGGCGTGGACGACGACACTAGCCCGGCCCGCGACGTCCATCGTCACGACCAGCCATTGCGCCCGGCGTGGCCGGTGCCTCGTGACGAGACCGCGTCGTCGAGGCGCTCGCTCAGACCGCCGTGTACACGCTGGTCAACCGAGCCGGGCCGCCCGCCTCGACGGCGGCGCGCCCTTCTGCGACGAGCTTGACCAGGTGCGCCCAGACGCTGCGGCGCGCCGGCTTGTGGAGCTCGCGACGGACGTCCGCGTACAGCACCTCGACGATCGCCGGGACGGTCGTCGGGCCCGCAGCGAGCGCGCGCACGATCGCCGCCTCGCGTTCCTCACGATGCACGAGCAGGGACTCGACGTAGCGGCGACCGTCGGTGCGACACGGACCGTGCGTCGGCCAGAGCACCCGGTCGTCGCGATCGGCGACCCCGCGCAGCGAGGCGAAGTACGCGGCCATGTCACCGTCGGGCGGCGAGACGACCGTCGTGCTCCAACCCATCACGTGATCGCCCGTGAACAGGGTCTCCTCCTCGGCGAAGGCCCAACACGTGTGGTTCGACGTGTGACCCGGCGTGTGGACGGCGGTGATCGTGAGTCCACGTCCCGAGACGACGACGTCACCGTCGACGACCGCGTCGGTCGGTCGGAAGTCGTGGTCGGTCGACTCCTCGATCACGACACCGGCCGGCGCGCCCGCGTCGGCGCGGTCACCGGCGTCCGATGCTGGCTCCAACTCGTCGGCGGGGACGTCGGCGACGACCGCGGGGTCCGGACGAGGATGTGGCCCGAAGGCGATCGTCGGTGCGCCGCTGACGTCGCGGAGCCACGTCGACAGCGGTGAGTGATCGGCATGACAGTGCGTGACGAGGATCGCCCGAACGCGCTCGCCGTCGAGGGCCTGCTCCAACGCACGCCGATGGGACTCCAGTCGCGGACCGGGGTCGATCACGACGACGTCACCGCGGCCGACGAGGTAGGTGCCCGTGCCCCGGTACGTGAACTTCGACGGGTTCTCGGCGATGACCCGGCGGATCTGGGGGCTGACCTGGTCGACGCGCCCGTACTCGACCTCGTCGAGCGCGAGGAACTCCGGGCCGGCCATCGAACGATCATGCCCGACCGGTTGCGTGCACCAGGCGTCGGGCGCGGTCAGCCGATGACCGGCCGGATCGTGCCGACCGGCTCGCCGTGGCCCAGCACCGGATCGCCGAGCTCGGTCGGATCGACGTCGACGCCGACCGTCCGCAGCGTGGCCGCCAGCACGATGCCCGCCGGCCGGGACGCGCCGTCGGCGATCTTCACGGCGGCGGCGCGTCCGTCGGGGAGGGCTGCCGCGAACATCCCCTCGGCGCCGTCCTTGGCCATCAGGCCGGGCACCCGCCGCATGATCCGCGTGACGTCACGGGTATCGCCACCGACCAGGTCGGGATGTGACGTCATCGCCGCCCACACGTCGCCTCGGGCGATCGCCAGCGAGCGGAACGCCCTGGCGAGCCCCGCCAGCGTCACGACATGGGCGGGTGCGCCGCAGCCGTCGACGCCGATGTGGTCGACGTGCCCGGCGAGCCGCTCGATGTGGCCGGTGATCGCGACCTGGAGCGGATGAGCCGGGTCGAGGTAGCCGTCGATCGGCCAGTGGTTGGCGACGCAGGTGGCCACCATGGCGGCGTGCTTGCCCGAGCAGTTCATCCTGATCGGCACCCGCCGGCCACCCCCCGCGAGCAACGCCTCGGCGGCCGGCTTGTGGATCGGGAGGTCGGGTGTGTTCGCGAGCGCCTCGTCTCCGAGCCCGGCCTCGGCCAGCGTGGAGCGCACGACGGCGACGTGGCGATCGGTGCCGTCGTGGCTGGCACAGGCGACTGCGAGCTGCTCGGGCGAGAGGATCAGACCGAGCCCGAGCATTGCGTCGGCCTGCATCGGCTTGTTCGACGAGCGCGGGTAGATCGCGACGTCGGATTCGCCGACCGAGAACACCTGGCCACCGTCGCGATCGAGTGCGACGGCAGCGCCGTGGTGGACGCTCTCGTCGTAGCCCGAACGGCTCGAGATCGCGACCGGCTCGTAGGCGCCGTCACTCGGCGTCGTCCTCGGCCGCCGTTCATTCATCGCCGTGCATTCGTCGCCGTTCATTCGTCGCCGTTCATTCGTCGCTCGGTGCCGGGCTCCGGCCGGGCAGGCTGAGCTCGGTGAGGGCGTCGTCGACGATCGGGTGCCGCTCACCCCACTCACCGACGATCGCCTGCACCATCGCGGCGCCCGGCAGGGCGAGGATCGCCCCCGCCGCACCGAGCAGCTGGAAGCCCCCGAGCGCGGCACCGAAGGCGACCGCGGGGTGCAACTCCATGGTGCGGGCGGTGATGCGAGGCGCGAAGAAGTAGTTCTCGACCTGCTGGTAGACGATGATGAACGCCAGCACGATCGCCGCCTTGGTCGGCGATTCGAGGAACGTGATCAGCACCGGGAGCACACCGGCGATGTACGTGCCGACGACGGGCAGGAACTGGCTGACGAGGCCGACCCACAGCGCGAGCGGGATCGGCGCCTGGATGTCGGCCGCCTGGAACACGATCCAGTGGAAGAACGCGGAGAGCAGCGCCAACAGCGCCCGCGAGTAGAGGTAGCCACCGGTCTTGGTGATCGCCAGCTCCCACGCCATGAGCACCATCCGCTGGCGGTCGGGCCGCAGCCGGCTGCAGATCACGCGCCGCAGGCGGGGCCCGTCGGCGACGAGGTAGTAGGTGAACAGCAGCACCGACAGGGCCGCCAGCAAGCCGCTCAGCGCCTGCAGCGACAGGTTGACGACGTTGTCCTGCTGCGCGTCGATGAACTCCTGCACGGGGCCGTCGGGGTCGTTGAACTCGTCGACGACCTCCTGCGGGTCGAGCTCGGTGCCGAACGTGTCGTTGATCGTGTCGACGGTGTCGACGATGTACTGCTCGGAGTTCTGCAGCAGGTCGGCGATCTGGGTCCCGACGAGCGTGCCGATCGCGCCGACGAAGACGCCGGCGGCGGCCATCACGCCGAAGAGGATCGCCGCGGTGGCGCGGCCGCGCCGCCAGCCGCGGCGGGCGAGACGGTTGACCCCCGGCTCGATCGCGAGCGCCAGGAAGAGTGCGATGACGAGCAGCAGGGCAAGGCCGGACAGGCGGATCCACACGTGGCGCGCCAGGCCGACGACGATGAACGCGAACCAGAAGAGGATGATGGCGCGGATGACCCACGGGGGGACGCGTTGTCCGTCCGCGGGGACGAGGGGATCGAGATCGACCGCGCTCGGCGACGATGTGCCTGGCGGGAGTTGTTCGTCGCCGGCCGGAGGATCGACGGGCTGATCGGGCACAGCGAGAGCGTAGTGACGCCGCGTGGCAGCATGTTGTGATGCCGCTCGACGACGTGCGCTCCCGGATCGCCGCCATGGTGCGTGCCGGGGTCATCGGCGATCGCGAGCGCGCGGCGACGCGGCATGCCGAGCTGTTCGAGGCTCCTGGCGAGCGGTGGTTCGAGGAGGAGTCGCCGATCAGGCGCGTCCACGCCGACAGCGCGATGTTCGTCGGTGGGCTCCGTGCGCTGCTGCTCCAGTCGCTCCACCCGCTGGCGATGGCGGGCGTGGCCGAGCACAGCGACTACCGCCACGACCCGTGGGGGCGCCTGCAGCGCACCGCCGACTTCCTCGCCTCGACGACCTACGGCCCGATCGACCAGGCCGAGCGGGCGATCGCTCGAGTCCACGCGGTGCACGAGCGCGTGACGGGCGTCGCCAGCGATGGCCGGCCGTATGCGGCGAACGACCCCCATCTGCTGCGCTGGGTGCACCTCGCCGAGGTCGACAGCTTCCTCGCCGCGCACACACGGCACGGCGCCGAGCCGCTGCTCGACGACGAGCGCGACGAGTACGTCGCGCAGATGGCGGTGATCGCCCGCGGGCTCGGAGTCCCGGCGCCACCCGAATCGGTGCGTGCGCTTCGCGATCAGCTGCGCGCGTATCGGCCCGAGCTGCGGGGAACCCCCGAAGCTCGCGACGCCGCTCGCTATCTCCTGCTCCAGCCGCCGATGCATCCGGCGGCACGACCGGTCTACGGGGTGATTGCCGCCGCCGCCGTGGCGATGCTGCCGCGCTGGGCCAGGATGCCGCTGCGGCTGCCGTGGATGCCGGTGACCGAGCGCATGGCGGTGCGACCCGCCGGCGACGCGCTCACCCGGTGGTTGCGGTGGGCGCTCACCGAGCCCGCGGTCTGATCGGGCTGCGCACGTGGCGCCGCTCGTGTAGCGGCCGCCCTCCCGTTCTGCGGTGCTCGCTCCGCTGCGCTCCTCGCCTCGCTACCTCATCGCACGCGGTCTGCGTTGCGGCGATGACCGGATCCGCCTACCGAAGCTCGCCGTCTCCGCTGAGCTCCGATGCTCGCCCACCTCGCACAACTGACGTGTTCGAGAGTCCTCAGCCAAGTGCGGTGGCCAGTGCCGGGCGGAGGTCGCCGCCGCCGTTCAGGCGCACGTCGTCCAGGTCGAGCCACGCCGCCATCGATCGCAGTTCCTCGGCCAGCTCGCCGGCGACGAGGTCGCGCGGCACGCCGGGCTCGGCCCACGCAGCCTGGACCAGCAGCTCACCGGCCGCTCTGTCGGCCTTCAGGTCGACGCGACCGACGAGGTCGTCGCCGAGGAGGAACGGCAGGACGTAGTAGCCGAACCGCCGCTTGGGCTTCGGCACGTAGATCTCGATCCGGTAGTGGAAGCCGAACAGCCGCTCGGCGCGCTCACGGAACCAGACCACGGGATCGAACGGGCTGAGCAGGGCGCGAGCCCCGATCCGCCGCGGGATCGTCGCGTCGGGGTGCATGTAGGCGGGCTTCCCCCATCCCTCGACCTCGACCGGCACGAGGCGGCCCTCCTCGACGAGCTCGGCGAAGAGCGGCCGGGTGTGCGTCAGGCGGTGGTAGTCGGCGAGGTCGGCGGCGGTGCCGACGCCGTGATGCTTCGCTGCCAGCACGAGCAGCTCCTTCTTCGACTCGTCCACGTCGAGTCTCGGACCATGACGGAGGGCGTCGGGGATGACGTGCTCGACCGCGTGGTAGAGGCGGGCGAAGTCGGACTCCCTGCGGGTTGCGGTCACCTCGCCGACACGGAAGAGGTGCTCCAGCGCCCGCTTGCCATCGTCCCAGTCCCACCACGGCTCCTTGGGTCGGTCGCGCATCTCGAGGTCGCTGGCGACGATCGGCCCGTGGTTGCGAACGTGGTCGAGCACGTCGGCGACGAAGTCGGCCCGATCGGAGGCCCAGGCGCGGAGGCGTTCCCATCGCGGGTGGGCGTCCATCGCCCAGCGGTGCAACGGGTAGTGCTCGACGGGGACGTGGCACGCCTCGTGCACCCAGTACTCGAACAGCTCGCCGTCACGGGTCGCGTCCCAGATCAGCGAGCGGGGATGCGGGCCGAGCCGCGAGAACAAGGGCAGCTCCTGGCTGCGCACGAGCACGTTGACCGCATCGATCTGGATGAGCCCCATCCGGTCGAGCACACGCCGCAGGTGACGCCGGTCGATCCGCCCGGTCGGACGAGGGTCGGCGAACCCCTGCGCCCCGAGGGCGACACGCCGCGCCTGGGCGGCCGAGAGTCGGGTGCGGGACGCGGGCATCGGATCAGCCTGGCACGTCGACCGGCAGCCTCCCCGAACCCGTCGCACGACCCGGGATCAGCCGACGGGGAACAAGGCTGCTGAGTCGGGATCGGATCGTCGGCCGGCAAGGCGCGACGAACCCCGAGCTGCCTGGTGGCAGCGAGCGGTGAGGCGGAACGCAGCGAGCAGGCGATCCGGCCCGACTCAGTCGGCCTGCGTGATGGTGACGGAGTTGATGGTGACGTCGTCCTTGGGGCGGTCGCCCGGGCCGGTCGGCACGTTCTGCATCGCGTCGAGCACGTCGAGGCCCTTCACGATCTTGCCGAACAGGCTGTACTGCGGCGGCAGCCCGGCACCGTTGGGACCCGAGATGAGGAAGAATTGGCTGCCGTTGGTGTTGGGGCCGGCGTTGGCCATCGCGACCGAGCCGATCTCGTACTGGCCGGGGCGGGGCAGCTCGTCGTCGAAGCGGTAGCCGGGGCCACCGCGGCCGGTGCCGGTCGGGTCGCCGCCCTGGCACACGAAGCCGTTGATGATGCGGTGGAAGATGATCCCGTCGAAGTAGTGGTGCAGGGCGAGGAACACGAAGCTGTTGACCGTGTTGGGCGCCTGGATGGGGTCGAGGGCGATCACCATGTCGCCCATCGAGGTCGACATCGTGGCGCTGTAGCGCTTGGACGTGTCGATGCCCATCTCGGGCGGGGCGGAGAACTCTTGCTGCTTGGGCGCGGAGCCGTCGAACGGGGGAAACGGGGTTGCCATGCGCCGCACCCTACCGGTGCATCGATCGACCCCCGGCTGCGGAGCCCGAGACGCGCGAGCCGCCAACACCGTCGCGCCGATGGATGTCCGCCGCGATGAGCGCATCGACGAGGGATCCGCCGGGACGCGCGCTCACCGGCTACGAGCGGGGTGTCGTTCGGCGTCGGGTGGCGACGACCAGTGCCAGGCCACCCACCAGCGATGCCACGGCGAGTGCGAGGCCGTTCGACCCGCCACCGGTGGCCGGGAGGCCGCCAACGCTGAGCGTCGTCGACGTTGCAGGCCCTTGTGTCGGAGGCGGCACCGTCGTGGGCGCCTGGGTGCTCGGCGGGACGGTCGTCGGCGGGACGGTCGTCGGCGGCGGCACGACATCGATCTCCGCAAAGTCGTTGTCGTCCTCGTCGCCGGGCGGATCGTCGAGGCCGATGTCGTCGTGGTCGTCCACGTCGTCGTTCGGCGGGGTGCCGGTTCCGGCGCCGTCGTCGTCACCGGTGTCCGCGTCCGGCGTCGAGTCCTCGTCGGTGGTGCCGTAGAACGCCGCCGAGTCGCTCGAGATCTCCGACCAGTTCCGGAACGGCGCCTCGGCAACCGAGTCCACGCGCGTGACGATCGAGAACCCGAGCTGGCCGGCGGGCGGCAGGGACGGAAGGTCGGCGAAGGTGAGCACGCGTCCCGCCTCGGCCGGTGCGACCGGAGCGCTCGTCGAGACGTAGCTCGTGCCGGCGGGGATCACGTCGGTCACGTCGTACGGGCCCGAGTCGACGTTGCCCTGGTTGGCGACCGTGACGACCCACGTGATCGTGTCGCCGGCGGCGACCGGTACGGTCGACTCGACGGTCTTGATCAGGGCGAGGTCGTAGACGACGCCGACGTCGACGTCCTCGAAATCGTTGTCGTCCTCGTCCGGGGCCGTGACCGTCATGCCGTTCACGTCGGCGCCGGTGGCGTCGCCGCTGTCGAAGCCCGGGTCGTCGTGGTCGACTGCGTCGTCGTTCGGTGGCGTCCCGACGCCGGCGCCGGGGTCGGTGCCGATCGCGCCGCCGGGTTCGAGCCCGTTCGGTACCGAGTCCTCGTCGCGGGCGTCCGGCCCGTACAGCTGGGTGGCGCCGTCGGAGGTGATCTCGGCCCAGTTGCGGAACGGCCGCAGCGCCGGATCGCTGATCGTCGTGTCGAACGTCAGGGTCACCGATGCGCCGGGCGCGAGATTGCCGAGCGTCCAGGTGATCTGCTGCCCGGCGACGACGCCGCCGTCGCTCGGCGTCCCGACGATCGTGAGACCCGCCGGTACCTCGTCGAGGACCTCGACGGGGCCGGAATCGACGTTGCCCTGGTTGGCGACGGTCACCTCCCATGCGATCGTTCCGCCCGGAGCCACCGGCGACGACGTCGGCGTCGTCTTGATCAGGGCGAGGTCGTAGACGCCACGCGTCAGCGTGGCGGGGTCGCGGTCGTCTTCGTCGCCGTCCGGGTCGGTGCCGTTCGGCGTGCCGCTGCCGTCACCGTCGATGGCATCGTCGGCCGGCGAGCCAGGCGCACCGCCGGGGTCATCGGGGTTCCGGTCGGGTGTCGAATCGAGATCCGGGTAGGCGGTCGGGTCGGTCTGCGAGTTCCCGCCGGCCGGGTTGTCGCCGTCGGCGAAGAGCGAGATCTCTGCGACGTTGACCAGCGGGTCGGCGGTCGGCGCCGCAGCGACGCGGAGCACCACGGGGAACGTCGCCGACTCGCCCGGCGCCAGCACGCCGACGAGCGTGGCGACGCCGTCGTCGCCGTCTGCCGCCCAGGTGACGTCGAGCGCGGTCGCCGGCGTCGCGAACGTGCCGCCCCCAGCGACCCACGCGTCGCCGCTCGACGGGCCGGTCGTGGTCGGCGGGTTGAGCGCTGCGTCGAACGGGCCGAACGATGCCGGGTCGACGTCGTCGAACACCTCGATCACGTCGACGTTTCGGAAGCCCTGGTTGAACACCTCGACGGTGAACGTGACGAGTTCGCCGGGAACGGCGATCGTCGCCGTCGTCGTCTTGCGCAGGGCGAGGTCGTACGGCCCGAAGAGCACCTCGGTGTCGTCGTCGTCCTCGTCCGCCGGGTTCACGATGTTGTCGGTCGGGAGCACGTTCGTGCCGTCGTCGGGATCGACGACGGTCGTGCCGTTCGGCGTGCCGGGCTCGAATGCGTCGTTGCCCGGCGTGGCGTCGGGCACCGAGTCGACATCGGGCACCGGTTGGCGGGTCGGGTTCCCGTCGCCGTCGAGGTCGAGATCGCCCTCCATCGCGGAGATCTCCGCACCGTTGACGATCGTACCGTTCGACGGGGCGGCCGCGACCGTGAACAGCACCGGGATGACGACGGTCTCTGCCGGATCGAGCTGGTCGATCGTGAAGGTGCCCCCGCTGCGGGTCACGCCGGCGGGCAGCCCGGCGTCGGTGGTGGCGCCGTCGAGCGTCAACTCGGCGGGCACCTCGTCGGTGACCTCGACGTCGTAGGCGGTGCTGTTGCCCTGGTTGTTGACCGTGATGTCGAACACGACGGTGTCGCCGACGTTCACCGTCGGCGACTGCCCCGCTGCCCGCGTCTTGATCAGGCTGAGGTCCCACCACGGCACGGTGGCGATGTCGGCGTCGTCCTCGTCGACGGGCGGTTGCTGGTCGACGATGTCGTCGACCTCGGGGTCGTTCGTGTCGTCGGCGTCGGGTGTGGAGTCGACGTCGACGAGCGGACCGGACGCCGGATTGTCCGGGTTCGTCGGGTCCGAGTCGCCGTTGGACGGATCGTCGTCGTCGTCGAAGTACGAGATCTCGGCGCGGTTGACCAGGTCGGGCGTGCCGGTGACCTCGGAGAAGTCGGCGGTGAGGACGATCGGCACGAGGACCGATTCACCAGCCGGGAGGATCCCGTCGATGCGCACCGGAACGAGCTCGAGGCCAGCGGCAGTGGCGTCACCGACGGTGTAGGTGTACGCCTGACCGGCGGCGCCGCCGAGCGTTCCGGGTGTCGTGGTCCCGGGTGGGTTGTCCGCGAGCAGGAAGTCCCATCCGGGCTGGACGTAGTCGGTGACGACCACCGGGTCGACGGCGACCGTGCCCTGGTTGAGGACCTCGACGAAGAACCGGAACTTGCCGTCGACGCCGAGAACGTCGGTCACGTCCGGCCGCTTGCGCAGCGCCAGGTCGAGCCGCTCGACGAAACCGAAGTCGACGGTGAGGTTGCTGAACGCATCGGGCGACTCGCCCGTCAGGACCATCGACGGTGTGTCGGACTCGCCGACCGGTTCGAACGCCCCGAGCGTGATCGGCGCCGAGGCGATGGCCCCGGCCGCGAGGTCGGCGAGCGCGCCGAGCGGGGTGTCGCCGCCGTGGTCGGTCGCGTCGTCGGCGAGGTCATAGCTCGTGGACGCCCCGGTCGACGAGGTCAGGCCCTCCAGCGGCTGGCCCGCTCCGAATCCGGCGGGATCGATGACGACGACGTAGTCCCCCGGCTGCAGCTGGGTGAAGAGGTAGTGGCCGTTCGCGTCGGTGGTCGTCGTGTCGAGGGCCGTACCGACCGGCGCGCCCGACGCATCGGCCGCGTAGAGGCGGACCGGGACACCCGGGATCGGGAGCTCGCCGGCACCGGGGTCGTAGACGCCGTTGTCGAACGCGGCGCCGAGCCCGTTGTCCTCCCAGACGAGGTTGCCGAGGCTGAACAGGGGCGTGAAGCCGAAGTCGACCGTTCCGTCGCCGCGGTCGTCGAGCAGGCCTGCGGCCGTGGCCAGCGGATCGTCCTCGCCGGTCGGTTCCGGGCCGTCGCCGAGCACGACGAGGTCCGAGACGATGCCGCCGGGCTGGATCGGAGCGGACAGCGGGGTGTTCTGCCCGCTGTCGTTGTCGTCGGCACCGGTGGTCGGCGTCGACGTCGCGAGGTTCTCGAGCGGTTCGCCGGGCGCGAACTCGGTCGGCGGGATCACGACGACGTACTGCCCCGCAGCCAGCCCGTCGAACAGGTAGTCGCCGTTGCCGTCGGTCGTCTGGGTGTCGAGGATCGGACCGACCGGCTGGCCGCTGGCATCGGCTGCGTACAGCAGCACCTCGACGCCGGGGATCGGCGACTCCGACGCGTCGAACACGCCGTTGTCGACGTCGGCGGCAACCGTTGCGCCACCGTCGTCGCGCCAGACGGTCGAGCCGATCGAGTACGGGAGCTCGAAGCCGGCGTCGAACGTGTGGTCGTTGTCGCCGGCCAGCCCGGTCGTCACCTCGATCTCGGGCAGCGCGCCGCCGAGGCCGAGCACGTCGCCGGTGACGATGTCGGAGTCGCGCCGGTCGTCGTCGCCGTCGCCGATCCCGGACGACCCGTCGACCTGGGTGACGACGAGGTCGGCGGCCGTGTACGGGCCGGGGACGTTGGTCGCCGTCGACTGGTCGAAGCGGATCACGTAGTCGCTGGCGAACTCGAGCAGCACGGCGTCATCGGCCGCCGACGCCGTGGCGTCCGCCGGGTCGGACACCCCGAACGTGTAGCGACCGTTGGCGTCGGTGGTCGCCGTCGCAACGAGTGTGCCGGCGTCGTCGTACAGCGTCACGGTCACGCCCTCGAGAGGCTGCTCGTCGGGGTCCTGGATCCCGTCGCCGTCGAGGTCGAGCCACACGTAGTCGCCGATCTCGATCGGGGCCGGGGCGCACAGTAGCTCGATGTCGCCGATGCCCGAGGCCTTGCCGAACGTCCCCGGCTCGTCCAGACCGAACACCTGGTACGAGCGGGTGCGCGAGCCATCGGCGTGCGACATCCAGATCAGGCCGCCCGAGCGGAACGAGTTCGCGAACGAGCCACCGCCCGGCGCCGGCACCGGACCACCCACCGGGGCGGGGTCGAAGGCGTTCGACACGACCTCGGCGCGACCGAGGAACACGGCAAGATGGCCGAGCGAGATCTCCTCGTGCGTCGGCGTCGCAGCGTCGAGCGTGTACCGCTCCGACCCGTAGAACTCGTCGTCGGTCGCCGGCGTCAACGACCAGGTGGCGCCCGAACGGGCGAGCCGCACCGTGTCGCCGCCAGCGACGCCTTCGCCGTTGCCGGCCCCAGCCGCAGTGTTGTCGTTGCCGAACTGGTCGCCGAAGCGGTCGGTGACGCCGAGGATCATGTCACCGTCCTCGTCGAACTCGATGTCGGTCACCCACGGCTGCGGGTAGTACGACTGGCCGAACGGCGCCGCCGGCCCTCCGGCCGGGAGGACCTGACCGCTGCCGTTGCGAGTTGGCTCGGCGGCGACCCACGGCAGGTACTCGGCACCGGCGATCGTCGACCCGCTCCGCGACACCCACGTGCGGTCGTAGTCCAGCGGCACGTTCGCCACCTCGGTCGCAGTCCCACCGGCAGGGTCGTAGGCATACACGAACGCCTGGAGGTCGGCGCTGGTCGCGCCGGCTCCGTCGCCGACGCACGTCGCGCTCAGATAGATGAGGCCGTCCTTCGCCTTCACGGCGCCGGGTACCCACGAGCCGTTCGTGCAGTCGGTGTCGACCGACGTGAGCGAGCTGAGGTCGACCGTCGACGGCGTGCCGGCCGCTGGCGGAACGACCGACGCATCGACCGGGATCGCGTAGATCAACCGGTCGAACTGGTTGGCGGCATACAGCGTGGTCTCGGCCTCGTCGAGGTCGATGTCGCCCCAGCCGGTGCGGCCGACGTCGTCCCAGAACCCGACGTCGTCGATCAGGTCGGCGTAGTCGTGGTTGTCGTCGCCGGCCTCGATCGTCACGAACGGTACCGGTGCGGACCCGTCACGGAAGACCGTGTAGATCGTGTCCGGGCCGCTGTCGGCGGGCGCGCCGACGACGCCGCCCGGGTACGCGGTGTGCCGCTTCGCGTACGCGGCGGCGAAGATCACGTCCGCCTCGCGGTGGTACGCGAGGCCGCGGACCGGGCCGACCTCGTCGTCGGATGCCCGCTCGGGGTGCGGCGTCAGTGCGACGGTGGCGTTCGACGTGCTCGACGTCGTGCCCGCCTCGTAGACGAAGTCGACGACGGCCGGGCCGTCGGCCGCCGTGCTGCCGCCCTGGAAGCACGTCGTGGCGAGCTCGGCGTTCCGATCGCAGTACTCGGCCGGATTCGTCACGCCGAGCGACGCCGTGCCGCCGGCATCGACGAACTGCACGGTCGTGCCGGAGTCCGGCCCGTCCTGTCCGGAGCGCACGAAGGCAGGTAGGTCGTCGAACTCGACACGGAACGGTCCCACGCCGAGGCCTGTGACATCGATCGAGAAGGTGCCGTCGGTCGCGACGGTTCCGGCGGCCGAGGCCCCGGCCGCGTCGTAGGCGATGACCGAATAGGCGGCGAAGTCCGGCTCCAACGCATCACGAACGCCGTCCGCGTCGTAGTCGCGGAAGACTTCGCCCGTGATCGGGGGATCACCGGGTGCGGCTCGCCCCGGCGACACCGCGCCCGTCACGAGCACCACGAGCGCAATCGACCCGGCAACGAGCGCGCGGGCCACACGAAACTCCGACACTTCACACCTCCAACGCGGCCCGCCCGACGGGGCGAAGATAGAGCGACCGTCGCACCGCGACAAGTCCTCCGCACGATCTCCTCTGCACGATCAGGGCCACGCGTACGTGGCGCAGGACGGCGTACAGCGCTGATCGCCGACGGCGATGCGGCGCCCACGCCACACCGATCCGCGGCAGCCGCGTTGATGGGATCCGACAGCCCCGAGATCGCCCGGTTCTCGTCGAGCCAGGTGACCTCGTGCCCAGATCCGGCGCTGGCGTGCCCGGTCCGGCCCCCGTGCCGGCGAACGTGTCATCGCCGGGCGCGGGTTCGAGCGGGCTGCCCATCTCGGAACGTCGCGATCGCCCCGAAGCACGCAAGATCGGTGCGTCCCGGGATCGAGTGACATCGCTCCGAGTGCAGGACCTCCACGTCACTCGCCGAGCAGTCGGCTGGCGTGTCGATCCACGGCCAGACGGGCGTCCGCCCCTCGACTGCGTCGACCCGACCGGCGTGGGGTCGGCAGTTCGTCAAGATCCCCGCACATCGTGGCCCCGGCCGGCCCGCGATCGGACGATCGAAGGCCTACGGACAGGACGCGCACTTCACGGAGGAGGTGACGGATTTGCGGACGCGAACGCGCTCGCGCACGCCCATGATGCTGATGATCTGGGCCGCGATCGTCGGCTCGTTCCTCGCCTCGGGCGCGCTCGTGGTCGGCGCCACACGATCCGCCCTCGACGTGGCTCCACCCCGACCGGCGCAGTTGAACAGCTCGCGCCCGGAGCTCCGGGCCGACGGCATCGTGCGCCGGCGCGTCGACGTTCCGTCCCTCGTCCCCGGCGACTCGGTCGGCGGCTGTGTCGAGGTCGCTCGTGCCGATGGTGACGATCGACCGTTCGACGTGCGCGTCCACGGATCCTCGTCGGGTGGCCTCACGCCGGACCTCCGGCTCACGATCCACCATGGCGTCGACGGTGGCCGATGCGGCGAGCCCGGCACGCTCACCGCGGTGTTCGACGGCCCCCTCGCCGAGCTCGGCACCGACTTCGGCGACGGCAGTCGGGGCCTGGCGCCGGCGCGGGCCCGAACGACCGTCGCCTACCCGTTCACGGTCTCGCTCGATCCGTCGACGTCGAACTCCCAGCAGGGCGCGACGGCAGCGCTGGAGCTGCGATGGGAGGTGCGGCCCGGCCCGACGACGCGGTGATCGCCGTTCCCCTTCCTGCGCGCCACCGACTCAAGGTGGTCGTCGATGGCGTCGATGAGTGGATATGACGCGTCCCGACACGTGGGACCGAACAAGGAGAACCAACGTGGAGACCACCCCCCATTCACAGGATCGTCGGAGCCTCGGCGGCGTCATCCTCGCCTCGGCCATCGTGTCGGCACTGCTGGTCGGCGTGCTCGCGTACAGCGCGACGAACGCCGCCTTCACGGGCGTCACCGGCAACACCGGCAACACCTTCGAGGCCGCCACCGTGTCGCTGACCGACGACGACTTCGGTGGCACGAACTTCCAGGTGACCGACATGATCCCCGGCGACACGGTCACCGACTGCATCGAGGTCGAGTACACCGGCTCGACCACCGATCTGGCCGGGTTGCGGCTGTACGGCGCGTCGAGCGGCGACCTCGCCGACGATCTCGACCTGAACGTCCGCCACGGCGCCGCCGGAAGCAGCTGCGCGGCACCCGGCGCCCTCACCGGCGTCTACTCCGGTGACCTCGACGCGCTCGGTACCGACTGGGCGACGGGCAGCGCCGGCTTCACGCCGACCGCTACGAACGAGACGGTCGCGTACGTGTTCGACGTGACCCTGAAGGCCACGACCACCGACGCCGCTCAGGGTGACACGGCGAGCGCCGACTTCACCTGGGAGGTCCGGTCCAACTGATCGGACCCCCATGACGTGAGCACGGGCCTGGCTCACCGCGCTCGGACGAGCGCATCGGTCGCCCCGGATCACTCCGACCTCGAGGGTCGGGATGGCACGGTGGCGACCGAGTCGCGTCCCGACGGCCGACGGTTCGGCACGACCGGGTTCGTCGCTTCGATGGCCGGCCGGTTCCTGGCGATGTCGTGGTGCTGGACCATCATCTGGCTCACGCTGTGGAGCGTGGTCCCGATCGTGCTCGGGTGGTCGCCGGCGGCCGTCACCGGGTCCTCGATGGAGCCGAGCCTCCGCTTCGGATCGGTGGTGCTCCTCGACGACGGCGTCGACCTCGACACCATCGGTCCGGGGGCCGTCGTGTCCTACGACGACCCGGGGCTGCCCGGGATGCGGGTCACACATCGCGTCATCGAGGTCGAGACCGACGGCGACCGCGTCGTCGCCTTCCGGACGATGGGCGATGCGAACGAGGTGCCCGACTCCACCGTCGTTCCCGTGGAGCGGGTCCACGGTGTGGCGCGGCTCGTGGTGCCGTACGCCGGCCTGCCGAAGGCGTGGACAGCCTCCGGACAGTGGACGGAGTTCGCCGCGTTCGCCGTCCTGACGCTCGTCGCCGCCATCGTCTCCATGGACACGCTCCAGCGGCTCCGGTCCGGTCCGGATCGCGGCAGGCGGGGCCGCCGACGCCAGACCGCTGCGATCGGCGTCGCGATCGCCGCCATGCTGGGGGCACCGTCGACATCGGCGGCGTTCACGAGCCAGACCGGCGACGCCGGCAACGACTTCGCGATGACGTCGCAGTGGTTCCTCGACACGATCGACCGCGACGCGCCCGTCGCTCACTGGCGGCTCGGCGAGGCGGCGGGCGGGCCACCGGTCACCGTGCTCGTCGACGACTTCGAGACGTTCTCGGGATACAACACCTACGGCGCCGGCAGCTTCGTGTCATCGACCGCCCAGGCACGCTCGGGGACACGCTCGGGCCTCAAGACCGGGAACAACGACCCCAACGGCGGCTGGAAGGCGCTGCCGGCGACGGTGAGCGGCAGCTTCGTGTTCGAGGTCTGGGTCTACCGCCCGAGCGGCTTCGCCGGCGGATCGATCGATCGACTCGGCCTCGAGGATGCCGGGTTCAACGGCTACACGTTCCTGGTCGACCACAACGGCAACCGACTCGGCATCGATCGCCGGACCGGAGGGTCGCCGAGCTCGATCGGCACGACGGTCGCCTTCGACCCACCCGAGGACAGCTGGTACCGACTCCAGCTCGTCCGCTCGGGCGCCGCGCTGACCCTGAGCGCCTACGACGGGGCTGGCACGCTGCTCGCGAGCACGTCGGCGATCGACGGCACGACGACGACCTTCGACCGACTCGCGATCCACGGCGGCTGGGACTACTACGTCGACGACCTGATGGTCGTGCAGACCAACCCGACGCTGGTCGCGGTCGACCGCATCGGCACGCTCGACGGCGGATACATCGGCGGTCCGCTGCTCGGCCAGCCCGGGCTGATGACCAGCGATGGCGACACGGCCGCTGATCTCGACGGCATCGACGACGCCGTGCTGATCGGCGACGACGCGCTGGTCAACCTGTCGACACGAGGGGAACGCACGACCGAGCTGTGGTTCGAGGCCGACTCCACGAGCGGCCGCCAGGTGATCTACGAAGAGGGTGGGACGGTCAACGGGTTGAACGTGTACCTCGACGACAGCCAGCTCTATGCGACGGCATGGAGCCAGTCGACCGGTTGGAGCACGCCGCTCGTGACCAGCACCCCGATCGCGGCGAACACCGCCTACCACGTCGCGGTGGCGCTCGACGCCGTGACGTCGCGGTCGCTGACGTTGTACCTCGACGGCGTCCCCGTCGCGAGCGCGTCCAAGACCGACGCCAACGCCTGGAACGCCCACAGCGACGACGGCGCCATCGGGGTGCTCAACGGTGGCACCCAGTTCCACGACGGCGACTCGTCGGCGAGCGGCTCGTTCGCGTTCGACGGCACGGTCGACGAGGTCGTGCTGTTCAACAGCCTCGTCTCACCGGGCCGGATCGCCAACCACCACGCAGCCGGCGGCTGAGACGAAGCCCGGTGTGCGTCAGTCGGTGACGACGACGCCGTGCCAGAACGCGACGCGGTCGGTGATCTGGGCCGCGGCCTCCTTCGGCTCGCGGTAGTGGAACGCCGCGTTGGCGTTGGTCTCGCCGTCGACGACCACGTCGTAGTAGCTGGCGGTGCCCTTCCACGGGCAGACGGAGGTGTGATCGCTCTCGACGAGCGTGCCGGGCGCGACCGAGGCGAGCGGGAAGTAGTGGTTGCCCTCGACCACGACCGTGTCGTCGGACTCTGCGATGACCGTGCCGTTCCAGGTTGCTGTTGCCATGCCGGAGTCAACCCACCAGCACGTGCGGGTGTTCCGCCGATCGCCTGCAACACCCCGACGTCATGCTGGCTGTCATGGCAAAGAGCAAGATCGAACACGTCTGCTCGGCGTGCGGCGCGTCGCATCCGAAGTGGTCGGGGCAGTGCACGTCCTGCGGCGAGTGGAACACCCTCGTCGAGGAGTTCGCCACCGACCCGTTGCCCGTCATCGCACCGGCCCTGTCGGCGCCACAGCCGATCGGCGACGTCGATCCCCACACGAGCGCGCCCGTGCCGACCGGGCTCGACGAGCTCGACCGGGTCCTCGGCGGCGGTCTGGTCGCGGGCTCGGTGACCCTGCTGGGTGGCGAGCCGGGCATCGGCAAGAGCACGCTGCTGCTCCAGCTGCTCGCCGAGCGCGCCGGGCGAGCTCTGTACGTCACCGCGGAGGAGAGCGCCCAGCAGGTGCGCCAACGGGCCGAGCGGCTGGGTGCCGTCCGACCCGAGCTGCTGCTGCAGGCCGAGACGGCGCTCCCGCACATCACGGCGGCCGTCGCCGACACCGCCCCCGGCATCGTCGTCGTCGATTCCATCCAGACCGTGCACGACCCGGCGCTCGGGTCGCCACCGGGTTCGGTCGTGCAGGTCCGCGGCTGCGCACAGCAGCTGGTCCAGATCGCCAAGCAGCGCAACGTGCCGATCGTGCTGGTCGGCCACGTCACGAAAGAGGGGTCGCTGGCCGGTCCACGGGTGCTCGAGCACGTCGTCGACACGGTGCTGGCCTTCGAGGGCGAGCGCCACCACGCGCTCCGGCTGCTGCGGGCCAGCAAGCACCGGTTCGGACCCACCAACGAGCTGGGTCTGTTCGAGATGGCCGGGCACGGGCTGATCGGCGTGCCCGATCCGAGCGAGCTGTTCCTCGGCGATCGCCGCACCGGCGTCCCGGGCTCGGCCATCGTGCCGACCGTCGAAGGGCAGCGTCCGCTGGTCATCGAGGTCCAGGCGCTCACCACGCCGGCACCGCCGAACGTCCCGGCCCGCCGCACGACCCAGGGCGTCGACACGAACCGGCTGGCGTTGCTCCTCGCCGTGCTCCAGCAGCGTGCCCGCGTCGACGTCCGAGCGCACGACGTGTACGCATCGACCGTCGGCGGCGTGCGCTTGGCCGCGCCCGGCCTCGACCTCGGCGTGTGCCTGTCGGTGGTCAGCGCCGTCAACGATCGCCCGCTGCCGGCCGACCTGGTCGCGTTCGGCGAGGTCGGTCTCGGCGGCGAGGTCCGGCAGGTGGCGCACGCGCCGCGGCGCGCGGCCGAGGCGGCCCGCCTCGGGTTCCGGCGCGCCATCGTCCCCCGCAGCTCACCCGACGCCGACGGTCTCCATCTCGTCCGCGTCGCCACCATCGCCGAGGCGTTGGCGGCGGCCGGTCTGTGACGCGTTCGACCCGGTCAGCGCCGGCTCCGACGGAGAGCGCCGACCCGACCGCCACGACAGGATGAACGTCGCGCAGCGCGTCGTTCTACACTCACTCCATGCAGAGCCGGTACAGCGGGGCGAACGAGCAGATGCGCAACGCGCTCGCCCGCGTCTCGCCGGGCACGCCGCTGCGTGACGGCATCGACCGCGTCGTGCGGTCGAAGGCCGGTGCCCTGCTCGTCCTCTCCGACGATCCCGAGGTCCTCTCGATCTGCTCCGGCGGCTTCCTCGTCGACGCACCGTTCAGCCCGCAGCGACTCTCCGAGCTCGCCAAGATGGACGGCGCGATCATCATCTCCAACGACGGCGGGCGCATCGCACGGGCCAACGTCCACCTCGTTCCCGACCCGACCGTGCCGACCAGCGAGACCGGCACGCGCCACCGCACCGCCGAGCGAGTCGCCCGGTCGCTCGACGTCCCCGTCGTGTCGGCGTCCGAGGAGATGGGCGTCATCAACGTGTACGCGGGCGGGTCGAAGCGCGAGCTGCAGGAGATCGGGCGCCTCCTCGACCGCGCGAACCAGGCGCTGCAGACGCTCGAGCGCTACAAGACGCGGCTCGAGGACACGATCAGCCGACTGACCACGCTCGAGATCGAGGACGTCGTCACGATCCGCGACGTGGTGAGCGTCGTGCAGCGTGGCGAGATGGTCCACCGGATCGCCGACGAGATCGAGACGATGATCGTCGAGCTCGGCGTCGACGCGCGGCTGCTCCGCCTGCAGCTCGACGAGACGTACACCGACCTCGACGACGAGCTCGACCTGGTGGTGGCCGACTACCTCCCGCCGCACCGCAACGTCGAGGACACCCTCGCCGAGATGTCCCGGCTGAAGGACGACGACGTGCTCGACGCCCGGATGGCGCTCTCGACGATGCACCTCGGCGCCAGCGAGCTCGACCACGAGCTCGCACCGAAGGGGCTTCGGCTCCTCCGCCGGGTGCACAAGCTGCCACCCGAGCTCGCCGGCAAGATCGCCAACCGCTTCGAGAGCCTCGCGCGGCTGCAGCGGGTCACCGTCGACGACCTCATGACCGTCGACGGCGTCGACGCGGAGACCGCCCGCAGCGTCAAGGAGACGCTCGAGCGCGTCACCGAGAGCACCATCCTCGAGCAGTACAGCTGACCTCGCCCACCCCGTCGACATCCAGGAGCAGCCATGCCCTTCCGTCACATCGCCATGTTCAGATGGAACGACGACGTCGGCGTCGACCACCTCGATCGCGTCCGCGACGGCCTCAACGCGCTGCCCGCCGAGATCGAGGAGATCCGGAGCTACGTCCACGGTGCCGACGTGGGCGTGTCGGAGGGCACGTACGACTACGCGGTCGTGGCCGACTTCGACAACGTCAACGACTGGCGCACCTACCGAGACCACCCGCAGCACGTGCTGTTCATCTCGGAGGTCATCGCCGGCAACGTGGCCGAGCGGGCCGCGATCCAGATCCAGACCGGTCCGTCCTGATCGCGTCGCGGCCCCCGGCCGGTGTGGTCACCGGGTCGGGTTGAGCAGCTCGCGACGGAGCTCGACCAGCTTCGGCGACGGCTCCCCGTCGCTCCACGGGTCGGCGGTGATGACGCGCTCGTAGCTCTCCCACTCCTGCCGCACGCCGGCGTGGTCGCCGGCGCGGGCGTGGGCCTGCATGCGCAACCCGATCAGCTCCTCGTGTCCGGGGAGGACGCGCAGCCCGCGACCCGTCGCCAGGAACACCCCGTCGATGTCGCCGACCGACAGGCAGTGCGCGGCGAGCTCGGTCGCCGCCGACGTGGCGAGCAGCACCAGGGTCGACGTCAACCCTTCGGCGTCGGGCCACAGGTACGAGGTGCCCTCGAACGGCATGCCGACGATCAGGTCGACCGCCGGGCTCAGCGTGTCGATCGCCTGCGCGGGCGGTTGCAGCAGGGCGGCGTCGAGTGCGTGCTCGAGGACGTCCGCGTCGGTGCGGACCAGGTCGTGCAGCGGTAGCGCATCGGTGTGGGTCCGGCCGACCCACTCCTCGCCCTCGGGCGGCTCGACGAGGCGGGCGAGCGAGCGCCGGGCCTCGGAGACGACGTTGGCGAACGTGGCGTCCCTGACGTCGAGCTCCCAGAGGGCGGTGCGGGCCGCGGTCCGCGTCGACCGCTCGCGGTGCGTCGCCAGCCACGCAACCAGCTCGCGCGTCTTCGAGCGCTCGAACTCGACGACCGCACCTTCGGGCGACATCACCTCGACCGGCCCCAGCAGACGGACGAGCAGCGACCAGGCCGGAGCGGGAACGGCCGGCTCCCCGTCGCTCGGGATCGCGGCGTCGTCCGCGACCGCGGCCTCATCGGCGACCGTGGCACTGGTGGCGGGCTCGCCGATGTCGCCGCCGCCCAGGAGTTCGGCCGCAGGTGGCTCACCCGCAGTCGTCAGGTCGGCCGGCTCGTCGCGCGGCCCGACCACCGTGTGATCGCCGTCGGTCAGGACCTCGCGCTCGACCGGCGCGACCGGCGGATCGATGACCGTGACGAGGCCGGAGATCGCGGCGATGTCGTCGGGAGCCAGACCGACGGGGCGCAGCCGGATGCCGGCCGGCTTGAGCTCCCATGCGTCACCGTCGGGCGCGAGCCGGCCCGACGGCCCGAGGATCGGCGACGCCGACACCACCGCCAAGCCGGTGCGAACGCGAGGCGCCGGGATCGTGCCGGCCGCGGACCCGATCAGCACGACGGCCGGCTCCCAGGTCTCACCCCCCTGGCCCCCGACACGCAACTCGAACGTCGACCTGCTCATGCTGGCCGTCGACCCGATGGCGTCGGCGGCCGCTTCGAAGGCACGCTGCGAGTCACGGGCGGGGACGTGGAGCCGATGCCCGAGGAACGCGTCGTCGGCGACGCCGAGGCCGACCAGCGTCGTGACCTCGGCCAGCGTCGACCCCGCCAGCGTCGCGGCGATCGCAGCCACGATCGCGTCGGCCTCGTCGCCCGGGCCGCCGACCTCGAGCGCCTCGACCGCCTCGAGATCGAGGTAGACGTCGTGACCATCGGGCGTCTGGCCGAGCTGCACGAGCGTCGGGCACGGTGATGCGTCCGCACCGTGATCGAGCAGCTCGATCGGCGTGGCGGCGTCGAGGCGCCACCGGGTGTCGGCCCCCGTCCAGGGTGACGGGAGCGACGCAGGAGCCGTCACCCGCAGCTCGAGCGACCCGTCGGTGCCGACCAGCACTGCGAGCACGCGCGATCCGTGCCGGACGAGGTGCTCGGAACTGGCCGCGATGGCCGCACCGACGCGGGCGAACCGCTCGCCCGGGTCGACCGCTCGCAGTGCCCGCTCGGTCGCCGACGACGACGCCGGCTGCTCGGGCAGCCGGGCACGGGGGCGCGCCCGCCTGAGCTGGTTGCGTCGGCGAACGGCGAGCAGGGTCAGCACACCCGCCGACAGCATTGCGGCGGCGCCGTAGGAGAGCAGTGCGGTCGGTGCGCCTCGATCGTTGCGGGCTGCCGATGGCGTCGCGGAACCTTCGCGCCGGCCCTGAGCCCCACCGCCTCCGGTCGCCGCACTGACATCCGCTACGGCGGTGGGTGACGCGTCGGCCGGCTGGTCGGCGCCGGTCAGATCGGCGGCAGGCGGGGCGCCGACGTCGGTCCGTGCCGGCGTGTCGGTCACCGGTGTCTCGGCCAACGCGGTCTCGGCTGCCGGTGTCTCGGCCGTCGCCGGATGCCGGTCGCTCGCAGGCGTCGCGGGAGCGCTCGCATCCTGGACCACCGCCGGGCCGTCATCGCCGGCACCGACTTCGGCGACGTCGGCGAGGTCGTGCTTCGGGATCCAGACGTTCTCCGCGCGGGCGTCGCCGGGGGCCAGCGTGGCGACCGACTCGATCGGCACCTCGTCGCCCGGGACGTCGAGCCGCCAGCCCGGCTGGATGAGGTCGGGGTCGTCGAGCGATCGCCCGTCGTCGAACGAGCGGCCCCGGTTCGCCTCGTAGATCTCGGGCCACCGCTCGGGATCGCCGAGCTCGTCATCGGCGATCGACCACAGGGTCTCGCCCTCCTCGACGACGTGGACCACCGCGCCGGCGGCCGTCGCGCCCGGCGCCCCGGTCACCGTGCTCGCAGCGGCGGCCGGCGGCTGCGGTGGGAGCTCGAGCACCCAGCCGACCTCGATGTAGGCGGCGTTGGTGAAGTGCTGCCCGTCTGGCATCGGCCGCCCGAGGTTGGCGTCGAGCAGCCGCTCGGCGTAGGCGGCGACGGTCGCGTGGTCGGGGCCGACCACGCGCTCGGCGATGCCGAAGATCGAGTCGCCCGGCTTGACGACGTACCGATCGGACGGCGGTGTCGTCTCGGCGACCGGTTCGTCGAGCGACCTCTCGGAGTGCTGCGGCAGCGACGCGGCGACGGCGTGTTCGGCCAAGCCGCCCACCGCGTCGGACCGATCGGGCGCCTCGAGCACCGAGGTCGTCTCGGGACGTTGCTCGGGAACCAGCGTGTCGCGCGCGATCGCACGGCTCGGCGTCGCGAACATCGGGACGATCACGAGCAGCCCCGACGCGATCACCCGCGCGGTTCGCTGGGACAGACCGAGGCCGCGAACGTCGGGCATCGGCAGTCCGTCGTGGCGCACCATGTGGACCGCCTCGGCGATGACGGTGAGCACCAGCACGATGACCGCCGCCCACGCGACCAGCAGCGACAGGCGGATCACGACGTCGGCGACGGTCTCATCGGTCAGCCGGTCGGTCAGCGCCGATCGGATCGTGTCGAGCTCCCACTCGGCCGGGCTCGCGACCCCGTGCAGGGGCGCTCGGCCGCCGAACCGCTCGTCGGCCGCGAACATCAGTGCGACCGGCACGCCGATCGCCAACAGGCCGAGGAGCGCGACCGAGCGGACGAACGCCGCCGCCCTCGAACCTGCTGTTCGTGTCATGGTGTCGTCTCCTCGGGCCACATCGTGGCAACACCTCCACTGTGGGGGACGAGTGGCAGGAACGGGAAAGCGCTCACGGTCCTGTCTCCGGGCGCGCCGAGCCGACCCCGGTCACGTCGCCGACGGGGTCGGTGATGACGACGGTGACGGTCACCAGGAGCGGATCGGCGCCGCCGATCCGTGCGCTGGCCGTCCCGGTCACGCCGTACTCGCCCAACAACCGCGTCGCCACGCGCTGGACCTCGGCGCGGGCCCGATCCTCGTCGATGGTGATCTCGTCGTCGGCACCCCCTCGCAACGAACCGACCTCGACCTGTTGTGCCCCGGAGCGTGCGGCCTGGAAGGCGACCGACGCTGCGATCGACCGGTTGGAGATCGTGCGGTCGACGTCGCGGGCCAGCCAGACCACCGCGCCGGCAGTGAAGGCGAACAGCAACACGAGTGATGCGACCATGGCCGAACCCCGGTCGGACCGCAACCGCCGATCGCCACCCCGGTCACGATCGGCCCACCGGTCGTGCGCCTGCACCGCCATCAGGGACCTGACGCAGCCGCGCGGAACGGATCGATCGTCGCGTACGCCGTCGCCGACGAACCCTCCGGTTCGGCTCGCACGACCTCGATGCCGCGGTTCGAGATCGTGCACGTCACCGTGACCCCGACCTCGCCACCCGGCCGGAACGACGCGGCGTCGACCACGACGACGGGTGCCGAGCACGAGTCGGCATCGACGAGCATCGCGCCGGCGACCCGGTCTGCCGCAGCTCTCGCAGCGGCGGGCGTGCGCTCGAGCGCCGCTGCCTGCGCAGCGGCCTCGGCGGCCGTGCGCACCTGGGCGCGGGCGTCGACGCCGCGTCCCAGCGACACGACGAGCAACGCCAGCCCGATCGCGACCGGCGCGATCAGTACCAGACCCAGCGCCTCGGTGGCGCCCCGGTCGCGCGTCGTCAGCGAACTGCCGGCCGGCGGGACTGCGGCGAGCCGGCTCACGGGCGGAACGCCTCGATCGGGACGGCTTCGACGACGGTCAGATCGGTCGACGTGCCACGGATGATGCCCGGTGCCCGCCCGGTGACCGTGACGGTGACGAAGGTGCCGCCCGGATCGGTCTCGATTCGGATGTCCGGCGCACCGATGTCGGTGTCGGCGCGCAACACCTGCTCGGCGGCCGCCTCGGCGGCATCGGTCGGCACCCCGCCCCGGGCGACCTGGGCAGCCGTGTCACGCGCGATGAAGCGAGCCTCGGTCCGGGCGTGGCTCCACATCGCCGCCTGGAACGCGGCGAAGGCGATCACGATGAACACCGGCGTGAGGAGCACGGTGGTCAACGACGTCGAGCCGACGTCGCGGTTCGTGACCGAGTCGGACACGGATCAGGGAGTCGGCGCCGTCGGCGTGTCGATCGGTGTGTTCGCCTCGTCGCGAATGTTGTTCCACAGGATCGCGGCGATCACGGCGACGCTGACTCCGGCCGCGACGAACCACAACACCTGCTCGAGCGACACCGCGCCCCGGTCCCGGTCGTCGGTCGCCGCGCGGCGCCCGACCGCCCGCACGGCAACGCCGTACAGCTGGTGCGTGACGGCCGGTCCGAGTACGGAGAGGTCGTGCATGGTGGGTTCCTCCTAGGAGAAGCTGAGTGCTGGATAGATGACGAGGCCCATGAAGATCAGTGCCATGCCGACGATCGGCGTCGTCAGCCGGCTGGTGCGGAGGCGTGCTTCGGATTCTTGCTCGGTCGCCAAGGCGGTGCGGAGCGTGGCGCACTTGGCCGCCAGCGTACGCGCCACCGGTGCACCCTCCGCGGCGCTGAGCGCAGCCGTCGCCGAGATCTGCTCGAGCTCGTCGAGGCCGAGCTCGAGCCCGGCGTTCCCGAGCGCGTCGGTGAGGCTCGAGCCGCGGGCGCCCGACTCGCGCATCCGGCGGCGCAGCTCGGCGAACAGCCGGCCGTCACCGGCGTGCGCCGCCTGTTCGAGCGCACCTTCGTAGCCCGTGTTGCCGGCGAGCAGCATCGTGACGACGTCGAGGTAGGCCGACACCTGGTAGCGCAGATCGCTGCGGATGGCGGCGGCACGCTCGACCGTGGCGGTGTGCACGATCAACGGCCCGACGACGGCGAAGACGAGTCCACCCAGCACGGGGACGAACCAGCCCAGCCCCACCAGATCGGCGGCCTGGAGGAAGGCGAGGAGAACGGTCGGGGCGACCAGCCCGGCGACCGTGGCCAGCACGAGCCACACGACGTGCTGCTCGGTCGAACGCCCGACCAACCGGAGCTCGGCGTCGGTCGGCAGGAGGCGGGGTTGGGCACGGATCGTCCGGACGAGCGGTGCGACCAACCGGCTCGCCGGCGGCGGCGACGGAGCGCTCGACACGGTGCCGCCGCGCTGGAGGTGGCCGAGCACACGACGCAGCGACGGTGCCGGCTGGAGCACCCCGCTGGCGGCGAGGAGCAGACCGGCCACACCCACGGCCGTGAACACGAGCAACGCATTGAGGCCGCTCACAGCACACCACCCGGTTGACGCCGTGGCGTGCCGGTGAGGAACCGCGCCGGCCGCGGGAACGCTGCGAGGCGCTGCACGCGCACGATCAGTGCCGCGTATCCGGCGAGGCAGGCGCCGAGGAACACCTGACCGGTCGGCTCGTCATAGGCGTCGAGGTACTCGCTGCGGCCGAAGACCAGCAGCCCGATGACCAGCGTGGCCATGATCGCAGTCAACGCCTGGACCTCGCGCCTCGTGGGTGCGCGCTCGGCCTCGACGAGACGCCGACGATCGACCTGTTCGCGCGTCTGCTCGGCGAGCGCGGTCAGCACGGGCACGGTGCGGGCTCCGCGGCGGATCGCGATCGACAGCCCCGCCGCGACCAGGTCGGCCAGCGGATCGTCGAGGTCGTCCGCGAACCGGCGGAACACGATGTCGGGATCCTGCCTGCCGAGGCCGGCGGCGAGGCGGCGCACGTGCGACCGGATGAGCGGCGGGCAGGCACCCACGGTCGAGTTGATCGCGCCGACCGGCTGCTCGCCCGCCATCAGCACGTCGCGCACGTTCTCGATCCACGATGCGAGTGCGTCGAGGCGGGCGATCTCGACGTCGGTCGAGCGCTGTCGCCGCTGCCAGCCCCCGATCAACCAGAAGGCGCCGACGCCCACGATGATCGACGGCAGGAGCCAGCTCGACATGAAGAACACGAGCACGCCGACCGCACTGGCGCCGACGAAGCGCAGACCGATCTGGCGCACGGTGTCGGTGCTGATCTCGACGCCCGGCTCGTCGGTCGGTGGCGACACCGCCACGGTGATGCCGGCCACGAACAGCAACGTGAGCAGGATGACGACGCCGACCATCAGCGGGCTCCCGACGGCGCGAACAGCTGCGGGTCGTAGCCGGCGATGCGCAGGCGCTGCAGATGGCGCGCCGACAGCGGGGCGAGCTGCACCAGGTCGCCGTGCTCGCCGATCCCCCACACCTCGGTGCTGGCGAGGCCACCGCGCTCGCCCAGGCCACCGATCTCGATGATCGACGTCACCCGTCGCGTCGCGGCCCCTTCGTACTCCTCGTTGCGGACCAGGTCGATGTGGACGATGAAGTCGACGGTCTGAGCGATCAGGCTCCACACGGCGAACTCGGGCAGGCTCGTGTCGGACTTCGACACGTAGTAGGCGAGGCGCTGGACGACGACGTCGGACGTGTGCGCGTGGATCGTGGCGAGCGAGCCGCGCTTGCACATCGAGGCGACGTCGAGCATGTCGAGCGCCTCGTCCTCGACGAGCTCGCCGACGACGACGCGGTCGGGGTTGAGACGGCGCGTCAACTCGACGAGCTGGCGGGTCGTGATCTCGCCCTCGCCCTCGGCGTTCGAGTGCCGCGTGAACAACGCCGGTGCGTCGGGATGCCGAGGATCCTCCTCGAGGCGCAGCTCGAGCAGGTTCTTCTCGACGGTGATGATGCGCTCGCGCGGTGAGACCTCGCCCAGCAGCTCGGTCAGCAACGTCGTCTTGCCCGCCCCGGGCGGGCCGCTGACCAACACGGTGAACCCGCAACGGATCATCGCCCGCAGCCGCGGGACCAGGTCGACGGGGAAGAGCCCACGATCGGCGAGCCCGTCGAGGCCCTCGTGGCGGAGCACGAACCGCCGGATGGCGATCCGCGGATGCGTCGAGATGCCGTGTTCGGACCGGCCGCCCAGGACCATCACGACCCGCGAGCCGTCGTCGGACTGGAACGTCAACATCGGGGACTGCGTGTCGAGGCGCCCCTCACCGGTGCCGCTCATACGGCGGGCAAGGCGCTTCTGGTAGGCGGTCAGATCGGCCGACGACTCCCACAGCGCGCCGACGTCGACCTTGCGGCCGTCGCTGTAGGTCACCCACGTCGAGAGGTGCGAGTTGACGTCGATCTCCTCGACCGTCGGGTCGGTCATGAAGCGTTCGAGCGGGCCGGTGCCGGTGAGCTCGGCGACGACCCGTGACCTGATCTCGCGATCGGCCATCTCGGACAGCGGCGGGTCCCCGCGATGCATCCGGTCCTGGTTGACGACCGCGATCTCGTCGCTCAGCCACGAACCGACGAGCAGCTGCTGCCGGCGCGGATCCGCCGCGAGCGGCGTCTCGGACGTGGCATGGCCGTCCTGGCGGTCGGCCTCGTCGAGCTCGATCGCCTCGACGAGACGGGTCGCGACGCGACCGGTCACGTAGCGGACGAGCGCCGAGCTCTCGTCGACCGCGGTCATCGCGCCGCCCTCCACAGACCGCCCGCCTGGTCGGCGAGGGTTCGTTCGACCACGGCGGCGAGGTCTCGCGCCGCCCGGACGAGTGGGAGCCGCGCCAGGCGCCGCTCGGACACACCGGTGCGGCCGCCGAACACCCCGGCCGCGAGGTCGTCGACCGGCAGGCCGACCAGCGGCGTCGACCCGACCGACTCGGCCAGGAACGACTCGATCTCGCCCAGGTCGAAGGGTGTCGCGCCGATGACCGCCACCACGGTGGCGCCGCGCGCCGCCTCGAAGCCGTCGAGTTGGTCGGCGAGCCGTTGGAGCCGCACGGCGGCAGCCCGCGACGATTGCGGCGCCTGGCGGTGGACCACGACCGTCACGGCCGCCGACGCGACGAACGGGTGGGCGACCGGCGACGGCTGCACCGAGCCGGTGTCGGCGATCGTCACGGGTGACCGCAGCGCAGCGAGCGTCGCGACCAGGGAGCGGCCCGACTCGCTCACCGCCTGCGCGGCCTCGCGAGCGCGAGCGGGGGCGGGGATCAGCCGGAGCCCGGCGTCGGCGAGCCGCGTGTGACGCTCGATCTCGGGCCACGCCCCATCGAGGACCCGCGTGACCACGGTCGACAGCGAGGGGGCGACGGGCATGTCGAACCAGGCGGCCAGGTCACCGCCGGACGGGTCGGCCTCGACGAGGATCGCGTCCTCGGTCAACGGCCATGCCGACGCCAGCGCCACCGATGTCGTGGTGGTGGCGTCGCCGCAGACGGCGACGATGCCCATCAGCCGCCGCCGTCCTGTTCGAGCGCCCCGTCGACGCCGGGGTCGAGCAGCACGATCCTGACGTCGTTCCCGGCGGCGACGACGGCTGCATCGGACTCGGCGACCTCGACCGACACCGACGAGGAGCCGGTGGTGCTGTCGGCGCTGTCGGTGCGAGCCACGACGCGACCGGTCGTGATGAAGGCGTCGGCGCCGGTGCCCTCGCCCTCGACCACGAGCATCACGCGCGACCGCTCGCTGAGACCCGACGGCATCCGGCCCGCCCGGACCTCGACGGCGACGACGCTCGCGCCGGACGACACGAGCGGCGTCGGCTGGACGAGTTGGGGGGCGATGAGCGTGCCCGACGTGATGAACGTTCGCGCGTACTGGTTGACGACGAGGCCGATCTGCGAGGCCTCGACCGCTGGCACCGTGTCGTCGAGCTCGACCTCGACGATCCGCAGGTCCTCGCTGGTGACGAGGTCACCGGCGCGGACGTTGCGAACGACCTGGACGACCTCGGTCTTGTCGTCGAGCGACGAGTACACGAGCACGTTGCCGCCGATCGCCACCGCTGCCAGCACTGCGCCGGCCGCGATCCGGGCGCGCCGGCGCGAGGCGGGACGGAAGCCACGCGGCTCGCGCCCCCGCTCGGCGTCCGCGACTGCGACCGCCTCCTGACGATCGCTCATCGCAGTGCTCCGGAGGCCGCTGCGACGACGAGCACCGCAGCGCTCCCGACCAGCAGCCCGGGCCCGAGCGGGAGCTCTCGGCGATGCGTCACCAGACCGGCGGCGGCGGTCGACCCCGCTGCCACACAGAGCGCGACCATCGCCAGCCGCCAGTCGACGAGCCCCAGGGCGAGGCCGAGGGCGGCGGCGAATTTGACGTCGCCGAACCCGATCGCGTTGGGCGACACGAGGTGCATCGCGAGCAACGGGCCGGCTGCCGCAGCTGCGCCTGCGAAGCCTGCCGCCAGGGGCGCTGCCGACCCGCCGTCGACGACAAGCCCGAGTGCGAGCAGCGCGGCGGGGAGCGCGGTGAGCGCGACGAGCCGATCCGGCAGCCGAGCGGTTCGCGCGTCGGCCACCGCGGCGAGGGTCGCGAAGACGACGACGGCACCGATCGCCACGCCCATGGGCGAGCGGGCGGCGAGTGCGACCATGGCAGCGGCGACGGCACCGACGATGCCGACCGCCAACGGTGCGGGCGCGTCGAGACCAGCCGCGACATGGCGGTCTCGCGGGTGGTCGATCAGCGAGTACACGGTTGCTCCGCCAGCGACGTCCGAATGGTCGGACATCGTAGACGACGGTGTGGGCCGGGGCTCCGGCGATCGTGTGGTCGGCACACCGGCAGTGTGGGCGCAACGGCGCGCCGTCGGGAAACGAGGACTCGCTGAACGATCCGCGAACTCGACGCTCCGGGGGTGCGCGCCCGCGCCCGATGCGGCAGGCTGGTCACATGAGCGACACGAACGTGCCATCCGCCGAGGAGCTCAAGCTGAAGCTCACCCCGATGCAGTTCCACGTCACGCAGGAGGCGGGTACCGAACGGCCGTTCACCGGCGAGTACTGGGACACGACCGACCCCGGCACGTACCACTGCATCGTCTGCGACACCGAGCTGTTCGACTCCGACACCAAGTTCGACGCCCACTGCGGGTGGCCCAGCTTCTACGAGTCGCTCGACAGCGACAAGATCGAATACATCGAGGACCGCTCGCACGGCATGCGGCGAACCGAGGTCCGCTGCGCGAACTGTGGCGCCCACCTCGGTCACGTCTTCCCGGACGGCCCGCAGCCGACCGGCCAGCGCTACTGCATCAACTCCGCGAGCATCAACCTCGAGCGCCGCCCCGCCTGACGGACGCCGGCCCCACGACGCGGCCGCCGGGGTGTCGGGGCGCCATACTCTCGGCCATGACTCCCGTGGCCGACTGGGGCGAGACGCAGCGCCGGCTGACCTCCGACGTGAGCGTGCTCGTCGGCGCCGACGCGGGCAAGTACCCGTCGGGCAACTCGCTGGTCGTGCGCGGCGACGGCGAGTCGGTGATCATCGACCCGTCGGTGACCGTCGTCGCGAACGGTGGCGCGCCCGTCCCGGTCGACGCGGTGATCATCTCCCACAGCCACGAGGACCACATGGCCGGCAACGGCCTGTTCGCCGACGCGCGGCTCCACATCCACGACGAGGACCTCCCCGGCGCACGCAGCCTCGACGGGTTGATGGAGGTCTACGGCCTCACCGGTGCGGCGCGCGAGGACTTCGCCGACCAGATCGTCGAGGAGTTCCACTATGCCCCGCGCCCCGACGCGGAGGGCTTCGTCGACGGGCACGTCTGGGACCTCGGCAGGGTGCAGGTCGAGGCCGTGCACCTGCCCGGTCACACGCGCGGCCACAGCGGCTTCCGGATCTCGGGCGGCGTGTTCTTCCTGTCCGACATCGATCTGACCGGCTTCGGGCCGTACTACGGGGACGTGTGGAGCGACCTCGACGACTTCGAGCGCTCGCTCGTGCAGGTCCGCGAGGAGGAGGCCGACTTCTACGTCACCTACCACCACAAGGGCGTGATCGAGGGGCGGGACGAGTTCGTGGCGCTGATCGACGCGTTCCACGCGGTGATCCCGCGCCGCCACGCGGCGATGCTCGAGTTCCTGGCCGAGCCGCGCTCGATCGACGACATGGTCGAGCACCGGTTCGTGTACCGGCCGCACGTCCAACACGTCTTCGCCGAGAGCGTCGAGCGGCGATGCGCGGCGATGCACGTCCAGCGCATGCTCGTGCAGGGCGACGCCGACGAGGTCGAGCCCGGCCGGTTCCGAGCGCGCTGACCCGGCGGCGGGCGGACGCCGCCGAGTCAGGCGAGCTCGAGGACGACCGCGATCACGTCGGTGTGTGCGCGAACTCCTCGATCATCTGCCAGGCGTCATTGCTCAGATGGTGCGCGAGATCGTGCAGCGCACGCGCGGTGGCCAGTTCCTCGCCGACGCGAGGGACGGACGGATCGGCGGGGTTCCGCCGGGACCGGCCGACCCCCGAGAGGGAACGGTCACCCGCGTCGAGGTGGGCGACGACCTCGCAGTGGTCCTCGTCCTCACGCAGCTCGAGACGCACATCCCAATGCTTGATGGCATCCATGTCACCATGGTCGGCCAGGCGGGGCAGGGGCGACCAGGGCCCAATGTCACCCCCACTGCCTCCCGAGGACACGGCCTCGCCCCGGACCCGTGGATCACGTCATCGGACGCGGCACCGCTCCCACCGCCGGCCGAGAGCTCCATCGGGCCGCCCCGCCCGGATCACCACGAGCCGCGGCTGCGCCCGCCGCCGCCACCACCGACCCGGCCGCCGCGGCTGCCACCACCGCCGAAGCCGCCGCTGCGACCACCTCCGCCCGACGAGCCGGGCGCCGTGCGAGTCGAGCGCATCGACGGCGCGCGGCGGTGCACGATGATCGGCCCGGCGGCAGCCCGAGCGGGCGCCGGCACGTTGGCGCCGTCGAGGGCATCGGACCACGCATCGGCCTCCCCGAGGGCGACGGCCCAGCCGCTGTACTCGCGGAGCACTCCCTGCGACCACGCCCACTCGACGTGGCGTCCCTCGCTCGCGTGGAGGAACCGGCGGAAGGACTCGGCGCGCAGCGCGAGCGCCGAACCCTGTGCCGACCGCACCGGGAGGAGTGCCCGGTACATGAAGTAGGCGACCGCAGCCGGCACGGCGAGACCGAAGGCGAGGGCCAGCGGCCAGGAGCCGAACGCCCCGAACAGGGCCGTCGCACCCGAGCCCCACACGAACAGGCCGAAGCAGATGAACAGGAGCAGGCGGACCGGCGCCCCGCCCGATCCGCCGGCGATGCCGCTGCCGGGCGGCAAGCGCTTCCACCAACCGCTCGTTGCGATCCGCTGCTTCTGGCGCGCGGAGATCGCACGCCACACCTTCGCGAACTGCTCGTCGTAGGTACCGGTGACGAACGGACTCTCGATCGCGAAGATCTGATCGAGGAGCGCGGCGTCGACCTCGTCGAGCTCGCGTCGCTCGGGACCACTGCGGATGACGAGGTCGTCACCTTGTTCGTCGAACTCGACGGCGTCACGCCCCGCGAGTCCCGACAGCCAGGCCTCGACCGTGTCGTCGCCGATCCGCTCGGTGAGCAGCACCGATGCCTCCCACGGCTCGAGCCCCTTGGGAGGCACGAACTCGATCGTGGCGAGATCGCCCAGGTCGTCGTCGGCGACGAGCGCAACCGGTGGTGGCGGTTCGCCGGCACCGTCGCCGCCGGGCGGCGGCAGCGAACCGTACGCCGCGTCGGCCGCGCCACCGGCGAACACCTCGTTGCGGCCACGGCGTCGCGCCCAGCGGTGCACCCCGAACGCGCCGGCGAGGCCGACGCCGCCGACGCCGAGCGCGGTCAACCCCCGATTCGACGACCTGCGCTCGGGAATCGGCGGCGGTTCGATCGCTGCCGGGTCGATCGCCTCGGGGTCGGTCACGGCGACGATGTCGGCCTCGATCGTGATGCCCGCGCCCGCCGGCAGCGGTTCGAAGACGGCCCGGTGGAGGTCGCCGTCCGCAGCGAGGACGCATTCGTCGATCGAATCGAACGCGCCGACGAAGCAGCGCGGGTCGTCAAGCTCGAAACCCACCACGACGATCTCGACGTAGTCAGTCTCGATCGGCTCGGGGTCGAGCACGTCGAGCGTGAGCACCCCCGACCCGAGCTGCGCGGCGGGCAGCGTGTACGCCAGGCGATAGCGGTGCTGCCCGGTGATCGTCACGTCGGGGTCGCCGATCCTGATCTCCGTCTCGAGGCCGAGGTCGGTCACCCTCAGATCGTCGGGGGCGTCCGGTGACGACGCTACGACGTCGATCGGCGCGCCGAGGTCGTTCGGAATGCGCCCGAGGTGCCCTCGGCGGCGCTCGTTCCCGAAGTCCTGGTCGAACGTCTCGGTCAGGCGCAGCCCGTCGGCGCCGGTCGGGGCGATGACCACGTGCCAGGTCTCGAACCGTTCCGGCCGATCCCCTTCACCGATCACCCCGGTGCCGGCGAGCAGTGTGGTGCCACCGATCGCGGCGCCGACGACGGCGTGGCGCACTCTCGAGATCCGGCCCAACACGCCGGCCATTGTGCCGGGTCAGCCGGCCGGCGGTGACCATTCCGACGGTGACCATCCCGGCGGGGCCAGCTCGAAGCCGTCGAAGTCGAAGCCGGGCACCACGACGCACGACACCAGCGTCCACGGCCCTGCACTCACCGCCGATTGCCACGACCCCGCTGGAACCAGCGCCTGCGGGCGCTGGCCGGCGTCGATGTCCGGACCGAGCTCGACATCGTTCGGTGTTGCGCCGTCGGCAGCGATCGAGAGCGTGAGGGGTGCGCCGGCGTGGAACAGCCACAGCTCGTCGGCGTCGACGCGGTGCCAGTGGGATCGTTCCTCGAGCAGGTAGTAGATCGCCGTACCGGTCGACCGACCGTCGCCCGTCGCCGGTCCTCGCCACGTCTCGACGTAGTAGCCACCCTCGGGATGCGGCGTGAGACCGAGCGCTGCGGCCATCTGCGAGCTGTCGACCGTCATGCCGGCATCGTCGCACGAAGCGGGTGGGGTTGTCCCCACCATCGACACGCCCGGGTGCCCCATCGCAACCCGGGGCCCGGTTCGTCACGATGGAGTCATGGCATCACTCCCTGTCCTCCCCGCTCTGATCGGTGCCGCGCTCCTGGTGTCGGGCTGCTCCCTCAGCGTCGACCTCGGCGACGGCGACACGAAGCGGCGCGTCGAAACCGACACGATTCCGATCGCCGATCTCACGCGGCTCGACGTCTCGACCGGCAACGGCGCGATCGAGGTGACCGCAGCCGACGTCGAGGAGATCGTCGTGCGCTCGGTGTTCCGCGAGTCGGACCCGGGTGACGCCAGCTCGGAGATCGACGTCGGCACCGACGAGCTCGTCGTCCGCGGCGTCTGCGACAGCGGGTGGTTCGAGAGCTGCCAGGTGGCATTCGAGTTGACGGTGCCGGCCGACCTCGACGTCTCGGTCGACACCGACAACGGACGCATCCTGGTGGACGGCGTCGCCGGCGACGTCGCCCTCACCAGCAACAACGGCGCCGTCACCGGGCTCCATCTCGCGAGCGACGACGCCCGGGCCGAGACCGACAACGGGCGCGTCGAGCTGCGGTTCGACGACGTGCCGGACTTCGTGGACGCCGTGAGCGACAACGGCGCGATCGAGATCATGGTGCCCGACGAGGCGTACGACGTCGAGGCGATCACCGACAACGGCGGCATCGACGTCGACGTCGTCGACCAGGACGATGCCGAGCGCCGGATCATCGCCGAGACCGACAACGGCTCGATCCACGTCGGCGCCGCGTAGGCACGGCCTGTCAGCGCTCGGAGCGGAGGTCGTCGTCCCCCCGACAGGCTGCCGATCTCCGAGCTGCCGACCGGCGCGACCTGCTCGACACGTCGAGGACCTCCCCCGGAGGCAACGAGTGGGTCGACCGACCAGGTAGGCGTCGCGTTCAGGGATCAGCTCGTCTCGGCGTCGATCCAGGCGAGGTACTCGGCGCTGCCACCGACGATGTCGACCGCGGTCACGGCCGGCAGGTCGTACGAGTGCAGGTCGGCCACCACGGCCTCGACCTGATCGACGAGCGCACGTCTCGTCTTGACGAGCAGCAGGACCTCGTCGTCGCGCTCGACGGCACCCTGCCAGCGGTACGTGCTCCGGATCGGTACCTGCTGGACGCAGGCGGCCAGTCGCTGCTCGACGAGGTGATCGGCGATCCGATCGGCCTCGGCGCCGTCGTCACACGTGACCTGGACTTCGATGTGTTCGGCCATCACGTCATGTTGGCAGGACGAAGCGATCGCACCCGCCGGGGCCGCCTCGTCGTGGGCGGGCCACGTGGTTCAAGATGACCCGATGCACACCACCCGGACCCCCGACGAGCGGTTCGCCGACCTGCCCGGCTACCCCTTCGAGCCGCATTACGCAGAGATCCCCGACGAGGACGGCGGCACGCTCCGCGTGCACTACGTCGACGAGGGCCCGGCCGACGCCGCGCCGGTGCTGCTGATGCACGGGGAGCCGTCCTGGAGCTACCTGTACCGGCACATGATCCCGCCGCTCGTCGACGCCGGCCACCGAGTCGTGGCGCCCGACCTGGTCGGCTTCGGACGCAGCGACAAGCCGACCGAGCAGTCCGACTACACCTACGCCCGCCACGTCGCCTGGATGAGCTCGCTGGTGTTCGGACACCTCGACCTGCGTGACGTGACCTTCTTCGGGCAGGACTGGGGCGGACTGGTCGGGCTCCGGCTGGTCGCCGCCGACCCAGATCGCTTCGCCCGGGTCGCGATCGGCAACACCGGTCTCCCCACCGGCCACGGCCCGGCCAGCGAGGCGTTCCTCCAGTGGCAGAGGTTCAGCCAGGAGACGCCGGTGTTCCCGGTCGGCGAGATCATCAACCGGGCGACGGTCACCGATCTGACGCCCGAGGTGATCGCCGCGTACGACGCACCGTTCCACGACGAGGTCTCGAAGGCCGGCGCTCGCATCTTCCCGTCGCTCGTCCCGACCAGCCCCGATGATCCGGCGACGCCGGACAACGTGGCGGCATGGCGGGTGCTCGAACGATTCGAGCGGCCGTTCCTGCTGTGCTTCAGCGACAGCGACCCGGTCACCAAGGGTGGAGACGCACCGTTCCTCGCCAAGGTGCCCGGTGCGCAGGGACAACCACACATCACGATCGAGGGCGGCGGGCACTTCCTCCAGGAGGACCGGGGCCCCGAGCTGGCGGCACTGCTCGACGACTTCGTTCGCTGAGGGTCTCCGCCGATCGGCCGAACCGGAGCCTCATGATCGGGCTTCGCCGACCGGCACAGCAGGATCGGCTCGCCTGCCCGAGCTCGCCGCCTCCGCACCGCTTCGACGCTGCGAGCCCTCCGGGCTCGGCCCACCTCGCTGACGCAACGCGCCTGAGCGGCGAGATGATCATCTGCGAGCCGGATCACGCCGTCGGAGTAGCGGCTCACGATTCTGCCCGGCAGCATGTCGGGATGCTCGGAGTCAACGCTCGACGGACGATGAAGAGACCATGACAGCGATCGAAGCGCTCGCGCTCCGACGGAACTTCGGCAGCAACGAGGCGGTCGCCGGCGTCGACCTGGCGGTGCATCCGGGCGAGGTCTACGGGTTCCTCGGGCCGAACGGCGCCGGCAAGTCGACCACCGTGAAGATGCTCTGCACGCTGCTCGCTCCGACCTCTGGCAACGCCAACGTCGCCGGCTTCGACGTGGTCGCGCACCCCGGCGAGGTCCGGCTCCGGATCGGCGTCGCCCTGCAGGACGCGTCGATCGACGGCAAGCAGACGGGCCGCGAGCTGCTCGACATGCAGGGCCGCCTCTACGGGTTGCGGCCCGCCGACATCGCGTCGCGCATGGACGACGTGATCGACCTGGTCGACATCGGCACGGCGATCGACGACCGTGTCGATTCGTACTCCGGTGGCATGAAGCGACGCCTCGACCTGGCGATGTCGCTGATCCACCGGCCCGAGATCCTCTTCCTCGACGAGCCGACGACCGGACTCGACCCGACGAGCCGCAACGCGGTCTGGACCGAGGTGCGGCGCCTCAACCGGGAGTACGGCATGACGATCTTCCTGACCACCCAGTACCTCGAGGAGGCCGACGAGCTCGCCGACCGCGTCGGCATCATCGACCACGGCAAGCTCCAGGCCGAGGGCACGCCGACCGAGCTGAAGCGTTCGATCGGCACCGACCTGATCGTCGCCGAGGTCGACGGTGAACCATCTGCGGCCGTCGCAGCGCTCGAGGCGGTCGACGGCGTGAGCGGCGTCGAGGTGCACGGCAACGAGCTCTCGCTGGCGACAGCCGACGGCGCATCGGTCATCGCCGGCGTCGCAGTCGCGCTCAACGGGTGCAGGGTGCCGGTCACGTCGCTGACGTTGCGCACGCCGACGCTGGACGACGTGTTCCTGTCGGTCACCGGGTCGCACCTCGAGGTCGACCAATCGGCCACGGACGCCATCGACGAGGAGGCCGCATCATGACTGCCACCACCGCCGGCACACACATACCCGGCACGAGCGACCCACTGGCCCGACGATCGTCGATCGGCCACGACCTCGCCACCGTCGCGAGACGCGCGATCCGCGGCGTGTTCCGCGAGCCCGAGTTCTTCGTGCCGGCGCTGATCGTCCCGGTGTTCTTCTTCGTCGTCAACACCGGCGCGCTGCAGGACTTCGCCCAGCAGACCGGTGTGGTGCCCGACTTCAAGGCCTTCCAGCTCCCGGTGTCGATCATCTTCGCCGTCACCGGTGTGTCACGCGCCAGCGCCCTCGTGACCGACATCCAGGGCGGCTACTTCGACCGGCTGCTGCTCACGCCGATCCGCCGTCCGACGCTGCTGCTCGGCCTCATGGCGGCCGACTTCGTGTCGGTCATCCTCCTCGCGGTCCCCGTGCTCGTGCTCGGCCTCGTGCTCGGCGTCAGCTTCGAGACCGGGCTGATCGGCATGGTGGTCTTCATCCTCTACGGCGCCGCGTGGGGGCTGGCATTCGCCGGCTTCCCCTACGCGATCGCCCTGAAGACGGGCAACCCCGCGGCCGTCAATTCGAGCTTCATCCTGTTCTTCCCGTTCGCGTTCCTGACGACGACGTTCCTGCCGCAGGACGCCCTGACCGGCTGGCTCTCGACGGTGGCGACGTACAACCCCGTCACCTACGTGCTCGACGGCCTGCGAAGCCTCATCACCGAGGGCTGGGAGTGGGATGCGCTCGCCAAGGGCCTCGGTGCGACGCTCGCACTCATGGTCGTCAGCTTCGGGTTGGCGAGCACCGCGCTCCGCGGCAGGATCACGAGCTCGTAGCGGGCGCAGCCCGGTCGATGCGCGACCTCGCGGCGCCGAACCGTCGCGTGACGCTCGCCCACGGCGTCGGGTCACGCATCGCGTCGAAGGCGAGGACGATCGAGGTCGTGATGGTGACCGCGAGCCCGCCGACCGAGGCGACCAACGGATCGCGGCGTCGGAGCGCGCCGCGGGCGATGCGAACCACGCGGCCGCCACGGCCGTATCGCAGGCGCTCCGGACCACCCTCTGGGAGGCTTCCCCGGCCTACCCTGGGCGGATGGGGAGCGACCGTTCGGCGGCACCGGCGCCGTGGCTTCGCGTGTTGGAGTCCCGGGCGGTGTTCGAGCTCGGCGCGGTGGTGGCGGCAGCGCCCTGGCTGCGCATCATCGGACGTGGCGATCGGCACCCGGTGTTGATCCTCCCCGGCTTCCTCGCCGGCGATCCGTCGACGGCGCCGCTCCGATCGATCCTGCAGAGCCAGGGCTACTGGGTCCACGGCTGGCGTCTCGGTCGCAACCTCGGGCCGACACCCGAGATCGTCGACGGGCTGATCGAGCGGCTGCGCACGCTCCACGAACGTCACCAGCGTCCGGTCAGCCTCATCGGCTGGAGCCTGGGCGGCATCTACGCCCGCCGGCTCGCACGGCGATGGCCCGAGCAGGTCCGTCAGGTCATCACGCTGGGCAGCCCGTTCCGGATCACGCCGGACGACCGGAGCGCGGTGTCGGACATCTACGACCGCCTTCGGCGGGCCCACCTCCCGACAGCCGAGTTCCACCTGCCCGGGCCCGAGGCCGGGGCGCTCGAGGTGCCGGCCACGTCGATCTACACCCGCACCGACGGTGTGGTGCGATGGTGGCAGTGCCTCGAATCGGTCGGGCCGAACTCGGAGAACATCGAGGTTCGAGGCAGCCACTCCGGCCTCGGGTTCAACCCGGCGGCGATCTACGCGATCAGCGATCGGCTCGCGCGCCCGGCCGAGGACTGGCGCCCGTTCCGACCGCCGCCGGCATCACGGCACATCTTCCCGAAGCCGGCCGACTGGCGATCCGACCTCCACGTCGCCTGAGGTGGTGGCCTGAGCGTCAGCCCCGGCGGGCGATCCTCACCGCCTCGGCGATCAGGTCACCGTCGGGCGCGGCGGCCGATCCGAACAGCGAGTCGCCCATGCCGACCGCGATCGCACCTGCGTCGAAGAACGCCCACATGTTGTCGACCGTCACCCCGCCGGTGGCCATGAACGGTCGCTGTGCGTAGGCCGGCGCGACCTGCGCGAGCCAGGCCGGCCCGGGCGGGTCGGCCGGGAAGAACTTCAAGACGTCGGCGCCGGAGGTGATCGCCCGCTGGATCTCGGCCGGACTCTGCACGCCCGGCAAGGTCAGCATGCCGAGCTCGGCGCTGCGCCGCGCCGTCGGCTCGTCGATCCCCGGGAGCACGCAGAACGTGGCTCCGGCCGCGGCGGCCGACTCGGCCTGCGCAACCGTCCACGTCGTGCCGACGCCGACCGACGCGTCGGCACCGAACCGCTCGACGAGCAACGCGACGTCGTCGGTGGCGCGCTCGTAGTCGTGGGTGACTTCCAGCGACCGGACGCCCGCGGCGACGAGTTGGTCGGCGAGCGGCACCAGCTGCTCGCGCGGGATCTGTCGCAGCACCGCCATGATCCGATCCTCGGTCAGGCATCGCAGGGCGTGTGCTCGCAGCTCGGTCATCGATCCTCCTCGTCCGACGGACCAGCCGAGTCTGGCACCTGCCGGCACGCAGCGATGCCTCAGCCGGTGGCCGACGAGCGCACGAACGCGAGTGCCGGCGCTCGAACGACCTCCACTAGCTTCACGGCATGTCGCGTCCCCCCGCCACGCAGTACTCGATCACGCTCGACGTCACGCTCGACAACGTGCCCGGGGTGCTGGGCCGGCTCGCCACGACCATCGGCGAGGCCGGGGGCAACATCTTCGCGATCGAGGGCTTCGTCGCGAAGGGCACCGAGCTCGAGCGCGACATCGTGGTCAACTGCTGCAGCGTCGAGCACCAGGCAGAGATCGTCGAGGCGGTCCAGGCGACCGACGGCGTAACGCTGGAGGGGTGGTACGACCGCACGTTCCGCATGCACGACGGCGGCAAGATCGAGGTGCTCCCGCTCTGCCCGGTCGGCGATCAGGACGACCTGTCGATGGCGTACACCCCGGGCGTCGCTCGGGTCTGCACGGCGATCGCCGACGACCCGGCTCAGGCCGACAAGTACACGATCCGCAAGAACACCGTCGCCATCGTGTCGGACGGATCGGCCGTGCTCGGGCTCGGCGACATCGGGCCGAAGGGGGCGATGCCGGTGATGGAGGGCAAGGCGCTGCTGTTCAAGGAGTTCGGCGGCGTCGACGCGTTCCCCATCTGCCTCGACGTGTCGTCGCCCGAGGAGATCGTCGAAACGGTCGTCCGGCTGGCGCCGACGTTCGGCGGCGTCAACCTCGAAGACATCGCAGCCCCCGGGGCGTTCCAGGTGGAGGAGGCGCTCAAGGAGCGGCTCGACATCCCGGTCTTCCACGACGACCAGCACGGCACGGCGGTCGTCGCGCTCGCGGCCTTGGAGAACGCGCTGCGGATCACCGGCAAGCGCATGGCGGATCTGTCGATCGTGATGTCGGGGGTCGGCGCCGCAGGTGTCGCGATCGGCAAGATCCTGCTCGGGGCGGGCGCCACCGAGATCGTCGGCGTCGACAGCCGGGGTGCGGTCTACGACGGCCGCGACGGCCTGAACCGCTGGAAGCAGTGGTTCGCCGAGAACACGAATCCCGACGGCAAGCAGGGCGCGCTGAGCGACGTGATGGCGGGCGCCGACGTCTTCATCGGCGTCAGCGCCCCCGACGTGCTCACGGTCGACGACGTCCGCGCGATGAACGACGATCCGATCGTCTTCGCGATGGCCAACCCCGACCCCGAGATCCGCCCCGAGCTGGTCGACGGCCTGGTGCGCGTGATGGGCACCGGCCGCAGCGACTATCCGAACCAGATCAACAACGTGCTCGCGTTCCCCGGCATCTTCCGCGGCGCGCTCGACGCGCGGGCGACGACGATCACCGAGGGGATGAAGCTCGCAGCCGCCGACGCGATCGCAGAGTCGGTCACCGACGACGAGTTGTGCGAGACGTTCATCATGCCGTCGGTGTTCGACAAGTCGGTGTCGGCGCGGGTGGCGACCGCGGTGGCCGACGCCGCTCGCGCCGACGGGGTCACCCGCTGAACCACGATCCGACCAGCGTCACCCGGTGACGCCGCAGCTCAGGCGGCGGCGTCGAACTCGGCCTGCACCCGGGCGGCATCGGGATGCGTCGCGATGTACTCGGCGACCTCACGCCGCACCCGCTCGGCGTTGAGCTTCGGCTGGTCGACGGTGGCCCACTGCACCAACCCGTCCCAGAACCGGCCGATCAGCTCGCGGCCGGCGACGGTGCCACCGTCGAGGGTGCGGAACGTGACCGACTCGATCTCGCCGAGGTAGAGGCACAGCGATCTGACGTGGATGGCCTCGTCGGTACGGATCCGCTCGATCACCTCGGCGGCCAGCGCGGCACGGTCGTCGCCCCCGGCGAACAGGCCCGGCGTCCGGAGGACCGCCTGCGCCTCGGCGAATCCGAGTTCGGCGCGGAACTCGATGATGAGCAGGTTGGCGAGCAGCGACAGGAGGCCCTCGATCCCCTCGGGGAGCTCGGGCATGAACCGGGTACCGGCCTCGGGCCGGGCGATGTTCTCGGGCGGCTCGACGTCGGGGTGGGTGTCGTCACCGAACGCGAGGTCGCGAGCGAGGAACCACATCACGTCGTGCCCACCGATGCCGAGCTCGGGCTGGCCGCCCTCGTCGATGCCGTGCGCGAGCAGCAGGCCACGGCCGAGGTGACCGACCGCCATCTCGGAGACGTCCTCGACGATCACCGGCTGCAGGTCGGGGAAGCTGGCGTCGGCGAGCAGCCGACCGCGCGCCTCGATCTTGCCGGTGACGGTGAGCTGGTTCCAGAACCAGCGGCCGAGACCGTTGCGCAACAGCACCCGGTGCTGGTCGGGGTTCACGGCCCGCACGCCGTCGAGCAGGCTTGCGTCGGCGGGGAACGGCGCACGGCCCCGGGCCCGCAGGGCGTCGGTCCACGCGTCGAGCGCCCGTTCGCGCACGAGCGCCCGCGGCGGCTGGTACGTGCCGTCGGGCAGCATGCCGCCGTGCACCCGGGTGTCGCCGATCAGGTGCGGCTCGAGACCGGGGTGCTCGCGCAGCAGTTCCTCCGCCGAGTACGTCAGTTGCGTCATCGCCGACCTCCTCCGCGACGACCGTACCGAGGACGTGTCACGACGGGAGGATCGCAAGGAGCTCGGGACGGAGGAACTGCACGGCGACCTCGGCTTCGGCGGGGATGCCGAGTGGCACGATCGCCACCTCGACCAGGTTCCCGGCCGCCGCCTCGCCCTCGATCACCGTGACGACGAGCGAGTAGCCGCTCTCGGGTGCGCCCGCCAAGGAGGCCTGTTCACCGCCGCGTTCGTCGGCGCGCAGTGCGAGCGGTGCGTACGTCGAGTTGAACGTGGCGAGATCGAACTCGCCGGGCGTGCCCTGCGTGGCGACGAGGAGGCTGACCAGGACGGCGCCGACCGTGTCGTCGTCGGGGTCGAACACCGCCAGCACCGACGAGACCGAGCCGTCGGGGTCGATCGTGCCCCCGAGGAAGCCCGCCTCGAAGAGGTCGGCCGCGACGAACCCGTCACCGCCGCCCGCGAGCGGTGCGATCACCAGGTCACCGGCGTCGAGGGCCAGTCGCTGGGAGTCGAGCTCGGCGATCTCCTCGTTCGCGGCGGTGAAGGCGCCGGCGAACTCGTCGACCGAGGCGAAGAGCAGCGCCTCGCTCAGCAGCTCGGGCAGTGACGAGGGGTCGGCGAGGTCGACCTGGCGATCAGGCGCCGAGTCCGTCGGGGACGGGGTGGTCGACGGCGCCCGACTGCGCTGCGGCGCAGTGGTCGGCGTGGTCTCGACGACCTGCAGCCGGTCGGCGTCGCCCGTGCATGCGCCGAGCAGGAGGACCCCGGTCGCGAGGATCGGGAGTGACCGGCGATCGCGCACGGATCGGAACGTACCCGAGCCACCGGTGGTGCGGTCCTCGCCGGTCGGTGCGTCGATCGGTCTACCGATCCGTCGGCAGCGGCTGGCGGAACAGGCCGTCGGGGACCGGAGCCCCGCACCTGACGAGCGAGACGTGCCACGACGGCGACGACCCCAGCGCCCAACGGAGGCTCGACACCGATGCGGCGCCCACCCGCTCGCCGGTCGCCGACGGTTCGAGGCCGATGATGTCGGCGATCCGGTCGGGCAGCGTGGCGACTGCGGCGCCGAGGAGCGCCCGGTACCCGACCTTCACGGGCAGCGAGAGCGGCGGGTCGCGCAGGAACTCGATCGAGTTGCGCATGGCCTCGGTGCGCTCGAGCGCCGGGTGGTCGGCCACCCATGCCGCTAGGTCGGCCGCGGTGTCGGGCAGCGGGTCGGCATCGAGCAATGCGCCGATCCGGGTCTGTTCGGCGACGAACCGGTCCGCCTCGTCGGGGGTCAACGCGGTCGGTCCGTAGCGCTGGTACGCGACGAGGAAGGAGTCGGTGAGCACGTTGTGGACCCAAGCCGCCATCTCGGGCTGGCCGGCGCTGTAGGGGCGGTCGCGCTCGGAGCGGCCGCGCACCGAGCGATGGGCCTGGCGCACCATGGCGACGGCGCGTTCGACCTCGGGCATCGCGCCGTACGTCGTCTCGGTGACGTAGAAGGAGGTGCGCGTCAGCCGGCCCAGGGGGTCGTCGCGGTACCGCGAGTGCTGCTCGACGCCGGCGACCACCTCGGGGTGGGCGGTCTGCACGAGCAGCGCCCTGATGCCGCCGACGAAGGCGGTCGCATCACCGATGACGCGCCACGACACCGAGTCCGGACCCAGTAGGCCGGGGTCCGGGGCGTAGCTCAGCGTGTCCTCCAGCGGTTGTGGCCCGTGCGAGAACAGGCCGGTCGTGGCCGCGACCACCCGGTCCTTGAGATCGGTGACGATGCCCGGGACCACCATGGCCGGTCAGTCGGCCAGCGTGCCGGCGTACACCTGCCAGGCGAGCGCGCTCTTGGCGACGAGGCTGAGCACGAGGTACACCTTCTCGCCGTAGAGGTAGTCGGCGAATCGGCCCTTCCCGCGGTACTGCAGCCACTGGTTGAGCGCGAAGCAGTTGAACAGCACGAACAGCGACACGAAGATGCCGTAGACGAAGCCGGGGACGCCATCGCCCTCCTGCTGCGACGTGATCAGCGCGATGGTGATCGCGACCCACGGCACGACGCCGACGACGCATCCGAACACGAACGGCCACCACGTCACGGGCTCCCCGGGTCGGTTGACGCGCTCCATCAGCCAACCGAACAGGATCATCGCCGCGTTGACCGAGAACAGGCCGATCAACGCATAGAGGTTCGTGACGCCGGGCAGCATCGCGATGAGCACGATCATGATCGACGCGCTGACCGAGTACTCGGCCCATCGAGCCGGGTTGATGCTCTTCGCGAGGTTGGACTCGTACCACCCGACGACGCGAGGGGCTGCCATCGCCAGGTGGTCGACGGCAGCGAACAGGAGGAAGACGGCGATCGCCACCGAGAACCGGAGGTCGAAGAACACCTTGTCGATCGTCAGTGGCGTGCCGGGCGGCCCGTCCTGCACCCGCGCCTCGACGGGGATCGCGAAGTCGTTGCTGAGGACGAGCAGCACGATTGCTTGCAGCAGGTGGGCGACCCCGACACCGACGTTCCAGCGCCGGAGCGCCGCGGTGGTCGTCGGCCGGGACATGGCGAGCACGGTACCGGCTGACGTGCGTGGTCGCCTCTCCTGTGCGATGCGGCCCACGATCACGGTGAACCGGGACGGGGTACGGTCGGCGCATGACCGATCGAGCGGGCGATGTCCAGGAACTCGCACGAGCGATCGTGCTCGGCGACATCGACCGACTGCGCGAGCTGCTCGATCGCGACCCGACGCTGGCGCTCGAGCAGCTGCCCGGCAACCCCAGGTCGATGCTGCACCTCGCCAACGACTGGCCGGGGCACCGCCCGAACATCGCCGAGATGATCCGGGCGCTGGTCGCCGCGGGCGCCGACCCGAACGCGCCGATGCCGCATCCTGACAACCCGAACGTCGCCGAGACGCCGCTCCACTGGGCGGCCAGCAACGGCGACGTGGCGGCGGTGGAGACACTGCTCGACGTCGGCGCCGAGATCGACGCTCCCGGTGGGATCTTCGACGGCTGCACCGCCTACGAGGAGGCCGTGATCTTCGAGAAGTACGAGGCTGCGCAGCTCCTGCACGAGCGCGGCGCGGCCGACTACCTGCCCGGCGTGGCGGCGCTCGGGCGTGACGACGAGATCGCCGGCTACTTCGATGCCCACGGCAACCTGCGGACCGATGTCGGCACGCTGCCCCACTGGACCGAGCGGCCGTCGTCGAAGATGATCGTCGACCGTGCCTTCCAGTTCGCCTGCCGAGCCGGCCATCTCGCCATCGCGCAGGATCTCCACGCCCGCGGCGGCGATCTCGCGGATGTGAATCCGGCGGGCCGCACGGCGCTGCAGGAGGCCCAACACAACGGCCACGTCGCCGTCGTCGAGTGGCTGCAGTCGCTCGACGACGCAACCAATCGCTGAAGTCCCAGCTCACCGGCGCCGATGATCGTTGCATGGCGAACTGGAACAAGAAGATCACGAAGGCGGCCAAGGGTGAACTGCACCCGGGCGAGGAGATCGTCGCGGGCGTGTTCCTGCAACCGGCCGGCACCATGGGTCAGGCGGTCGCGCAGGGCGCCGGTGGCATCGTCGGCAAGGCGATCGCCGCCAAGAAGGGCGCCGGCGGCGACGTCGTCGTCGCCGACGCGGGCACCGCAGCCGACTTCCCGAACGAGCCGACGGTGCTCGGGCTCACCCAGAGCCGATTGCTCGTGTTCGGCTACAGCCAGTTCGGCGGCAAGCCGAAGGGCCTGAAGCAGACGCTGCCGGCCGACGTGCTGTCGGTGGTCGAGCTCGAGAAGCAGAAGGCGACGTACCGCTTCGAGATGACGTTCAGCGACGGTTCGTCGAGCGTGTTCGAGGCGCCGCGCCTCGGCAACGACCCCGAGGCGTTCGCCGCCGCCGTCAGCGTCTGACGTCCGGGACGAGCGTCGGGCGACCGGCGCCGTCGCGGTGCCCTGACGACGCCCTGGTCACCCCTGCGCAGGCTCGTCGCCGAGGTCGACGCCGTCAGAGATTCGGGGTTCGCCGCCGAGGTCCAGCCGTTGCACGAGGTATCCGACGGCGAGCTCCTCGAGCTCGGTGAGCCGCTCGGCGCGGTCCTCGGCGCCGGCGCTCAGCGCCAGCTCGTGACGAACCGTCTCGGTCAGCAAGGTGACGATCCGCCGCCGAACGGCCGGCGACGGGCCGAGGCCGAGGTGATCGAACACCTCGGCGAACGCACCGACGACGGCCGTCCGGACGCCGCTCGCCGGTGAACCGGCGGCGTCAGGCCGGACGTCCTCGGTGATGCGGTAGTAGCCGGCGTGAACGGTCTGCAGCTCGGCTGCCGCCCGCACCAGCTCGCGTGCCGCCCCCACGATGTCAGCCGGCCCCCGGATCGCCGAGATGATCGGCCCGAACGCTGCGGCTGCGTCCTCGAGGTACCGATCGGCGAGCGCTGCCGCCACGGCTTCCTTGTCGCCGAAGAACCGGTACAGCGATCCGACCGACACGCCGGCACGCTCCGCGATCGCGGTCGTGGTGGCCCCGGCGACACCGTGCAGTGCGAACTCGTCGTTGGCCGCGGCGAGGAGCCGCTCGACGGTGGCGCGGGAGCGATCCTGCTGCGGTGCGGTCTTCACACCCACTTGCTTACCGGATCGGGATCACCTGATCGGCACGCCCCCACTGCCGCACCCCCCGAGGGCGCGACCGAACGTCGAGCTGTCGGACGCGACGGTGCCGTCGGTCAGCGTGACCCGGGCGGTGACCCGCAGGTTGATCGTGGTGGCGCTGCACCGAACGTTGTAGGCGAAGACACCGGACATCGTCGAGCGCGTGCCGCGATTGCCGGCGTTCGTCGACGACGCCGACACCGACACCGAGCGCACCGACAGCCCGGGCGCATCGCTCAGGACGGTGTGGTAGCTCGCCGACACGTGGTAGATCGGCAGACCGTCACGACCCAGCCCTTCCTCGACGCGCCCGCTGAGCCGGACGTCGACCGACGGGAACTTCTCGGTGGTGATGGTCCGTCCGTCCGAGCGGCGCGAGCAGTCGACGAGCGGTGCGCTCGCCGTCCAGGCCGCGGCGAGGCAACGGCCGAGCACGGCGTGACCGGCGGCGTTCGGATGCCACGACTCCTGGCAGCGCTGGAAGTGCCGGTTGCAGTTCTCGAAGAGGTTCTTCACGTCGGTCTTGTTGCCGTCGAGCGTGTGTTGCACTCGCCCGTCGCGAGTCGTGATCGCTCGCGTCGGCGCTTCGAGCGCACCGGTCGGACTCGCCGCCGTCTCGCACAACCGCGCGCCGTCGAATGCGCGCTGGACGTTGAGATACACGAGGTCGGCATTCGGGAACTCGCGCAGTAGCCGGTCGTGGACGTTGCCGGTGAGGGTGCCGAGCGCCTCGGACATGTCGTGTGCGTGCGGCAGGGTCCCCCGGTGCACCGGGCAGCCGCCCGCGTAGCGCTCACGAGCGAGCGCCCGGAACTTGTCACGGCTGTCGCGACGGCCGTCCTCGTCGTGGAACGACCGGTGGAAGTCCTCGGGCAGCGGGTTGACGTAGTCCTGGAACACGACGCGGTGGTCGCCGTCGGCATCGATCTCGTCGAGCGTCTGCAGGAGCAACCGGTTCGCAGCCAGCACGTCGGCCTCGGCACGGGCGAAGTCGGAGCTGCTCGGGAAGTCACCCCGGCCGCAGGCCCCGGTCGTCGTCGCGTGCGGACTCCAGATGTTGACCCACGCTTCCCACCAGCCGGTGAACGCATCGGTGAGGAACTTGCCGATGCACTTCGCCGCGACGTCGCCGAAGCCCACGTTGTTCGCGCCGAGGTTGACGACGACGAGGTCGATGTCGTGCGTGCGAGCGATCTCGCGCAGCTGGTCGAGTTGGGCGGCGACGAACCGGCCACGGTCGCGGTTGATCGACGGCGCCGCGATGTCGGCGGCGATCGCGCCCGAGCACGCGATGTTGAACCGCTCGGCGATGCCCCCGAGCTGCGCGACCTCGATCTGCGCACGCGTCGACCGGTGACAGAAGAACGCGTTCGAGTTCGGCGCCGAGAAGTCCTGGAAGCCCTGGCGGACGCCGTTGATGTCGACGACGCTGTCGTAGGCACCGGCACCCTCGCCGCTGATGAAGCTGTCGCCGACCGCGACGGCGGCGGTCGGTTTGGCCGCCACGACGGGCGGCGACCCGCCGATGGCCGAGACCGACGCCGCGAGTGCAACGGTCACGGTGAGACGGATGGCGAGGCGTGCGGTTGGTCGCATGGGCGGATCCCTCCGATAAACGTGAATGTGAAGGAAGATTCAGATTATGCCCTCGGATGCAACCGTCGTCAAGGCCGGCGGCCCGCGTCTCCCCCGTGGCCGACGCCCGACCGCCGGGACCTTTGCATCTGGCGCCGCCCGCACCGATGCGCCTTCATGTAGCCGACGGCCCGACGCGGGCCAGGAGGGGTGAGCGTTGCACTACGAGCGATTGACGGCGACCGATGCGACGTTCCTTCGGATCGAAACACCCCACGAACCGCAACACGTCGGTTCGCTCTCGGTGCTCGAGGGCGGTCCGCTGCGCGACGGTGACGGACGCGTGCGGTTCGACGAGCTGCGCGACCACGTCGACCGGCGGATCCATCGCGTGCCGCGCCTGCGTCAGCGCGTGATGGAGGTGCGCTACGGTCAGGGGCGACCGGTGTGGATCGACGACGACGCGTTCGACATCGACTTCCACGTCCGGCTGACGTCGCTCCCCCGTCCCGGGGACGACGCCCAGCTCTCGGCGCTGATGAGCCGGCTGCAGTCGCTGCCGCTCGACCGGGCCCGCCCGCTGTGGGAGATGTGGTTCGTCGACGGACTCGACGGTGACGACGTCGGCCTCGTCATCAAGACCCATCACTCGCTCGGCGACGGCATCGCCAACGTCGATCTGGCGCTCGCCCTCGTCGACCTCGAACCGGCGCCGGCGGCCGACGACGAGCCTCCGGCGTGGACCCCTCGCCCGGCGCCGTCGCCACAACGGCTGCTCGCCGACACCGTCGCGGATCAGCTGAGCCGGCCGATGCGCCTCACCGGCTCGGCTGTACGCGCGCTGCGAGATCCGCGCCCCTTCGTGGAGGCGACCGCCAACGTCGCCCGCACCCTCGTCAGCTTCGCGGCCAAGCCGGATCGTGCACCCTGGAACGTGCCGGTCTCGCCGCACCGTCGGTGGGTGCACGCCGACGTGTCGTTCGAACTCGCGCGGGACGTGAAGGAACGGTACGGCGTGACGATCAACGATGTCGTGCTGGCCGCGTGCAGCGGTGCGCTCCGCACGTTCCTCCGCGACCACGACGCCGAGACCGACGGACGCGTCCTCAAGGCGATGGTGCCGGTCTCGACCCGTGGCGAGGACGAGCACGGCGACACGCTCGGCAACAAGGTGTCGCTGATCGTCGTCGAGTTGCCGGTCGACGAGGCCGACCCGGTCCGACGGCTCGAGCGCGTCCATGCCGCAACCCGCGAGCTGAAGGGGTCGGGGCTGGTCGACGGCGCCGACACGATCATCCGCCTGGCCGACGGGATCACACCGCTCGCAGTGCCGCTGACCCGGCTCGTCAGCCGGCAGATCCCGATGAACGTCGTGATCACCAACATCCCCGGCCCGCCGGTGCCGCTCTACCTGCGGGGCGCCGAGGTACGACGGACGTATCCGTACGTCGAGGTGATCGACGACGAAGGCCTCACGATCGCGGTCGTCTCCTACCAGGGCCAGCTGTTCTTCGGCGTCACCAGCGACCGCGACGTGCTCCCCGACCTCGACCGCGTCGCCGAGGGCATCGAGAAGGAGTTCGCGGCGCTCGGAGGCTGAGGCTCGCCGCCGAGCACGACGAGCGAGCGCCGCGCCGGGCCGGTCAGCGCGGCAAGTCGATCCGGCGCACGCGCCCGACGACGCGCCGCCCGCACGAAGCGCACCGGCCGCGATGGCGCTTGCCCGCCGACGACGCCTTGTACCGCACGCCGCCCATCTCCCAGATCGACGTCGTCGCGCCGCACTCGCAGTCCATCACCCACGAACGCGAGTCGAGCTCGATGCGCTCCATGGTGCGCTCGCTGACGAACCGCGAGACGAGGCGCTGCACGCGGCTCATGCACCCGATGATCGCCGAGCGGGCACGTCGCCACGAACTCGAACGGGCCGCCCTGTCGACCGCACCCGTGAACGATGCGGACAGGGCCTTCCGGCTCTGTTCGTGGCGAAATCACAGTGTCATGGTCGAGGTGTGAGGCCGGGCATGCGACTGGTCGGTCTCGTCGCCGTGCTCGCAGTCGGGACCTCGGCGTGTGGCGGTTCGAACGGCGGCGACGGCGGCGGTGTGGTCGACGATAGAGCCGACGGTGTGCTCGACCGCGCGCCGGCCGTGGACGTGCCGTCGCTCGACGAGGCGCTGGCCTCCGACGTCGACGATCAGCGCGACGACGTGCGACGCGTGCTCGGCGGACCCGACGCGTTCCGGGTCGCGTTCGTGCCGGTCACCGGCGTCGTCGTTCGCCACGAGACGTGGGACTACCTCGAGCTCGAGACGCGGATCGACTTCGTGGACGGTGCGATCGCGCTGACCGCCGACCTCGAACCGCTCCCCGACGGCAGCTGGTTCCCCCATCACGTCGATCCCTCGGACTTCGTCCAGGGCATGAGCGCCGCCGACGTCGGCGAGCAGCTCGCCGGCATCGAGTTGCAGGAGCTCGACCTCTCCGAGGTGGTCGACGGCGACGGCACGGCACTCGTCGGCGGGCAGCTCCTGGTGACGTTCAGCGACGACGTGATCGTCACGGCCGAGAGCTTCCCGCTCGTGCCCGACCCCACGGGCATGCACGCCGACCTCGTCGAGGCGGTGACGCCATGAGGCGTCTGGCGGCCGCCGTCGTGTTCGTCGCGGTGGCGACCTCGGGCGTGGTCGCTTCGACATCGCCGCCGCCGACCGTCCACGCGGCGGGGCCCCAGCAGGTGCTCGCCTTCGCGAACGTGGTCGGCGGGATGTTCCAGCGTCAACGCGTCTACCGCAACGCGGCCGAGGTGCAGGACGAGATCCGTGCGTACTACGACGGTTTGATCGACACGGCGCGTGCCGCGCTCCGCGACCGCGACCTGGCGCACACGGGTTCCCAACTGGGCACGTACGTGAGGATGGTCGCCTCGCTCGAGGTCGAGAAGGAAGCGGCGCTCCAGCTGCTCGAGGACGACAAGCGCGGCGCTCGCAACACGTTCCGGAACACGCTCAACCAGCAGCTGCCGTCGCTGCTGCTGGCGATCCCGGCGGTGCGGGAGACCGCTCAGGTGCTCCACGGGAACCTCGGCGAGCTGCGCGACGTCCTCACCGCGACACGGGCCGCGGTCGCCGAGGGCAGGCCGTCGGCACTGCTCGACCTCGCGACGCACCGCGCCCGGCTCGACCAGTTCGCCGCGCTGATGGCGACGATCGGCGGGCAACCGGGACGTGATCTGGCGAACGCGGTCGGCGCCCTGGGGCAGCGGCTGCAGCAACTGGAGGCGGCCGGGGATCAGGTCGCCGACGAGATCGATGGCGGGCTGGCAGAAGCACAGCAGCAGGTCGAGCTGGCATGGGACCGGCTCGGCCTGCAGCTGGAGCAGGAGGTGCGGCCGGCGTCGACCAGCCTGTTCGGCGGTCTCGGCGAGGTGCGGATACCGGGGCGGTACGCGTACTACGCCGCCATCGCCGATGCGCTGAGCGGGCCGGGCGGGCGAGCGCACGGGTTGACCCGCGACGCGATGCGTGACCGGGTACGGCAGTTCCTGATCGACACCAAGGGATCGGAGCTGGGCGCGCTCGCCGATTGCTTCCGGGCGTCCGCCGCCCAGCTGCGGGCCCATCTGTCGGGTGTCGCAGCCGAGGACGGCGCCGCGGCGGCGCTGCTCCTGACCGCCGAACTGAAGACGTGCGACCCGGCGATCGTGCGGGCGGTGCTGGCGGCCGCGGCCCAGCTCGACATGACTGCCCCGACGACGCCGACGACACCGACACCGACGACCGCCGGCGACGGCAACGACACCACGGCGACATCGGTGGCGTCGACCGGGCCGGTCGGCGACGATCGAGTGCGCGGCGGCGAGATCCACGTGGTGACACCCGCCACGCCGGACCTGATCCTCGGCAACAGCCGCGGCCAATGCCTGGAGTACCGCAAGCAGCAGACCGATGCGCCGCTGCTGCTCTTGACGGCCTGCACGACCGCGCCCGACTTCGAGGTGGTCTACGACCTCGACGCGGGCACGCTCGCCGGCAGGATCGACCTCGAGCTCGCCTGCCCGGGGGCCGAGGCCTGCTGGGAGGGCTACGCGATCACCGGCTCGGTGAGCGGCACGTTCGGTCCGTTCGAGTTCGGGCGCAAGCCGCCGACGCCGCCGCCCGGCTTCCCGTTCCCCGAGCACCACTACTACGACGACACCTCGGACTGGTGGGCCGGCGGCCCGATCGAGCTCCAGGTCGCGATCGCCGGCAGCCACCAGCTCGGCGAGCAGGTCTACACCGGGTCCGACTCGACGACGATCATGGGCTGGGCGGAGGCCGGTCTCGGCCCCAGCCGGGTCAAGGACGGCGTGCCGAGCGACTGGAACGTCGACTTCTCCGTCCATCTCGACTACCCGCAGGACGTCGACCCGAACTGGTACCTGTACACCGGCTTCTTCGCGCCGATCGACGAGACCGGCATCGAGCTCCCACCCTGGCGACGCTGAGCTCGGTCCGTGCCGAGTCGGCGGCCGCGCCGACGTCGCCCGGGCGCGCGTGCTACGTCTGAGGGCATGCGCTGGATCGAGATGAACGAAGAGCTGTACGACTACGTCCTCGCGCACGCGAACCCGCCGACCGACGAGATCAGCGAGCGGCTGGCGGCGACGACGGTCGAACGCTTCGGCGAGCTGGCGTCCATGAACATCGGCATCGACCAGGGTCGCTTCCTGGCGATGCTGGTCGCGATCACCGGGGCCCGCACGATCGTCGAGGTCGGGACGTTCACCGGCATGTCGGCGCTCTGGATGGCTCGGGCACTGCCCGACGACGGGCAGCTCATCTGCTTCGACATCACCGACCGCTACCTCGCGACAGCACGCGAGGCGTGGGCAGCAGCGGGCGTCGACGATCGCATCGACGTCCGGATCGGGCCGGCAGGCGAGGGCCTCGCCACCCTGCCCGGCGACCTTCGCATCGACATGGCCTTCGTCGATGCCGACAAGACCGGCTACGCCGGCTACCTCGACCAGCTCCTCCCCCGGATGAGCGAGCGCGGCGTGATCGCCGTCGACAACGTGCTCTGGAGCGGCGGCGTCGTCGAAGCGAGCGACGAGAGTGAGGCCACCGTCGCACTGCGAGCGTTCAACGACATGGTCGCGTCGCGGGCCGGCGTCGAGGCCGTCATGCTGCCGGTCGGCGACGGCGTGACGCTGATCCGCAGAACTGGCTGATCCCGCCACCGGGCGGGTATCGAGGCGAACGATCAGTAGGGCTTGTCGCCGATCACGGTCACGCGCTCGACGACGCGCCGCTCGGGCCAGAAGTCGTTCGTGGCGAAGTGCTGGACGGCGCGGTTGTCCCACATCGCGAAGGAGTCGACCTCCCATCTGAATCGGCACTGCACCGAGGGGTCCATGATCGCCCGCTCGAGGTGGTCGATGATCGGCATCGACTCCTCACGGGTCATGCCCTCGATGTGCGAGACGAACGAGCGGTTCGTGTAGATCGTCTTGGCGCCGGTCTCCGGGTGGGTCCGCACGACCGGATGGTGTGCCGGCGGGTACTGCTGCTGCTTCTCGGCGAGCTCGTCGGGGGTGAGACGGTTGCCGAAGGTGCGCGTGAAGTCGTGCACGGCGACGAGGCCGTCGATGCGTTCCTTCCACTCGTCGCTGAGCCGTTCATAGGCGAGCGCGGCGTTGCTGAAGCAGGTGTCGCCACCGGCCGGTGGGATCACGACGCCGCGCAGGATCGACCCGAGCGACGGTTCCTGGCGCCAGGTGACGTCGCTGTGCCAGCGATTCGCTGCGTACTGCCGCTCGGCGTTCGACTCGATGCGAACGATCTCGGGATGGTCGTCCCGCCCATGTGCGAACGGATGCACCTCGAGCTCGCCGAAGCGGCGACCGAACGCGATGTGCTGCTCGACGGTGATGTGCTGATCGCGGAAGAAGAGGACCTTGTGGTCCATCCAGCCCTTCCTGATCTCGTCGATGTCGTTGTCGGTGACGTCGGCCAGGTCGACGCCGTGGACCATCGCCCCCACCGCCGCGGTCAGTTGTTCGAACTCGATCCCCATCGACGCGACGCTACTTCGTGCGTTCGTGACCGGCCGTGCTGGGCCCGCTGGTGGCGCGAGGGTGTCAGATGACCGGTTCGAGCGATCGGCAGCGCACGTCGGCCTCTGCGCTGTTGGCCTGCACGATCGCCTGCAGCGCATCGCAGGCATCGAGCATGGCGCCGCGGGTGCCGTTGAAGCTGTCGACGCCGAAGCGGGGGTCGCTCGCCATCGTGTCGATCTCGCTCGGGTCGCTGAAGCCGCCGATCTCGACCGCGATCTCGGCGTTGAGGCCCGCGAAGTCGTCGATCCGGTCGACGAGCTCGGCGTGTGCCGCAGCCGCGGGCTCGGGCACGTCGACCGATCGGATCCGGTCGGCGGAGTTGGTCAGGGCCGTGCCGAGGCCGTCGAAGAAGAGGCCCGCGTCGGCGAGGCTCGAGCCGCCGCCGACACCCGGCAGGTCGAACGTCTCGCGCTCGAACTCGAACAGCGACAGGGCGATCACGCTGGCGTAGGCCTCGTAGTCGTCGCCGGCGGACGTGGCGGGCTCGACGACGCCGTCGTCGGGGGCCGTGGTCGTCGAGGTGACAGCGCCGTCGTCGGCCACCGTGGACCCGGCCGTGGTCTCCCCGGGCGAGGACGCGCCGTCGTCGGCTGCATCGCTGCACGCAGCGACGACCACGATCAGCGCGGCGGCGAGCAACCTCGTGCACCGTGTGGTCATGCTCCCTCCTCGTCGCTCTGCATGCGCACCACCCTGCCAGGGCCGGCCGCGCCGTGGTGCGCGGCCGCAGCGGCGCTGGAGGGGGAACCCGATGCGTCGACGAAGCCATACCGGCGGTGTGCACGCCGGCTCGTCGGCGACGAGCGTTTGAGCGTCGGCGCCGCGTCCGTAGCCTCGGTCGCCACGAGGGCCGGTGTCCCGCGCCGACCCGCACATCAACCTCACGGAGGACGAACCATGGGACTGTTCGACAAGGCCAAGGACCTCGCCGGCAAGAACAAGGACAAGATCGAGGACGGCATCGACAAGGCCGCCGATGTCGCCGAGGACAAGCTGGGCGACAAGGTCGGCGCCGACAAGATCGAGGACGCAGCCGAGAAGGCCAAGGACGCCGTCGACAAGCTCGCCGACGACTGAACGTCGGCGCAACGACTGAGGGCCGGCGCAACGACTGAACGTCGGCGCGACGACTGAGGGCCGGCGCGGCCGGCGGGCGCGCACGTGCCCCGGAGCGTCCTCCGGGGCACGTGGGTTCCCGCCGGGGAACTCTCAGAACACGCCGAGCTCAGCGAGGAGGCCGCCGATCACGGACTGGCCGGTGAACGGATCGATCGAGCACAGCTCCTCGAGCGTCTCGTCGATCTCGAGCAGCTCGGGGTACATCTCGAGGTACATGAAGCAGTCGTCCATGGCCGCGTGGAATTCGGCCTTGAGACGCTCGATCTCGACCAGCAGGTACTCGATCTCGTCGAGGGCGCCCACGGGGTCCTCGAGACACCAGTCGACCAGCGAGGCGTCGACGTCGAGCAGGATCGGGTGCTCCTCGAGGAGGGCCAGGCACGCATCGACTGCGTCGTCGAAGGCAGCCGTGGCGGCCTCGATCTCACTGATCAGCGCATCGATGACGACGGACGCACCATCGGGATCCTCCAGGCACCAGTCGACCAGCGAGGCGTCGATGTCGAGCAGCTCGGGGTACATCTCGAGGTACATGAGGCAGTCGTCGACGGCCTGGTCGAACGCTGCGATTGCCGACTCGATGTCGGCGATCAGGGCGAACGCCGCCTCGGGATCGGCGAGACACAGGTCGACGAGGGTCGGATCGACGTCCAGCAGTTCAGGGTGCTGCTCGAGATAGACGAGGCAGTCGTCGATCGGGTCGCCGACGACGACGGACTCCTTCGTCTCATCCGAGCCGGTCGAACCCGACGGCGACTCGGTTGAACCCGTCGACCCGGTCGGGGCCGTCGAACCCGTCGAGCCGGTCGAGTCCGACGAGCCCGACGAGCCCGACGACTGGGTCGACCCCGTGGACCCGGTCGAACCCGAGGACTCCTCGGTCTCGCGCTGCGACTCGGCCTCGCGCTGCGACTCGGTCTCGCGCTGCGACTCGGTCTCGGCCGGCGAGTTCTCCTCGTCGACCTCGTCGACCTCGTCGGACTCGTCGCCGGTGTCGGCCGCGCCGGTCGGCACGCCTCCGTCGCCCGCGGGCGACCCGTCCGTGCCGCCAGACGTCTCGACGAACCCCTGGCCGGCCTCGTCGCCCACCGCGGCGGCGGCTCCGTCGCCCCTGTCGCCGTCATCGCCGGCGGCCGCACCCGGGCCGGCCGGCGCAGCGGTCTCGATGATGACCTGCGAGTCGTCGTCGAAGGGATTGAAGCCGTCGCTCCCGCCGATCGCGATGCCGGTCGCGAAGCCGCCGGCGATCAACGTGTACGCGATGCCCTTGCCGAGCGGGCCCTTCGGCGAGAACTTGCCGCGTGGTGGCCGGGGCGGCCGCGGGGGCTCGAGCGCCCTCCGGGCCCGGAAGTCGGCCTCGCGCGCCCGCTGTCGGGCTGCCCGTCGCAGGGCTCGATCGCGGAGTCGTTCGTTGTGACGAAGCCGACGCTGCGCGCGTCGACGCGCCGCGCTGCGCCGCGGCAACCGGTCGACCCGGTCCTGCCAGTGGTCGACGCGTTGCCGATGGCGACCGGCCGTGCGCTCGGCCTGCTCGGCGCGACGCCGAGCGGTGTTCTCGAGTTGGGTGAGGTTGCTCATGGTGCTCTCCTTGGTTGCTGCGACCCGTCTGGTTCGCTGGTGGTCGCCATCCAACGAGCCGGGCGTGAATCGGGCGTGAAACCGTCGGCCGGCTGCGTGGACGCGACGAAGCCGCACCGGACGTGCCGGTGCGGCTTCGCAGTTGGAGGGGTGATCAGTCGCGGCGACGACGGGCGATCATGGCGGCGGCGCCAGCGGTGGCACCTGCCAGGGCGACACCGGCGACGCCGGCGCCGAGCAGCGAGACACCACCGTCGTTCTCGATGACCGTGCGGGTCACGACGGGCTCGTCTGCCGAGTCGTCCGTCGTGTCATCGGCTCCCGTGGCGTCGTCGGCCTGGACGTCGTCGAGATCGTCGGTCTCCGGCTCCTGCTGGACGGTGGTGTTCGTCGCCGCGTCGTCCGACGTCGCACCTTCGTCCGAGGGCGGCGTCACGGATTCGGTGGCAGCCGACACTGCACCGTCCGCCTTGGTCGACGACTCGCTGGCGACGTTCGTCTCCTTCGTCGCCGGACGCTCGGACGACTTCGATGCGGGGCTCTGCGGCTGCTGCGACTCCTGCTGGGGCTGCTGCTGGGGCTGCGCCTGCGGCCCGGGCGTCGGAGGCGGCTGCGGCGCCTGGGGCTGCGAGGTCGGCGGCTGCTGGGGCTGGGCCGTCGGAGCAGCCGGTGGCGTGACCGGCTGGGACACCACGGCCGGATCGACGACCTGGTCGAGCGAGGCGAAGGTGCCGGTGTCACCCCAGGCGTCGAGCGGGTGGGCGCCCACCGGCATGTCGGCCGGCACGTACACGTTGACGATGAACATGCCCCACTCGTCGGCGGTGATCGGCGTCGACAGGCCACCGAACTCGACCCACACGGTCTCGTAGGGGGCGAAGCCGGCCCCGTCGATCACCGCATCGGTGCCCTGCGTCGCCGGGCCCCAGCTGTCGATCACGGGGTTGGTCATCGGCGCGGACACCTCGACGTCGATGTACGCCGAGCTGCCGAGGTCGCCCCAGGCGTCGAGCGGGTGGAAGCCGGCGGACATCAGCGGGTCGACCCAGCCGGCGACGAAGAACTTGCCCCACTGGTCGGCGGTCACGACGTCGAGCACCACGCCACCGAACTCCACGGTGACGATCTCACCGGGCAGGAAGTCGCCGCCCAGCACGTCGACGGGACCACCCGGATCGACCGTCAGCTGCAGCGTTCCGACATAGGGATACCGCACGGGTGACTGCGCCTGCGGAACCGGTTGGCCGATCGGATCGATGACCGTCAGGTCGGTGGTCGCCCACGAACCGAGGTCGCCGTTGGCATCGAGGGGGTGCGCCCCGGCCGGCATCAGGGAGTCGACGGTGCCGAACGTCAGGAACGTGCCGAACGCGTCGGCGGCCGCCGACGCGATCGTCCACCCGCCGAAGTCGATCTCGACGATCTCACCGGGCACGAAGCCGTCGCCGTACACGTCGACGATGCCGCCCGCCTCGACGGGGTCGACCAGGACGTCGACGAACGGTGTCGGTGTCGTCTGCTGCAGCGCTGCGGCCGGCTGGACGCCGAGCGAGACGATCAGCGTGACCGTCAGCAGGCAGAACGACACGTACCGGGCGATCGCGCGGTGGACGCTCCCGGTGGCGGTCGTGTCGTCGGTGGTGGTGTTCGTGGTGGTGCTGGTGTTCGTGGTGGTGCTCATCGGAGCGGTCTCCTTGATCGGGTCGATGCCGTATCGATCGACGTGGGCCCACCCTCCGATGCGGCCGTGAACGCGGCGTGAAACGCAGACGCGCCCGAGGCCGGGCCCGCGTGGGGTCCAGCCTTCTGGTGGGCAAGCGCTGTGCGCCGAGTGCCGTGTCCGGCACGTGTGCGCTGTTGAGCGCCGAGGCCGACGGGCCGCTGGCGAGGCGCGGCGACGGAGGAGGTGCCGGCGGCCTCGCCGTGCGCACCTTCGAGGAAGTCTGAACGATGCCAGCGGTGCGGTGGGCCGGCGACCAGGGAACACGTTGGTGGATGCGGTGTTAGGTCGACGCCGGCAGGTCGACGCCGCACCGCGTGAGCCACGCGTAGCCGTCGGTGGTCGGTACGAGATGGAACTCGACCACCGCCGACTCGCCGGTCGGTGTCTGCGTCCAACGTGCCGTGACCAGCACCGACGCCCGCGCCGTGCCGCTCCGCTCGGGGAACTCGTAGGCGGCCGGCTCGCCGACCGCCAGCACCTCGATGTCGGTGACCGAGCCCATCGTCGATGTGACGTACTCGTCGCAGGCAGCGTCACCGAACGTCGCCGGGACGACGGGGTGCAGGGTGTCGAGGAGGAACGCGAGATCGCCGGCGCGGTGCGCGCGATCGAACGCGGCGAGCCACTCGGTGACATCGGACCGGTGGTCGCGTTCGGCCGGGCGTGGGCGACCGTCGCCGATCGACGGAACCGATCCCGGAGTCAGGACGTCCGTCGCTCCGTCGGCGTCGGAGTCGGCGGGCTGGCTGGCGGGTTCAGGTCCGGTCGACGGCGTGGCCGCAGGGACGGTCGAGGTCGTCGGCGGCACCGTGGAGGTCGAGGTGGTGGTCGACGCGGCCGTCGTCGGGGTCGGAACGGTCGTCCTCGTCGGCTCTCGGTTCGTCGCAGGGTCGGGTGCGCGGTCCGGGCCTGGTGGTCCGGCTGCGGCTGTCACCGTCACGCCGCCGTACGGCTCGGCATCGTGCACGGCGATGCGGGCACCGGCACCGACGAGCGCACCCACGACGACGGCGATGACGACAGCGACGACGCTGCCCCCGAGCCCGGTGAACCTGGTGATCTGCTCCTCGTTCATGAGGACATGGTCGAGGCGCGGCGTGAACCGACCGTGAAAGCAACCGCAGGTGCGCTACGCCGCCGGTTCAGTCGAGCTCGGCGACGTAGGCCCACTCGCCGTAGCTCGACAGCGGGCCGCCGCGAGGCGAGAGGAGCTCGACACCAGACAGGTCGGACACGTGGGCGACGAACGCCGGGCCCTCGTACAGCGGGAGCGTGGGCACGTCCGCGGCGAGCAGGGCATCGATCTGTTGGAACAGTGCGGTGCGCGCCGACTCGTCGGCGGTGGTCTCGGCCTGCGCGATCAAGGCGTCGACCTCGGCATTGGCGTAGCCCCCGTAGTTGAATCCGATCGGGTCGCCGTCGCAGCCGGTGACGGTGGGCGGGCAGTGGCCGCCGCCGAAGCGCAACAGCACGGACCCCGACGGGTCGACGTTGATCACGGTGAAGTCGAGACGGGCGTCGAAGTCGCCCGCCGTCCGACGCGCGCTGTAGTCGTCGAGCCCCAACGCTTCGAGTTGGACCACCACACCCACCCGCCGGAGCTGATCGCGGATCGTCTGGGCCTGGCCCTCGGCGTTGATGAGGTCGACCGTGGTGCCGCGGTACATGATCGAGACGACGAGCGGCTCGCCGTCCTTGGTCCGGATGCCGTCGTCGCCCTCGATCCAACCGGCCTCGTCGAGCAGCCGAGCCGCTTCATCGAGATCGCCGTACCGGCCGAACGGTTCGGTGTACTGGGGTTGCCGTGGGTAGTGCAGCAGGCTGTTGAGCGGCACTTCCGCCGAGCCGGTCACCGGCTGCACCAGCACTGCGGTGAGCGCATCGCGGTCGATGGCGTGAGCGATCGCCTGCCGGACGCCGACGTCGTCGAACGGCGCCCGCCTCGTGTTGAAGGCCAGCTCGAACTGGTTGTCCGAGGCGCCGGTCTCGACCGTCACGCCGTCGATCGAACGGGCCTCGACCACCTGCCCGGCGGCGGGCAGGCGCACGTAGGTGAGATCGACGTCGCCGGTCCGGACGGCATCGATCTGGTCGTCGATCGAGGCGTAGGTGCGGAACGTGACGCGCTCGAGGTTGACGGGCTCCCCCCACCACGTGTCGCTCCGACGGATCGAGATCCGCCGCTCGGGTTCGAACCCGACGACCTCGTAGGGACCGCCGGCGAACGGCGCCTCGGTCTGCAAGAACTCGGTCAGCGGACGGCCGGCGTCGACGTGCGCCTGGTACGCGGCCTGCTGGATGACGGGGTGCGTGGTGCTGAAGAGCACCCGCCACGCACCGATCGGTTCGGCGAAGGTCACCGTGAACTCGGTGTCGCTCACGACGGTGAACGCCTCGATCTGGTCGTAGAAGTAGGTGCCGATCAGGTTCTCGGTGCCGCTCACCAGGTACTCGTACGTGGCCTCGACGTCGGCGCTCGTGATCGGGCTGCCGTCGTTCCAGGCCGCGTCGTCGCGCAGCGTCCAGCGGATCGTGAGCGGGTCGGCGGTGACCAGCTCCGGGAGCTCGGCGGCGAGGTTGGGGGTGAGCGAGAAGTCGCCCTCGACGTTGACGAGCGTCGGGTAGACGAAGCCCGACAGGAAGCCCGCGGTGTTGAAGTCGGTGTGCGGGTTCAGGCTCGCGAGCGGGTCGTTGGTCGCGACGACGGCGAGTCCGCCCGGTATCGGCAGCGGTCCGTCGTCGTCGGTGACCGTCGTCGTGGTCGGGTCCGCCGTGCTCGCCGTGGCGTCGGTCTCGGTGCCGGCGTCGGGGGTCGTCGGGGTCGTCGGCACCGGTGCGGTGTTCGCCGTTGTTGCGCCATCGACCGCGGCCGCCGACGAGGTGTCGCCCGAGGCGGGCACCGTGGTCGTCGTCGCCTCGGACTCGTCGTCGCCGCCGCGGCTCAGCACGACGGCGAGCACGACCACCGCCACGAGGGCGAGCACGAGCGGTACGAGCACGGCCGGTCGCGTGAGCGACGACGTACGACCCCCGGCATCGGGCGGCACCACCGTCACGGGCGCGACACCGCCCCGATCGCGGAGGCCGTCGATCAGATCGGACGCACTGGCGAATCGGTCGTCGGGATCCTTGGCGAGCGCTGTGTCGAAGAACGCCGCCAGCCCCTCGTGGTCGACGCGAGGGATGTCGTCGTTGACGTGGGCCATGAGCACCGGCATGACCTCGTCGCCGGTGAACGGCGGGCCGCCGGTCAGGCAGTGGAACACCACACAGCCGAGCGAGTACAGGTCGGCGCGGTGGTCGATGTCCCCCGCCGCGGCCTGCTCGGGCGCCATGTACTCGACGGTGCCCAGTGCACCCGTCGTGTACCGGCCCATCTCCTGCGCCGTCGCGGCGATCCCGAAGTCGGCCAGCCAGACCCGCGCTTCGCCGAGGAGGATGTTCGAGGGCTTGATGTCGCGGTGGGTGAGCCCACGGGAATGGGCGTGGTCGATCGCATCGGCCACGGGACCGAGCAGGTCGGCGGTTCGCCGAACGGTCAGCGGGCTCTCGCGATCGAGCAGGTCCTCGAGCGTCTCACCCTCGACCAGCCGCATCGCGAGGTAGACGAGATCGTCCTCCTCCCCTGCCTCGTAGACGGTGACGATGTGGGGGTGGTCGAGCGACGCGGCGGATCGGCCCTCGCGCTCGAATCGGCGCGCGGCGTCGGGGTTGCGCGCCACGACGGGGTCGAGCACCTTGACCGCGACATCGCGGCCGAGGCGGAGCTGGCGGGCCCTCCACACGGTCGCGAACGCACCCGTTCCGAGAGGCTCGACGAGCTCGAACCCGCCGAGCCGCCGGCCCGCGAGGTCCGGCCCTGCCATGGACCGGGAGCGTAGTGCGGGCTGCCCGTAGATTCGGGGGGATGACGGGCGTCCCGATGGTGCTGGCGCGCCGGCCGCGGTTCGGCCGCGAGATCCGGCGCGAGCGGCTGCTGGCTGCATGCGACGCTGCGCCGGTCGTCGTGCTCGCCGCCCCGGCGGGGAACGGCAAGTCGGTCCTGGCCGGGCAGCTCTGCGATCGGTCCGGGCGGCGGACAATCTGGTGCCGTCTCGCGCCGGGGTACGACGATGCTGCGGACCTGGTGGCGATGGCCTTGCAGTCCGCCGGCGTCGCCGTGGACGACGACGTCGGCCTGGCCACCGACGTGCTCGTGCTTGCGGGGACGTTGCTCGAGCTGCTCGAGGCCGAGCCGTCGGTGCTCGCGGTCGATGACTATCACGAGGCCGAGGGCGGCCGCTGCGACCAGTTGCTGGCGGAGGTCGTGTCGTTGCTGCCCGACGAGGCCACCGTCGTGATCTCGGGCCGATCGCGCCCGGCGGCGCTGCTCGGCCGGTTGTCCGCCGTCGCGCCGATCGTGCTGGAGCGCGAGGCCCTCGCGTTCGACGACGACGAGGCACGGCGGCTGTTCGAGCTGCACGGGCAGGTCCTCGGTCGCTCGGGCGACTGGACCGAGTCGACGGGCGGTTGGGCGGCAGCGCTGTCGATGGTCGCCGAGGGTGTCGTCGCCGACCCGGCCGACGTCGAGGCGGCGGGCGACCTCGTGACGGCACTCCTCGCCGACGCACGGCTCGCGAGCCACCACGGGCTGCTGCAGGGCCTCGCCGTGCTGCCGTACCTCACCGCAGATCTGGCCGCCGAGCTCGGACTCGGATCCCGCGAGGCGCTGGCACAGCTCGGGGCCTTGACCAGCCTGGCGTCGGACGCCGACGGGTTCTGGCGACTGCATCCGTCGGTCGCCGACGAGCTGGCGTCATCGCTCGGCGACGACGACGTGTCGGCGATCCAGACCGCTGCGGCGCGGGCGTTGGCCGACAGCGACCCGGCGACCGCCATCGAGCTCCACCTCGCCGGCCACGACGCCGAGGCGGCCGCCGACGTGCTCGCCGACCACCTCTCCGCCGTCGGCACCGACCATGCGATGAGGTGGCTGTACGTGATGCCTGCCGAGGTCCGGCGGCGCTTCCCGCCGGCGCTGTCGGCGGGCCGGGCGACCGTCAACCTCGACGCTGCGATCGTGCAGGCACGCGAACGCGTCGAACGCGCCGTCGAGACCGGGCAGCGCCGGGAGGCGCTCCTCGCCCTCGGGTCGGTGCATGCGGGACGCGGCGAGTTGCCCGATGCCGCCGACGCGCTGGAGGCCGCGGCCAGGTTGTCCGACGCTGCGGCGAGTGCCGCAGCGATCCAGACCCAGCTCGCCATGGTCAGGTGGTGGGCCGGCGACCTCGACGGCGCGTCGGCCGCGCTCGACCAGGCCGGCGACGGGGTGTGGCCGACCTGGATCGCCGGTCAGCTCGCGCTGTTGCGCGACGACCTCGCCGCGGCCGCAGAGGCCGGGCGGCGATGTCTCGAGCTCGCCGACGTCGAGCCCGCGGCGACTGCGGCACCCGGTCGGTCGTTACTCGCCGCAGCGGCGGTGCTCGACGGCCGGCTCGAGGACGCGGCCGTCGACGCCGCCGAGGCGTACCGGACGGCACTCGAGGTGGGTGGTCTCGATCTGGCGGCGGCTGCGCCGGTGCACGGGTGGGCGCTCGTGCGCCTCGACCGTGCGGAGGAGGCGGCAGCGGTCGTCGACGTGCTCCAGCGACAGGTGGGGCGGCAGGATCACCATGCGCGGGTACAGGCGGCGCTGCTGTCGTGCGCGCTGTCGGCCGGCTCCGGCGACACCGAGCGGATCGAGCGGGATGCGAGGCGTCTGCACCAGTACCGCGAGGCCGGCTACGCGCCGCTCGAGACGGTGGCGGGGCTGCTGGCCGGCGGCACCGCGCCGCCCACCGGGCTCGTCATCGGGCTGCTGGGTGAGCCGCTCGTCGAGGTCGACGGCTCCGTGATCGCGCCGTCGGCGTGGAAGTCCAAGAAGGCGCTCGAGGTCCTGCTCTGGCTCGGCTTGGCCGGGGGACGAGGTGCCCGGCGCGAGCAGGTGATCGAATCGGTGTGGCCTGGTCGCGAGCCCGAGAAGGGCCGCACCTTGCTCCGCACGGCGCTCAGCGAGATCAGACGGGTGCTCGAGCCGAACCGCCACAAGGGTGAACCGAGCCGGTTCGTCACGGTCGATGGCGATCGCGTGATCGTCGACGCCACCAGCGATGTGGCGGGCGCGCGGTCGGCCGACGGCACGGCGCACGATGTCTTCGCACTGGTGGCGCCCGGGTTGTCGAGCGAGCTCCCCGACGCCGACTGGGTCGACGAGCTCCGGCGTGAGGTCGAACGCCTTCGCGTCGACGCCGCCGAACGTGTCGTCGCCGACGTCGCAGCCGGTGCCGGCGTCGAGGACAGCGGGCGGATCGCGGCGCTGGGAGTCCTCATCGAGGCCGAACCCTGGAACAAGGCGCACGTCGACGCGTTGATCGAGGCCCACCGGGCCGCCGGCGACGAGGTTGCCGCCAAGGCCGTCGAGCGCCGCTGGTTCGAAGACGACGACGGGTGACGCTCCGGATCGCGTGGTCTCCGGGCGGCATCGCGCCCGGGACACGATCGGCGGGGCGCCCGGCGGCGCGGCTCACCACCAGGTGGTGATCGCCGCGTAGACGTCGGGGTGATGGGCGAGCGCGATGTGCGACACGGTCGGGAACATGCGGCTGGTGGCTCCGCTGAACAGCTGACCGTCGCCACTGGCTCCGACCGCGCTCGGGGTCGTGACCAACGCGTCGCCCAACGTGCGCGCCACGGGATGCTCGGGGTCGGAGGTGAGCGACCCGGCGATCACGAGCTGATGGGCGCGCCGGAGGCGGAGCGCGCGGTGCGGATGCGGTCGATCTCGGGAGCCGGGGTCGTGTTCGAGCCAGTCGTCGTCGACGATGGCGCCGAACCGCAGGTCCTTGATGCCGGCACTGCGTCGGTCGAGTCCGAGCCCGACGAGTCGGGCAGCGGGAACGGGGAGCCCCCACATCGCGGCGCTGGCCGAGTTGACGAACACCTCGAGGCCGGCGCCGGTGTTCGGCACTCCGATCAGCACGACCCGGCGCACCTTGCTCGTCCAACGACGCCCGAGCGGGAGCCGCCGGCCAGCCGGCCAGATCGTGCGTCCGTAGTGGCAGGCCGAGCGGATCACGAGGCCGCCCATGCTGTGGCCGACCAGGTTGATCTCGCGCACGGGCACCGGCCAGGCGCGCACGAGGTCCTTGAGCAGCTGGGCGAGCTCACGCCCGTTGGTCGAGACGTGCCTGCCGGTGTTGTAGCGCAGCGAGAGCACCGTCACGTCGTGGTCGGCGGCGAGGAGCGTGCCGTACGTCGTCGAGCGATCGCCGGGGAAGCGCCAGATCGACTCGGTCGACATCAGGCCGTGGACGAACACGCAGATCCGACCGCTCACGGCCACGGCCGCGTCGGCCAACCTGTCGGCGAGTGCGATGCGTTCGAGCGGGAGCACGACGTCACCGATCCGGATCGTCATCGGCGTCGCGAAGCGTGACCCTCGATCCTCCAGCGTGTCGCCGAACAGCCCATTGACGACCGCGACGGCATCCTCTCGCCGCCCGGGCAGGGAGGCCAGCAGCCGGAGCACCGCCGCCGCGGGAGAGTCGACCTCGGCCACGACCGCGACGGTATCGGCCTGCACCTTGACCGCGACTCGGACGCCGGCGCAGGGTTCGGCGCCGGCGCCGGCCTGAGGCCGTCAGTCGGCCGGTTCGAGAACGAACACGCGGATCACGCGGTGGTCGGCGCGCTCGCGGTACTTGGCATAGCCGGGGTAGACGTCGGCGGCCAGGTCGAACGCCCGGTCGGCACCCTCGTCGCTCGCGCGCCGGGCGACGACCGCAACCGTCCGGTCTCGATACCCCACGCTGGCCGCCGGGTCGGCTTCGAGGTTGTACACCCAGCCGGGCGTGTGCTGCTGGCCGTAGTTGGAGCCGATGACGGCGAGCGCTCCGTCGAGGGGGATGCCGAGCAGTGGCATCGTGCGTGACCTGCCGCTCTTGGCGCCCGTCGTGGTGAGCATGATCACCGGCAGGCCGGCCAGGAGACCGGGAACGGTCGTGCGGCCCTTCGAGATGCGGAACAGCGCCTTGTCCATCGGGTACAGGGTGCGTTGGAACGTCCAGGCGCCGGGGCGGCTCGACGCGATGCGCTGCGTGACCCGTTGCACGGCGTTCGCCGGCTTGACCGTGTACCCGAGCTCGTCCAGCAGTCCCATCGCATCCTCCTCGTTCGTCGAGTGCTGCGACCATACGTCGCGAGATGTGCCTGGGGCTTCAGCGGATAGGTACACCTTGCGCGGTGAACGGTTTTCTCGTCGCCTTGCTTCGCAGGCGACTCCGTGCACCGCAACGATTGGGTCGCCGCGCCTGTCGGCTGGGCTCCCTGGCACACCTCGCGACGGGCTGCTCTACGCTCCCAGTCGTGGGGCATGGGCTCGATCACGACGACGATCACGATCACGAACACGGAGAGCTCGACCCGATGGACGTCCGGGTCCGTGCGCTCGAGACGTTGCTCACCGAGAAGGGGTACATCGATCCGGCTGCCCTCGACGAGCTGATCGACGCCTACCAGACGCGCATCGGCCCGCGAAACGGTGCCCGGGTCGTCGCGCGGGCGTGGGTCGACGACGACTTCCGAAACTGGCTTCGCCGGGACGCCACGGCCGCGATCGCATCGCTCGGCTACACGGGCCGTCAGGGTGAGCACATGGTCGCGGTCGAGCAGACCGACGCAACCCACAACATGGTCGTGTGCACGCTGTGCAGCTGCTACCCGTGGCCCGTCCTCGGCCTGCCGCCGACCTGGTACAAGAGCGCGCCGTACCGCTCACGGGCGGTGCGCGATCCGCGCGGTGTGCTGTCGGAGTTCGGGGTGTCGCTGCCCGACGACGTCGACGTGCGCGTGTGGGACTCGACGGCCGAGATCCGGTACCTGGTGATCCCGCAGCGTCCGCGCGGCACCGAGGGGTGGAGCGAGGAGCAGCTCGCCGGGCTCGTGACCCGCGATTCGATGATCGGCGTCGGCCTGCCGCTCGAGCCCGACGCCGTCGACGACGAGATGGCCACTCCGGCGTGAGCTACGTCAGCCACGCCGACCTCGGCGGCGCGACCGATCGCGGTCCGATCGAGAGCGAACCCGAGGGCATCGTGTTCCATCACGGCTGGGAGGCGAAGGCGTTGGCGCTGACCTTGGCGGCTGGTGCCTCGGGGCGGTGGAACATCGACATGAGCCGCCGCTACCGCGAGACGCTGCCCGACTACGCCGACCTGACGTACTTCGAGATCTGGACCGCGAGCCTCGAACGGCTGCTCGTCGACCGGGGCCTGGTGACCGAGGACGAGCTCGCCGCCGGCCACGCGATCCACGCGCCCGCCGAGGTGCGCGGCGTCCTGGCGGCCGATCGGGTCGCGGCGGCGTTGGCCAGAGGTGGCCCGGTCGAACGCGAGCCATCGGGCCCGGCCCGGTTCGCAGTCGGCGATCGCGTGCGCACCCGTTCCGGCACCGTCGATCACCACACACGGCTGCCCAGCTACGTGGCCGGGCGGGTCGGCACGATCGCGCGCGTCCACGGCGTCCACGTGTTCCCCGACACGAACGCCCACGACCTCGGCGAGCAGCCGCAGTGGCTGTACAACGTGGTGTTCGACGCGCGCGAGTGCTGGGAGGACGCAACACCCGGCCAGCGGGTCTCCGTCGACGCGTGGGAGCCGTACCTGGAGCCCGTGTCGTGAGCGACGAGGCGACCGGATTGCTCCCCGGCCAGCCGGCCGAGGACGGCGAGCTGGTCTTCCGCGAGCCGTGGGAGGCCCACGCGTTCGCGATGGCGGTGCGGCTGCACGAGCAGGGCTTGTTCACGTGGCCGCAGTGGGCGGCAGCGCTGACGAGCGAGATCGAGCACGCCAAGGACGCCGGCGACCCCGACACCGGCGAGACGTACTACCACCACTGGCTCGCCGCCCTCGAGCGCCTGGTCGCCGAGTCGGGAGCCGCGTCGGAGGACGACCAGGAACGAACCCGGGAAGCGTGGCGCCGGGCGGCTCACCGCACCCCGCACGGCCACCCGATCGTGTTGCGCGACGAGGACTTCGACGGATGAGCCGTCGCGGCGCCGACCCGCTCAGGTCGTGGTCGCCGCCCGCCGATGAACCGACATGATCGCCGCTCGCTCACGCACGTGGCTGGCGACGGTGCTGCTGGTGCTGATCGGCGTCCTCGCGGGACTGCTGGTCAACGGCGGGACGTCGTCGGGCGACCTGGGCGAGATCGTCTCGGGCCCGATCCGGTTCGTGATCGTGCTCGTCCCCGCCGCCGTCGTCCTCACGTCGCTCCACGAGTCGGCGCACGCGATCGTCGGCCGGCTGGTCGGGTGGCAGGTGTTCGGCGTGACGATCGGGCATGGCCGCCGGCTCGCCTCGATGCACCTCGGTTCGGTGCGTCTGGAGCTGCGGGGCACGCTCGTCGGCGGGGTGACGATCGCCAACGCGACCGGTCGGCGATGGCGCGACGTGGCGATGCTCGCGGCCGGGATCACGGTGGAGTCGGTCGTGATCGCAGCGACGCTGCCGTGGGATCCGGGTTCGGCGTGGGGCCATCACGCCAAGTGGGCGATCGTCCTGGTGGCGTGCGTCGACATCGCCTTCAACCTGTGGCCGCGGCGGATCGACGTCGGCCCGGTCTCGGGCATGGCGACCGACGGTGCCCAACTGCTCAGTGTGCTGACGTCGCCCGACCAGTGGCGCCACGACCTCGAGCAGATGCGTCTGACTCCGGGCCGGGCGCGCCTGGTGCAGACGCTGCATGGCGGCGACATGGACGAGGCGATCGAGCTCGCCAGGGTCGAGGCGGCCGCCGATCCGGGCGATGACAGGTCCGCGACGCTGCTCGGCACCCTCCTCCTGATGGCCGGTCAGTGGCGGGAAGCCTTCGACCAGCTCGTGCCCGTGGCCGTGGCATCCGATGCGGGCGCCGACCCGATGCTCGCCAACAACATCGCGTGGGCTGCGGTGATGACGTTCGATCCGGGCCTGGTAGCCCACGCCGACCGGTACTCCGAGCGGGCCTTCGCCGAACGCCTGACCGAACCGGCCTGTGCCAGCACCCGCGGATCGACGCTCGTGCTGCTCGGCCGGGCCGACGAGGGTCTGCCGCTCCTGAAGCTCGCCGCTGCGGGCCGCATCTCGCGACGGCAGAGGGCCTACGTGCTCGCGTTCACCGCTCTGGCAGAGCATCGGCTCGGACGGTTCGCCGATGCCGGCAAGCACCTGTCGCTGAGCGAGACGCTCGATGCGTCGTGCCCGGCCCTCCCCGAGATCAAGCGCCTGATGCTCGACACGCCGGTGGCCGGTCGCAGCGTGACGCCCGCGGCGTGGCCCCCGCCGCAACCGGCCGACCGGCTGGGCGGGGGCTAGCGATCGCCTGACCCACGACACTCCACGTCGCGAGTTGTGTCAGACGCAACTCGCGACGTGCTAGCAGTTGTGGATCGAGCCGAACAGCACGGTCGTGCCCACAGCGTCGGGCGTGATGTTGTCGAAGTGCGGACCGTTGATTCCCCAGTAGTCCTTGATCTCGTCGCCGTCACCGCGCACGTTGAACACGTCACGACCGCAGCCGCCCGTCATCTCGTCCTGCCCGGCGTTGCCATGGAGGAAGTCGTCGTCGCCGCCGCCGAACAGCTTGTCGTCGGCGTCGCCGCCGCTGATCGTGTCGACGCCGGCGTCGCCGTGCAACGTGTCGACGCCGCCCCCACCCCAGAGGGTGTCGCCGTCGAGGCCGCCGTGCACCGTGTCCACGCCGTCGCCGCCGAACAGCGTGTCGATGCCGGCCTCGCCGAAGATCGTGTCGTCGCCCGGGCCGCCGTGGACCTCGTCGCCTCCACCGCCGGCACAGATCACGTCGTTGCCGGCGCCGCCGTCGATCAGGTCCGATCCACCGAGACCGATGATCACGTCGTCGCCGGGGGTCCCGGTCAGGTTGTCGGCGCCGTCGGTGCCGATGATCACCTCGCCGGCGTTGTCGCCCGACACCGCGGCCGGTTCGCCGTTGCAGGAGAACGCCATCGGGATCGGTCCGGCGTAGAACCCCGGCCAGACGAGGATCGCGACGTCGACCGTCGTGATCTCGGTCGTGTCGACGATGTCCTCGTCCGGTCGGTCGGGGTCGACGGTGAACACGGTGGCGTTCTCGTCACCGAGGCCACCGAAGCCGGCACCGTCGTCGACGCCGTCGCCGTCGCCGCCCGGCTGCTCGTCCAGTTGCTCGTCCGCGCCCGGATCGTCGTTCGGGCCGTCCGGCCCTCCGTCGCCGGACGGCTCGCCGAACTGGACGATCCGCGTCGGAGCGAGCAGCTCCTCGTCGAGCGGATCGGCCATCGCCGTCGCCGGGATCGTGACGCCGATCAGGATCGCAGCGGCGGTCAGCGCCGCCGTCCGTGCCCGTCGAGCACGCGTGTCGCGGTTGATGTTCATGGTGTCTCCTCTGGTCGAGTGTGTTGCGACCGGTTCGGAGCCACGGCCGGCCGGGATGGTGAACAACCGCGAAACCTCGACGCACAGACGCCTGTGGCCACCGACCACCGAGCGCCGGCCTGGCGCACCGGGGCCTCCGGGGCCGTGAGCGCGATATCGGTCGAAGCCCACCTCGTGGTGTGCGTACACTGACAGCGAAACCATCGGCCGAGGCGCCGGTTCTCCTTCGTTGCACTGGCGGACCCGACGCTTGGGGGCAGGCAGAGGAGGCGTCGCGATGCAGTCCGTGACGGTCGAGTTCCAGCGGTTCGGGGAGTCGACCGGCGTGATCCGCACCTCCGACCACTACATCCGGACCAACGGCACCACCGGCCCGACCGAGGAGGTCCGGTTCCCGCTCGGCCAATCGCAGCTGCTGCAGGGCATGGCCACGCTGGACTACGAGCGATTCCGGAGCGGTGACCTCGATCGCGTACGGGAGGTGGCCGAGCAGTTCATCACCGACCTCCGACCCTTCCTCGAGGAGTTCCTGCCGATCGGGCCGCCACCCGACCACGACGGCAGCACCTACCAGGTCGAGATCGTGACCCGCGCGCTCGAACTGGCGCAGCTCCCGTTCGAGATCCTGGAGGAGGACGCCGCGACCAATGCGGTGATCACACGTCGCATCCGCCAGCCCTGGCCTCCCCCCGCCGTCGTCCGGAGCAACAAGCCGAAGGTCCTGTTCGCGTGGGCCGAGCCGAAGCAGCGGCAGGAGTCGAGCAAGCGGATGGAGGTGCCCCACGAGCGCCATCGCGGACTGCTGGCCGAGGTGCTGAGCGACTGGGGTGGCTTCGAGGGCGGCGCGGCCGTCGAGGTCGAGAATGCAACGCAAGAGCGGATCGCCGAGCAGCTCGCCCCACCGGACCACGGATTCACGCATGTGCACCTGCTCGCCCACGGCATCGGCGGGACGAAGGCCGATCCCCACGCGTTCGTCCGGCTCGAACGGGAGCCCCAGCCCTCGACGTTCCTGGCGCTCGAAGCCGATGACGGGACGATCGACCGCTGCTCGCCCGCGTCGCTCAGCGACATGTTCCTCCCCGGCGTGCCCCGGCCGGCGAGCTTCGCGATCGCGACCTGCCACAGCGGCGAGGTCGAGTCGATCGAGGCGGGTGGCACGCTCGCCCACCACCTCCACCGGGCGGGCATCCCGGTCGTGGTGGCGTCACAGCTGGCACTGACCAAGACCGGTTCCGACCAGCTGATCACGACGTTCCTCGAGACGGTCATCGAGGGAGGCGATCCGAGAGAAGCCATCGCCGACTGCCGGCGAGCGCTCCGCGAGCAACAGCAGGAGACGTTCTACGACCGCGTCGCGTTGGTCGGCTACGTCCACGTCGACACCGAGAGCGACGCCCAACTCGCCGACAGGAAGTTCGAGGTCGAGCTCGCCCGTCTCGAAGCGGCGTCGAAGCACGCCGACAGGCGCGTGAAGGAGATCGTGACCGAGCTGACCGATGCCGGGCCGGGGCTCAGCGATGCGCAGCGGCAGGAGGCCGAGGACATCGGTGAGCGCTTCGCGTCGGTGCGCGAGCGGCTCGAGAGGATGGCGCGAACCGAGTCGCTGACGAAGGCGCAGCAGGAGGAGCGCCGTGGACTCCAGGCGAGCTCGCTCAAGCGAGAAGCGGAAGCCGCCTGGAAGCTCTGCCGCGTGCTGACCGGCTCCGACGCCGACGGGTGGCGCGAGCGCAGCCGTGACGCACTCATGGAGGCCGCCGACGCCTACGAGCGGGCGGCGAAGACCTCCCGCGATCACCACTGGACGTGGGTGCAGTGGCTGGTCCTCGAAGCGGTCGTGCGCGGCTCGCTCGACGAGCGCGCCGACGACTGGATCACGGCGAGGGCGGCTGCCGCCGACGCGGTCGAACGTGCCGCCTCGACCGAACCGACCGACGAGGGGGACGAGGAGGCGACGAGGATCGCCGAGGATGCGATCTGGGCGCGCGGGTCGCTCATGGAACTGTCCCTGCTCGCACCCCTCGTCGGTCGGGACGATGCGCTCGCCGAGGCCGAGCAGCACGTCGAGGCGCTCGCCACAGGATCGAGAGAGCTCGGCCTCGACTATGCGATCCCGTCGACGCTGGCGCAGCTCGATCGGTACGGCACCTGGTGGGGCGCCGACTCGAAGTGGCAGCTTCCCACCACGGTGCTCGAGGGTGCGGCCCACCTCCACGCGAGGTTGACGGCGCTCGCCGAACACGACCAGGACAGCCAACGACGAGAACCGACGACGACGGCAACGAGAGAGGCAGCCATGTTCGAGATCGACATGCTCCCCGCCAACGAGGGCGACGCGCTCTGGATCGAGTACGGCGCCGATCCGGTTCGGCGCATCCTGGTCGACTGCGGCCGCAAGACGGCCTACCGGGCGGTTGCCGACCGCCTCGGTGCCGGGCCCGACATCGGCTTCGAGCTGTTCGTCCTGACCCACGTCGACGCCGATCACATCGCGGGCGCAGTCCCGCTGCTGCAGGACGCACGGTTCGGACCCGACCGGGTCGGCGACGTGTGGTTCAACGGCTGGCGCCACATGAACCACCTGCACCGGGACTACGAAGGTAAAATGCCCGGCGTGCTCGGCGCCCGACAGGGTGAGTTCTTCGGTGCCGTCCTCCGAGATCGCGAGTTCCCGTGGAACGATGCGTTCGGTGGGCACGCGGTCGTCATCGAGGACGGCGGCGACCTGCCGACGATCGAGCTCGAGGGTGGCATGACGCTGACGCTGCTGGGTCCGACGTGGCCGAAACTGAGCGAGATGCGCGACCGCTGGGAAGAAGATCTGGGCGACGCCGACCCCGACAAGCGCATCGAACCCGGCGACTACGAACGTGCGCTCGAGCTGCTCGGTCAGGACCGGCATCACGGCCCCGACGTCCTGGGCGGTGGCCACGAGGGCCCGATCGTCGTGGAGGAGCTCGGCGACGTGCCGTTCGATCCGGACGACAGCGAGCCGAACGGCAGCAGCATCTCGTTCCTGGCCGAGTTCGGCGGTCGCGCCGTGCTGTTCGCGGGCGATGCGCACGCGCCGCAACTCGCGGCTGCGGTGCGCCGGCTCATCGAGCAGCGCGGCCTCGACGGCCGGCTGCCGGTCGACGCGCTCAAGATGGCGCACCACGGCAGTGCCCGCAACAACTCGTACGAGCTGCTCGAACTGCTCGACTGTCGGCGCTACCTGCTGTCGACCAACGGGACGAAGCACCATCACCCCGACCCGGAGGCGCTGGCGCGCGTCCTGAACGTCTACGACGACGGCACCGAGTTCCACTTCAACTATGCGAGCGACGAGTCGCTCCCCTGGGCCGACGAGGACCTGCAGCGACGGCACGGCTTCCAGGCCTTCTACCCCGCCGGCGACGCGGGGCTGCGGGTGACGCTGTAGCGCTGTCGCGTCGCTCGTCGAACGCGGCGGCGACGGCTCAGCCGAACGTGGCGAACAGTTCCGTCATCGCCTTCGCTTGGCCGCCGCTCGTCGAGGAGGGGACCAGGATGGGGTTGGTGACGCCGGCGTCGAACCACGCCTCGACGCCGTCGCGGACCCGGTCGACCGGGCCCGACAGGGTGCAGTCGTCGAGCCACTCGTCGGACATGGCCGCCAGCACGCCGTCGGCATCACGCGCGTCGAGGGCAGCCTGCACGGCGGCCATCTCGTCGGCGTAGCCGGCATCGATCCAGTAGTTGCGGTAGTTCGGGAGCGCGACGTAGCCCTGCAGCGTCTTGCGGTTGCGGGCGCGGGCGGCGGCGAGGTCGTCGTCGACGACGGTCGGGATCATGTTGCCGACCTGGAAGCCGTCGGTGAGGCGGTCGTCCGGAACCAGCGAGAGCGAGTGCGCCATGCGGCTGCGCGACGCGTTCGCCCACACCGCACCGTCGCCGATCTCGACCGCGAGGCCGACCATCTTGTCGCGCAACGTCGCGAGGTCGACCGGCGGCAACCCGCCCATCTGCTCGGCCGCAGTGCGCATCGTGCCGACGTACTCGCGCATGTCGGCGAGCGGCTTGCCGGTCTCGACGCCGAGCCGCTTGATGACGGGCCCGTGGGTGACGCCGACCCCGAGCCGGAACCTGCCGTCCGCGACCTCGTGGAGGTAGCTGGCCGACGTCGCGAGAGCAGCGGGGTGCTGGAGGTAGATCGGCTGGATCGACGTGCCGAACCGGATCGTCGACGTCGAGTGGGCGATCGACAGGCACAGTCCCATGGCGTCACCGAACGACGGGCAGTAGATCCCCGAGAACCCGTTCGCCTCGATCTCCACCGCCATCTCGACGGCTCGAGTGCGCCGCCCGGGCGACGCGGCCAGTGACACGGCAGGCATGCGATCGGTCATGCGGGGACCGTAACGACTGACACCCCCACGTCGCGAGTCCTGTCGCGGGTTGTGGCAGGGCCAAAACGCGCCGGAGGGTTGTGCGGGGGGGCGGGTAGTGGTGGGGCGGCAAG
>JAAUYD010250140.1_pt1 | contig 89267 bp, 68 predicted proteins | sample 7278101 | NCBI WGS metagenome assembly JAAUYD01 (sample SAMN14350128, study PRJNA611818) | marine sediment metagenome | isolation source: surface marine sediment (0.6m) | place: French Polynesia: Moorea | collected 2018-08
AATTGCTTGGACAATTGAAAATCCCCCTGCCCCCTTTTTCAAGGGGGATTCTTTTCTGGCGATCCTACGCTATAAAAACACCCAAAAATCCTTAACCGAATGCCATTGGGTACAGAGGGGGGAGGGGGAGATGATGTAGCGTTATTACAAAGTATGGAAGCAGAACTAAAAAAACATACTGGAACCAGCGCTCCGGTAGCGGGGCAACAGGCAAAAACAGCTCAACCAGTAGGACAACAGCATCAACCAACTGCCTCAGGAAGAACAAGTAACGCAAATGGGATTGCTATACCAGCCCCTCTCAGGCAGAAGTTACACAATGCAATTAATACTGTTGGAAATATGCCGAATGTAGATGGTGAAGTAGTTCGAAGCATGGGAGACGGTTATGATTTACATGGATCAATTGACAATATGAGATTGTATACAGGGAGTAATGTGCCAGCTCTGATAAGGAGACATTTGCAGGATCAAGGTATGACGGGAATTACACTCGGAAACAATGTCTATGCAATAGGTGAGATCAATTTTGGAACTCTCGATACGGCTAAATTTTTACTCCACGAATCATTGCACGTAGGCCAATGGGATGCATTGGGAACTAGATGGTTTGCAAAATCGTACGTCTATTCCACAGTAAAAGAGTTTTTTAAGGGTGGTTTCGACACCCGGTTAGCCTATCGAAATAACCACTTTGAGGTGCAGGCTTATAACTATGATGCAGCATTGGTGAATCAAAGTGCTTCATGGTGGTAATTAGTGAAAAATTTGCTGGCATTGTAAAGAAGGTAAAAATGTTTATGAAAGATAATCTTTCTGATATGTCTCAAGTTATGTTATTTTTTACTATAGTATTAGTTATGATAGGATATTTTCCTAGGCGCTGCCAAGAGGAACCTCCAAAAACATGCACAGAAGTTCTTTCCCTGCCTCAGGGCGAGGAGTATAAATACTCGCTCGGTAGATCTTTAAGAGAAAAGGTGGATGCATATCTGTGTGTCGCGAAGTATAGAATGCAGCCGCACGGGTTGGTATATATGAGAGAAGATATTGCTAATAAAGGTGAAGAATCAGTTGATATACTAGTAAAAAGGATGAACGAAGAGATTGGTAATCCATATATGCAGTGGAGAATATTAAGTCTTTTAAGTTATATGAAAACAAAAGAAACATATTTTTTTGGTGGAAACAACCATCTTATGCATGAAGTTGAGCGAATATTGAATCGGACGAAGGGGAAAATAGAAGGAAGTGCTGGGGGTGCTGAATCCTATCTAAATATGTGTTTCAATATTTTGAATGATTTGAGAAAGTAAGGTCTCTTGAGAAAGAATGGGGTCAGGCCTCTACAAATGACAATTAGCCTCTGACAGAATGGGGTCAGGCACTAGCACTTAATGATTTGTTAGTTTCAAGCAGAGACATGGGGTCAGGCACTAGCACTTAATGATTTGTTAGTTTCAAGCATTGACGGCATAGGGAAACTTCGGGGTCAGGATGCAGTGGTTGCGAATGACTAACGAGCAAAAATATCAGTGTCAGCTACCGGTTTTAGGACGATGGTGGTGGATTCTGATTTTGCTTGCAGAACTTAAAATGGAGAGAAATGCGGCGAGGCGAGGGGCGTTTTTTGGAAAGGTTTTGGAAACCTTTTCAAAAAATCACATTTTTTACAACTGCTTCAATCTTGTAAGCATTTGTATTTATTGGGTCATTTTAGCGCGCCTGGAGCGATTCGAACGCCCGACCCTCGGTTCCGTAGACCGATGCTCTATCCAGCTGAGCTACAGGCGCAGGTCTAATATCTGCGGAGAGGGAGGGATTCGAACCCTCGATACCGTACGGTATACACGCTTAGCAGGCGTGCGCCTTCGACCAACTCGGCCACCTCCCCTCTCTGATGTTGGGCCGGAGCCGGCGGAGGAGCAGGGATTCGAACCCCGGGTGCCTTTCGACACAACGGTTTTCAAGACCGCCGCCTTCGACCACTCGGCCACTCCTCCAGATTTCCAAAGACCACTTTCCAACCTAACCAGGGCGAGAATCTATCCACCACTTCACCGTGTTGTCAAGAAATAGGTTGCGGCCAAAACAAGATACTTTTCGTGTGAAAGAGACATTGCTTCCAGTTTTTTACCTTGATAGACTGCATTTTTAAAATTGGCAGGTGGCACAGGAGGCTAGGAGGCAATGATGAAAAGAATACTCAGACTGATAGTCCTGACCGCGATGATAGGGGCCGTAACGGGATGTGGGGCTTCCCAAAGCCAACAGGGCGGTAAAAAATGGACGGAAGGACCCATGCCAGCAGGTGGCAACTTCGACGGGGTATACCAATCGGATTTCGGCCGTCTCGAGTTGAACGTAACTGGAGACCGGGTCGTCGGCCTCTATGAAAACGATATGTATAACGGACGCATCGAGGGGGAAATAGACGACAATATCCTGGAATTCAACTGGACCCAGTGGAACCAAGAGATGCGCGGCAAAGTCCGCGAAACCAAGGGCGAAGGCGTGTTCCAATATGTGGTGGAATCCGTTGGTGTGGGCGCGAGCACAAGCGAGTACCATCGCCTCGAAGGATGGTGGGGATACACCGGTAAGCCCCTTAGCAATCGCTGGAACGCGGCAAAGCTGTCCCACCGAGCAAAGAAAAAGCTAAAACCCTTTATTCCAGAGCCCAATGAAATGCAGGCCGGAGACAGTTACGAAGCAGCCGAAGGGTTCACCGAGACATCTACACCTTCGATGTCGGATGAGTCGGATGACGAAGATGAGGATGAGGATGAGGACGTAGATAACAGCGATCTCTTTTAACTGCCCCGCCTTCCCTAACAGTTGATGAAGAATAAACCCAAACTCGTTGGACTCACCGGGGGCATTGCCTCTGGTAAAAGTACGGTTGCAAGCTTCTTTAGGGAAGCGTCCGTGCCGGTCATCGACGCAGATAAACTGGGACATCTCGTGCTCGAAAAAGGTGGCGCTGCCTACGAACCGGTTATCGCTGCGTTTGGAAACGGAATTCTCAACGAAAATAAGGAGATAGACAGAAAAAAACTCGGTGCAATCGTATTTGAAGACCCCAAACAGCGCGGCGAATTAGAGGCAATCACTCACCCGGCTATTGCGGCACTCGCCAAACGTGGCATCCAGATGATCGCAGAACGAAAAGCACCTATCGCAGTATACGAGGCCGCTCTGTTGGTAGAAACCGGCATTTACAAGGGCCTGGATGCGCTCATTGTCGTCTCCTGCTCGGTTGCCACACAAATGGCTCGGATCATTGCCCGCGATGGTTTTGACCGGGAAGCCGCGGCGGTTCGCATCGCATCCCAGTTCCCCATCGAGGAGAAGTTGGCTGTCGCTGATTATGTCATTAGAAACGAGGGTCCAATGGACCAAACACGCGTCGATGCAATGAATATCTTGGCCGAACTTCGGAAGCGATTTAAAAGTAACGCTGATGGGTAAAAAAACCTGCATTTTTATCATCGGATTTCCAGAGGACGTGCCGCGTCAAGTGGCGCTCTCTCTTGCCAAACGCGAAAATACCGCTGTTCAACTGTTGGTCTCCCCCCAGCACCGCGCCGAAGCTGATGCGTTTGTCTCACGCGCGCCAGAAAATTTAGCCGTGGTGGTGGGCACCCCGTGGCAGATCGATTTCGGCTTATCTGGAGCAGATTATCTTTCGCTTGCCGACCGGGTTTCAATCATCCTATACCTCAAGGCGCCGGCCCCGCCGGGCACGACCGGGTTACATCGCGGCGCCTGGACCGCCACTCGTGAAATTATCGAGTTGGCCCTCGCAGCGCCCCAGTTGTCCCATATTGTGGCCTTGTCCCACCTCGACGTCGCAGGCAATGCAGGCGGGGTGTTCGCCGAGCAGGATCTGTCCGTGGGTCAGCATTTTACCGATCCTGGACAAGAAGATCGATTTCGCAGCGAGCGGGTTTTTAGGCGGTTTATGGACCCTTTTCCCATCACCGTCGTTCGATCCGGGTGGATCTTGGGACAGGGCTTGGGCCAGTGTCCTCTCATCGAGCTCATGCTGGCTGCCGAGGATCTATCTCAGATTTCATCCAAAGATCCCCAAAGCCGCCTGTGGGCGATCGATGCCAGTAGCGCAGTGCGGCTTCTCCTCGATATTGTCGATCTCGTGCCCGCAGACCGCGGACGAACACTGCACATGACGTTTAAGGATATGCCACCGCTGGCAACCCTGGTACCCAGTGTCAAGGCAAAAGCGCGTGATATCGCCGGCACAGATGTGGATCTCGCAGCAGGTGCGAGATGGGCACTCCGGAAATCCAACGCCAGCACAAAATGGTCAGTGAGGGAATTTTTCAAGCACCACCCCTTTAAGCCGCGATTTACAACAACTTACACGAGCCATATCCTGGAGGCATGCGGACGCGCCTTGCCCGATTGGGATGACGAGACAGCCCAACAGCTCATCTCCCAAGCCGTGGCGAGAATTGAAGCGACCAAGCGCAGGTGATGTCAGCTTAAACCGGCACTGGGGCGATCACCTGGGATGAGGTAAAAAACCAGGAAACAATGGCTGCACAGAGCATGGCGCCCAGGTATGGCCGACCGGTCAAGTGGAAGCACCAGGTGGAAATGGGGACGACGAGGATGAGCACGCCGATGATGTGAAAGACATTGATGATGAACAGCACGAACATACCGCCCGGACCGACAAACGGGATAAAACCAGTGGTCATCAACGGCAGGTACTGAACCGCCAGCAGCAACACCAAGGGAATCAGCAAAACAGCCAGGTTTTTTAAGCTATCCGAGCCAAATGTCTGCAACATCCCGGCTTTGGGCACAGTCCGCAGTTGGCAGTGTAAGAAAAAACCGAGCTGCAAAAAACCGAGTAACAGCGGCGGCAGGTAGAGAAAAAACATCTGCCAGCGAAATGGGGTAAGATCACTGGCAAATGCAAAGACAAACCTGAAATCACTGATAAAAATCGCCTCGAGAATACCCTCGCTGAGGTAGACAAAACCAAAGAGCATACCGGCCAGAACGGCAGTCTTTGCCAACGTGCTAAGCGGCCCACCAGACCCGCTCCCACCAAGGGCAATGCCCAGGTCAACAAGGCTGAGACCGTCTGCTCTAGATCTCCGGCCATACCATTTTTTAAAGAGCAGAAAGCCGATTGCGTTGATGGCGACAAACCAGAACACCGTGGCTGTCACCACCATCATGGGAAAGGCACCGTCCAGCCGCACGACATACTTGTGGATACCAAAAATAATGAGCGTCGCAGGCAAGTAGAGCCACATGAGCAGTCCATTGACCGTGGCGTGCTTGAGATACTCCCGACGGTCGCGAACCACCCCGCCCATCGCTTGACCACTAAGGGGGGAGAAGAACCGAAGGCCCAAAAGCAAGTAGCACAACGGGAATACCGCAGCCATACAGGCGATCATGGCAATAAGGGTGGCCCATTCCCGCAGCGACCAAATCTGATCGCCCGTGTCTTTCCAATGGGACGCGTCCATACCGAGACCAACGCGCAACCAGTCGAGGACTGCTGCGATACTGGGGCCATGATGGGGCTCTGCAATATGGATGATATTTGGAACGAGTACCTTGCGGGCCGTACCTGCAGCAAAACTGCCATAGGTCTTGCCTATCTCTGGGTTGGCCTCGGGGATGGCATTTTTTGTCTGCTGGGTCCCCATCCATTCGCGCGCAATATCCCGGGCACCTGTCATGCGATCCCGAAACTCATCGTAACTACCTATAATCATTAGCATGTTTCTGGGAAGTGCCGGTGTTACCTCGGTGGTGTAGGCATACCCCATGACGACGAGGGCGCGGACAGTGGGATCTTTTAGGGCGACTTTAAAGGACATGCCGCCGCCCAAGCTGTGTCCAATCATCCCCACCTTGTCATTAGCCACGAACGGCAATGATTTAACGTACGCCAGGGCCGCGCGCGCGCCAAAGGTGTCGTCAAAATCCAACGCCTCGGGGTCCTGTCCCGGTAGATCTGAATTGCCCCTACCAAGGGCGTCGATCGACAAGGCAACCACTCCCCGCCGAGAGAGCTCGATACAAATGCCGTCCCCGGTTTCCCGCACGCTTTGATACCCGTGCACGAACACTACACCTGGGACGGGATTGCCAGGTGCTGCCGCGTGCGGTCGAAACAGTTTGGCCCGTACCTGGCGACCAAATCGGTTTTTAAAAAACACATTAGTAACTTCGACCGACCCGAAATCGGTCTGAACCAGCCATGCAACCCACTGGGCGCCGACCAATATGGCCAGACAAGCAGCGAGTATGACAATGGCTCTCCCGCGATAGGTCGCGCCATCAGATTTAATGATAGTCATATCGTTATATATACTCTGAATTAGACAAAATTACCCCCCCTCAGGTATAAAATCGAAAATCGAATAAGGAGCGTGCCGATGCAACACCACTTTGCGTTACTCATTTTGGCGATGTTCACAGCAGTTGTCTTGGGGTGCGGCGCACAACCCAGTTCCGAGTCAACCGTGGGATCGGCGGCAACCCGGGAAACACACCAAGCAGGCAATGGTCCCAGGCTCTCCAGAACCGATCTCACCACAGCGGTCAATATGCAGACCCTGGTTGCAACCGCACCCATTGCCACCGAGTTCATGCAGGATACGCCGATCATTTACTTCATCGGAACCCTCGAAAACCTGCCTCAGGATGCCAATATCGAAATTCGATGGCTGATGCGTACTGACATCGAGCCGCTCACTGTCTCCCGCACTGTTGGATCAGGCACACACACCTTCATCAGTCACTGCCGCCCGCCAGGAGATCGCTTCACCGGAGGCGAATACTGGGCCCTGGTATTTGTCAATGGCGAGGAAATAGGCCACGCGCCATTCCGCATTGCAGATCGGCGCAGCGGCGGTAGATTGCGGGTCAAGGAACTAGCAGTAGCAACATCCCTTGAAGTACAGACCAAGAAAGTCATCAACCCCAAAACCTCCTTTCGCAGGGGAACGAAAAACATCATGGCCAGCTTCTTTGTAAGCGGCCTAGAAATCGGGGCGACCATCCGCGCGCTCTGGTACCGGGATGATCAACTCATCGAAGAAAACGATATCGAGAGCCAAGGAGAACAGCGATACGCCGTGTCTTTAGAAAGCAAAAAGGGACTTAGAAAAGGGGATTACGCCATCGAGGTGGAGATCGATGGGGAAGTCATGGCCCACCGATCCTTCCACATCGGCGGGGAGGCAGTAGCCCCGGAAGTTGATCGGGCGCTGCTCGGTACCAAGCTCGGCAAAAACCACCTGCCCCAACATCCCAAATCGGTTTTCCCATCCAAAACCAAGACCCTCGCGTGCGGTATCCGGTTCGTCAACCTGCCCGAGGATGCGCACGTCCAAGTGAAATGGATTGCTATAAAAGAAGGTGGTATAGACCTCTTAGAAACAAGCGAATCACGCGTTCCCGAAGGAGGCAACGCCTCTCTGGGTCTCACATGGCAGCCAGGAAGCAAACTCGCTTCAGGTCCACATGCCGCTGTTATTTTTCTAAATGATCGCAAGATGGCAGAACTCCCATTTACTGTGAAGTGAGGAAAGACATGCATCCATTGTCGGCTTTAACCGCTGTGTTTTTTCTACTGACCGCGTGTGCATCGCCCCGGCCTGCTGATACCGCAGCACCTCAGCCTGCTGAAAAAGACACACTTACCAACACCCAACGCGCTTCAACTGGCAAATCCGTTCCCCAGCCTGAGACAAAACACTCCCTAACTGGCGAGCCCATGGCCGATCTGCTTTTATCTGTAGGCACACACGCAGTCCTACTCAACTGGCAGGCCAGCACAGGGACCTATAGTGTAGGCCCTCACCTAAACATTGGTGATACGTATCCAAAGACAAAAAAAATCCTGCACCAGCTGGGCAACGCGTTTTTCATTCTTACGGATAAATCAATTGTCAAAACAACAAGCGACTTAAAGCGTATTGCCGCTCAGACGTTTGACGGCGAGGCGCCTACCAAGCTATTGGGTGCTGCTGCGACCGACGGCCGCCATCTCTTTGTCTCGGCCCAGGGGGATTTTATTGTCCTGGACGCCGGGTTCAAAGAGCTCGGGCGCGTGCCTTTGGACATCGGAGACGGCAAGACAAAGAGCGCCCACGATCTGCTGATACGAAACCAGATCGCCTATGCGCTGGACAACATAATGCGGCCCATTTACGCCTTTATGATCGATGTATCCGATCCAGAGAAACCAGGGGTCATCGACCGGCGCCTGGGTCAAGGGGTCAATTTACACCTGGACGATCAATGGGTGACTGGCGAGCCCCCGCGTTGGTACATCAAGGCAACTTATGCGCTGCACAGCGGGTGGGGCCAATATGTGCTCGTTCCCGAAGACACGCCCAAGAGCGATATGCTCGCCAGGCTAGGAGCACTGCAGGTGAAATTTGCATTCCCCCCCTCTGCTGAAAGCCCACCGTCAGGCCTGGAACTGCTGAGCCTTACCCGCACAGATCCGGCATGGGCCGTGCTGTGCGATGTGGCATCCAACAGGAACTACCTGGCCAAATCCATAGCCAAACCAGGGAACGACCTATTCGAGAAGATAGATGTCGTGGACTTTGGCAACAAGAACGATGTCCTGCGATTCAAAGACGGATTGCTCTACTTTATAACCAAGGCCCGCGATTGTAAGAGCGCCAGGTGGCGCTGTCAGTCAGAGGCAGCCGTTACCCTACGCATCATCGATGTGCGGGATTTCCCAACAAAACTCCTTGTAGAAACCCAAATCGGTGTGTCCCTCGCGGATACATTGAAGTTACCGGAAAACGCCCGAAAATTTATGTACGTACGGGATTTCATACCAATTTGATAAGGGACGCGTTGAGCTGCTGGCCAAGAACTGGCCAAGAACTTGCTAAGAACTTGCCAATAGGTACCAATAGCAGAACTAGTATAAAATATAAAAATGCGATTTGTAGATGAAGCAACGGTCATAGTAACGGCCGGAGATGGTGGCAACGGTGTTGTGGCCTTTTTACGGGAGCGCTTTCGACCTCACGGGGGCCCATGTGGCGGGGATGGCGGTCGCGGTGGCGATGTGATCATGGTGGCTGATCCCAACATTTCGACCCTGCTGGACTTTCGCAGCAACCGCCTCGTTCGAGCCAAGCGCGGACAAGACGGAGGGGGCAAGCATTGCCATGGAAAATCTGCAACCCCGGTCACCCTTCGAGTGCCAGTAGGAACGGTTATCATCGATGACGACACCGGCGCGGTCATGGGCGACCTGACGAAACCCACGCAGCAGATCACGGTGGCAAGAGGAGGAAATGGGGGAAAGGGAAACGCCCGGTTCGCCACTCCGACCAATCGCGCGCCTAGAATAGCAGAGCCAGGCCAGCAAGGAGAGGCAAGGCGCATTCGTCTAGAGCTCAAACTTCTTGCTGACGTGGGCATTGTCGGCTTGCCCAATGTGGGCAAATCCACGCTCATCTCACACCTGTCCGCCGCCCGGCCCAAGATCGCGGACTACCCATTTACAACCCTGGTTCCCAACCTGGGGGTGGTCGATTTGGGAGCAGGAGAGTCTTTTGTAATGGCTGACATACCCGGTATCGTGCGCGGGGCTTCAACTGGCGCTGGGTTGGGTCACCGATTCCTCAGGCATGTGCAGCGATCCGCCACTTTGTTGCACCTGATAGGCCCCACACTCGAAACACCAGGCCAATATATGAGCGACTTTGACGCGCTGACCGATGAGATCGCTGCTTTTGATCCAGAACTCGTGAACCGATCGCGGGTTGTGGCCTTAAACAAAATGGATCTGCCCGATGTGGCCGCTGTCGAGGCGGATTTGCGCCGCGCGTTCGAAAAACGAGGCATTGAATTTTTCGCCATTTCCGCGGTCACTGGACAGGGGCTAGACCCGCTTAAACAACGGCTGGGCAACATCGTTCAAATTGCTCGAAACAGAGCAGAAAAAAACGATTCAAGCGACCCTGATGACGCGTCGACCTTCGTTAATGAAGGGGAATTTTAAGTGGGTGTCATATCGATAGTGCTCAGCATGTTGGGGATTTGCATCTGCTGGCTGCCGCATGTGGGGTGGTTCGGCGTCATTTTGGGCGTTGCAGGATGCGGCATTGGGATGTTAGCGATTACGGTCTGGTATCCCCGACCGGGATACACTGGCTGGGGTATTGCTGGTATTGTCACGGGGGGATTTGCCGTCAGCGTGGGGACTGCGTTTCAGATAAAGCATGGTGCAGGAAACCTGGATATGTTGTACTTTCCGATTTATTCCTTTCCGGCAATTTGCCTGGCCGGGAGCGCTCTGGCCATTGCCGCTGGTGGTTTGTGGATCGCCCGTGTCAAATTTCGGCGCATTGGGATCGGCATCGCCTTGCTGAGCCTGATAGCCGCGACGGTCATCAGTACCTCTGCCCTGGTATCTGCCGACAAAAGGCTGGCTGGCCCATCCAGGGAAACCGCAGGCCCAACGGCTTCACCCAGCTAAGCCTGCTCGCAACCGTTTACAGCACACCTTCCTTGTAATATGATTGGTACGGTCGGCGAAATAGCTCTTCGCCGGCCGGTTTCTGATTAAGGAGTCTTTCATGAGCCTTTTTCGACCTTGCATTTATCTAGCCCTAATGCTTTGTTTTTTTTCAATTAGTTCGCCTGGAAAAGCAGATTTCGGCCCGCCGCCGCCTGTAAACCCAAATGTCGGACCTACAGCTTCTAGCATGCACGGGGACACAGCGTCATCAGACACCGCGCCCCTTTTTGGCCCTGGACCAGAGGGAATTCATTCTCAGGCGCGACACTTTTCAGCAGCCTGTCCCACTATTTTGATACGATCCGATGGTCTTCCCATGGTTCTGTGCACCAGCTATGCGGGCAGGAACCCAGTGGTTCACATCCTAAATGAAGAGACCGGTGCTTCCATGGCCCAATTGGCATTGCCGGCGGGAAGCCTACTTGGGGGCATCTACGCCTATCTCGATAATTTAGACCGACTGGTGATGGTGGACGGCGATCAAAATTTAACCTGGGTAAAGGCAGTTTTTGACGAGTCCGGAATTATCGACCAATGGGAGGTGACGGTTGACGCGAGCATTTCCCTGCTGCACCCGGTCACAGATCACTGCGGTGATCCTTCCTGTGATGCGGTTGTGAGCATAAGCGCGGGCTATGACAGCGCTATTTGGTTTGCCACGAAGAAATCCGTTGTTGGGATTTACGATACCCAATCAGGCGAGATCTTCACAACCAAATTGGCCGAGGATGAATCTGTCCACAACTCATTTTCCACAGCCCCGGACAGGAGGGCTGTTGTTGTAACAGACAGGGCGATTTACCTGCTGCAAAGGGACGCAACCGGACGACCGCAAGTTATGTGGCGATATGCCTACGATCATGGTTCCGCGCGCAAACCCGGTCAACTCAGCCATGGATCAGGCGCCACACCGACGTTCTTTGGCCCGATCACAGGCACCGATTACGTTACGCTCACGGACAATGCTGATGCACTCATTTCCGCCATCGTTCTCGACGCCAGCCCCGTGACCCCGGAAAACGGTGGCACCGGGGGAACAGTGGTTTGCGAGCAGCTATTGTTTGCAGATGGTTCCTCTGGCACTGAAAACTCGGCTATTGGTATCGGCCATACGCTCATCGTGGCTTCCACGTATGGATATCCCTATCCAGCCATACCCGAAGACGTAGGCCCGGCAGTACCTGAAACCGCTGATTTCATGGGCGGTATGGTGCGCATTGATGTACGCGAAGATCAAAGTGGATGCGATGTGATATGGCAAAATGCCGTGCGCTCCTCTGCCGTGCCCAAATTATCCCTTGCAGACGAATTTCTATATACGATAGAGCGCCAAAGCCCCACGCCGGGCAATTTCACCACCGGTCTGCTGGACAGCTATCATTTTACCGTTCTCGATCCCCACACAGGTGACGTATTGAATCAAGACCATATCGGCGCCAATGCATTTCGGGACACACTTCAAATGGCCGGAAATATTGGCAAAAAGGGTGTCTATTGGCAGGGGACAATGGGGGGGATCGTGAGAAGCGAACCCATACACGAGATCGACACCGATACAGGTTCAGACACGGATGTGGACACGGACACGGATGCTGATTCAGATACGGATACTGATACGGATACTGATTCAGATACTGACACGGACACTGACATAGACGCTGATACGGATGCTGATTCAGATACTGATACTGATACTGATACTGATACGGACGCAGATATTGATACCGATGCAGATGCCGATACAGACACGGATAGCGATTCAGGGGCTGATCAAAATCAAAATGAAAGCAGCAGCACCAGCGGGTGCTCCCAAACAATGGCCGCTGCATCTCCTACGCTCTTGGGGATTCTCATCCAGACGCTTTGATAATCTTCGAGATCCAAATAAAAAGAGCGACTTTCCCCCCAAAAGTCGCCCTTAGCCAAATGTGCGTCAGTGCTTGACGCTTTGCCCGAGGATCAGCCGATCTCTACAAGGACAACCGAGCTCGCCCCTCGACGCTGATACCCCCGCCCCCTTGTTTTTAATTAACGACCCCACACAAAATGACTTAAGGGAAAAACTGTTTTTTTTTCAATGCCCAAGTGCTTTGGATAGCAAAGTCAATAATTTGGTAAGATTATTGCTTTATTGCACCCCACTTTTCCAGGTATATCGACAGCCAGCGCCTCGAACAACTCAGACCAGAGGTCTTGAGGCGCTGGAGGGTTTCGGAAGTGTCCTCATCACATTCCCGGTAAATCGTAAGTATAAGAAGTTTATTCTGTTCGTATATCGAGCGACCGATATCGCCACTATTGCTCTTTTGTCTTTGTACGACGGGACAATCTCGAAATTGCTCTCCAAAAATTCGGGCTATTGTTTTTTCCGGTGTATCTCCGACTGCAATGCGCGTTGTAATGCGATCTACCAGGTCAACCAGTGAACGAATATTTTTATCGCCATAGTCACTCAGGCAAAGTGCCTCGTAGTGATCTCCCTTAAAAAGAGGGCGAATGTCTTCCACGTCCACAGACTGCTGCGCCAAGTTATCTCGTAGTAGCTTGTTAAAAATTGCAGGCACATCGGCAATGCGTTCATTTAGGGGAGGTATTTGTATCAGCCGCAATCGCGCAAAAAGATCCCTCGCCAAACCACGCGTTTTTCCGCCCATGTTGGAAGCGATGATAAACCGAACAGATACAGCGCGAGACTTCGTCGCCCCAAGGCGCGCTGTTTTACCGTCTTCCATAATGCGCAGGAGCATCCGCTGATTTTCTATGGGCAAATTATGAATCTCGTCGATGAACAACGCCCCTCCGTGGGCCTGCTCTATCATCCCTACTCGGCCGTCCACACCAGAGAAGAACCTGGGCACGACCCCAAATAGGGTGGAGACAGCTTCCTCCCTAGAGGCAAATCGCGCCGCATTGTAGATGTATATTTTAAGCGGCTCTTCAGGTTCTCCCAGCATCGCCGACAACGCGCGTGCGGCAAGCTCCTTTCCGGTGCCAGTATCTCCGGCCAACAAGACATTCCTCGATGAGGCAGCTGCCTCGAACAACTGCATCAGCAAAACGTCGGTATGGAATTTTCCTGCCATTCCATATCGCTTAATATACTGGGCATGAACCAAGGGGCTGGCATCTTTATGAAACACAAAAACAGACCGACCCGCTCTGATGACGTCCTGATCATTCAACACCATCTGATTTCTAACAGGTAACCCCATCAGGAAAGTGCCGTTGGTGCTGTCAAGGTCTTCGATCATACACTCATGCCCGTCACAGAGAATACGAAAATGTTGCGTAGAGAGTTTCGTGTCCCTGATGGCGAGGCTGCAATCTTCCCCACGACCCACAGTAAATGAGGCATCAATGAGACATCTGTCTCCCCCGACGCCCAGCTTTGGTGCATGGGCAATCAGGAGTCCAGGCGTTGGATCTGCAATATCGAACAGGCTATTGCCAGATGTTGAGCACTGGGTGCTTGTGCATAACTGCGTTGATCTTCTCTGTTCCAATTTTCCTGGAACCTCCCTAAATTTAAGCCACACCCTGTTTTATAAAAAATTCCGCTGTAAACGGAAAAGCTTTTTCCCATCGTCGCCTCACGCAGAGATCTTCCTCTGCGCGTCGCTCCGGATTTACTATCCCCCCCAACTCGCAGTCTTAATCAAGAGCGCTATAGGGTAAGATGCTATTTTAGTCGAGCAAATCTGCGCGTCAACGTCTTTAGTCAAGCGAGTCTGAGCATCATCGTTCAGGGATGTGCGATGTCGATTGAGATTTTCAAATCGCTGATTGATCATCACAGTTCATCTATATTAAAATTTCAAACGATGTCTCCCACTTTTGAACATAATAGTATTGTCGACGACAAATATAGAATAGACAGACTTATCGGATCTGGTGGAATGGGACAAGTATATGCCGCTGTCCATCAAGTGATCGGTCGCGATGTTGCCCTAAAAATTCTTCACGAGCACTTTCAAGACAATGACGAAATAGCAGCGCGATTTCACCAAGAGGCCCAAACTGCCGGGAGCATTGGTCACGACAATATCTGCGAAATCATCGATGTTGGCATTACAAATGATGGCATTCCCTATCTCGTCATGCCACTGCTTAAAGGGATGTCCCTGGGTCAGCTGCTAAAAAAGCAAGGGTGTTTATCCATAGAAAGCGCTATTAGCGTGTCACGCCAAGTACTTTCGGCGCTAGACGCGACCCATAAGAAACGAATCGTTCACCGGGATCTAAAGCCGGATAATATCTATCTCACCACTGTCGGAAGCCAAACCGATTTCGTCAAACTGCTCGATTTCGGCATTTCAAAGTACATTGACCCAGAAGGGGACCTAGAATTGACACAACCCGGGCAGGTGCCTGGCACGCCATATTACATGGCCCCTGAACTGAGCCAGGCCATCCCTACTGACTACAGAGTGGATATTTATTCCATGGGGGTACTGCTCTATCAAATGATATCCGGAAAGCGCCCGTTTCTAGGCATGTCTTATCAAGAAGTAATTCAAAATGCATTAACCAAACCCTTTGTGCTGCCGTCAGTCCTTGTTCCAACCGTTACGCCGGATTTGGAACAGATCATCGTCAAGGCCATGGCCAGAAATCCAAGAGACAGGTTTTCATCAGCGGCTGAAATGAGTCATGCCCTTGAAGAGGTAACCCCAAACACAACACACGACCAAGAAGATGCAAATCTGCTGAATTCCTCAACCGACGTTGCCCTGGAGCGACCATTTGAACAAACAGCCGACAGAGGCTTTCTCGCTCACTCCGCCCAAGTGATCGGTACAAAAAAGAAATTTTTATTATTGCTTGGTATCTTGGTGGTCATATCATTTTCAATCATCACGATAATAATATCTAATAATGATGCAGAACCGATGATCATTAAAACACCAATTTTCAATGCCAATCAAAAACAGAATAAAGACATACAACACACTTCCCAATCTCCAAAACTACCAGCTCTAACTCCTGATAATACCATGTCGCCATCACCGAATTCCTCTCCAATGCATATACAAGCCAAGCCTGATCAGGCGCTGCATGACCACCCGCCAGCCTCTCCTGACCGATTGATGCCAACATCAAATCATTCGAAATCAAGAGCCAAAGTGAGAAAGAAAAAGAAAAAGAAAAACCTGGAGACAATTACAGGGGATAATGAGACACTCTTTATCTCTGAGTATGGAGACTAGTGGTTTGTTGGCTCGGAAAATAAATTTCTCGGTACTTGAGCCCAAAACGACTTGTATTTTAGCGCTATGCTTCATTCATTGCTGTATCGTCGGACCTGTGTTTGCGGATGATCAATTAACTCAACAGGCTCGAATAAAATTCGAAGAAGGTACGCGGAGCGTTCGGGAACGCGATTACCAGAATGCACTACAAGCCTTTCAGGATTCATACCAACTACGCCCCAAACCGTTGGTGCTCTACAACGCAGCCATGTGCCAAAAGGCGCTATTTCGCTATGTCGAGGCAGCCAACTCTTTGCGCAAATGCCTTGATAATCTAGAAGATACCCCCTCTGACCGGCATATCCGAGCGCTTGCTCAGCAGGCGCTTAAAGAAATTGAAGACAAAATCGGTACTTTGATACTAAAAGGTATTCCAAAGGGAGCGAGTGTCATTATCGATGGCGTGCCGCAGAGAGATAAGGCCATTGGACACCCACTCCAAATGGATCCAGGGCACCACCAAGTCACGGTTTCAGCGCCAAACCGTCAGGATTTTAAAGATACCATAACTATCCAACCAAGCCAGGTACTGAGACTCGTTGTCTTCCTACCACTGCTGCCGGCAGAGCTTGTTATTGAGAGTGGCACGAAAGATGCAAAAATATATGTGAACGACCAACACGTCGGCAGCGGCAATTTTCGAGGTGAATTTGATGTCGGCCCAGTGGAGGTAAAGGTAACATCTAAGGGCAAAAAGGACCACAGGGAAACCCTTGTATTGCACCCAGGGCAGTTGTCGATCGTAAATGCGATGCTAGAACCCAAAATGCCGGCCGCTACCCTGCTGGTAATGCCAACACATACGAATTCATCCCAAAAGCCCTTGACGGATCGCGAGAATATTATTTTTGCAGGAAGTATCGGTGCCATGGCCCTTGGGATTTTGAGCGTTGGGATTGGCGTGGGATATACAATTAAAGGAAGTCGCGATTTTCAAGCTGGCAAACAAGCAGGCGAAAACTACGAGCTACATGGCGATCTTGCTGAGTATGATCGCTGGTTGAAAATAAAAAATGAAACCCTCCCTGCCGATAAAAAGGGATTAACCATTGGATACTCGATCGGTGCTACACTAATAACCAGTGGCGTACTATTGCTTCTCCAGAGCCGTATACTAGGGAAAAGACAGCGCGACAAAATGAGTGTGATCACGGGAGTAGATGGTTTATCCGTACGATTCTAAACCTCTTTTGGGTGCGAGGAGAACATAAGACGCGAAGCTTATAGGCCAGCGTCAATTCCGGTATCAGTGCCGCCATCGACGACCGGTTCGGCATCTGGATTTTCATAGGCTCCCATATCTACAATGTTCCCTACCACCCGTGGGTTCTCGGCGTAATCCAAGGGGATTGCCTCGACAGCATCCCCGTCCTCATCTAAGTCGGTCACATCATTCGGGAGTGCATCATTCCTTCCAGCATTAATGCACGGCGAGTCAAGCATCAGTCTGAAGTCCCCAGAAAGTGGGTCATAGAAAAATGGATCAGCGTCAATATTACCCAATTCAATCGATGTGCAGTCCGGAACAATGCATCCATTCTCAACATTACTATATGTCACTTCTGTCAGCGATGTTTCATCATAATTATAGATTTGGTTACTACTTTCATCTGCGGTATTTCCCCATAAGATGCTATTGGTCACTGTTATGGTTGAGGCATCGTTTGCAACAGCACCGCCAACATCGTCTGCTGTGTTTTTCCATAACGTTGAGTTGATTAATAGGAGTGCCGAGTCGTTGTTGTGCAGCGCACCTCCGTCATCCCGCGCTGCGTTCTTGGAAAACACAGCATTGATCACTACGAGGGAGGAGTTTTCTCTGCTTTGGATGGCCCCGCCATCGCTTCTGGCCCAGTTGTTTATAAGTATACAATTGGTCAAACGCGGTGATGATGCCTCTCTGTTTTGCATCGCACCGCCATCACTATTAGCTTTATTGTTTAAAAAGGTACATCGATTTAATATGGAATTCGACGCATAATTATTAACAGCACCACTGTCGTCCGTGGCGAAATTGTTCTCGAATGTACAGTTATCAATAATGGATGGCGACCTTCTGTTGCACACTGCTCCGCCATCGTTGCCCGACCAATTATGCACAAACGTGCAGCCAGATATTGTCGGTGCTGTGTCTCTGTTGGACATGGCCCCGCCATCCTCAGCGGCCCAGTTGTTTTCGAAATGACAATCGATCACTGTGGGGGCCCCTCCTGTTGTATTACCCATCGCCCCACCGTCGTCATCGGCGGTATTATCGACAAACGTGCAATTGGTTATTGTGGGTGAGGCGTAGCGATTATATATCCCAGCGCCATCTTGCCAGCTGTAGTTGTTCTCGAAAACACAATTATTCACTTGGGGAGAACATCCCACATTAATCATTCCACCGCCGTTATCACTATCCTCGATACCAGTACCGGCAGCATTTCCGTCAGTAATGATAAAGCCGTCGATAATGGCGTTATCCGCACCAGTGACCACGTGAAAAACATTGTCCTCCCGCAGATCCACCTCGCCGATATCGCCACTTAGGACTGTGGGATTGGCTACAAAATCGCGTTCATTGAAGTGAAGTTCATCTCCCAAAAACCCCCCATAAACGGCCACACCGCCGAGAAGTTGAAAGGTTGTCTCCCGAACGTCATAGGTTAAATCAGAAAGCCCCTCATTGGGTTTGTAGGTACCGGCGGCAACCCAGACATCACATTGATCTGATTGTGCTTCAGCAAGTCCTGCTTGAAGGGTTCTTTTGGCGCTATCCCACGCGCGGCCGTCAAAACTGTCGTCACCAGTAACAGCACTGACGTAAACGAGGCACTGGTCGCAGCCCGCGCCAGACCACCCCGATGCGCAGCCGCACACGCCATTGTGGCAAGTACCGTTTTCGTCGAGGCAGTCCTCAACAAGCGCACCTTCGTTGCCGCACGAATCAAACCAAACAACATTATCCTCACCACCACAGGCTTGGTAGCTGTTTGGTGTGCAACACGCATCATGCTCTTCAACACATTGCTCGTTCTCACGACAAGGATTTCCCGTGTTTAGACATGCAGCCTCTTCCTCGGAGCAATACTCGAGTCCATTGCAGTATGCTTCGTCATCAGGGCATGGATTTCCCGGATGTGAACAGCTATCTACTGTCTCATCACAGTCATCAGTCGTCTCTTGTCCGTTGCAGAAAAAGCCATCATCACAATCGTTGGGTTCACCGTCGCAAGCACCACTCAAGCAGCTATCATTTAAAGTGCAAAATGCCCCATCGTCGCAAGACGCACCGTCATTATAACTCCAATCTGTTGTGGAAATGTCGATATCACATATAAAACATAAATTTACAGGATTAACTTGACCATCACCATAACAAATATCATCCACCACACACCCAGCGCACTCGACAACGCAGGTATCGGTAAGTACGTCACACACCTCCCCTGCCGCGCATTGATTTTGACCGGCCACGCAGGCATCATCAATATCATCACAGGTTTCCACGCCATTGCACCAGATACCATCGGAGCATTCCCGAGGTTCACCACTACAAATGCTAAACATACAAGCGTCATTTACTGTGCAGAACAAAAAATCATTGCAAGCAACCCCATCATTGTTGCTCCATGTGTTTGGGAATGACGAACTATCGCAGTATTGGCAAATGTTCTGGGGATTTGTAAACCCATTAGGAATGCACAACGCATCAATAATACAACCATCTTCGCAAACATCTGATGCGGTATCAACAGTGTCCGTGTCAGCCGTCTCGGTATCAGCCGTCTCGGTATCAGCCGTCTCGGTATCAGTTGTCCCTGTATCAGTCGTCACTGTGTCGACCATCTCCGTGTCAGCCGCCTCTGTATCGGCATCAGGCGTACTAATATCTTCATCGATTGAGCATGCGGCAGGAACAAATAGTGAGAAAACCGAAACCAACAACCCCAAAATCAAGAAATTCGAGAAACCACAGGTCCCATTCATTTTTATCTCCTTTGATGTTTATATTTTCTCAGATACCGATGGTTCAGCCAGCGCGTTTTTGCAACTGTTTGAGCTGATTGTCAACGATATGGCGCTGTTTCTCTGTCCACTTGTCATCAAAAGAAACAAAGCCGATGATCCGATCCCCGGCGCGTTCGCAGGCCCGCGGTCCTTGATTTTGGGCCTTGCTTAGGGACGCCTTGGCTTTGCGCTCAACTGCACCTGAGTCCTCAAGGGGTGGGGTGATAAATAGGGTCCAGGCCTGGTCCTCCAATTTGTACTGAGCTGTGAAGCCAGCACCCAGGGCGTCAATCCCAGCCACCCGGTTGGGCTCCCATGCATCGCCCCTGGCAATGCGGTGCTCAGCTGGGAACAGCCCAAAGTCAGCAGGTAGGGCCGGATCATTGGGAATTAAATCGGCCACAGCGCTTGCAAATGCTGGCAGGATCGCCTTTGCCCCAGCTTTCATGGACGCCAGGGTTGCTGAAGGAGACTCGTCGAGCAGGGTGATGTGCACCAGGTACTGGTCCTTAAAATAGACCAAATCCGTACCGCCGAAAAATCCCTTGTCTTTTAGCGGGTCGGGTAAGCCCTGCCCTACTGTCGATAGATCGGTTCTGCCAGCCAAGAACCTGGCCATGCGGCCAAACGCACCGAGCAAGCTCCCCTGGTCGTATACCTCTACAGTGACGGTTTTTTCCGCTTGTGTTTTTGATTTGTAGTCAATGGTCACCATCTTTTTCAGGCCGTACTCAGCGTAGATTTCCGCACCTCCGTTAATGAGGTCGTATAGATTGTCTGGCCCAAAATATCGTGGAGCAGAGGCAATCTCGAAATCACCCACTTTTTTGGGAAGCATCTTTCCCGGCCCTTCAAACACCATGTTAGCGGCTTGGCCAGGAACAGCACCTGGTGATGGGTCGTCCAACGCTGCTTTATCGGCCTGTGGGGTTGAGGCCGAAGGTGCCGGTGCTTTTTCAGCAGAGCGATCCGCACATCCCAATCCAGCCGTTGCAAAAATAACAGAAATGATTGTCTTTTGAATCAGTTGAGGCATGGTGTCGACTCCTGGTTATCTATGAAATTTTTTCATACCAACGTAATTAATGCACTGTTTTCAAGGGGTACTTTAGCCGGTTCAATGGGAATCGCAATGCATTTTCTTTGGGTTAAGCCCCTAAAAACAAGCCCAATGCCGCCTTTGTCTAAAACGACCCGTGCTTGAGAAAACATGGAATGCCCTTTGCTAATACCTTGCTAAGAGCAAGGTTGGGTCATAGATCACATGCAAAAAAACAAACCCCTTGGATTCACTCTCGTTGAGCTAATGATCGTGGTCGTTATCGTCGCCATCGTTTGTGCTGTCACCGTTCCTGGCATTGTCTCGGTGCGTTATCGAAATACGCTCACTGAGATGACCAACAATATCCAGGAGGCGGGCGTCATAGTGCGATCTCTTGCCATGCGCACGCGCCACGCAGCTGTTTTGGAAGTTCGAACAGATCGGGTGTGGGTTAACCTGCTCGCTGGTGCGGGTTGCAGTGCCAATATCGAGACGCGATGTCTCACCAAGTATTCAGGCACCGATGATATCGGCGAGATGTCTCTTACCCAGGGCCTGGCCCAAAGCGCTGGCCTGGCCATGTGTGGCGGCGGCGCCCGGGTTGCTCAAGCCGGCGGCTCAGGCGAAACGTGTGAGGCAAGGGACCTCGGTCGGGAGGCGTTTGCCTTTTGCTATAGCGGCTCAGGAGAACTCTTTATCCGCGAAGGGGGCGATGCGAACATGGTTTGCGATGGCGGGTCTCTTGAACCAGCATCAACCACCTGGATCCGATCCTGTGGCCGCCAAACAACCCAATCCATCGGGTTTAACGATGGTAGCGCCTTTGACCTGCACGATGGGGCGATGATCATTTTGAACCGCTATGAGACCGCTTGCGACAGCACCAAAGCAGAGGATGTGAGACGGGCCATCTTCTTTCCAACAGGCGGCGCACCGTTTGCTCGGGTGACCCTATGAACCGCACGGGCCATCAGACGGGATTTACGCTGATCGAAGTGATGTTTTCCCTGCTCATCTTCATCGTCGCGGTCGCTGGGCTGGTAGCACTTCAGCACGCTTCTGCCAAAGGATCTGGACGGGGAAAGCAGCTCACCACTGCGGTGAGTGCGGCCTCTTTTTTCCAATCCCAGCTAAAGAACGAATTTGCAGGGTGGACACAAGATGCCGACCATCCGAGCAGCGCCTTCCCGGTAAACCGATATCCAATGCTGCGCAAGGCACTGGCCAATGGATTGAGCGGTGTAGGTGTAGATGATTGGTATGCCCTTGACGCAGATTCATTTCGAATCGATGGGTACATGGGGCATAGCGATCTCGATATTATTAGTGATGCCACCTCCCACTTTTGCGTCAATTATTTGATCACGCCCTTGGAAGTACCCAATGCAGCGACATTCACAGAAAGCGACATTGCGGTCTGGAAAACCCGCGTTCGAGTGTCGTGGACAAAGGCCGGCCAGTTCGACAGCAGTGGAAATGCTTGGAAAAACTGCGTTCCAGATAGTGTGACCGATCGCCTGACCACCAGTTTTACCGACGACGCAGTAGAGCTCGTGGCTGTTGTCACACGGGAGTTTGCCAGATGATCTCACCAAGGCCTGGTCTTGCCAGAGGATTTACCCTGATGGAGATGATGATCGCCCTGCTCATCGGCGCGATTGTGGTCTCCCCGCTGTACATTGTCACGCGCAGCATGTCCCAGCAAACAGACGTCCAAAGAATGGATGTGGAGGCCATGCAACGGGCCCGCCTGGGCATGGATGCGATTATTCGAGATTTTTCACGCACCGGTTCGTTTGTGTGCGTCAATACAGAGACCGATGCCCTGTGCGGCAATCGAGATATTTCGAGTTCCCATGCCCAGTGGCGGAGTGCTGTGGCCCACCTCAACCGGGGACAGACTGGCTTTGACGCGGTCCTAATCGCAGGCAACTTCTTAGGTGGGGTCGATAACTTTCAGGACAGCAGCTGGTACACGGGCGTCATCGTAGGCGGCAACCAGATACAGTTTCCAGACACCAACAATTTCACCGAGCTCGAATGCGTGCGCCAGTTTGACCCGACATTTGCGTTCGCGCATATAAAAACAACCATCGACGTATCCCTAGATGCAAAAGTTACGGATGCTGAGTTCAATAACGGCAATTGCGTTTTGACGGTCAGGGAAGGGGATTTGAATGATCGGATCCTGGCTTCTGGAGATTTGGTATATGTCTCTGCAAATCAAACCGCCCTGTTTTGGGTGGAGTCCCTTGGGGATCGCAATGTATTAGTGAGGTACTTTGTCGACTTCATGAGTCCAAATGCAGCCAGCAGTGATTGCACCGCTGAAGGTGCTGCAACGGTCAGCGAAATCACCCTGCCAGGCGATAGCTACGTGGTCGAATCCACCCGCACGGTCATTGCCGACTATGTGGAAGATTTTCAGGTGTGGTTCCGCCCCACGTCGCCCCAGGGAGATCCGGCTTGGATTGCACCCCATCACTATCCGATACGGGGTGGGGCAGGCATTGTCGATGAAAAAAGCGGGAACTTTTCAAACGGTTTTTTCTTGGCCGATGCGGCTTATGTCTTCCCGCGCAATGCAGGCGATGATCCGGCCGCGGACCTCGATGATATCTCTTGTGCAGAAGAGCCAGACCGCACTTATGGTGCAGAGCACGTCCGGTCTGCTGTGGTGCGCCTCTCTGTGAGGACAGAAATGACAGACCAGGCAATCGAATTTGATGCATTCGATCCCAGTCAGAGCCGCATTGCGCGGTATACCTTGGGAGAGTACCACGTACCAGACGGCGGTACAGCAAAGACAAAGCCAGGCACGGCTTACAGATTGAAGACCCTCATCACCGAGGTGGCCATGCCCAATTTGGCAGCTCAGACAAGGGTTATCGAGCCATGAACCCAGAAACAAGAGCGCGTTATACACACCAAAAATCACAGGAAGGGGCTGTGTTGCTCATGGTCCTGCTCCTGGTCATTCTGTTTTCCGGGCTTGGACTCATGGCCATGCAGCATACCTGCACAGAGCTCAGAACCGCGGGTGCCTACCTGGATAATAACCAAGCAGCAGCTGTTGCAGAAGCAGCCATCGCCATGGTGGCAACAGACATGCGGTTGTACTGGGATTATCGGTGCAACGGAACAACAGCCTACTACAGCCAGTTTGCCGATGCTACGCTCAATCAATTACCGCCGTACACACTCCAGTTCAGTCCGGCTTTTGACAACAGTACAGGCGACAACAGCTGCCCTACAAGTGCTGGCCAAGTACCTGATGGTGAGCTGGCCGGCACCACTGACTTTGGGAGCCATACCACGGGATCTCGGGCTTCGGTAACCCTGACCCATGGGGCGCCCACATGTGCGCCGTGCCCGTCTGGATTTTCAGGCGGGGATACGTATGCCTGGTACTGGTTTACTGCCACGAGCCAGGCGACCTATGGACCAGCCCAAACAGCTGCCCAGGTCATACGGGGAACCGCAACAGTTGACGCGCGCATGATGATAGGGCCGTTGCTCGCCTTTGATACCGTTTGTCGGTGCAACCAATAGGGGAGATAGATGAGGTTTGGCAAATCACTTGGAGCAATACCGGTTTTGATCGCCTGGGGTCTTTTTCTCGCAGATTCCGATGCCTTGGCCCAGGTGAGTGGAGAGCTCGTCGAACCAAACGTCATGCTCGTCATCGACACCTCTGGCAGCATGGATTGGCGCGACAACCAGGACCCCACTGGCCTGCTCGGCCCCTGGTATTGGTCCAGATTGGCCTGCTTGGTTAACGACAACTCGAACACTGGCAAAACAGCCTGGCAAAAGCTGCAGGACGCGTTTCTCGGCGGTATCGACGGCAGCAGCTACAAATGCGCTGTAGAACCCAACTATGTTCGCCCGTCCCTCCATGCACTGGATGTGGCAAAGCTGAGTTCGTTTCTCGAAGACCACAACCCCAATCCCGATGTTATCGAAAACAATATCGGTGAATTCCGCAATGTGACGTGGCCCCATTTTCGAGCGGTGAACTGCCCGGGCAACCCATTAAACCCCCTTCAGTCGTATTGGGTTCTGAACCTAGCTGGACACTACCAGTGCATTGATGTAACTGACGGCGCCAATGTAAAACTGATGCCGGATGGGTTCTATTGCATGACCTATAACCCGGACAATCCGGAAAACGGCAATTCAGATGTCTACATTGAAAATGGCGTTGAATACTGTCTAAACCACCATCCCAAGGCCCAAGAACGGCAGAGCAATGGCATCCTCGATAGGTACGCGACTCTGGCGCGCTTTGGCATCATGACCTACGACAACGTACCGAGCTGCCTTGGCGAGGCTTGTGACGCCCACGACAAGCTCTGGGACTACGGCATGTGTCGCGATTGGACCTGCGAAGGACTCGGCGAAGGTGGCACCCATATCTGTCCGGACTGGAATGCAGGTGCCCGGGCTGATATGCCAGGTGCTATCGGCGGTCTCGTACGCATCACTTCGGATATGCAGCAATCCAATCAAGAGGTCCGCAAGGTCTTAAACACCATGGAGCCCTTGTATTGCTCGCCCGTAGGTGCGCTACTCGACGATGTGGGGTACTATTTCTCTTCAGACCCGAACGTGTTACCCAAGGCTGTCGTGAATGCCTTTTCCTCGGTGCAAGGGGTTGATTCATACTATCGATGCAGGCCCAAGGTCGTAATTCTCATAAGCGATGGCCAGCCCACTGGCGCGTTTGAGTTTGCCGCCGGTGCATGTGGTGGGACAGATGAACTCTGGCAACCAGATCCGATTGATTTAGAAACCCACTGCACTGAAGAAAATTCAGAGATCACGCCAAAGGACTGCCCCTGGCGATCGTCGCCTGAGGAAGCCGCAGAACTCTACGACGTGGGCAAGAGAATCCTCGGCATGATGCAGGGCACTGGTTCAGCGGTCGATCAGCCCGATCAACCCATCCTGCTGGTCGTCATTGGATTTAATGTACCTGAGGTGGATTGCGAGGAAACACCTACGAAGTGCATTCCATACACGGCCACTTACTACCAGGAACGCCACTGCTGGAACGGGCTGCCCGAATGCATACCCGCAGAACCGGATCCCGACGCGGGCATAGGCGATCCAACAGAGACCACATGCCTCATGACGCCCAGAGAATTCCTGAACGAGGTGGCGTGCCAGGGCTGGCCCTATGAACCCAATCGCACCTATGGAAACCACGTGGAGGAGGATTTCGCGCCCCCCTGGTACGGCAATGAAAGTCTGAATATTTGTGAACCCCCTGGATATACCGGAGATCCGGATCTGTACATCTGTCGCGATAATGAGCGCGCCTTGTTTGTCAATAACACCCAAAAGCTCTCCACGGCCCTGGATTTGGTCATCGGCAATCTGTCCTCAAATGTAGCGACACGAACTGATTTGATCTCCTGGAATGTGCCTGTCTCCAGCATGGACGACAATGTGGCTTTACAGTACGAGTTCCGCACCGGGTACGTGGCAAGGCATGGCGGACCCTGGATGGGCGTTCTGACACGAGCAGACAGGGGCTGTTCAGATGGCAGTGCGGCCGTGCTGGAATACCAAAACGTGGCCGAAGACCTGGCGGTGCAACAGAACCGTGTCTTTTATTCCATGACAACACCAGATGACGGAGAGCCACTGAATGAGAATGACTATTTTAACCTTGGGACAGCAAATATCGTTAATTGGGTGGAGCAAAGGCGCAGCAATGATTTTCGTGTATCGACGATCGACAGCAATGACTTTGATGACTGCGATTTTGGTGTTGCCAGCGAAGTGGGCGCTCGGCCCTGCAATGTGAACATCGTAAAAGACGAAGTTATCCGGTTCCTAGAAAATCGCGGGCTGGCCGACATATACAACTCCACCCCTGCTGTTTTAGGTGTCCCTGCGGCAAGGACAGCGGTAGCATCCTTAAGCGAGTACATTCTGGAAAACGGAGCAGCACAAGGTCGCCGACCCCATTTGTTTGTGGGCACGAATGACGGGGTGCTCCACGCATTTGACATCGAACAAATGAGCACAGATATCACCAATGTGGAGCGGTGGGGCTATATCCCACGCTCCCTGATCAAGCGCGTCCGAGAACAATTTCCCATGCCCGAGATCATCCTCGACGACGACGCATACCACCTTGGCGACAGTCCTGAAAGTGAGCTGTACCAGCACCTCTTCCTGCTCGATGGCAGTCCTGTGGCCCGGGATGTGCTCATGGCCCGCGACCCATCAGATCTGGGATCAGAATCTGGACGGCAGTGGCGTGCGGTTGTTTTTGGCGGTCTAGGGAAGGGGGCGCGGGGATACTATGCATTGGATGTCACAGATCCTGTAAAAGAAGCTCCCGACTCAAATGCAGAGGCGCCCTACGCTCTATGGGAGCTCAGCCCGAATGACGAGCTATACGGTAACAACGATGCCGACACAATTCCCTACCTAGACAAGATGGGTTATTCCCTGTCGCGACCTGCACTGGCCTATGTAAGCGATGATATCACTCTAGAAAAAACCTTCCTGGTTGCAGCGGCCATATTGCCTGGCGGGTGGGACCCTGACGCCAACAAGAATACCGGCGTCTATATCGTACGGCTCGGAGATGGTCAGGTCATTCGCTATCTCGAACCGAGTTACGCGGGCGATACAACCGCAGGCATGTGTCCAGATATCAATATCGGCCTGGCATACGAGCAATCGGACAATACCCTACTAGAGAAAGCCCAGTTAATCGGCGAACCAGTCGTGGTGCACGGTACCCAGAGCGTCAGGCGGGCGCGGGAGGCATTTATCGGCGATGATCGGGGCCGCATCTGGATGATCGATATGACCGAAGAGGATCCGGATGATTGGTGTTTGAGGCTCTATTTTGACACGCTCATTGCATGGCACTTCCCGTACGAAGAGTGCTGGCCCAGGCACGAAAACGATCCAATGGACCCCTATTCCTCCTGTACACCTTCGGCAGCTACCTGCTTTCACTCGGATTGCTGCAGTACGCCAGATGGGGAACAGGTGGTGCCCGAATCGAAGTGCGCAGCCAGCCATTACTCAACCAGAAATATGAACGGGCCCAGGGTCATGATCCTGGGTGCGCCGACCATTGCCCGCAACGACAACAACGAGACCGTCATGATTTTCGGCACAGGGCAATACGACGCACTCTCGGGTTGGAACCGAAACCGCATTTTTTCCATCACCAACAAACTCGAAGGTGAAAACGAAGACGAATCGAAGAAACTGATGCCTCACATCAACTGGTGGATCGGTGATTTTGGATTGGAAAAAGAAAGTGATGAATTCCCAGACTTTAGTCCAGGCTTTCCTTCTGGAAACAGCGCCCTCAAGACATGGCTGGATGCTATCGAGACCGAAATGGAGAAGACTCACATTACATCCTCTGGGTGGAGCGGTACCAGTCCAGACCCAGTATACATGTTCAATGTGGGAGAGAAGATGATCGGCAGGCCTGTGATTTTCGATGGGGTGGCCTACTTCACGACTTTCGTGCCCATTGAAAATCCAATCGATGTGCAGGACACCTGCGCTGCGGGTACCTCCAGACTGTGGGCCCTAGAATACGATGCCGCTGTGTGCAAGGACGTGGGTGAATGCGACTACATCCCAGAGGATTTCGAAGATCCAGAGAACACCCCCATCGGGCAGTTCGTGGAAAATGGTCAGAACCGACTGTTTAGAAATTACAGGGGCGAACTTTTATCCGGCGTACAAGTAGCGCGGGCCCCCACTTGCGATAATATGGACAACCCGGCATTTGAACTGAGGCTGCAAAGATCCTCATCAGAGGCCACGTCTGGAAACCCAAATGTGCCGAGCGACACAGCTGTAGATGTACAAAGAGTGGCCATCGATAAAAACGCAACTGTTACCGTGTCCAAGGTTCGCTTTGATTCTTGGCAGATTGTGTTTCAATAATCGGAGCACCCCATGCAGCAACGCCTTTTTATGCTAGTGCTCATTCAAGTCTACTCTGAAGGGTACAGATTCGGAATTCCCCCTTTGAAAAAGGGGGTTAGGGGGATTTTGTCGCCTCACAACGCCAAAGAATATGACGAAATCCCCCCGGCCCCCTTTGCCAAAGGGGGAGTAACACAGCTCACCCGTCAAAATGCGTTTGACAAGGCACTAGTTTGCTTTGTTTTTTTAATGTGCCTCGCCTGTCAACGCGATAGGGACACTGACCCTGAAAAGCAACCCGGGCAATCGCGGCATCAGCGTGCAGGAGACGAACGAACGACAGCCACGGCATCGGATCAAGCAGACGCAGTACCATCCCATCCATCTGTATCCCTGGCCCAGGGCCGCATCACAGCCTTTGGTCTGGAATTGCCACTTGGCATGACACCCATCCCAGGTCCAGACAAGGTCTTTCGGTTTGAGAGTACCTACCATGTGGCCCACCTCACCGATGAAATCCAACGGCAAGTCAGCGTATCCCGGGTCATTCCAGAGGAGAACGGCACCCTAATGCGCAACGCCAAGGTCCGCCGCCCCAAGGGCAATGCATCAGGTGAGGATCGCATCGCAGTCCGCATTCAAAAGCGGCAAAACGGCGGCAGCCTGCTGGACATCTGGCTGGAGCGCCCCCTCCCCTCTTCAAGGGCTCGAAGAAACACATCATTCGCGGCAGGCGGGATGCCGCGCCAATCAGCTCGCCGCCCCACCCAGATGGGTCGCGCTGAAACCAAGCGACGCACCACTGCGAGGCGCGAGGCCCTGCGGGTCATGAAAAAAGTTCAAAACCGCGAACACCTAGATGAAAAAGACATGGCCAGTGATTTTTTTCACTGACCTCGCATACACATGAGACTGACAGGACTAAAGATGGAATACGACCGGCTCGATTTCAGTGGACATGCGATACGTCGTATGTTTGAAAGAGGTATCAGTAGGAGCCACATCCAGCATGTTCTGACAAGCGGCGATGTGATTGCCGAGTATCTTGACGACAAGCCGTTTCCGAGCTTCCTAGTTATGGGTTATATTAAAGATCGTCCGCTGCACGTCGTTGTGGCAATAAGCTCTGATGATCAGCGGGCAATCGTCGTTACTGCCTACAATCCCGATCCTGCGATCTGGGAAGAAGGATTTAGAACTAGGAGGAAAACGACATGAAGTGCGTTATTTGCAAACAGGGTGAAACCTCACCAGGAGAAGTCACAGTGACGCTCCAACGCAATGAGACGACCGTGATTATTAAGCAAGTCCCTGCCGATGTCTGTGACAACTGTGGCGAGTACTACCTAAACGACACCGTGGCCGAACACATACTGCGCATTGCTGAAGATGCTGTTTCCAAAGGTGCTGAAGTGGAAATACTCCGGTATGCTGCCTGAAACGCTCTTGAAAATATGGAGGCGTCAATTGACATTGGATTTCAAGGCCTCGGCTTGGAAGTAGGCGCGGATGGCTGTGATGACCTCGTCCAGATCACCAGCCAAGATATCGGGCAGACGGTGAAGCGTCAGCCCAATGCGATGATCGGTCACCCGGCCTTGGGGGAAATTATAGGTCCGTATCCGCTCGGATCGATCCCCGCTGCCCACCTGGGTCTTTCGGTCTGCCGCTCTTTTTGCATGTTGCTCTGCCTCGAGCTTGTCCAAAAGGCGGGCCCGGAGGATCTTCATTGCCTTGGAGCGATTCTTGTGCTGGGATTTCTCATCCTGGCAGACCACGACGATCCCCGACGGCAAGTGGGTGATGCGCACTGCAGAATCTGTCGTATTGACGCATTGGCCACCCGGACCACTAGCGCGCATGACGTCGATCCTGAGCTCCTTTTCCTCGTCGATGTCCACTTCCACCTCCTCGGCCTCGGGCAACACTGCCACGGTAACGGCAGAGGTGTGGATTCGGCCCTGACTCTCTGTAACCGGTACCCGCTGGACCCGATGCACACCACTCTCGTACTTGAGTCGGGAAAAGACAGCCTTTCCCGCAATCGACGCAATGATCTCTTTGAACCCACCTCCGTCCGTCTCTGAAGCGCTCATTATCTCGGTCTTCCAGCTCAGATTTTCAGCAAACCGGGAGTACATCCGAAACAGATCCGCTGCAAATAAGGCCGCTTCCTCCCCACCTGTCCCTGCTCGGACCTCGAGAATCACGTTTTTTTGATCGTTTGGATCCTTGGGCAATAGGAGGAGTTTGGTTTTCTCTTCGAGGTGCTTGCGCTTCTTTTTTAGCTCAGGCAGTTCGTCCTCTGCAAGTGCCCGCAGCTCAGGATCTTCGCCTTCAAGGGCAGACTCGTATTCCTCGATGTCGGAGAGAACCTGTTTTATTTCCCGGTAGGCAGCTGCGATATCCTCAATCTCTGCGCGCTCCCTGGAGAGTTTTGTAAATGTCGTGCGATCAGAGATAATCGCTGGGTCGCAGAGTTTTTGCTCGATTTCAACAAACCGCTCTTCGATCTTTTCAAGCTTGTCCAGCATCCACGTGCGCTCCGTTAAGGGGTTGCATAGCCCGCCTCAGGGGCTGGAAAATCCCGCTCAAACGCGGTGAAATCTTTAAAAACAACCGGGGTGTCATGGGTCGGTCCTGTCTCGCCGACCTGTTCCCGCCATAGGGTCGTCCTGAGGGCCACAAGTGCAATTTCCACCTGATCGTCATCTGGCCTCTTGGTCGTAAGCAGCTGCATGCCCAGCCCAGGCCAGAGCAGAAATTTCAGAAATGGATTATCTGCATGACGCCCGGCAAATCGATTGAACTCATAGGCAATACCTGCAACTGGTAAAAGAAGTGGCAGTTTGAACATCACAACGTAAAGATGCCTCACCCACGACGCTTCTGGCGATGGCTTGGCCCACTGCGGGATAAACGGCATGGCAACCGCTGCGATGATGATGAACAGCAAAATCACGACCATCAGAAACGCTGTACCACATCTCGGGTGAAGCGTGGATTTCCTGCGGGCGTTTTCCACAGTAAGGGGTTCCTGGGCTTCCAGTGTGTAAATCGCCATATGCTCGGCACCGTGGTACATGAATACCCGCCGAATATCCTTGGAAAGACCGATAACAGCCACATACCCGATAAAAATACCGACTTTTACGACACCATCCACAACGTGATAGGCCACATCATCTACTGTCAGCGCCCGACCTAGGAGCAACTGCCCCGTATAAGTCGCGGCCAAGTGGGGTAGTACCTTGAACAGGCCAATGGCGATAACCAATCCCAGGGCAATTGTTAGCACCATCCCCCAACCACTGTCCTCCTGGGCATCCTTACCTGCTGCCTTTTCCTCTTCGGTCATGGCTTCCCGCGCGGAAAAGCTGAGGGCCTGCATGCCATTCACCATGGCCTCGATCATTACAATCGCCCCTCGAAAAAAGGGCAGGCGCAAGAACTTGAGCTTGGACCAGAGGGAACGCCACACATCCTCGCGAAGGACAATCTCACCGGATAAGCGGCGAACCGCCACAGCCAAACATCCCGGCGAACGCATCATGACGCCCTCTATCACTGCCTGACCGCCGACTTGTGCACATTTATTCTTCATGAAACATCCGTATCATAATCATCAGGCATAGTATAACTATCTAACCGTCACCTGGAAACAGGCAATACTGCTGGATCCCCGCTTTCGCGGGGATGACGTGAATTCGAAAATACTCGCATCAACCCCGCGCACATCGTCATTCCCGCGTATGCGGGAATCCATATCAAGCGAATTTTCATTGAGTTTTCTACTCGGAAAGTATTTACGACTTTTTGACTCTGTCACCGTACTTGCGCCGGAAACGCTCGACGCGACCAGCCGAGTCCACAAGCTTTTGCTTGCCCGTATAAAATGGATGGCATGCCGAGCAAATCTCCATATTTAGGTCCTTATTGGCAGTAGACCTAATTATTACTTCATTGCCGCAGACACACCGAATTTTTATCTCGCTGTATTCTGGATGTATGCCCTTTTTCATGGTGCCCTCCGAGCCTACTGATTCATCGACTCGAGAAATTCCCGATTCGTCTTTGTCCGCCGCAACTTATCTAACAAGAATTCCATAGAGTCAATCACATTCAGCGGGTGGAGCAGCTGTCTGAGCAGCCAAACGCGCTGGAGGACAAAATCTTCGAGCAAAAGCTCTTCTTTTCGGGTGGCAGAGCGGTTGATATCCAGGCAGGGGTAGATGCGCTTTTCCATGAGCTTGCGATCCAGGTGGATCTCGCTGTTGCCCGTGCCTTTGAACTCCTCAAAAATAACCTCGTCCATTCGCGATCCAGTGTCGACGAGCGCGGTGGCGATAATGGTTAAACTGCCACCACCTTCAATATTTCGTGCGGCCCCGAAAAACCGTTTTGGCTTGTGCAATGCATTTGAATCCACACCACCGGACAGAATCTTGCCAGAAGGTGGAACAACTGTGTTGTAGGCGCGTGCGAGACGGGTGATCGAGTCGAGCAGGATGATGACGTCGTTCTTGTGCTCTACCAGGCGTTTTGCTTTTTCGATAACCATTTCAGCAACCTGAACATGGCGTTGGGCTGGCTCGTCAAAAGTCGAACTGATGACCTCGCCATCCACATTCCGCGCCATATCGGTCACTTCTTCTGGACGCTCGTCGATGAGCAGTACATGGAGCTTGGCGTCGGGGTGGTTCGTCGAGATAGAGTTTGCAATGTCTTGCAATAAGACTGTCTTACCAGCGCGGGGCGGGGATACAATCAGGCACCGCTGACCTTTACCAATAGGGGTCAAGAGGTCAATAATACGCGTGGAATCGTTTTGTCGACCCGGCGTTTCCAATTCGAATTTTACATCTGGGTACAAGGGGGTGAGATTGTCAAAGAGAATCTTGGTACGTGCAGCTTCAGGGGATTCAAAGTTTATTTCTTCCACTTTTAGCAGAGCAAAATACCGTTCCGACTCCTTTGGCGGGCGAATCTGGCCGGCCACGGTATCACCCGTTCGAAGGTTGAAACGTCTAATCTGAGAAGGAGAGACATAAATATCGTCAGGGCCGGGCAGGTAGTTGTAATCAGGCGCCCGCAAAAATCCAAACCCGTCCGGAAGAATCTCGAGCACACCTTCCCCAGAGATGACCCCGTTTTGAGCGGCTTGAGCCTGCAGGAGGGAAAAAATCAGTTCCTGCTTACGCATGCCAGCAGCACCGTCAATATCGTAATTGCGCGCCATTTCGGTCAGTTCAGAAATTGGCATTCTCTTTAGATCTCTCAGATTCATATGACTCTCTTCACCACTCATTTTTTCACCTGATTGCAACTACACAAGTTGCCTGTTGTTTGGAAAGTACTGGAGGCTTTGGTTAATCGATTTTTACCGTCCGTCTGTTCCGAGTTAATTCGTATCGCGAAGGACCAGCTGAACGACTTCGCTAATAGAACGGTGTGTTCATTAAATTCTTTAGGTGTTATCAGCGTTTCTGTCAAGTATTTTTTGAAACATCTTGTCGCTCTTAGCAACTGATAGATAATGGTAAAAATCTTTTGATCATTTGGATTTTTGTAGCAGACTGGCATACTAAAAAACAAGAGGCACGCAATGATTTTTTTTCCAAAATATATATTTATTTCAACTTTGTTCGGTCTGGCATGGATCGGCTGTAATCCGTCACAATCGAAAAATGCATCTGAAGCATCAGATCCAATGCGGTGCCAGCTACAAAATCTCGGTGAAGCGCCTGATCTCATCCTCAAAGGCGCTATTGATGATGATAGAATGGCCACTATTCAGGGCATCACCGACCCCAGATCCCTGGTCTGGCGGGATAAGCAGGACGGCGAAACATATTACATCACTCGGGTCATGGGCTCAGAACAACGCCTTTTCTATTATCGCAGGATCGCCTCCAACGAATCCCCAGGGATCAAAACCGAGCTCACAGGTCACCTCATTCGGTGGGATAAACTCCCACCTTCTCGATTTGACGCTGTGGCAAAGGCACTCGCTACAAAATACGATATACATATCGACCCCATAAAGACCTACCTCATCGATGCCGAGGGAAAGCCCACAGGATGTCCTTAGGGCCCGGCAGCTGCAGTGTCTAAGTTTTTAATAGATGCGTTCGTTTTGACGTGTCCGCCTCCTCGGAATCCGGCGGGATCTTGGACTTTCGAAATCTAACTCGAAACTCGATAACCCCGCCGTAGGCTCGGCGAAGGCGGGCCTCGTCATTCGTACGCGTCGATTTGAGGCGACACTTCGCTGGAAATCTAAGTGCCGATTGTGATGCCGAGCGACTCCCGCAGTCGGAAATACTCCTCTGACACGCTAAACAACACCAGCTCTTTGATTTTTTCCTTTGGTGGTATTTCGTCGACCGAGCCACTCTCGGCCTGTATCATTCTGGCTGCGACCTCCATGTCGTTGGCCAGGATAAAACCAGCTCGGCAGCAGGTAAGCTCGACAGCATTGATCCATTTCTTGATGTCCGTTATCTCGCCGGACTGCACGTATCGCTTCACCACCTTCCGAATGCTTTCGACTTCCAACGGGGATAGCCGCTCTTTGAGGACTTTGACGTACTGCGCCAGAACACCTGTCTTATCCTGGGGCAACTCAAAGTCCGGCGCACCGATTTTTACCGCAGCGAGCAGTAGGATTTTGAGCTCACCGTGGGTTGGTAGTACCCATCGAATATAGTGCTCAGGACGATAATAGGTGAGGTGTTTGCCCACGATAAAAAGGAGATCCTGAGGTGAATACCCAGATAACAAACTGGCTCCACATGCGGTCGACATGGGATCGGTAAGGGCAAATCGAAGACCGCCTGCCTTGTCCTCTTGCACGTATAGGTCGGGAACCACCGGTATGTTGAGAACCTGTGCCGCGTAGAAAAACGTTTTGGAAAACGTCATGGTATCGTTTGCCGGCCGTTTTTGTCCTTTTTTGAGCCCAAATGCTTTGATTGGCTGCACTTTGAGGGACCGAACAGCCCGTGTCACGAGCTCAAAAATCTTGCCCACATAGACCGATTCAGTCGGATGGAAAAGGTCTTTGAGCCAACGCTCCTTGTCGAGCCGGGCTTGGGCACGCACCATACCGCGGGTTCGGTACTGCTCGTAGAACTGCTGTTCCTCTGCATCGGCCTTCTTAAGGAACGCCAGGGTTGCACACAGACACCACGCTTTGTCGTATTGGCGGTTCTCAAAATACATCTTTCGGAGCGCCTTGTACGAATCAACCCGGTAGGGATTTTTTTGTATCAGCCACTGATGTTCAGTAACCGCATTCTCAAACTGGCTCGGCAGGGATGCGTAGAGTTCAGCGAGAATTTCGTGCCGCATTGTATTGTTCGGATCCAGATTCGACGCCATCCTAAACGCCTCTGCTGCCGGTTCGTACTGGCCCATTCGGGTGCGATAAATCTCACCTAAGAAGTGCCACAGATTTATCTCGATATCCCTGCGATCCTGTCCGGCAATGCGGTGGAGCATCTTGCGGTAGTTCCGCTCGAGGCTCTTCCAGTCCTTTCGCTGGGTAAGGATGCGATCAATGGCCTCGAACGCCTTTAGATTCTCCAGGCTGTGGTCGAGGGAATTATTAAATTGCACCACCGCGTTCTCAGCACTCTTGATTTCATCCCGAAAGATAACACCCATGGAATAGTAAAGACGCCCGAGCTTTATATCGTCTTGTTCCATTCCTGCGACCTGCTCGATGACCTCCACAACCCGCTGCCACTGCTTTGTACTTTGATAAAGCGGTATTAACTTGTGCAGGGTCGGCCGATCGTCTGGCTTGAGCTCAGTCGCCTCCACGTATGCAGAGATTGCTTTTTGCGGATTCTTCAGCTGTGATTGCCAGATATCGCCAATCTCGACCAACAAATCGAACTTCTCTTCGTCATCCACTGCGTCCATGAGTACTTTCTTGTAGTGAATGACTTGCTCGAAATTCTTCTGCTCGGTGTGCAGCCCGATGACCTCCTCGAGGGTCGGTCGATGGCCATTATCCAATTCCAGGGCCTTGTCAAACATGTTGAGCGCCTTGCGTCGCTCCTTGAGCTGTGACTTGATGTGCCCCAGGCGATAAAAAATATCGACAATGCGATCCCTCTCCTGCGTCTCCCGATGATGCACAAGGATCATTTGATAGTATTTAAACGCCTTGTCCCATTCCTCCAAACGATAGTGGATATCAGCGATGCCGAGCACCGTTGGCAGGTGCGTACTGTCCAGGTCATAAGCAGCGCGATACGCTTTGAGTGCCTTTTCCAGATCTCCTTGTTTATCGCTGACCCGCGCATACTGAAGCTGCAGCGCGTGCATTTCTGCGGAGGGCCGTTTTGTGCCCAATCGCACCAACATCTCCAGCAGCACTGCCGCTGCATCCCACTTCTCTGCTTCGACGTAGACATCTACGAGCGGCTCAGCAGCCTGTTGATTATTGGGATCAGATGCTAATGCATGCTCATACCATTCAATAGCTCTGTCCTGATCCTCGAGTTTCTGATCCCACAGCACTGCGAGCTCATATTGAACTTTGGACCTTATCCGCGCATTTTCTGTGTATTCCTGTTCCTGATCCATAACGCGTGCTGCCTCGACCCATTCTCCCTCGTCGGTGTGGATCCGGCGCAATGCCCCAAGGGACGGTAGGTGGTTGGGCTCAATGTCCAATGCCGATCGAAAGTGCTCCATTGCAGCAGCGCGATTTAACAGGTTTTCTTCGTTCAGTTTTCCAAGTCTAAAAAACAAATCAATTTTTAGGGTGGGTTCGTCGACGGTCCGCACCAGCCGCTGCAGTGTCTCGTGAGCAGCTTCCCAATCCTCTCCAAGTGTTTGGAGCCGCGCCAATTCATCGAGCGCTGCTTCGTGGTCCGGATCGATATCTAAAATTTGGTTATAGGCATCTATGGCCCGGTCTAGTTCGGAAAGCTCTGACGCGTACACCTGGCCCATCTGTTCGTAATAACCGATGCGTTCCGTTCGATCCGGGATGGCGTTGATGTGCCGTTCGTAGGTAAGGATCAGATCCTGCCAACGACCGATCTGCCGATATATCCGCTCGAGCGCCTCGAACGCGTCGACATTATTGGGATCGACCTCGATGACCGCTTCGTAGTGCTCGGCCGCTTTTTCGGGCCTCACAAATTCACGTTCGAGCATTTCAGCGATCTTCGTGTGCAAGGAGATGCGTTCCCGCTCGGAGGTAGCGTGTTGCAACTGTAGCTCCAGCACATCCATCAGATCTTGCCATCGCTCGAGTTTGCTGTACAACCGTTCCAGTCCCTTATGCGCGATGGCGCTGCCTTCGTCGATTTCAAGAACGCTCTGATACTCTTCTATCGCCGCGGGCAGTTCGTTTAGCTGGGTCTCGTAAATCTCACCGATACGCAAGTGGGTAGCAACGACCCGATCCGGTTCGTCGGTGATCACCTCCAGCTTTCGCCGCAAGATGGGAATGAGATCCTGCCAGTTTTGCGCTGCTCCAAAAAGCCGCTCAAGCGCGTTGATCGCCGTTTCCATGCCTGGATCGATGTCGAGGGCATTTTTATACGCGGCCCGCGCTTGGGGAATATCTCTTAAATACTCCTCGTAGACCTCACCGATCTCCACTAGGAATTCTTTCCGTTTATCCGGGTCCTGCTCGCAATCCACTGCTCGCTTTAGCACTTCCACAAACTCATCCCACTGTTTGGCCCCCCGATACAGATCGCCCATGAGCCGTAGGGCAGAAACGTTCTCAGCGTCGAGCTGCAAGACACGCTGGTAATAGGCGATCGCATATTCTGGATGGCCTAGCTCAGCGGCGTACCATTTGCCGATTTTTAAACACAGATTGATTTGTGTCTCTTGATCCTCCACGCTTTGAAGGACTTGATTGCACGATGCGAGGAGATCGTCCCATTTACCAGTAATAGAGGCGAGTCGCTCCAGGTAATCCGCTGTTTCATCGCTGGAATAGTCTTCCTCGAACGCGTGCTGCATCACGATAAAGGCGTTTTCAGGTTGGCCGAGATGCTCCTCGTAAATTCGAGCACCTTCCCGGTACACTTTTACCCGCTCGGGTACATCTTCTAAGTAATTTAATTTATTGAAATACCGTTCAGTGAGTTCTTCCCAAGATGCTTCCTTTGTCGTGATTTCGACAAAATACTCAAAGGCGAGCTCGTGCAGAGGATATACGTCGAGGATGCGCCTGTAAGACGTTTTTGCTTCAAGGGGCCGATCGAGCTGCTTCTCGTAAATGCGCGCCTGCCTGAGCATGGCATCGATGATCGCATCCCCTTCCAGCAGGTCTGCCTTGCGGCCGAGCGTTGCAATGAGCTCGTTCCACATCCCTTGCTTTTCGTAAAGCGCATCGAGTGCTTCCAGGCATTCGAGGTTGGCAGGATCGACCTCGCTTGCGTTCTGCCAGGCCTCGATGGCCTCTTCTGGTCTATCGAGAATCTCGCCGTAGATCTTACCCAACTTGGCGTAAAATTCGCGAAGCTCTTCCTCCTCGAGTTCTGCTGCGCCTGCTGCAATAATGCGATCTACTGTCTCGATGAGCAGCAGCCACTCCTGATTCTTTTCGTGTATCGCAGCAATGGCTTTGAGCGCGGTCAAGTTTTGTGAGTCGATGGCGATTACGTTTTCCCAGTTCTCCAGGGCACTGCGATCTCGATCGAGGCATTCTCCCCACACAAGGCCGAGCTGGCTGTAGATGCGGATACGGGATTCATCGTCCTCCACGGCCAGGACTGCTCGCTCCAGTACGTCGACCAGGTCGCTCCAGTTCTCCTGTCTGGCGTAAAGGTCTGCAAGGGCCTCCAGCGCATCGCCGTCTTCGCCTTTAATATCAATTACATTGCCAAAATACTCGATGGCCTTATCGATGTCGTCTAAGCATTCTGCTGAGATGGTTCCCAGCTTTGCAAAAAGATCTGCCTGTGCTGCTTCGCTGTCTGTCGCATCTTTCATCCGCGTATAGACATCAAAAAGCTCGGGCCATGCCTCTCTATCGGCATAGATCAGTTCGAGATGTTCGAGTGACGCTCGATGCCCTGGATCCAGTTCGTCCACAACGTGATGGAAGCAGATGAGCGCCCTTTCGTAATCATCGAGTTGGGTCTCATAGATCACACCCATTCTATGCGTATGGATAACCCGATCCTCATCAGATGGGGCTATCTGAGCCAGCTTTTCTAGAATGGTGACAAGCCATTCCCATTCCATGATCTGGGTGTAAATGCGATCGAGGGAAGTGAGCACCTCGATATCATCTTCGCCATGATCTAGGCAGGCGCGATAGGCCTGCTCGGCCCGAGTAATATCATCCAGTTGGTGCTCGGCAACCAGGGCCAATCGCTTGGCTAACAGGTGCTTGACGTCGTCATCCTCAACCTTGTGGTACAGGTCCTGATAGAGATCTGCGAGATCGGACCATGCATCAATGGACTTGGCAAGGCGCTCTATCTCCTCACCGGAATGTTCATCAAAGGGATCGGTGGAAAACGCCTTGCAATACCACTGAAACGCTTCAACCGGATCCAGGTTCTTTTCTTCCTGAATTTCGGCAATGTGGTGGATCATCGAAATTTTATCGCTTGGTTCCTCAATATCTTCGAGCTGTGCCACATAAAGCGATATCAGCCGCTCCCATTCTCCTTGCATTCGATACAGTGGCTCCAGTATCTCGCCGATCTCGGTTCGATGGACACCATCGGAAAAGAGGAACTCGAGCGCGCTAGCAGCTGACTCTTGGGTAGGCTCAGCAGCGAGGATATCCCGATACACGTCAATTGCTTTGTCGACATCGTTTAATTCCAAATGGTAGAGTTGACCGAGGCGAAATTGAAGATCAAGACTTGCGTTTGGATCATCTGCGACAAGGGCTTCCCGTTGTAAAATATCCGCCAGGTCTTCCCATCTTTCCTCGTTTTGATACAGGGAATCGAGCCTGAGTAGCGCCGGGCGGTTTTCAGCATCAAAATCAAGGACTTTCTTATACCTCGCGACTGCTTCGTCCGGCTTAGAAAGCTTGTCCTCATATATTGCACCGGCTCTTAGGCCGAGCTGCACCGCATGTTCTGCTTCCACGACCTCTTCGAGCTGCTCGTCGAAGAGGTTGCCCAAATCTATCCACCTGTCTGTCTGCTGCGCAATGTCTTCTAACCGCGACAAGGTTTTTTCGTTCACCCGGTCTTCGGCCAGCGCTCTGGCGTAGACATCGAATGCCTCGGCCGGTGTATCGAGATGCAGCTCGCTTTCGAGCATTTGAGCAATCTGATGCAACAGTTCGAGCCGCTGCCACGAATCCTCAGATGCCTGTACTTTCTTTTCAAGGACATTAATAAGCTTGCGCCACTCGGATAATTGCTCGTATAGGGGTTCGAGTACTTCGGCCACCAACATGGTCTCTTGGTCAGATTCTAGGAGCACATCCAACGCACGAACCGTGGGTGCGTGCTCAGGGGACGTCGATAGGACCTCTCGAAAATAATCCACTGCGCGGGGCACATCATTGAGGTGCTCAACATAGAGCTCGCCAATCCTAAATTTAAAGGAGATTGCCTCATCTGGATCATCTGAAAGCGCTGCTTCCCGCTCCAACACAGACAATAGGTCATGCCATTCCTCAGCTTCGGTATACAGGACATCCAGCCGTTGAATCGCTTGAACATCATCTGGATCAAACTCTAGAATCCGTTGGTAGGTATCAATGGCTCGCTGCGCATCCCCAGTCTCCCGCTCGTACATTGCACCGAGGATGTAGAGGACTTCGCGCTTTTCTTCAGCCGAGGTCACCAGATCGACCTTGCGGTTATATATTTCTTGGAGATCTGTCCACCGCTCAAGCTTAAGATAGATGGCCTCCAAGTGGCCCAGCGCGTCTAGATCGTCCTCATCCAACTCGAGTACCCGCGAGTACACCTCGATCGCCTTATCTGGATTATCGAGAATATCCTCATAGATCTGACTGGCCTTAAAAAGAAAGGATTTCTGATCCTCGGGGTCGGTTACCATTTCAACCTTTTTAAGGTAAATGATTGCGAGCTCACCGTAATTTTCATTGATTTGGTAGGCCCGCTCCAACGCCGTGGCAGCATCGATAAACATCGGATCTGCATCGAGTACATGCCGGTAGTGTTTGATGGCACTATCAACGTCGTGAATCTGATGTTCAAAGAGCTCGGCAATTTTAAAGTGGTACGCCGCCGCAAGATCGTAGTTGTCTAGGTCTTCGACAACGCTTAAATATACTGCCGCCAATTCTTCGTACAATACGAGTGCGCCGGCCAATCGCTGCAGTTCTTCCTGTGTGGTTTCGTCCGCAGGGTCTACCTTAAGTGCGCGGCCGAGTGTTTCAAAAGACTTTTGTGGCACGTCGCCTGAAGCTTCGTACAGATTTGCAATGCGATGGAGGAGTTCTACTTTGCGCGTGGTCTCGGCTTCTTCCTCCAACATTATTTCGTACACATTGATGAGCTTTTCCCAGGAACCGGCATTTTGATAGATCGGTTCCAAGATATCTGCCACGTCCCATTTGAAATCGGGATCTTCAATTATGCGCTCCAAAGCCGTAATCGCGTCTGAATTTGCTTCGTCAACTTCAAGAACTTCGCGATACGTCTCTATCGCCGCGCCCACCTCGGCGAGATTTGTTTCTCTGAGCTCTGCTAATCGAAGCTTGAGCGCGACAATATCGGTTGCATCTCCTCCGAGACTGAGCTGTTGTTGAAGATTGTCCGCAAGATCCGGCCATTGGCCGAGGGTTACAAACAAATTATCCAACGCCTTTAACGCTGCCCCATTGCCACCATCAATGTTTAAAACTTCCTTTAAGCATTGGACAGCCTCTTCTGGTCTTTCGAGCATCTCCTCAAGAATCATGGCCATCTGAAAATATATATTTATTTTTTCTTCCACATCGGAAAGCAAGTCTACTTTTACTTTGTATACGTTAATCAGATCATCCCAACGCTCGGTACGATTAAAAATCTGTTCCAGTGATGAGATCGCATCTAGGTGATGTGGATCTACTTCTAATGTTTTTGTAAATGCATTGATTGCGCGATCCACGTCATCGAGCTGGGTATCGAATATTTGAGCTGATCGCAGCCACAGATGCATTGCAACTTCTGAATCATCTGTAATTTCAGCACCCGCCTCGAGCAGCTCTGCCATCTCCTGCCATGAATCCAGGATTGCAGTGATTTGTTCTAATTGTTCCAGAGCTCGGCTATCATCTGGATTGACCTTGAAAGCTCTGCTATACGCGACAAACGCCCGTTCCGGAGACGCGAGTTTTTGAGCGGCAACTTCCCCTTTTTTGAGCAGGTGCTCGTATTTCTCAAATACTTCTTCGGCCCGTATGACCAAAATTTCCAGCGTATCGAGCAGGTTATCCCAAGCTTCCCGCTCTTCGTAAAACGGTGTGAGGATCTGGGCTGCTTCGAGTTGATAGGTCTCGTCCTTGAGCAGTCCTTCGAGGGCAGTCCTGGCATCTTCGTAATCCGGGGCTATAGCCAAAATCTCCCGATAACACTCCAATGCTCGGCCCTTCTCTTCGAGATGCAAATCATAGACTTGCCCGAGGCGGAACTTAATCTCTACCTCTTCATCTGTCTCCAAAACAACGGCACCCAAGGCCCGCTCAAGCACATCTGCGACGTCGGACCAGCGTTCTTCCTGTGAATAGATGCGATCGAGGGCTGAAAGTGCGCGGGGCTCATCGCCAGCCATCTCCAGAATGCTCAACAGGACATCTACTGCCTTTGCAGTGTCGCCGACCTCCTCTTCCCACAGAAGGGCCTGGTTGTAGAGGATTTCTTTGCGCTCGTCATCGTCTTCGGCCATTTCCAAGCGGCGCGCATAAATGTCAAGCAGCTCCTCATACCGCCCCATTTGTGTGTAGATTTTCTCCAGCGCCGCAACAGCTGTCGGGTTTTTGGGATCTTCTGACAAAATAGTGTCGTAGAAGGACAGCGCCTCCTCGGGCTGCTTCATCTCCTCACTGAGAATACGCGCTATCCGGAGCTGGAGATCAATTTTCTCCATCTCCGAGGCATCATCCAACACTTCATTGTAAGCCGCCACAACACCTTCAAATTGCCCTGCTTTTGCCGCGATACGCTCTAGATCATCTTTGGTGGTCGACTCCTCAGGTGCCAATCGATAGGCATTGAGATACCCCTTGAAAGCACGGTCTAGATCCCGCAGTTCCTCCTCGGCAATAAAGGCAATGCGTTGCCACAGGGTGCGCGTTTCGTAATCATCATCAATGTGCTTTAGGCGCACTTCGAGCACATCTGCGAGCTTGAGCGGCTCGTTTCGCTCCTCCAGAATTGGAATGAGCGCTTCGGCAGCATCGGGATTGTCAGGTTCTAAGGAGAGTATGGCTTCGTAACACCGAGCAGCCCGATCGACACGGGATTTTTTTTCTATCCAAAGCTCGGCGATCTTAAATTGCAGGGCCACCTTTGCCCCTGCATCCTTATTTGTTCGATCCGCTTCCCGTTCGAGAACGCGAATGAACTCGTCCCACTTGCCAGTTGCCGCATAGAAATTCTCGAGCTCCTCCCACGCTTGCATTGACAAATAGCGCTTTTTTAGCTGCTCCTGTGCCCGCCGATCATCGGGGTTGATATCAATGATGGCTTTCCACGCGTCGACCGCCTTTTTGTCGTCACCCAGCTTGTCTCCATAGATCTGCCCCAACTTTTGAAGCAGGGGCACATGTTGAGACGCCTCCATCAATGCATCCACCTGGATTTCGAGGACCTGGGCAAGCTTGGCCCAGTCCTTTGCGCGCTCGTAAAAAACCGCCAGATTTTCCAGCGCCTCTTTGTTTTCTGGATCCAACGCCAACACTGCTTCCCAACTTTCAATGCACGTGCTGGGACGCTTGAGGCGTTCTGTTATCAGCCGAGCGATTGCTACAAACCCCTCGAGGCGATCCGAAGGATCTTCTAATTGCTCTGTCTCTCGCTTCATCACGGCCGCGAGTTTCTCCCAGTCGCGGCGTTTCTCGTACATCTCTCTAAGAAAATCGATCGCCTGCCGATGGGTGGGATCGGCGTTAAGCACTGCCTCATAGGCCTTAATCGCTTCGGCTTGGTTTGAAAACCGCTGCCAAAAGAGCTCAGCGACCCTGGAAAAAACAGCCACTTTGTCTTCTGGCGCGGCCACGACCTCGCCTTTTGCCTTTAGCATCTTAACCAGGTCCGGCCACCGGCTCATGGCCTCGTATTTCTTGATGGCAGCATCGATGGCAGGCAGGTAATCACTTTTTAGTTTCACTATGGATTGATAGGTATTTACGACCATCACATCTTGCTTGATATGATCGTCATAAATTTTTGCGAGGGCCATGAGCGTGTAAATCTTCTGGCCTTCATCTGGAATGACCTTGGTTTGCTTTTTGAAAAAATCCGTAAGTGCATGCCATTTTCCGGTCTCGTTGAACAATCGCAGCAGTGCATCGACAATGTCGGGATGGCCAGGATCTATTTGCCATGCATTCTGCCAAGCTGCGATCCCCTTATCTGCACCATTTGCTTCAGACGCGCGGGCCTCGGCGATGGCCTCCTTGAGCTCAGGAGATACTGTCCTATCGAGACCGCTGTGATTGGGGTGTCCAGAGTCGCCCACATCTGAACTCGTGCGCGCTTCATCGCTAGCAGCATTTTTCTCTCTCATATCTATTCCGTCGCTCATCGCCTCCACCTAATCCTCATGCTTGGATTCCGAATCCACTGTCCATCCACGTCTCAACGCATCAAAAAACATCACACCGCACAAAATACACACATTTCCGCCTTCGCCCCCAATTTTTGGAACAGACCTGGCGAGACGGAAAATCCGGGATGTGTGATCATGCTGAGAACCGGTTCATCTCCTGTAAGTTACGTCAATCTATTGCGAAAGATAATCCGAAACCGAGGTCGGATTTTGTCAACGGCCACAAACGAATGCACACCTATTGATAAGGTGTCCCAACCTCAATTTCAGTCAAGCGCGCCTGTGCCGCAGCGAGATAATCCGGTCGTGTTTTCTGGGAAGCCGAAGAAACGAACTTCTCAAGCCAAATCTTCGCATTCTCCGGATTTACATAAGAGTAGCTCCACCCCAGGCTAAACATGGCGTCCTCCATCCCCGGCCTAAGCTCAAGGGCTGACCGGAACGCCTTAATGGCTGTCTCGTAGTCCTTTTTTGCAGCCAAAACAGTACCTTTCCTGTGATAGAGCACAGCGAGCTCTTCCCCGCGACCTTCGAGCGCCTTGATACCTTCATTAAACACTTGCTCTGCTTGGGAGGTGAACTCAAAGTCCAGATATAGGGAGCCGAGCTCCCTATATCCCTCAAAAAACCTTGGATTGCGTTCAAGTGTGTCCGTGTATTTTTGGAGCGCGTTTTGCGGATCGTCCATTGCCTCATAAACGCGTCCCAGCCGATAATGGGCTTTGTAAAGCGCGTCATCGAGTTCTATCGCCCTTTTGAGTGCACTGGCTGCCTGGTCTGGCTGTCCCATCCACTGGTATACCTGGCCCAATCGATAGTGATAAATGGCAATGTCGCCCTCTAAAGATATTGCCTTTTGAAGGTGCCGGGCTGCTTGTTCATATTCTTTTGTTTCTATATAGACCATCGCGAGGTTGTGATGTGCTTTCTCGTTTTCAGGATCCAGACTCACGGCCTTGCTGCAATCTCGAATGGCTTGGGGAAATAGTTTCCTCCTGTGGAACTCAACGCACTTATTCATCATCTCAACTGACTGGACATGCTCACGGCTGCATTTTGCCGCTGTGAGACAGGGCAGCATGCCCAGAACACAGAGGACAAGTACGATTTTCTTACTCATTGATGTAGCTCCTATTTTGGCTTGTTCATAGTTTGGCGCAATTTTAAAAAATCGGTCTCCAATTGTAAACCCCACAAAGCGATATATATAATGTAATTGAATATGTAATGCGCCGCGGATCTAGTTATATTTTCCCAGTTTTACTATTTTGCCACTTTTGTCCAATTTGTGCGTGGGCGGCAGAATCGCTTCGACTTTCTTTCTATACCCCTTGACCAGCCACCCGAGCTCGCCAAAAGCAGCCACCGCTTCGTTGCGCACTCGGATGCTCTCATCACTACACATGGTTTCCAATAGGGGCTCTCTAGCAAGCTCGCTACCGTGCTTTGCCAGGGTGACAACCGTTTGAAATCGGACCGTTTCATCCACATCTTTTAAAAACCGCAACAGGGCACCTGGGATCTCCTCACCTGAAACATCGGCTAGGGCCATGATGGTTTGGAGCTTGCGATCCGGGTTGCGCTCGTATTCCGTATCAAAATCCGACAACACATCCAGCAGTTCCCGGCGATACTCGTCTTCTGGCACGATGTTTTTAAAGGTCCGGTGGATCCAATTGACGCCTTCGGCTGTCCGCATGGCTTGCTTGATTTGGTTCAGTGCCTTGCGATCGATTTGCACCAGGGCATCAAACACCCACTCTTTTTCCCGCTCATCTTCTGTAGACGGCTCTGCTTGAACGCCAAATCTGGCGAGCAACCCCCCGATTGCGACTTCATTGCCCTGCTTGGCTGCCTCAATGACTTCGGAAAGTGCAATCTGGCGATGGTCTTTGGGCTTGTATTTGCTGTTCGCGCTCCGAATGGAACGGGCCAGGCGCTTTTCTTTTCGCTTTTCTGCATCGAGAAAGTCCAGAACTCCCATGGTAATACTCTATCCGAATCCGAGGAGGCGGGTGCTTAGGGTCTATTCCTCACTGTCTTCCTCCTCACCTGTGAGGACCCCTATCAATTGGTTGATGCGATAGCCTAGTCCCCCGACCTCTGATGATTCGACCTCAAATCGGTATTGGTATTCGCCGTTGATGACTTTCAGGAGGCCTTCCTCGATGGTCACGATGGGACGTATGAAATGGTGGGTCAATATCAATCCGCCGATGAACACAACCAACAGCATGGCAATCATGAGGACCAGAATGGCGGAGATTGATTTAAAATCCGCAAACACGCTGTCAACAGATCCCATCATTATTGTCACGACCCGATCTTTCTTTTCCGCGCTCATTACCGGTGTAATGAGCGCTAGGTACGGCACGTCTTCAACCAGTATTTCAAAGACATCAGAGGGTTTGCCACTGGTCGCAGCCGCATCAATCCGCTTGGCAATCTCAGGTCTGTCGAGCTGTTTTTCAAGACTTTGACGGGCTGTATCTGTTTTGAGAGAGGAGCTGTACACATCTCCTCCTGTCAATACAGCCACATCCAACCCGAGCATTTCGGCTTTTTTCTGCGCAGTACCGTTTGAAATCTCGAACCCAATGACGAGCACACCCGCAATATCGTCTTGATACCAAACAGGCGCTGCTGCCAGCTCAACAAGCCCCGTATTCATCAACGCACAGAAATCTGGATTGGTTTTTTTGCTGCTGAACGGAGAATCATCGATGGACCAAATGCCATAGCTGGCCTGACCGTCCAAGGCTCGGGCCATCACGGGCATAACCTTGCTCACATTGTAGCCTGCCGGGCAGGCGTTGGGCGTGATGTTACGCGCAATGATGACCCCGTTTCTGTCAGTGAGAAACACGAGCTCGGGCCGCTTGCCAGTCTTCTCAGCCCAAATTTCTGTGTACACTTCAACAGCCCGTACGCATTTTTTGAACCACTCGGCTCGAATCTTTTTGTCGACCTGCGCCTGGGTCTGCCCTTCTTCGGCCTTTAGCTCGACCGGCGCAAATGCCTCGACCACACCTTTTGTCATTGCGTGGGTACGAACATCGTTGAGGAGCTCAAACCCGTGCAATCCCTCTGAGCGCTCATACAAGGCCCGTGTGGTCTCCATTTGTTTGGTCAGGCGCTCGATGCCCTTTTGGCGCAAATCGCGTTGGACATAGAAAAACCCTCCGAGCCCCAAAATGAGTACTGCAATGAAGTTCGGCAGAATGATTTTTACGCGCATCACCCGCTCCTTTTTCGCCGGACTCGGCTCCCCCTGCAAGACGAGTAAATGTATAAGAACGATAGACTTTTGACTAGCACTACTACCCTATCAAGTCAAGGAATCTACCTATAAACAGCATGGGCCTTACCCCCATTAAAATGTTGTTAACTAACCAGTTTCACTATATAAATCTGGGGGATACAGATTGGAGAGAAATCATGCGTCCGGGCATACTATACGACCCCATTTTCCTCGAACACCACTGCGGGCCTTATCAACACCCCGAGCGACCCGAGCGCTTAAACGCGGCTATCGGTGGACTCAAATCAATCGGCATTTGGCATTCAGCAACAAGGATAACGGCCAGGCCGGCAACCATGGAGGAGCTGGAACGCATTCACACCAGCGATTACCTGAATGCAGTATCCAATGTCCTTCAAAAAGGAGGCTATGGCAACCTGGATCCAGACACCTTCTACTCACCCAGCACTTACGACGCTGCCCTGAACGCCACTGGCGGCAGTATTGACCTCGCCCTGGCGGTTCAAAAAAGAGAAATAGATGTTGGATTGGCTGTCGTGCGGCCCCCAGGACACCACGCGAGCTGGAGCAGACCGGCCGGGTTTTGCATTTTTAACAATTTGGCAGCAGCAGCGAGGTCGGTCATGGCCAGTAAAGAGGCCGAGAGGGTGGCTATCGTCGATTGGGATGCCCACCACGGCAATGGGACACAGGATCAATTTTGGGATGACCCCAATGTGATCTATTTTTCCATCCATCAGTGGCCGTTTTTTCCCGGCTCAGGCCGAGTCCACGAGATCGGGGGCAAGGGTGCCGAGGGTAAGACCGTCAATCTACCGCTGCCTGCTGGTGCATGCGACGCAGATTATCTCACGGCCTTTGACAAAATCATTCTGCCACTGCTCACAGCATTCTCACCTGATCACATCTTTGTCAGTACCGGATATGACGCCCACGAACGGGATCCCCTTGCCAGCATGCAGCTCACCAACGCCTGCTTCCACCAAATGGCCCGCCGGGTGATGACAGCTGCTCAAAACCTCTGCGGTGGCCGGCTTACCCTTGTCTTAGAGGGCGGCTATGATTTGAGAGCCATGGAAGAGGGAACGGCCGCCACCATGCAGGGTATTCTAGAATCCGGCCCTATTGACCCCCCCACCGAGACCCCCAACAGACCCCACCTACAGGTCATCGAGGACGCAATCCACACCCTAAAACCCGTATGGCCAGACATTTTCTAATTTCCTGAACCCTAATGCGTCACACAAAGAGAAACATTCTAACTACCTAAAAAGACAAAATTAGAGGCAACTTTTCCAGGCGAAAATCAATCTGGGAACTTGTCGTAATCTAAAAAGTGATTTAGGATACATATCGGCATGTATTGCGGAGGAGGTCAATCCATGCTGAAATTTTTACTCGATAAATTCAGAGACGCACCCGGGCCGCTCAAACAAACCCGACTGGTTGTTGGAGATCTGGCCGAAGAGATTGTGGATCTGGCTGGCTATTACCTGAAGCGTCGCAATGACCCGGCGAACAATGAGGTCGCTGGTGCTCATCAGAACGTGGACAGTCGCCCCTGGTCTGATGCGCCCCCGTCAACAGCTATTGCTGCTGGCGAAAACCGGGGCGGGGCCATGCAGGATGTCAAGCAGGACGCTAAAAAAACAAGGCGACCTCCGGTGATTCTCGAACGGACGTTAGATGTGTCACCAGAACTGGAAAAAGCCTTGGATTTCCCGAAAAACCAACGAAAACAAGAGTTCAAAATCCTTGCCATTTTATGGGATGCTGAACGCAGAGGTTTGGGAACCCTATCGGCCAAAGCAGTGTCAAATCACGGTACCAAGCTCGGGGTTGCCATACGCCATGAGAATGTCCGCAAAGTCATTCGCATGCGCCTGGGCGACTATGTCGACGTGCTGACTGTTCAAGTCGGTAGCACAAGCATTTATCGATACCGACTGTCTAAGAATGGAAACGATTACTTTGAATCCAAGTATCTCGTTCAAAACCCATAAAATCTTTGATAACATTGCGTTACCGCGGTAGAATTTTTAAGATGCACGTAACCGTCGCACTGTTGGCGACCCGCATATAGGGAGTGACCGCTCGACATGGGCATCTCGGATACGACAAATAACTGTGATGCACCCCGCGTCCTGGTTGTCGATGACGAGAAAGTAATTCGAGAAATCCTCGCTGATTTTCTATCTCTTGAAGGGTTTAACGTTGAAACAGCCGCCGATGGCATCGCAGCGCTGGAACATCTGAGCCAGGCTTCGTTTGATATGGTTATCTCTGACCTAAAAATGCCAAACATGGGCGGACTGGAGCTACTCGAACAAATACAAAGAGCCCACGAGAATGTTCTCACAGTGATCATGACGGGGTTCGGCACTGTTGAAACAGCCATCGAGGCCATGAAAAAAGGCGCCTACGATTATATTCTCAAGCCGTTTAAGGTCGAAGAAGTCGTACACATCGTATATCGGGGTCTCGAAAAACAACGCCTTATTTCAGAGAATATCCGCTTGCGAGAGATCATCTCCCTCTATGGGTTGTCAGAACAACTGCAGACAACCCTTTCTTTGGAAGAAGTTATCGAGTCGATACTTGAGAGTAGTGTTTCCAATATCGGCTGCTCCCTTGTCTCCATCTATCTCTGCGATGAAGAGACGAAACAATTTGAAAAGAGCGGTCATATGGTGCACCCAGATGCACCGCCCGGTGCGGATATCGGTAAATTGAATTTTTCCGCGATCATGGATGAGATCGAAACAAATCGATTCGTCCTCGTCCACGGTCCTGCGGCTGGCAAGTATTTTATTCAGGCACCCAAAGATATAGAATCCTTAATGTGTTTGCCCCTTGTCGTACGGCAGAACAAAATCGGCCTCCTTACCTTCCACGCATTTACTACAGATGGCCATTTTACAGAGGGTCAGAGAAAACTCGCCGCCATGCTCGGATCTCGCGGAGCTGCCGCAGTAGACAATGCGAGACTCTATCGGGATCTGCAACAGACCTTTAGACAAACCATCCAAGGCCTGGCCGGTGCTATAGAGGCGATGGATAAATACACTGCCGGCCATTCAGAGCGGGTAACTATCTATGCCCGCATCACAGCCGAAGAGCTAGGAGAACCACCCGAACGGGTAGGACTCATCACCCAGGCCGGTATGCTGCACGATATTGGAAAGCTCGGGTGCCACGCCAATCTAAATAAACCCGGGAAGCTCACTGGTGAGGAATACGAAATTTTCAAAGCCCACCCCACCTATGGCAAAGATATTTTGGAACCCATCGCCTTTCTGCGCCCGCTGATTCCCGGTATTCACCTGCATCACGAACGCTGGGACGGAAAGGGATATCCCCTGGGGTTGACCGGAGAGGCCATACCGCAAATGGCCCGCATTCTGGCGGTGGCAGACAGCTATGACGCAATGACATCCAATAGGGCGTATCGACGGGCACTCGAACACGCTGTGGCCGTTAAAGAGCTCAAACGGTGCTCAGGCACCCAATTCTCGCCGGAAATCGTGGAGGCATTTCTTAGAAGAATCGAAAAGTACCGCAACGACTGCCAGAATCTCGGTCTGCCAATTCCAAGCTGACGCACCATGCCAAATACGGGCAATCGGGCGCACCAACGGATCGTTCCCAGACAATCGTCGGTGCGGTATCGGGTCCTTGCCGGCCTGGTGGTGATCCTGATCGCGTTTGCAAGCCTCACGGGCTATAGCATTGTGCTGCACCGGAATACCGTGGCCACCATCGGACTGGTGAACACAGTATATCTCCCATTGACCCACGGCACGGCTGAAATTAAGTCTATGCAGCTTATCTTCAATACGCTCATGGATCGATTGGCAGATAACCCAAATGAATCTGTCACTCGGGAGTGGATAGATGCCTGGCGCCGATTCCGCCCGTCAGAGCTCGATCGATTGATTCGCGTGGTGCTAGATACCCTTGAGCAACATATACCTTCGGAAGAAACCGCGTTTTTATTCGAAATGAAAGACCGTCTCTTGGATGTTCGAAGCCGCTACATTGAAAATGAAAGTGAGTTTCAAAAACTGTACGATTTGATGGACAGTGGTCACATCGATGATGCCCGTATTCAAATTGAGGGGCTCAAGCGCGTGGAGCGCGATCTGGATAAAGTGCTTCGCGGCATTGGAGAGGCGGTTGGGCGTCATATTACAGATCTGGGAGAAGCAGCTGAGCAAGACGGAGACCGGGCCACGTGGATCCTATCTCTGCTCACCCTGGTGACCCTCATCGGCGCAGGCGCGGTAATCGTATCGACAAATCGGTTGCTCGCGCCTCTAAAGACGCTCGAAAAAGCCGTTGCCAGGGTCGCCAAAGGAAATCTACAAACCCATATCGACCTCAAGGGTCATGATGAGATCAGTGCCCTGGCCACTGGTTTTAATAGAATGACCCAAGCGCTCGCCGATCGGGATCAGATGCTCATCAGGTCAGAGCGCCTGGCCACGGCAGGCAAGATGGCAGCCCAGGTTACCCACGAAATCCGCAATCCTCTGTCGTCTCTAGGACTGAATGCCGAGCTTCTTGAAGAGGAACTGGCGCTCAATGCTGAACAAGGGGAAAAAGACAACAGCGAGGCAAAGACCCTGCTCAACGCCATGCAGGACGAAATCGAGCGGCTTACAGGCATTACCGAGTCCTATCTCAGATTTGCTCGACTCCCTTCGCCCGAGCCGACCTTTGATGATTTGAATGATGCGGTCAAAACAGCTCTGGAATTCATGCGTGGAGAAATATCCGAATGCGGTATCGCCATTAACACAGACCTCTCACCAACCCTCGGCCCAGTGCTCTTTGACCGGGGGCAAATCCGGCAGGCCCTTACCAATCTCTTTCGCAACGCGTGCGAAGCAATGCAAGACGGCGGCATCCTAGTCGTGGGTACCCAACGACAAGGGGATTGGATCGAGCTCAGTGTTACCGACACTGGGCCAGGTGTGCCTGAGGACGCTGTTGACCATATTTTCGACGCGTTCTACAGCACAAAAAGCAGTGGTACGGGGCTGGGACTGCCCCTGGTTCGCCAAATCTGTCTGGCGCATGGAGGGGAAATCCGGTATGAATCCACTGCTGAGCAGGGAAGCAGGTTTGTCATCGCCCTCCCTGGCGCAACAAAATCAGATGACGAAACAGACACCTAGATGAAAGAAGCAACTGACATATGACCACAAAAAGAGATCGGCCAGCAGATGTACTCAGGCCCGTTGAAATCATCCCCAATTACCTGAAGCACCCCGAGGGGTCAGCGCTCATACGCTGTGGTGATACCGCTGTTATCTGCACGGCCACTGTAGAAAACAAGGTAAAAGAGTGGCTGCGGGGCCGAGGCCGGGGTTGGATCACAGCAGAATACGCCATGCTCCCCCGGGCCAATGCCAATCGGGGGCTCAGGGAGGGTCAGTTTGGCAGGTGGCCGTCGTCCCGATCTCAGGAGATACAACGCTTGATCGGCCGAAGCCTTAGGGCAGCCCTTTGGCCCGCACGGGTCGGCGAGCGCATGATTACCATCGACTGCGACGTGATCCAGGCAGATGGAGGCACGCGCACTGCCTCGGTCACTGGCGGGTTTGTCGCCCTGGCACTGGCTCTGGACAAGCTCAGAAAAGCAAAGGAAATAACCAAACCGCCCCTAAAAAGTATGCTCGCTGCGGTGAGCGTGGGCATCTCGGGCAAAGAAATACTGCTCGATCTCAACTACGCAGAAGATTCAACTGCCCAGGTGGATTTGAACCTCTGCGCAAACAAACAGGGACATATTGTCGAAGTTCAGGCCACAGCAGAAGGCAACCCATACTCGGCTGAGCAGCTTCAGCAGATGACTGATCTCGCATTAAAAGGCGTCCAGGGGCTCATCGCAGAGCAAACATCAGCGCTCGCATCTGTTGACGTGGATGTGGCTGCGTTGATCGAACCATCCGGAGCGGATCCGTGTACACCCTCGTCCTAGCCACGGGAAACCCGGGTAAAACCGCTGAGTTTCGCGCTCGTTTGGCCCCCCTGGGTATCGACGTCAGCTCCCTCAGTGATCTCGACCTCAATATTCACATTGAAGAAGACGCGCTGACCTTTCAAGGCAATGCAGAAAAAAAAGCCCTGACCATTGCCAAGGCCACGGACCGCCCTACCCTAGCCGATGATTCTGGACTCGAGGTGGCTGCCCTGGACGGCCGCCCAGGGGTCTACTCCGCGCGGTACGGCGGCCCAGGACTCACGGACCAGGATCGCTGTGAGCGCCTCATAAGTGAGCTCAGCACTGTGCCGGCCCACCAACGCGGTGCCAGATTCAGGGCTGTGCTCGCCTTTGCCATGCCCGGTACAGCCCCGCTGTTTTGGAGCGGCTCCCTGGAGGGGATGATCGCCAGAAAACCAGCTGGTGTCACTGGATTTGGGTATGATCCGATCTTTATCCCCTCTGGCTTCGGGGGGGGTAAGACCCTGGCCGAACTCGGACCAGCGGTGAAGAACCGCATCAGTCACCGCGCCATGGCCTTGGACGCATTTATCGAATGGTTCCAACGGCACAACCAAGCGGTTCATAAACCACCCCTACGATGAAACACGTCATCGTCGTAGGGGCGGTTCGCGAACCGCCCGGGGTCACGAACCGCCCGGGGTCACGAACCGCCCGGGGTCGCGAACCGAACGGGGTCGCGAACCAGACGTATTCGCGATATTATTCGAATGATATAATCGGGCGCATCCCGATGCGCCCCTACGACGATGATGAGGATAAACCGTGGGCGAAAAATATGAATTGAAAAACCAGGTCCGCGTTGTGACGGCCACCAGTCTGTTCGACGGTCACGATGCAGCTATCAATGTGATGCGACGCCTCATCCAGCTCGGAGGAGCTGAGGTGATTCATCTCGGCCACAACCGCTCTGTGGCTGAAATCGTAGCAGCTGCTATTGCGGAGGATGTCCAAGCGATCGCTGTCTCATCCTATCAGGGTGGGCACAATGAGTTTTTCAAATACATGCGGGACATGCTCGTCGAACTGGGCGCAGCGCACATCCGCATTTTCGGCGGTGGGGGCGGGGTCATCCGCCCGGATGAAATAAAAGACCTGGAAGCATATGGCATTGAACGCATCTACGATCCAGAACACGGTCGCACCATGGGGCTAACCGGGATCATCGATGATCTCTTAGCCCGCAGTGACTTTCCAACCGTGAGTACCACTGCGTCCCAAGACACTGCCACGGCGCTCCCCCCTGTGCCGGACCCGGCTGCTGTCAGCACCGCAGATGTGACGCTTGTGGCACGGCTGATAACCCTGGCAGCTACTGCTGGCGAAGCCTGGCAAGGCGTGGCAAGTGCCATCTACGAGAAAGCCAAGGCCAGCACCGCCCCGATCGTCGGGATCACTGGTACGGGTGGCAGTGGCAAGAGCTCCTTGCTGGACGAACTCGTCCGGCGATTCAGAAACGACAACCCAGATAAATGCGCGGCCATCCTTTCGGCAGATCCATCAAAACGCCGCACAGGCGGGGCATTGCTCGGGGATCGCATCCGCATGAACGCCATTGACGGGCCAAACGTCTATATGCGATCCCTAGCAACCCGAGGCTCCAGAACAGAACTCCCCTCGGCCATCACCGATGCCATCCAAGTCGTTCGGGCCGCTGGATACGATATTGTCTTTGTCGAAACATCGGGTATCGGTCAAGGTGACACAGAAATTGTCGACATTGCAGATCTGGCCATTTACGTCATGACAGCCGAGTTTGGTGCGCCTACCCAACTGGAAAAAATCGACATGATCGACTACGCCGATCTCATTGCCATCAACAAATTCGAGCGCAAGGGCGCGCTGGACGCATTACGGGACGTCAGGCGGCAATTTCGACGATCTCGCAATGCATTTGATACCTCACTGGAAGCGCTGCCGGTCTACGGCACCATCGCGTCTAAATTCAACGACGAAGGTGTCAACGGCCTCTATGAAGGCCTCGTTGAGTTACTCGCCTCAAGGTGCAAGGCAGCGTTTCAATGTCAAATTCCTAAAAAAAATATTGCCCGCACATCGGGTCAAAAATCCCTGATCCCAGCTGAGCGAACCCGCTATTTGGGAGAAATAGCCGATACCATCCGGCGCTATAAAACCCAGGTACGCGAAAAAGCCCAAATCGCGCGCTCCCTGCAGCACGCTGTTGAGACCCGCGCCCTCATCGGCGGCAATATGCCAGCAATTGATGAAAAAATCACAGCATTACAATTCGAATTGGGCGACCAAACCAGCGCGTTGCTTTCCTCCTTTGAGTCGCTGCGTGAGAGGTACGGCGGCGATGTGTTCACCTATACCGTGCGCGATAAAGTGTTCAAAGTGAACCTCACGGCTGAAACATTGGCCGGAACAAGGATACCCAAAGTCATCGTGCCGGATTTAAAAGACCACGGGAGTCAGCTCGAATATCTCATGTTGGAAAACGTTCCTGGGCGATTCCCATTTACCGCCGGCGTCTTTCCGTTCAAGCGAGAAGGCGAGGATCCCAAGCGCCAATTTGCCGGGGAAGGCGGGCCGGTAAAAACAAATAAGCGATTCCACTACTTGACCCGCAACGATGATGCCAAGCGCCTCTCCACAGCGTTCGATTCGGTGACCTTGTACGGCCAAGACCCAGCACCGCGGCCCGATATTTTCGGCAAGGTGGGGGATTCAGGCGTGTCGATTTGCTCTCTAGAGGATATCAAGAAGCTGTACGCCGGATTTGACCTGTGTGCGCCGAGTACCTCAGTATCGATGACCATTAACGGGCCTGCGCCGATCATGCTGGCGTTTTTCCTGAACATGGCCATTGACCAACAGGTCGATATGTTTACCGAAAAGAACGGCCGCGCACCTGAGATCGAGGAGTTGGAAGAGATCCGCCAGTACACCCTGAGGACTGTTCGCGGCACTGTTCAAGCAGATATTCTCAAAGAGGACCAGGCCCAAAACACGTGCATCTTTGCCACCGAGTTTGCCCTGCGCATGATGGGGGACATCCAGGAGTACTTTATTCAGCACAACGTGCAGAACTACTATTCAGTTTCCATCTCTGGCTACCACATTGCCGAGGCCGGTGCCAATCCCATTACCCAGACCGCCCTGACCCTGTCCAATGGGTTCACCTACGTGGAATACTATTTATCCCGGGGCTTTCCAGTGGACGCGTTTGCGCCCAACCTGTCGTTTTTCTTTTCAAACGGCATGGACGCGGAATACGCCGTAATCGGCCGGGTGGCGCGCCGCATCTGGGCCGTGGCCATGCAGGAGCGATACGGTGCTGGGGAGCGCAGTCAAAAATTGAAATACCATATTCAAACCTCGGGCCGATCGCTCCACGCGCAGGAGATACAATTAAACGACATTCGCACCACACTTCAGGCCCTGCTCGCGTTCTACGACAACTGCAACTCCCTGCACACCAATTCCTATGACGAAGCCATTACCACGCCGACCGAGGAATCCGTGCGCCGGGCCATGGCCATTCAGATGATTATCCTCAAGGAGTTCGGCCTCACCAAAAACGAGAACCCCTGGCAGGGATCCTATATTTTAGAAACCCTTACCGACCTGGTCGAAGAGGCGATTTTAACCGAATTTGTGCGCATATCAGAGAGGGGCGGGGTGCTAGGCGCCATGGAGACCCAGTATCAACGGGGTAAAATTCAAGACGAATCCATGCATTACGAACACTTGAAGCATACGGGTGAGCTGCCGATCGTCGGAGTGAATGCATTTATCGACGAATCTGCAACAGCCCTGATTCCAGAAAAACTCGAACTCAGACGGGCAACCCCGGAGGAGAAGCAAGAACAAATTGCCAACGTAGAGGACCTTCAACAGCGCAATGCCGACCGCATCGACCAAAGCCTGAGCAAACTCAAACAAGTGGCCCTGGACGGGGGCAATATTTTCGAGCAGATCATGGAAACCGCACGCTATGCATCCTTGGGCCAGATCACCAATGCCCTATTCGAGGTCGGTGGCCAGTATCGAAGAAATATGTAATTTTAGAAATCCATGTGATCATTGTACCCACCGCGGTGCAGGGCTGCGGCTTGGTCATCGATTGGGATAAAGGTTCTTAAAGTGTTATTAAGCTTGGCTTCGGCCATGAAGTGCTCTATGTCTTCAACTGTTTTTATCGTATTCTTATATATATTAACCGCGCCGTCTTCTGTCATATAGTAGTCGTCCTCAATTCGAATGCCCGTTCCCTCGCTGCCGATATACAGGCCCGGCTCGAGGGTCCACACTTGACCTACCTCCACAGGGTCGCTCGTGCTTAGATTGAGATCCTGTCCATGAACCTGCTTACCGATATAGTGGCCCACGCCGTGGATGAAGAAGTAGTCCATTGTCCGTTCCGTGCCGTTGTTATCTTCGGCGCGAAGGGGGCTCGCTCTGAAAAAGTCCTTTACCCATTGGGTCATGTTATTGATGCTTTGGACACCGGGCTCCATGGCTTCGGCCGCGCCTATTTGGGCATCCAGGACCAGTTGGTACAATTCTTTTTGACGCTCGGTAAACTTGCCGTTTGCGGGAAACGTGCGGCTGATATCTGAGCAGTATCCTTGATACCTTGCCCCCAGGTCCATCAGCAATAAATCCCCGTCTTGAATCTGTCTACCGTCACCGCTGAATTGGTAGTGTAGTTCCAATGCATTTGGACCAGATGCCACGATATGGGAAAACGCATCATTGTCGTCTGCCCCGCCCGCGTCGTAGGCGTCGTCAATAACATCTGCTACTGCCCCTTCATACATCCCAACTAAGTCCAGCCCCAGGGCCACCTCCAGGTGGGCTGATCCGGTAATCTCAGCACCCTGTTGAATCAGTTCGGCCATTCCATCGAGGGAGATGTTCTCGATCTCCTCGCATCCAGATGTATCGTACCCAGTGCAATCTGATAGACAGGGTGCGTCTCCGGATTCGTTGTTGTAATCCAACAAATGGCAGTCTGCCACATCCCCATCACAGACCTCATCCCCGTCTATCTCACCATTTCCACACTGGTCTGTATCTGAATCAGTATCCGTATCTGAGTCAGTATCCGTATCAGTATCTGAATCGGTATCCGTATCAGTATCTGAATCGGTGTCCGAGTCCGAATCGGTATCTACGTCTGAATCTGAATCAGCGTCGGTGTCTGTATCTGAATCTGAATCACCATCAGTATCGCTGTCGCTGTCCGAGTCGCTATCACCATCTCCGTCACTGTCAGAATCCCCATCGCCATCTGAATCACTATCTGAGGATCCAGATCCGTCCCCATCGTCCTCACTACAAGCCCCAATGCCAAGGCTGACCAACATCGCAATCACTACACTTAGCAGACTATTTTGTAGGCTTTTCATACTTTTCACCTCCGTAAGCAAAGTTATCTGGTCTGCTCAACAAAGTCAATTAGAACTAGGTCTTGTCTCTCTTTCTAAAAGGTAATGTTTTCATCGTCCCCGCAAAGGCGGACCCAGGGTTGCTCCTTTATGGATGGCTGCTTTCCCAGGAATGACGAGGGGGTTTTGAAATTGCCACTGGATCTATGCATATGAAAATGCAATAATAATGTACGTTTGAATTGAACAATAACAAATGACGCCTTCTGACTACTCGCAATGAATGATCTTCGCCGATGCGAACGCTCATTGCCCCCTATCGTTGGGATCTTGCCCACAACAATCTTTTTTTTACTGAGTGCATTGGCCAGACCCGAGTGGCACGGTATTGAGAAAGGAATGTGGGGATATCTCCTACTTTCCACCTCAATGGGCCTACCTCTCGTGCCCCTGGTATCCCACGGCCCAGCCAAGGGATGGCAGATGGGGCTGTCGCTGATCCTGATGGCCATAGGATCCGTAATGCTCTGCCTCCATGGGGGCATCAGCGATTTGATGTCAGTGGACCTGGATGCCGGAGATCTACTGGGCAAGGAGGCGCTCAACGCTATGCTCGGCATCTTTTTAAGCGTGATCGCCATCCCGATTTGCCTATTTTTAATCTGTATAAAACCACCAGCCTCTCTAGCACTGTACATTCTGTTTCCCGCGCTCTTGGGAGCTGGGAGCCAAGTGCTGTTTTTTGGCTGGATCCGCGTCTTGGGCAGCGCCAGTGGTATTGACTTGTGGGTGTGGCCGCGCACTGCCATCCACTTTGCGACCGGATTTACAGCCGGCATGTTGACGGGCGCGTTTGCACTCTATCGCCCGCGACTCGATTGGACAGCTTTTGCCGGCGTTTCCGAATTTGTGGGCAGGTATTTGCCCCGGCCGATACACCTCAGCATCTTCATGAGCACCAGCCTGGCCCTTATCGGTGCATGGCGCATTGCAGTCGAGCGCAGGGACACAGTCCGGTTTATTGAGGTGCGTTTGGATGATTATTTCCTGTCCCTATCAAATCTCAGACGCGCGCAGATGGAAGACCTGGCCTATCCCGAATTGACAGATGACCTCAATCGGGCAAGGCGCGCGTTGATCGGTGCGGCAGCATTTGATCCAGGGCTCGTAAAGCGCCTGGGTCCATTGATCCACCAGATAGAACGAATCGATCCAACCGGGGAAAGCGCAACAGATTTTAAAAACGCCACACTGTCGCTAAATCGCCACCTTCTCTCATTGGGAGAGCCTTATTTTTTGGAGCCACATATCATCAGGCAGGGAACGGCCATGTATCGGATCCTGCTTCGCTATCGGGTTTCTACTCGCACGCGCTGTCGGGTTGCAAACAGTGGTTCGGTCCCGATTCTAAGGCTCAGAAGAATGGACAATATCCTCATCGATACGCCCTATGTCGGCCTGTCCTACCCTGGGATTGGAACGGTTCTCATGGATCACATCGAGGACGATGCGCTGCGGTCCTATGGCCCCCTATTCAGTCCAGCAGCAAAGAATAAACATCCAGAGGACGGCAGATTTACAGCCACCCGCCAGCTGATGCGGGCAGATCGACGGGCAGCGCTCATCAGTGCGATGCAACGCCGGGGCCTTGAAGACACGGCCGCGCTCGAGCGCCTTGCATCCATGGCGCAACGTTGGTCCCAAGTGGTGGATATTTCAGGTGCCCGGACTGAAATGGATCTACCTACCCGCTCGGTATACGATGCACTCTGTGATATTCTCGCGCGGCAAACCGAACTACATGAGGCACGGCATGCAACTGACGGCGAGTGGACCCATACCATTGAAGCAGTAAACGAACTGTCTCCGGGCACGCTCGGCCCCTCAGCCAGTGCGGAAATTCGATCAATGCTCACCGAAATCGTTGACGGCGATCTCGGTCCTGGGTTCGCACTTTCCAATCTGATGGAACTCATCGCTGGCAAAGACGCGAGATCCAACGCCTATTTTTTTGCCACAGCAGTCATCCTGGAGCACCTGTGGGGACAAAAAATCAGGCGTCCAGATATTGTCGAAAAGGACACGGCAAACGGCACTGCTCCTGCGTTTGCGCCAATATCTCGCAAGTATCCGGGTTGGTTGTCCTACTCCAGAATACACGGCGCGTATGCAGATCTCCGTGCAATGGCACCAGAAGCGTTGCGCGCCCAGGCCCGTTTTGTGTTTGAAACGCTTTTTAATGAAGATTATCAGCCCATAACGCGGTATCGGTAGCGTGCAATCCCTGTTGGATTTCGAAATTATACAGCCGATAGCCAGCACTTCGTTGCAGTCGACGCGGGGTCTTGTTATAATTTGGCGTGAAACGAGTTAGGCCAGAAAGTAGATCTTAATGATATTAATGAGAACGTATAGAATTGTCATACTTTTGCATTTTCTTCTTCTATTTTGGGCCTGTTCGGAGAACGAGGACTCACAACCCGACGATGGGAACCCCTCGACAAGTGATTCAGATACTGACTCGGATAGCGACTCTGATGCTGACTCTGACTCCGATTCAGATGCTGATTCCGATTCAGATTCCGATTCAGATTCCGATTCAGATTCCGATTCAGATTCCGACGCTGATTCGGACTCGGACAGTGACTCCAGCACCGACCTAGATACAGACACAGAGACAGACGAGGAAGATTCAGATACGGTGATTGATACGGATTCATCCATGGACTCTGAGACCGATACAGACACAGAAACTGAAACTGTTGAGACCGCTTGCGAGGGCAATTATCCACCTGGCCCGTATGCGTGGGATATCACCCATCCAGTACCGGCTGTTAAGTTTCCAGCGATTTATGGTTCTGGAGGTGCTGAAACCGAGCTCGATATGTGCGATGTGTATGCGGACCGCAAGAACACCATATCACTGGTATTTGCTTTGGCCACGCCTGGGTGACCGGGGTGTGAAGTGCAACTTTTGCAGTTGGCAAATGCGTATGACCAAATAAAGGGATTTAGAAGCGAGCTCGTGGGATACTACTTCCCAGATATAGATAGCGGTACAACCCTTTCCCCTGCTATGGCTAGCGCCAAGTTCGACGAATACAACTGGGTCTATGGCTGGCGCGCCCAAGATACACCAGAACAAACCATCTGGCTCGGTGGATGTCCAGACTGCCTATTCCAAGAATTGGGCCTTTATTTTGTCATGGAAACCAGGCGCATGAGAGTGACCAAGATAACGCGGTTGGGCACGGATGACATCCTTGCAGAGATCGAGCGCATTGATTCAGAAACGCCGTAAGCATCAAGCAGCCAGTACCTATCCCGAAATACCTGTTTTCAATCTTATCTTGTAGCCGTGGGGTTTATCCGCACGGTGAAAAACCGAGTCATCCCCAGTCGGGTGGCGACCTGCCCAGATTGTTCTACATTTATTGTGTGGGGTACGTCTTTGGAAGGACGTGGGGATAGTGCATGCAGATCGGGAATATCAGGTACAAAACGCTTGATACCGAAACGCTCGTGGATGTGCGTGCGCTCCCTCCGGGACGCGCTGACCGCAGATTTATCAGTAGTTCACGGCGACGCACAAAACCCACGGCCGGTTTTATCGTCAGCTTGCCCTCGACCTTCTCAATCGGTGCGGTCATAGAACTCGATTTGGCGTTCCCAGATCAGCCTTTTACCTACCGCGCCAGGGGTATGGTATCCTGGGTTCAGGACGGCGCATCCCAGGACCACTGCCGGACTGGTGTTATTGTGCTGGCGATGGAGAAGCTCGACCCATCGGGCGTGCCTATCTCAGAGCCACCTGTAGAACCAGCAGTGGGTTCCGGCCACATCAGGCCTTCCAGCCCACCTGACCTCTCCATGCCTCCCCCGGGCATCACTGTCCCCAATGATGCGCCCGCTATCGACCCGATGCCAGATCAGTCAGTGGCTGGCGAGATCGAGATGCCTGTTTCTGGGGCAGCAGCTGTAGAAGAAAATGCCGCGTCAGATATAAATGCCCCAGCACAGGTCGGGGTTGGCCCTCCCCTGCCAAGGCCAGAAAACATATCAGAACTACTGACAAATCTGGTGGATAGCGAAGTGAGTGTTCAAGAGGACAGCGCGCCATTGTCCATAGAAGATATTGCTGTACTCGGGGATTTCCTAGACAGCGATCAAAAAATCGTTGCCATGTGCGGATTGGACTGTGATTTGGCTAACTGGCTAGGTGCAGCACTGGCCATGGTGCCAAAGGCTGTGGCGCAAAAAGATGCCTTAGCCAAAACCGTGTCTGCAGAGACCGTATCCAACCTCAAAGAAATCTTCAATATCTCGACCTCGGTTTTTGAACGACAAGATCCCCCGCCGTCCTTTGGAACCCTGTTTTTGCTGCTTCAGGATGAAGTGCCCTATGCCCATCGGGCACTACTGGAAAATGTCGGAGAGAGGGTAAATTTTATCATCGACGTGCCCGGGTATGGTTCTGGACGCCTTTGCTATGTCAGGTCCACAGGAGATCCATTACCACCCAGCGACGTCGAGATTGAAAGCAATGAGATCTCTCTACCCCCGCGAGAACCCCCTACGTCAAACAGTGACAGCCCCTCTCCCCCAGCTGATGCGGATGCACCGGACAAAGCCGAAAAACCTCCTGCTCATCCACCTTTGATTGATCCCACGGCTTTTGCCACCACCCTCACCAATCTCGTTGGGGAAGACGTGGCAGTTCAAGTGGCGAGCGATAACCAAATGAATACAGACGACATGGCAGTTATCGGCGATTACACCAGTGGCGGAGACGCTGCGGCCTTGTGTGTCCTAGACATCGCGCTTACCAATTGGTTAAGCGCCGCCCTATCGTCTACCCCAAAAATCACTGCACAGAAAGACATTAAAAGTAAGACAATCAGCGATGAAACAACGGAAAATGCAGCGCAGGCAATGGGCATCCTGGCGTCTGTCTTTGATTCGCCTGACCAAGCATCACATGCATTAGGCGCCGTGCGATTTCCGGTTAAAGGCGACGAACTTCCCGAAGATATGAACGCCCTATTGTCAGCACCCCAAGCAGCCACCTGCTACGACGTAGAGATCCCCGAATATGGATCGGGCAGGGTTTTGTACGTGAAACTGGATCTCTGAGGACTCAGGCCGGATACAGGCGATAGGGGAAGCCAGTACGGGATTCTTCCATGTTGATGGTCAGCTGGCAAAATTCGCCGTACGGCATACCAAGGGCCAGGCGATCGCCTTCAAAACCAGCCAAAGCGCGTGCCCCCAGGCAAAAGAACGAGCCGTTGAGCCGCTGCTCCAGGTAGGGTAAGGCCGTCACGTCCGCGCAAACCCCGCGAATACCGATGGTGCTCAGTGTCACCCGATCCCCCTTGGAAAACGCATATCCTTGGATAGTACGCAAGGCCTGCTTTGGCGTCAGACTCAAAATCACGACATCTGGTGTCAGGTCTGATGCGGCATAGGGATACGCCAGCACCGCGCTCATCACGGATCGGTCAAGGCCACACATGCCCGCCACTGCATGACGCGATGCTCCCAATGTTTTGTAGCGGCCCACGTCGGATTCCCCAAAAAGTGCAAACTGGGAGTTTCTGCTGTCTGCACACGCATACACATAGCCATTGGTGAAATCCGCGGGCGCAGCTGGATCGCGCATCAATGATGTGTACTTGCGATCACCGGGCAGCGGATCTGTAGCGTCGGCATCTACCAGCCCCAACGCAATACCGCCGGCTGGACAGCCGATATTCTCCTCGGTGATCACGACCGCGCTGCCCTCGGATGCGATTTTTACCGCCCCGCACCAAGGGGTGGGAATATCATCGCCGGCAAAACCAGCTGGTACGCGCGCGCCCTTTGGAATGAATTTGACGCCCACTGGAATAATCGGTGGATCGAGTCGCTCCGCGTCAAACGCAGTCAAAAATCGATTTGCGATTTTCACAAATTGCATTGCCCCTCCTCTGCCAATGTTGTTAGGAAAACTGAGCGCTTATCATACAGGCACCCCAATCAAAAAAGCAATAGCGGACGCACGTTACTCTCTTTGCCAGGCTGGTTTGCTGAGCGCGATTGCCTCGCTTGCCAGCCCCGTGGTAGCATGATGGCGTGGCTAAAGGCCTTACGCAGAGGTGACGTACGATGAAAAAGAATAGCCCCTCAGTAATTCCCGCATTAACTATCGCGGTCGCATTCAGTTTTTTTAGCTGGGCCTGCGGCTCAAAGGCGCCGCAGCCAGTGGCGCCGGCACAACAACCACCGGCAACAACAGAGGCCAAAGCCCCACCCGTTGCTTCAGAGCCTCCTTGGATACAAAACGATTACTTGGATGCATTGGGCAAGGCCAAGACATCGGGTAAGCCCATCCTCATCGATTTTTGGGCAACGTGGTGCCACTCGTGCCTATCGATGCAACATTACGTGCTCAACGACCCCAGCCTGCGCGAGCAATACGACCGCTTCATTTGGTTGGCAATCGATACCGATGTCCCGAAAAACCAGGCTGTCATGGAAAAATTCACCTTGTCCGGATGGCCGACCTTCTACGTGGTTAGCCCGACCTCGGAAACCGTTCAGGGTCGCCTCGTAAGCGCTGTATCCGCAAAGCAGTTCGCTAAGTTTCTCGCAGATTCAGAGAAGAATTTCATCTCGGAACAGGCAGACAGCGGCGCCCTTTCCCGGGATAATCCGCTGCTGATGGTGCGAGATGGCGATCAGGCAGCTGGCCAAGGAGACTGGGCAAAGGCGGAAAAGTTTTACGCCAAGGCACTGAAAATAGCACCCAAAGATTGGGAACGACGGGCCGATGTGCTGCTTTCTCGGATCTTGATGTTGAGCAAAATGGAGAAATGGCAATCGTGCATCAACCTGTGCCTCAAAGAGATGGAGAACACTGGCAACAGCCTTTCCGCTTCGGATTTCATCCGTACAGGCTACCGTTGCACACAGAAATCAAAGAAAAACGAGCTAAAAAAACAGAAGCTCTACCAAGCTGCCCTCCCTAAAATCAAAGCACTCGCCGAAGATCAAAACGCGCCGTTATCTGCTGACGATCGCAATGAAGTGCTGGGATTGCTGAAGACCTTGTACGAAGCCTCGGGCGACCCAGCTGCCGCATTTGAGATTGCAGAAAAGCAACGCTCGCTCCTAGACCAGGCGGTTGAAAAAGCACCGAGCCCCATGGCGGCCCTCACCTTTGCCAGAGCGAGGATAAAAGCTTACAGCGCTTTGGGTTCCGCTCGCGACCTGGTTCCCTACATGGAGGAATTGAGCCAGGCCCTGCCAAACGAGCTCGAACCGATGTATCGCCTAACAGAGCTCCTTCTCGTCTTGGAAGAACACGACCAGGCCCTAGAAAACGCCGAGAAATCCCTTGCCATTGCGAGCGACCCGCTAAAAGTCCGGGTATATGTGCAAATCGCCGAGATCGAAAAGACGCGAAAGAACCACGAGGCCCAGGTAGAGGCCCTAAACGCAGCCCAGGCCGCCCTGGATGCCCTGCCAGCATCTGTTCGACCACCGCACTACGAGAAAACCATCAAAGCATCATTGAAGGAAGCCACGAAAGCCCTAAAGAAAAAACCCAAGTAATCCAAGCGCGAGATATTGTCTCTCTCCCCACAATGAATGATGTCCAGGACAACATACAAAAAGAAACATCCATCCCTGTACGAGCGCATTTACGCTGTTGTGCGAGCGATTCCCAAAGGAATCGTGATGACCTATGGCATGGTCGCACGTCGAGCTGGCCTGCCTAATGGAGCGCGCCAAGTGGGTTATGCCATGCGCGCCTCTCCCGGAGACTTACCGTGGCACAGGGTCGTTGCTGCGGGTCGCAAGGGCTGGGGTAGGATTTCGATACGAGATCCCATGATCGCCGATGCACAGAGAAGTTTGCTCGAAGGCGAAGGCGTCGAATTCTCGGCAGATGGGGAAATCGACCTGTCGCGTTTCCAGTCGCAGCAGTCGTCTAGCATATGAGTCCAGGACCCGAGGGAATAAACTCCCATTGATGTAACTTGCCCAGTAATTCCCGGTAGGATTGAATGGGTTTATTAGTATCTATTCCATGTCCATTGTCATCATCTGTCCGGCCTTGGGAAAAGAACCGCTCAAGGGGCGCGCCGTTGGTTATTGATATCGTGAACTGGGCCACAAGAACCCTCTCTTGGGGGCGCGATATGCGCGGTACCTCGAAATACCGGATAGTAATTTTACTGGGAGCATCTCGGATAAATTTGAGGAGGGAGTGATGTATCGCGACACCCACGTCAGTACCCTCCTCTGGCCACATATCGACCGATATATCCTCTTTTTCTAACGCCTCGATGAGCATTCGGCGGGATTCGGCAGGCTGCGAGATGGTCAATCGTCGGATGTATCCCAGTTCTGTTTTTGTCTCGAACTGCTCCAATCCAATGTGTGCGGCATGACCTCTGGCCGCCGCATTTTGGAATCGATACTTAAAAACCTGAGAGCAGTAGTTGATAGGAAGACGCAGGTTTCGATCCAAAGCGTTTTCAATCAGTCTGAGCGCCGCTATTTCAGATTCAAAAATAGGAACCGGATATTGAGATGGGTAATGGAGAAACGTGTAATCGCGATCCATCAGGTTGCGATAGTTTTCGCGCGTCGCGTGTAGTTGGTGGAGATTGAGGTGATCCACACCGATATCCGACAACCGGGGAAGACAGTTTCTGAGTATATGTGCCTGTTCCGGCACGACCGGAACCTCTACAGTGACCACATCGATATGCTGACGCGCCATTTCAACAGCGCTGAGAGAGTAGTCCGTCGGAACAATATTGAAGCGGATTTCATTAAGGCCCGCACCTTTCAAAAGGCGCAGCGTCTCCACCTTAAGTCCGATACCATTGGTGTACATCCAGACGTAAAAATGACTTGAGAAGTCTCGCCTGAATCTTTTGAGCAGGGAAACAACCCGATCCAAGGCCAGCGTGGGCTCTCCGCCACTAAAAGAAGCACCCTCAAACCCCAGCATCTCGAGGTATGCGACATAGTCGTCCTCGTCATCAAACGAAATACCACCTGCCATGAGTGGCGTTTTTATGGTGCCCAGTTGGGCGCGCGGACAAAAAAAGCAGGCCGCGTTGCATTGGATCCCAACCACCAAACACGACCATTTCCCCTTGCCACAAATGGCGCATCCCCTGGAGAGATTCCCGGTACTGATCTTTGTGTCTCGGTTGAGGCTCTGCGCGCCACCCTGCACGAGAGATGTCCATAGGCACTCGCGCAATTCATGGGCGCGATGGGCTTCTTCTTCAGCAAACCATTTTAAATCCCGATACACCCATCCGACATACGCTTTTGTCCTTTCTATATGTTTTTCTTTATTACACATACGGCTTTGCCTGGCGCGATTCTCGCAGATGGGATCGCTTTCCCTCCTGGATGGCCAAGGCGATGTATCGGTCATCCTGGGTAAACATCAGCCTCTTTTGAACCAAATCATCCAAAAACGCTCGTAGGTCTTCCAGGGTCATGTCTCCAAAGTGTTTATGGATCTCTCCGATGGAGCAAATCCCATGGCAAGCGAGATAGATCTCCTTTGCTACGCCGCTGAGCCTGTAGCGTGTTGGCCTGTGATCCGGTCGTTCCTGTTGGATAATGAGATAGTCGCCGCCATCCCTGTAAGACAAAGGGGGATTTGTCCAAACCGAAGCCCTCCGCTTCCCGTGGAACCGTTCCCAATCTCTAATTCTTTCAACAACCGGGGCCCAGAGCTTTCGTTGTTTCTGGCGATCACCGCGGTAGTCCCTAAAAAGGGATATTTGATCTTCGAGCAGATGCCGATCAAATAATTTCCGGTCTTGGTGGTGCGATTCTGTAGACCGAATGCCGTAAGCCGCATAATGGCGATCTACCCCACTTCCCAGGGCCAGGTAGAAGGGAGACACCGAAAGGGGATTATAGGGAATGACAAATTCAAGAGTTGCAAGTGTCTCCTGTACATCGTCCAGCGTGCTTCCGGGAAATTCGGTTATTAGGTTCCCATCCAACTCTACGCCCCATTGGAGCGCAGTTTTCATGGCAGCGACATTTTCTATGGCAGACGTCCCTTTGTTCAACCTTTTCAACAGGGATTCACTTAGGGCTTCGATTCCGGACTGAATGACACACAACCCACCTCGGCTACAAACTGCCAAATCTTCCGTGCAATGACTGACCCTGACTTCAGCAAAAAAGCTCAGATCTCTGGGATCTGCCTCTGTCAGGGAAAAAAAATCTTTGGACGTGCGAACCGGCAAGGCGTTATCGTTGAATGCGAAATCGAGACATTTATATTTTGTCGATAACAGATCTACCTCTTTAAACATCTTTTTCGCAGTCTTTTGCCGATATCCCGACCACTGCAGATTCAGATTGCAAAAAGTGCACTTGCCCCACCAGCATCCCCTTGAGAACTCAATGGGGATGACGGGCAAGAACTCACCTGAAGGAAATGATTTGCGAACCGCCTCAAAATAGTCATCGTAGTCCGGGCTTGGCAGTTGACTGAGAGATTTGAGCTGGCTGTGAAGAACAGACTCCTTCTGAGGCTCTATTGTGCGTGAGAATGTCCGTGGGCCAAGCGCTGTGGTACGTTTAGACAGGTACTCACATAGGGAAACCAGGGGAAGCTCGCCCTCCCCTCTTACAACAAAATCGATCTGAGGGAATCGCTTCATGATGCGCGGTGCCCGCTCAGGTGCACAGGAAGAGCCACCAAATACGACCGCCGGAGCAGTAGTTGCGTTCTCTTTAACCCAAGACGCTCCAGCAAGGGAGGCGGTGAGCTGGCTGAGACATACAGAAAAACCAAGCAGGTCGAATCGGGTCCAGTCTACAGATGCCATCCAGCTATCAAAATGTTGTGAGACATATTGTTGTATTTTTTTATACGTCAATCCAGTTTGTGTAGGAAGTTGACCCAGGGCCCGATCGAACAGATCCTCGGCAGCATCGTACTTGCTAGGAAAAACAAGCGGCGTGTACAGTGCTTCCCCAAGCCAGTGTTTTTTCGAGATCCAGCGATAGACGTCAGGTCCGAGTATTTTGGCAAGTTCCACATATGGATGAAATGCAGTCACTCGAATCCAGTCTTGCCTCTTAAGGAATGCTGTTAAGGCCCCGAGCTGTAAAGACGGTCTATCGAACAATGTCCAGGGCATTGAGACAAGCGCCACATGGAATGTGTCCCCCTGCTTGAAGTGTTTATCTGCTAGCAAATCAACTCGGCGATCCGGGCGAGGGCCACATCCCCCTCGATGTGTAGGTTGTTTTTTAGGACTTCCTCTATCATCGACGATTGGCCGTTCGCGATGCTGAGGAGCGTCTCGCTGTCAACTTTGATTGTACAGTCAGCCGGTCCATCACCTTCGGTGATCTCGGGGCTATTCTCTCTTAAGTGGATGCGCCAGAAACTTGTATTGCTACCTTGGACCACATACCGAATAGACCCGAGTGCCCTTTTCAACAGGTGTTCATTTAGCGCTATTTTCTTGGGCACATGGTGGACAAAATAGGCCTCGATATCTTCGATGAGGCGATTGGTCCCTGGCGTCACATAGACTGGCGGATTCTCATTCAGATCCGACGATATCAATGGATAGTCCAACATCTCAAGCAGCTTGTTCATCTGCTCTAGACGATCAGGGGGGATACTCCAAAACGGTATGTCACCTCCGCGTCCAATGGAGTCCCTTCGAAAGCCAGATGTATACCTGATCTTTAGATCACCACCCCCCTGATCGTGGTGTTGTCGAAAGACGCGTTCGACAATATCCGGATCCCAATCAACACCGAGAAACGCCAGGAGCGGGGCAAGCGTCTCTTCTGGTGCGCTCGCTAGGGATTCGTATTTGATTCTGTGACAATTCAGTGGAAGACGCTTTTCCAGATCGAGGAGCAGGCTGGTCTTTTCAATCCAGCTGTCGATAAGTGCTGCCACCACATTGCCCGGGCTCCGACAAACATATCCCGCGAGCTCTGACATAAAACCGAGTTTGCTTACGCGGATGCAAGAGTAGACCACGTCGAGGCAGTTTCTGTAGAGGCAAATAAATTTGCCCTCTGGAAAGGTACGCTCTAGATCCTCCAGGTACATGAGATTCCACGGTGCCTTGTCACACCAGATGTCCTTGCCCTGTGACCGCGCATAGGCGCCCATAATCCCCCCAACGATGCGTCGGGTCTCCAATCGCAAAGGGTTTGGATCAAGATCGCTGCTATCCTTTTTTTTTATGCTCCTCCCGATTGTGCGATCGAGAACCAGGTGAAGATCGTTGCATAGCTTGCCCAGGACGAGCTCGCCAGGACTACAGATGCGAGCGTGGGTATCTAGTACGTATCGCAGGAGTGTGGAACCAGATCGCTCGGCAGACACGATAAATACAGGGTGATATTCTGGTTCTTGAAATACAATTGATGTCATGGTTCTTGTTTGAATTCAGGTAAATCCAGAAACTGATTTTGCTCAAGAAATGTGTAGCACTGCTGATACGCCTGTCCGGCAATGAGCTTGAGTTTGACGTTTGGCTGTTCAAATACACTGGCCATCGAGTCGACGACCCTGGGGTTGTTACACATGTCCACGCACAGTTCGCAGACACCAGTGTACTCGGCCCTGCGTATCGGCTTTGTCGAACCATCAACGCCGTTGAGAAGGGAGATAATACCCACGGGGCCGATGTTATGTAGGGCAGCGATCAGTGGATTTGTTCGGGCCCTCTTGAGAATTACGTCAAGGCTTTCTTCACGCCAATCTCCCAGGTTCAAGGGGTTGGCATCGTTAAACTCCACACCCGGGCCGCAGCACGCCTGGACTTTCCCATTGGGCAGCACAATGGGCGCAAGCGCTGTGTCGCAACTCTGATCTGGGATCTCCTGCTTTGTTTTGAAATGCTCAATCGGTAGTGTTGAAGCGCGCCCCATCCGCAATACTGGCACGCGTTGGAAATTGACCCCAGGATGCTTGTCAACATTGACAAATGCATCGGCAAACGCATCAGTTGCTGCGGCGCAAACGCGTATCACATGGTTGAGCCCCATCTCCCTGCAGAGGGTTGCCGTATAAAGAGCGTGCTCTGGGTTCCCAAAGGGCAGATGAAAGCTATCCATGCTGATGCAAATGCCAGTGAGCCCCGAAGCCTTCAACTCGGTCAATGTTTCCCTAGCCGCTTCCTGGGTTGTCGCCCAAAAACCATTGGATACGAGGCTGACAGTAAGGCCCTGATCCTTGGCGCTGCTCATGCATCTGAGCAACTTGTTCTTGTAAAGAAGGCTTTCGCCTCCAGTAAAACAAATGTTATGGGATTCTCTAGATATAGATTCAATAAGGCGCAATGCATCTGCTTCGTCCATGCTGTCCCTTTGGCTGGGGCCGGAGTGGTTGATGCAATGGGCGCACTCGTAATTACAACGCAGGCCAAGCGCTATCCCAACGGTTCGAAAATTGATAACAGGATCTGTTGCCAGCTCTTGCATGCTATGGGTCACTTTCAACGCTTTGGAACCGTCTCTCTCGACAAAATGAAGTTTGGGCGATTTTTTTATTCAAATTGGATCAGGTTTGCCGTGTCAAGTGCCTGAAGGCATTCGATCACATCACCTCGATCGAGCAGCGCTGTAGGCACTTCTGTTGACTCACTGGAGCTATCCTTTACCGAGCACAACATCTGGCACAGATCGTTGACCGACCTGTTTTCAGCCAGTTCCAGAACACGGAAGGCAGATCCGTTCAACACGGCGACCTGCCGTCGGTGAGGGTTTGTAACGTAGTAGAAATTATCTACTTTGCGGAATACAAGACCAGACGTCTGCTTGATAATCGTCTCACTCGTATGCATATCTCTAATAATACATCCAAGCGATGGGTCGCGGATGCCCCTTAAGTTTTTTTCCCTGCGCTCTCGAACTTCCTACGAACGCTTGACTTTAACCTTCACCTCATTGGCCAGGGCTGAATTGTCGTGCAGCACCGACTTGATCTGAAAAGATTTGAAATTTTCGATGCTCTCTATTTTGGTGCAGGTCATCGGAGTACAGATCATACCTTTTTTGGCGTCTCCCATATCGGTGTAGTACATCTGCTCTCCAATTTCTTTGCCCTTGCCCAGCTTAAGATGGATCTCTTCGCCAACGAGCTCCATTTCGTCGAACACTCTGAGCACTTCGGGTTTTTCCGGTCTCGCCATTTTCCCCTCCTTTTGGCGCGTATTCTAGACGCCGCTGTTCAATCCCCTATTTGAACCTCGGTCAAACCCACGTATTTGAGCTGACCCCATTCCCACTAAAATAATGGCGTAAGCTTATGCCCCAGCCGAAACACTGTCAACATTAAAGAAGGCGCCATCCATCGACAATTCAACTTTTGAAATTTGAAGAAGAAACACCAACACTAGCTTTGGGACAATGGAAAGGCCGGAGTCGGGTTGTCTGGGTTTTTAATATCTAGGATGAGGAGGCCACCTGAATCGTTTCCTACGAGAAGGTGATGGATGTTGCCTTGCCGTACGCGGTTCACAGGCTTGTCAGAGATAAATGCGCCCTTTATTTTCATTTGACTCGGGTTGGATACGTCGACGACCTGAACCCCGTCATCACCATTTGCGATGTACGCGCGATGCGCATCGGGTAGCACCGTAACATCGCGAACCATATCCTCAAATGACAACTGGCCGAGCGCTTTAGGCGCATTGGAAAGGGTTACGTCAAATACGAGAAGCCCGGCCGGACCATTGGCTACGTACAACCGATTGCTGTCATCGAGAAATACAGCCCGCGCTTGCCCGTCTGTATGCTTTCGCCATGCGAGGTCGGCTATCTGTCCGTTGCCGTCGGTAGTGAGGGCGATAATGCCGGCCCGATCTTCTGCCGCGTACAGGGTGGTGCCGCTCAAAATAACATCCCGGACATATCCCTGGGATCGCCAGGTCGACCTTGGGGTGGGTGCCCGGGGATCTGAGATGTCCACGAGAACAATGCCCATGGGCCCGTCTGCAATGGCCAAGGTATCGCCTTGAATATGGAGCCGCAATGCCGCACCAGGTGTGTCAAGGGTAACCAGGGAAGCGGGTGCTTTGGGTTCCGATAAATCCACTGCCACCACTCCCTGGGGGCCGCATGCAATATAGGCCACGTCCTTTTTTAGTGCTATGTCAGTGACAGCGTCTGGCAGGTAGACAACCGAAAGATCGGCAATTTTATCACCTGTGGGGTCGATTTCCTGAATGACAAGGCCTGCAGAAGCGCCGCGAAAGATGTACCGATCTTGTACAACAGCAGCATCCCCTCGGGCAATAAGCGCAGATGCTTCCTTGGGAGACATTGGCGATAGTGCCAGCGGCCCTTTTACTTCGATACCTTCGGCTGCCTCTGTTTGATCCGACGGGTGCGTTGCTGAAGTCTCTCTTGCATCGGTGACCAATGCACTGCCACAACCAAAAGCGAACAGCATCAGCAAAAGGAGCAGTGAGATTCGGATACGAATACCTCTCATTGACCCACCTCCGCATCTGTGTAGTACTGAATCATCTCTTCGATGGCAGCTTCGCTGACCGGTCCAAATGGCAGTAGACCCTTGTGGAACATCTTTGAATCCCGGGTCGATCGAAATAGGCCCTTTGCTCTGTAGCCCGCGCCCTCAAATAGGCCGACCACGCCGTCATACTTATCGAGATCCGGTGTCGGGATCGGCACATCTGAAGAAATTAAATGTCCCCATTTGATATCCTTTCGCCGTGTCGCTGCCGTGATATTCGGCTCCCAGGGCTCAGCACCTTTTTCGTAGAACACGTCCACATCAGTGCCAGTGGCAGCGTCAAAATACTCGTCAGCCAGGGCACCGAACCCATGGCCAAATTCGTGTATCATCACGTACTCTGAATACTCTGTATCTGAGGTAAAGATGGAAAAGGAATTGAAGACACCACCACCGCCGTAACGACTGGCATTGACCATCACAAAGATGGTGTCATAAGGCACTAGGGCAGCGACCTCCCGTAGTGCCTTCATATTGCTCGTCGTGAGATACCGGGGCGCTCGAAATGTATCAAACGTCGTATCCACCACAGTGTTGCGAAAAATCCCCTTGCGCGGCTCATCTGGCCCGGATTCTTTGGATATTGCCTTTACCAGGCGAACCGCTATTTTGTCCTTGTTCCTATCAAATGGAGAAAAGGTAAAAAACGCCTCGGCAAAGCGTTTTGCATCTGCCGCCATTTTAGGCACTTCCTCAGCAGTATATCCATCCGGAACAATGACAATATCCAACATGTGAGCTGGATCGCTCGCACCGTTTATCAGGTCTTCGGTTTCAAAAGCATATTTCTTTTCGCGGCGAACATCATAGGCAGTCGGGTCGATGTCCAACCGCTGTAGTTCTTTAAAGGTGCCTTTCTTTGCATCCCGCAGCTCAATGGCCAAGGTGATGGCAGCCTTGGGATAGGGCATGCGAATCGGCTCGCTCATGGATCGCCATACGCCTGTAGCCGATTCAGGAGTCGTCATCCATTCGCCCATCAGTGTGCAGTACCCTTGGCTGAATATCTCCCTGCCGGTCGCATGATCAAAGACGCGAAAGCGGTATTTACCAAACCCGATTGTATCGATCAGATAGGTTCGCGTGCCCGGCCACATCGGTTCTGCAACGATCTCCTCAATGCCGAAGATTTCCTTACCGCGCGTGCCCGAATGGACGAGGTCGACCCTCAGCGCCGCATCGGTAAAAAACTCGGTATACAAGGGCTGCTGGATGGGATCTGCGGCTCGGGCAGGTCGAGTCGCAACGCCTCCTAACAGCGAAATCAAAACAACAGCGGCGATTTTTCCAACTTCCATTTCATAACTCCTGCTATGGGATCTAATGTCTGAACCGGTGAATGGATACGTTCATTAATAAACCAATGCACAGCATAAACGTCAGGATGGACGAGCCACCAGATGAAAACAGGGGAAGGGTGACGCCAACCACTGGCAGAATCCCCATCACCATGCCCATATTGATGAGTACGTGCCAAAAGAAAATAGATCCCACACCAATGGCGACAACCGCGCCAAACCGATCCCTGGCGTTGGCTGCCACGCGCACGCACCATAAGATGAGGATGGCGTACAGCATCATCAGTGCCACCCCACCCAAAAATCCGTGTTCTTCGGCAAAAATCGCAAATGGAAAATCCGAGCTCTGTTCCGGGAGAAAGTGGTGGGGACCAGCAGTTCCCTTGAGAAACCCCTTGCCAGTGACCTGTCCGGATCCAATCGCCACTGTAGATTGGTAGGCGTGCCAACCCGAGCCGAGCCGGTCTGCCTCGGGGTCGATAAACGAAGTTATAAAAGAAGTGACCCGGGTTTTTTGGTAGGGCTTTAGGAGGTAGTTCCACGCCAGGATCGATACGATAGGGGTAATTGCCGACAACACGAGCATGGACCTGGCCTTGAGGCGCGTGAGCATCATGATGCTTAAGAAAATGAGCAGGCACATGAGCGCGGTTCCCAAATCCGGCTCTCTTTGGATCAAGATCATGGCCATTGCCGTCATGGCCAAAGGGACGAAAATATCGGCGAGCTTTCGGCCCTCTTTGCGCGGATCATGCCTGAGGTACCGTGCGAGCCCCACAACTAAGAACACCTTCATCAGCTCTGAAGGTTGAAACCGGGCCACCCCGCCGAACACTATCCACCGTTTCGAATTATTCACTTCGGTTCCGACAATGAGAACGAGGATCAAGAGGAAAATACCGATGCCGTAAAGGACGTAAGCAAACCGCTCGATATGGCGATAGTCCACTGCTGCCACGACAAAAGCCACGCAGCCGCCAAACACGAGGAAATAGATCTGCGTTAGGTAGAGATCTGGATTGCCGGATGCACGGCCGGTACTATAAAGGTTGATGACGCCGATAAGGGAGATTGCGAAGCAAATCGCAAAGAGAACCCAGTCAATCTCGTCTCGGAGTCTGTGCGCTAAGATGCGCGGCAAGGGTCTTTACCGTTTGTGCGTCGTGGCGGCCGCTGTTTCTCTTTCGTCTACAACAATCGGCGCCTTTTTCCGCTTTGATGGAAGGGGTTTTTCGGCGATGAGCGGTACTTCTTGCTGCGGTGCGATCTCAGTAAAATAACGCCGCGCGATCTCAGCGCCCACTGGCACTGCGTGCTCACCCCCTGCCCCACCGTGCTCGATCAGCGTAATGATGGCGATCTCCGGTGCTTCCGCAGGTGCCACGGCCGCAAACCACGCATGATCTCTGTTCAGGTAATAGTACTTGGCCAGATCGTCTCCGGGTCGACGTCGGCGGCGTGCAACCTGGGCCGTGCCGGTCTTCCCGGCCAGGCGAGTACTCTCGTCGCGAGCGCTGTGGGCTGTTCCATCCTCTTCTTCAACTGCGCCGGTAAGCGCGTCCATCATCAGATCCAAACTGCGCTGTGACACTGCGACGCGGCGGATCACTTCGGGATGAAAATCTTTTACCAGATCCCCATCTGCCGTTTCTATGCGCCGAATAACTTGGGGTTTGTAGATAGTACCTCCATTGGCAATCGCTGCATAGGCCGTTGCCAGCTGCATCAGCGTGGATTTGACCTCGCCTTGGCCGATAGCCGCGTTGAGTGTGAAACCAGGACGGAATTGTCCTGGGAAGCGCTTTTGGTACCACATTTTCGTCGGTATAAAACCTGCCGCTTCAGTGTTATATCCGATACCCGTGCGCGATCCAAACCCAAATTCCCTTGCATATCGCGCGATTGTGTCCATTCCCGTCATCTCTGCGATATTGAAAAACACCACGTTGCAGGAGACCACGATGGCTTCTCTTAGGTCCAAATCCCCATGGGGCCTGAGACCAGGGCACTTAAACGTGCGACGCCCGAACTCGTGGAATCCAGAACAGTGAAACATGTCTTCGGGTGTGACTTTGCCTTCCTCAAGCGCAGCCACTGCAGTGAATGGTTTGAACGTAGAGCCGGGAAAATAATTTTCATACACTGTTTTATCGATCCGCGGGCGGAAGGGATTTTCATTGAGCGCATTTTGCTGATCAATCGTGAGGCCTGTTGTCATCAAGTTGGGATCGTAGGCGGGTTTACTGGTCGCCGCCAACACACGTCCCGAATCAATCTCCATAATGACTGCCGCCCCAGAGGGATGGGCCCTCAGGGATTGCTCTACGATTTTTTGCAATGCCATATCAATGGTTAACACGACATCGTGCCCAGGACGGGGTTCTTGCATGCGCGGCTCAGGCAGCAGTGCCTCAGATTCATCCCGCGATAGGGGCAACCCGCGGGCATCTACCACGCGTTTGCGCCACCCCCGAACACCGCGAAGCTCTGCTTCGAAAGCATCCTCTACACCTGTCCTACCGATCTTGTCGCCAGAGCGATAAGGGTCTTCGACCGCGCTAACTGACTGGTCTATGTCGTCCCTAGTGACTTCATTCATATATCCGACGAGATGACCGGCCATAGCGCCGTAGGGATAAGATCGAATCGGTACATCCACTATCTCGACACCAGGCAGCTCGTCCTTGTGGGCGAGAATGCCAGAAAGCTGGGTCTGGTTAATGCCGTCGGTGATCATCACCTGCTGAAAACGACGCATATCCGTTGGATCGGCGAGGCGCTCGGCAATCTTGGCGCGCAGGGATTTTGCCTGTTCTGTATTGTACTCCAAAAATTCAACCAGTCGGTCAAACCCCACTCCCATATCAAAATAGTGAGGAATAACCACAACCCCGTGGGACGGCATGCTAGTGGCGACAACCCGACCCTTGCTGTCGAACATCCTGCCTCGAACCGCTGGAATGGACGCGGTGCGAATGACATTGGATAGACTTTCCCGATAATGCTCATCCCCATCGACCAGTTGCAATTGGATGAGGCGACCGACTAACACGAGAAAGGTCAAAACCACGAACAGGCGCATCCATCTGTAGCGCCTTCTGAACTCTGAAAGCTCGCTGCGAGAGGATACAAACATCAGCTGCGGTATATCCTTCCTTCCCCCGCACGCCGTTTGGGCGCGACCTTTTCGATGCCCGCTGTTATTCTAAAAACCACCGGTGCCGCAACCGCAGTTGCTGCAGCTCGTGACGTTACAATTTTTAAGTGGATAAGTAAACTACCAATATCCTGATCAAACAAAGCTCGAATACCTAAGATGAACATACTTGAAAGAAGTGCAAGCAAAAAAGCCAGGACAATCTCAAAAATCCATCCCTGAAGAAAAAGGCGCAGGGCTGCGACCCGGGAAATAAGAAAAACCGCAACGGTTACCAGCGTGTGGAGTCCCATTGGGCTGCCCGCAAATACGTCCGATAGGTAGCCCACGGCAAACGAAACCAATGCCCCGCGGGAGAGATTCTCCTCGTGCAACCCCAAAAAAATCACGAGCGGCAGGCTTAGGCTCGGCACAAGCATGTCCCATGGGACAAGATGGGCAAACGTCGCTTGCACGACAAGGAGTAAAAAAGCGAGAAGGATCATCCACATGCTTTGCAACAAAGGTCTTACCCCACTCGTTTCTTGGGATGTGTGCTATCTTTGCGATTACTGCGATATTTGCGATTATTGCGAAGCTTGCGATCCTCTACCTTCTCTGGAGACTCTGTAATAACAAAAACCTCTCGCAAGCGGGAGAAGTTGACGGCTGGTTCGACCACGACTTTTTGAAACAATCCCATATTTTCACGCTTTATCGAGACTATTTCGCCGGCGAGAATCCCCTCAGGGAACTTCCCGCCTGCCCCTGAAGTGAACAGCTGATCTCCCTCTCGAACTTCATCTGAGCGCAGTAGGTATTCGACATCGCAGGTATATCGGTCTAATTCCCCAGACCCTCGGAGAATACCCTGGGCCCCATTTCGCTGCACCACGACCGGTACCTGGCTTTTGCGATCCACTGACAGCAGCACATCAGAATAGCTTCCCACGGCCCTGCTGATCTGTCCCACGAGACCGTCATAGGTCACCACGGGCATGCCTTTATCGACCGTATCTTCGCCCGCGTCTAGACGAAGTCGAACGACCCGGAACTGCTCTGATGTGCCGCGCCCCACAACCCGCGCGGCAGCCAATCCGCCCTCAAACGTCTGACTGAACCCCAACATCTGTCGCAGACGGCGGACTTCCTGAGCGGTTTCGAGATAGAGGTTGTTCTCGGCGCGAAGCCGCTGGATCTCAAACTGAAGCCGTTCGTTTTCCTCTGCCACATCCACGAGAAAAATGTATTTCGTCCAAACCGTGCCAACGGCCTCCACCGCAGCTGTCACGACCCATTGAACAGGTGTGGAAAGGGTTAAAATCACCTTATCGAGGGGATTGAGCTGGGAGGCATCTTTGAGGTTGGCGCGCAGAAAGAAGAAGGGAATCACCAGTGCCAAGATACACGTGATGACGTTCTTGTACCGCTGAAAAAAAGACACGGGCTAATTTTATGGACCTGTTGTAATATCTCGCAACAGATCCAGATTATCCAAGGCCTTGCCAGATCCGAGCACAACCGCGGAAATGGGCTCGTCGCTGACCATTACCGGCAGGCCGGTCTCTTCCCGCAGCAGCACATCCAAATTCGTCAGCTGGGCACCCCCACCGGTCAAGACAATGCCCTTGTCGATAATATCTGCGGACAGTTCAGGGGGCGTGTACTCGAGGGCCTTCATCACTGCCTGAACAATGACATTTATCGGCTCACTCACCGCGTCGCGAACCTCGTCTGAATTCATTTCAACGGTTCTGGGAACACCTGCGACGAGATCCCTCCCCTTCACCTCCACGTAATCAACGTCTTCAGAGGGATAGGCATTGCCGATATTTATTTTGATTTTCTCTGCGGTTTGCTCACCAATGGCCAGGTTATATTTGCGCTTGAGGTAGGCCATGATGGCTTCGTCTATTTTATCCCCTGCAACGCGAACCGAGTGGGAATAGACAATGCCGGCCAGAGAGATGACCGCGACTTCCGTGGTTCCCCCGCCAATATCCACGACCATGCTCGCGGCCGGTTCGATCACGGGCAGGCCAGCCCCGATCGCAGCGGCCATGGGTTCTTCGATGAGGTGAACCTCACGCGCCCCAGCGCTTTCAGCTGATTCCCGAACCGCCCGCTTCTCCACTTCGGTGATGCCAAAGGGCACACAGATAATAATGCGCGGCTTGACGAGGGTCTTTCGGCGGTGAACTTTGTGAATGAAATAGCGAAGCATCGCCTCAGTGACCTCAAAGTCGGCGATGACGCCATCTCTTAGGGGGCGCACGGCCTGAATGTGCCCTGGCGTTCGCCCGAGCATTTCTTTTGCCTCCTGTCCCACTGCCAAAACCTTTTTGACCCCCCGCGCATCCTTTTGAACAGCCACGACAGACGGCTCACAGCAAACAATGCCCCGCCCCTTCTCGTAGATAAGGGTTGTCGCTGTCCCCAAGTCAATCGCCAGGTCGTTTGAAAACAGGCTGTATAGCCAGTCAAAAAGCATCGTTTGCTCCTCGTATCTTCCCGAATGACAAGCGGAAATACAATACGCCGCGCCATCCTGTCAGGGCGGGATACGGTGAGTTACTTAATTTTCCTGAAGTTTTAGCCCTTTATGGGGCCAAAACTGTTGATCCTTCCTACCAGATATACTCCCCCCTTTCAAGGGGGATTGACGACTCTTCCTCTTTCTGGATTTTTCGATAATGTAGCATATTTAACTACATCGATAAAATGTCGCACTGACGCGTGCGAAAACCGTTTGCCTTTCTTAGGTCTCTTTGTATGATACACGGCCACTTCGAAACAGCGCGAGCGACAATGAAACATGCGCTGTTTCCGAATGACAAACGATGGCGCATATAAAGGAGAAAAAGTGAATGCTCGAGTTTTTTAGACAACATGTTGCCGGATTTTTTGGCATCGTCATCGTGGGTGTTTTGGCCCTGGCCTTTGCCCTTAGCTTTGGCGCACAAAGCGCCGGATGGGGTAAGGCCCAGTCCGAACGTTTCGCTGCCACGGTCGAAGGTGTGGATATACCAGAGACCACGATGCAATATGCGTTCAATCTATCAGGCGGCAATACCACGGATCAGACAGATGTGCAGCGGTCAGCGTTCAAGCTCTCGGTCTTGTCCGGCCTGATCGAACGCCAGCTGCTGCTCAATATGGCGCAGCAGCTGCAGATCACCGCGTCAAAAGAAGAAGCTGAAGATCGCATTATTGACAATAAAATCTACCTCACGCGACCCTTAAAGGACTTAACCGACCAGGTCGCGTCCAGCTACTTCATCGACCCCTCGCTGATTTCCAGAATACTCGTGAGCGATGGTCACCGCGTGCGCCAATCCTTTACCAATGCTGCGGGTAAATTCGACCTTGAAACATATCAAAAATTCGTTCGCTACTACCTGCAGATGACCGAATCGGATTTTGTGGAACAGCAACGACTCGAACTCATCGCCGAAAGAATGCGTCAGCTCATGGTGAACGCGGTTCGCGTGTCTCCTGAGGAAGTTCGATCGACGTATGAGCGGGAACACGATACAGCCGAAATCGCGTACATCCGCCTTATTCCGTCCTACTTCTCTGATGGGTTGGCACCAACTTCAACCGAGCTCACCGAGTGGGCCAGCACCCATCCGGATGAAGTAAAGCAGTACTACGAGACAAACAAATTTCGCTATACCAATGTCGAACGGATGGCGCGGGCCAGGCATATTCTCATTAAAGTCGCAGAAGATGCTACAGACGCGGACAAAGCTGCAGCGCGCGTAAAAATAGATAACCTGCTCGCCCGCGCTCGAAAGGGAGAGAATTTTGCAGCGCTCGCCAAAGCACACAGCCAGGACGAAGGCTCTGCAGTCAAAGGCGGCGACCTGGGGTTCACACCACGAGGCCGCATGGTCCCGGCATTCGATGATGCCATGTTTGCAGCAACGCCCGGCAAGATCACTGACGTGGTCACTACAAAATTTGGATATCACATCATTAAAGTCGAGGCGTTCAGGGAGGGCAATGTTTCTTTAGAAGAGGCAACACCTGAAATTGCCGAAAAACTGTACCGTGAGACCAGGGGCAAGGAACTCGCCGAGTCAACGGCAGAAGCATTCTTAACGCGCCTAAAAAACGGCGAGGCCATGGCTGACCTCATTCCAAAACCGGACGATGATAAAGCGTCGCACCACCTGGGTCTCAAAATGCTGACATCGCGCCCGTTTTCCAAGTCTGCGACGAGCATTCCAGGTATTGGCGAGGCGCCTGAGATGGCAACGGCTGCCTTTGCGCTCAGTGATGAACATCCAGTACCGGACAAAGTGTTTGAGCTGCGAAATACCTACTATGTCATCCGACTTGAAGAGAAGAACCAGCCCAACGACGAGGAGTTCGAAAAGCTGAAAGCGTCCCTGGAAAACAAGCTCACCGCCATGAAACAGGGCGCGTGGCTGAGGGATCAAGTCGACGTGCTCAAACGCAGGGTAGAAAATGAGGGTCAGTTGGCAATTCACTATACGTCGCCGAGCGCTGCTGCGCCCCCAATGCCCGCATCCCCTGAGCGTCCGTCCGAACCAGAGACCGCAGCGCAACAGGACGCGCCTGATCCGACTGCTGCGAACGATCAGCCCCCATCTGCAAAGGCGCCCAAGCCAGCTGATCCAGCACCCGAGCCTGAGGACGCAGCTGAGGACAAGGACGAAGAAGAATAAGCGCCCTTCATGTCTCTTAAGCCGGTGCACGCACGCGATTGTCCCGCTCTCGACGAGACCTACAATAAACGGGTTCTATCCAACGGGCTTACGTGTGTAGATATTCGACAGCCCCACCTGCACAGGGGGTCGGTGGCTGTCTTTTTCAAGACTGGATCGCGATACGAATCCCCACGAGACAATGGCCTGTCCCACTTTTTAGAGCATATGGTCTTTCGCGGCACAGAGCATCACGAGAGTGCCTACGCGCTCAACCTCGCCATCGAACAACTGGGCGGCACCTTGTTTGCCGCTACTTCGCCCGACGCGACCGAGTACGCGCTGACCCTGCCGCCTCAAAACCTGGTGAGCGGAATCGGACTGCTCGCTGAAATCGCAGCGCGCCCTATTTTTAATGATATTGAAATAGAACGCCGGGTGGTCATCGAGGAAATCCGGGAAGATCTGGATGAAAACGGCGCTTCAATAGACATCGATTTTCTCTCGCGTAAGCGACTGTGGCCAGGGCATCCCCTGGGACAATCAGTAACCGGCCCCATCGAAAATGCCCGCCGCTTTACTGCCGAGGATGTGAGACGCCATCTGACCGCAAACTATACCGCTGAGAATGCAGTGGTGTGTTTGAGCGGTGCCTTTGACGCCCATGAAGTATCAAAAGCTGTCGAGACTGCCTTTGCTGCGCTACCCACGCGTGGCAGACCGCATGACTCGATTTGCGCAGTGCCATCTGCTGCCCCTATCCTCGGCCGAGGTCCCACTGTATTGCATGCCCATCGCCCAGGGAGCCAAACCGACGTGCGTCTGGCCTTTCACGCACCAAGTGGCACAGACCCTGATTGGGTTGGCCTGGGTGTTCTGATGGGGATCCTAGACGACGGTATGTCCACCCGACTGCACCGCCGCATTTTTGACGAACTTGGACTTGCTTATAACGTGGGCGCAGATGTGGAGCGATATGCAGACGTGGGTGTCCTCAACATCGATGCGGTCGCCTCCCACGCCAGCATTTCAAATATTGCCAAAGAAATTGCAACGCTAGCGGCTGAGCTCAAAAATACTGTTGCTAGCGATGATGAGATCAACAAGGCAAAGCAGCGAAAGACGTGGTGTTTGGAGAGCTTTTTGGACGATCCCCATGCCATGAGTGCCTGGTATGGCGAGCAAGCACTGCACTGGCAACCCGAGCTCCTTGTGAACCGAATGCAGCGGATTTCAGCTGTCACCACTGCTGATGTAAGGCGCATAGCAGCCCGCATTTTCACGCGAGACAACCTGCATCTTACGACCGTGGGCGTATTAGACCCAGCGCAGCAGCAGCAAATTGCAGCTATAGCCGAAGGTTTTAACTAGTGTCATGTCACACGTATTCTGGTGTGTAACATCGGGCGTTCCCCCTTTGAAAAAGGGGGTTAGGGGGATTTTTAAAGACTACGGGAATATTGACGAAATCCCCCCAGCCCCCTTTTCAAGGGGGAGTTTATTACCTGTCACTCATCGCTTGACGAGGCACTAAACATGGGCACTGCATTTCCCCGGTTCGAAGATCCCCGGGCTGTTCTCAAACGCTACGGTCTGAGCCCAAAGCGATCTTGGGGACAGAATTTTCTCATCAGTGAGCGCGCCGTCAACACCATCGCGACCCACTCGGTGGACGTTCCAGGTCGCCGTATCGCTGAAATCGGCGCGGGCATCGGCACGCTGACAGGTGCCCTGCTCCGTTCTGGCGCGACGGTCACGGCGATTGAACGGGATCGTGACATGTGTGCGGTGTTGAGAAGCGAGTTCGGTAGCATCGACCGATTTGAGGTTGCGGAAGCAGATGCAAAGTCGTTTGATTATGCTGCCTGGCTCGCGGTCGGACCAGGGATTGTGGTTGGCAATCTGCCCTATCAGATCACCGGCCCCTTGCTCAGAATCATCATGGATCTCGGCCCGACCTTGATGCGATCTATCCTGATGATCCAGGAGGAAGTTGCCGATCGCATCACAGCCCCGCCTGGGACAAAAACGAGAGGTGCGCTCTCGGTGATGCTGCAGGCCCGCTGCCATCCCAAGATACTCGCCAGACTCGGGCCGTCCGCCTTCTATCCAGTACCAAAAGTCCGATCCGCGGTGCTAGCGCTTGACCCAAAACCCAGCACGTGTTTTGACGATGGGCTCCAAAAGAGCACATTTGACAGGGTCGTCAGGGCTGCTTTTTCGAGCCGGCGCAAGTTTTTAAAGAACGCTCTCATTGCAGCCCAAATAGGAAGCCGTTCAACAATTGAAGCGATTCTCAGTGCGGCAAACATCGATCCTAAAGTGCGCGCCGAAACCCTCACGTTGGAACAGTTCGTGGATTTGGCCCGCAATTTTTAAAAATGATACAAGTTCTTGGCAGGCTCTCTTTGATGAGCTATCTTAGACCGTATGAGCCACCCTGCAAAGATAGCGCGGGACCAAATCATGGCCGGCCTGGAGGCCTGCCAAGCTGACCCAACACTGGGGAAAGCATTGGAGTCCCTTACCCAAAACCTGGCCCAGGCACAAGGAAAGCTCTTTCCAGCATCGAATCTCCCTGAGGACTCACCTGCGGGCATTGATATGATGCGCCGGGCAATGGAATATTTGGCCCAGGGGCTCAAAGTGTTGCAAGATGTAAAAAGCGACGGCACTGCCGTGGAAACTGCTGCAGCAGCGATTGCAAAATCCCTCAAAACCCTCCATCCTGTCGTTCAGGCGGCCAAAGAAGAAAGTGCCAGAGTGTCCCTACCCCCTGAGAAAGGCTCCGAGGCTTCCCAAGACACCGTATCGGTGAACGTCAACACCATGCTCAACATGAACACCGAGCACCAATTCTATAACGGCTTTTCAGAGAACATCGAGGAGGGGGGCATCTTTGTCGCCACCTTCGATCCCAAACCCGTGGATGCCAAGGTACTCGTCAATTTCAAGCTTCCTGGCGGGCGCCCGGTCACAGCGCGCGGGGTGGTCCAATTTGTCAGAGAATACAACCCGCTCACCCCAGATGTTGCCCCGGGCATGGGGGTTAAATTTGCCCAGCTCCTACCTGCTGACAAGACCGCCATCGAAGAGTACCTCAAGCAGCGCGCACCCATGTTCTACGACGACGACAAATAGCATTTCGCCCTTTTGCAAGGCGCACTATCCACCACCGCTGATACTAATAAAATTCCGATAGAATTGAATAAAACGCCATAATAGGCCATCCTTTATCTGAAAAACAAAGAATACCAAGACGCGCAACCCACACTAAGAAAAGAGGTAACACAATGAAATCAAACAGGAAATTTATTGCACTAGCATTGGGACTGTTCCTGTTTTGCACTGGCGCCCTGGCCCAAGTAACGACCCAGCAACCAGGCGCGGCCAAAAAGAAATCCCAGCCGATAAACGTCCAAAAAACAAAAAAGAAATCCCAAGCGACAAAGCCGAGTTGGATTCGACTCGTTTCTCCCAAGGGCGGCGAGGAATTGGTCGCAGGAACGGATCTAAACATTCAATGGGAAAGTCAGAAACGGGGCGGCCAGGTGGCGATAACCCTGGTTGTGGAGAATCCGCTTACAGCCAGCGCTTCCTACTTTACATCGCACCAGGGGCTCGTATCCTCAAAAGGCGTGGCGCCGATAAAAGTGCCCGTCACTTTGACGACCAACGCACCAGATACCGGCTCGTTCAAGTACCGCATCCCATATCTATTTAACAGCCGCTTTGGATACAGATTTAAAATTGTCATTCAAAAAGGAAATTTTAAGGATGAGAGTGGTGGCTATTTTACCATTTATCCCAAAGTCGATCTTACCGCGATGAACATTAAGATAAAAAACAAGAACAAGCGCACCTGGGGGCTCAAGACGCTTACCACCATATTGACTGGTGGCGCTGCCCAACTCCCGGGCTGGGCTGAGGCCTCATTGATAAAAGAGACTGTCAACTGGAGCAAAAAGGATAAGAAACCCATCAGCGCAAAGAAGGATATCATTGTCGAGTTTGATGTTATCAGCAGGGGGATTGATATTCTGACCCAGCCGTTGATGTCCAAGGTCGCAGTGCGTCTGCACCCGGGTGGCGCTGAACTCAATGCCGGGGGATTTTCACATTCAAAGATCGTCCCTGGTCGCAAGTATCACCAAAAAGCGACCATCAAACCCCGGGATTGGGATATTGCTCCAGGCAGCTATCGCCTTGAAATCATCGTCGATCCACAAAACAACGCCAACGAGCCAGAAGCCCTGCGGGCCAACAACACGAAAACCATTCAATTTCAAGTTAGATAGCCACTAACCTAGGGTTGATTGATAGGGGGGATTGGGCCATAGGCGTTTACCGAGGAATGGCAAGGACTCTCCCCCTTTCGCAAAGGGGCAATGGCATTCGGTTAAGGGCAAATGTCGCGATTTTTGCTATTTTTATGCCGGGTAAAGGATCTCCCCCTTGAAAAAGGGGGTTAGGGGGATTTTGACACGT